>Ga0209253_10000036_pt1 | contig 85723 bp, 73 predicted proteins | sample FrelakmetBRP12BR_FD_187145 | JGI IMG/M metagenome (GOLD analysis project Ga0209253, IMG submission 187145) | Freshwater lake sediment microbial communities from the University of Notre Dame, USA, for methane emissions studies - BRP12 BR (SPAdes)... | ecosystem: Environmental > Aquatic >...
CTATCCGGAAGACATGACCGTACAGGAGTTCACAGCCTGGCTTGCCACGCTGCCGCCGGAAGAACAGAAGCAGGCAACGGGTTTTTTCACGGTTATCCTTCGCGAACCCGACCGCCGGCTGAAGATGCTCCCTTACAATGTGGAATACAAGGATCTGCTCGTGCCGGCAGCGAAGCTCTTGCGCGAGGCGGCCGAACTCACGGACAATGCAGGGCTCAAATCCTATCTGACCAGGCGCGCCGATGCGTTTTTATCAAACGATTATTACGACAGCGACGTGGCGTGGATGGACCTTGACAGCCCGGTCGAGCCGACCATCGGGCCGTACGAGGTCTATATGGATGAGCTCTTCAATTATAAAGCGGCGTTTGAGGCATTCATCGCCATCCGGAACGACGCTGAAACCGCGAAACTTGCGAAGTTCTCGGGGTACCTCCAGGAAATTGAAAACAACCTTCCGATCGAGAACCGATACAAGAACCCGAAACTCGGTAGCATGGCACCCATTCGCGTCGTCGACCAGGTGGCCGTCGGGGGCGAGGCGCGCGCAGGCGTCCAGACGGCGGCGTTCAACCTCCCCAATGACGAGCGTGTGACGGCTGAGAAGGGAAGCAAGCGCGTGATGCTGAGAAACGTACAACAGGCCAAATTCGAGAAAGTCTTGAAACCGGTTGCCGGATTCGCGATTGACCCGGCCCAGCAACCGCTGATTTCGTTCGAGCCGTTCTTCACGCATATCCTCGCACATGAACTGATGCACGGTCTTGGCCCGCACAGCATCATCGTCAAAGGGAAAGCTACGACAGTGCGCCAGGCGATGAAGGAACTCAGTTCCGCTCTCGAAGAAGCGAAGGCGGATATCGCCGGGCTCTTCGCCCTTCAGTACCTGATCGATACGGGCGTCCTCCCGAAAGAAACGGAGCAGAAGATGTACGTAACGTTTCTCGCGGGAGTGTTCCGCTCGGTCCGCTTCGGCATCACCGAAGCCCACGGCCAGGGAATGGCCCTGCAATTCAATTACCTGGTGGACCAGAAGGCGTTCGAGTATAACGAAACGACAGGCACCTTCCGCGTCAACTTCGACACAATCAGAGACTCGGTCCGGAAACTCACGGGCGAGATCATGACCATCCAGGCAGAAGGGGACTACGAGCGGGCGCGCTCGCTCCTGATGAAGTATGCAACCGTGGGAATCCCTCTTCAACGCACAATCGACAAGATGAGCTCCGTTCCCGTGGACATAGTGCCGATCTCAGCGGAAGAAGGACAGGACTGACCCCATGATTTCCCTGAAGGAGAACATCGTCTGCATCACCGGGGCCAGCAGTGGAATTGGCGCTGCCTGCGCCCGAGAATTCGCCCGGCAGGGAGCGGCCCTCCTGCTCGCCGCACGCCGCAAAGAGCGGCTTACCTCCCTGGCGTCCGAACTTTCGATGGAGCACAAAGTCCGCACGCACATTGTGCAACTCGATGTCAGGCGTGACAAGGATGTTGAGCAGACCTTCAACGCCCTGCCGCCCGAGTGGAAGGACATTGACATCCTGGTCAACAACGCCGGACTGAGCCGCGGATTGGACAAGCTGCACGAGGGGAAGATCCTGGACTGGGAGGAGATGATCGACACAAACATCAAAGGCCTCCTTTATGTCTCGCGCGTTGTTGCACCGCGGATGGTTGAACGGAAGCGCGGGCATATCATCAACCTCGGGTCAATCGCCGGACACCAGGTCTACCCCAGCGGCAATGTTTATTGCGCCACGAAATTCGCGGTGGCCGCGATTTCCGAGGGCTTGAAGATGGACCTCATGGGAACGGGCGTTCGCGTCTGCTCCGTCGATCCCGGCCTTGTTGAGACGGAGTTCAGCGAAGTCCGATACCGCGGCGACAAAGCACGGGCGGCCAAGACCTACATCAATATGCGTCCGCTGCGGCCAGAGGATATTGCGGAGATCATTGTCTTCTGCGCGACGCGGCCGCTCCATGTCGATATCTGCGACGTCGTCGTGATGCCGACGGATCAGGCGTCTGTTCACCATGTTTTCCGGACGTCATAGTTCGCCGGACCGCCACCCATACCTCCCCTCTCGATGGCGTGGGTTGTGGGATTCTGGCGTTCCATGGCCTGAAGGGAGCACCAATGGCTGATCCATTCTTGTTCACTGACGAGAATCTGCTTGAGCAACTGAAGACAGCCCCTTTTACGCTGGGGTATTACACACTCCAGTTTTACACCGACAACGGCCAGCCGGTCAACAGAATCACTGGTACCGTCAGTGAATTCTACCTCTATCCTTCCGGAGGAACTCTGAGGGACAGCACTTTCAACATTGTGTTCTACGATTCCCGGTTTGACACCTACCGGGGTTTCAGACCACCGCACCTCAGCCGCTGACGCACACCCCCGGACCGGGAGACCTCATGGACCACACAGAATTGGACATTCGAAGCGCTATTCCTCTTTCAGCGTATACGACGATCGGCCTCGGCGGAAACGCACGGTATTTCGTCTCGTGCAGAACCACTGACGAAGTATATGAGGCGCTCTCCTTCGCTGCAAACAGAAAGCTTCGCGTCCACGTTCTCGGCGGCGGCAGCAACACGATCTTCGCCGACACAGGGTTTGACGGACTGATCGTCAAGATCGATCTGCGTGGGCTATCATTCGTCGAGCGCGGCGGCGCCGTGCACGTCCGTGCCGGTGCCGGTGAAGAGTGGGATCGCCTTGTTCAGACCTGTGTCGACCGGAAACTGGTGGGGATCGAATGCCTCTCCGGAATCCCAGGGCTGGTGGGTGCCACTCCCATTCAAAACGTCGGTGCATACGGCCAGGAAGTGGGCGAAACGATCGTGCATTTGAAGACGCTCGACCAGAGAACACTGGACGCTGTGGAATTCACGGGTGCCGAATGCGGATTCGGGTACCGGATGAGCCGTTTCAAGACAGAGTATGCCGGCAAATTCGTGATCACCGAGGTGGAATTCCGTCTCCTAAAAGAGACCAAGCCCGAGGTTCGGTATCCGGAGTTGCAGAAGTTCATTGATAGCAGACGGCAGAACACTTCCTTCCCCGAAGGAGCGGTCACGCCCGCCGAAATCCGGGCGGCGGTGATTGCCCTGCGGAAGCAGAAGTCCATGGTCATCGACCCGGCGGATGCAAACACAAAATCGGTCGGTTCGTTCTTCATGAACCCTGTGCTTTCGCCGGAGCGATTGAGGGAGGTTGCGGAGAAATGGGAACAGTCCGGGGGAAAAGGTGTGCTTCCAACGTTTCCTGCCCGTGAGAACGTCAAGCTCCCTGCAGCGTGGCTGGTTGAAAACGCCGGTTACCGGAAGGGCTACCGCAAGGGCGGCGTAGGAGTGTCCGACAATCATTCACTGGTCCTGGTGAACCGTGGAGGGACGGCGCGAGAGTTGCTTAGCCTCGCCGCGGAAATTCAGGAAGCCGTGGCCGCAAGATTCGGGGTTCAACTCGAACGCGAGCCGGTTATTGTCGCCTGACCTCCCTTCTCTGCCGCCAGTTCTGGGTACCCATACGTCGAGATCTCCATCACACTAACCACCTGAGGCGAATCATGCCCGTGCTTATTCAGAAACCTACCCTCATTCCAGCCACGGGGACAAAATCGAAGGTCATCCAGGAATTTGTCGGCCGCGTCAATACTCGAACCCAGGCGGTTAGCATCGCGCGGATGCACAGCCCTCCGGGATGGGTCGAGCCGGGACAGACGCCGGATTTTGACGAATATACCGTCGTCCTGAAGGGCATGGTGCGCGTCACGCACAGCAACGGAGTCATCGACGTGAATGCGGGGCAGGCCGTTGTCACGCGCGGGGGTGAGTGGGTGCAGTACAGCACACCCGGCATCGAGGGGGCGGAATACATCGCTGTCTGCCTGCCGGCCTTTTCGCCGGAGACCGTCCAGCGCGACGAGGACTTCTTGAACCCGCAGTTTCCTCGGGCCTGAGACCGGTACTAACCATTTGTGGAGGCCCAGGGTGATGTCCAAACTGCTGATGGTTCTCGCACTCCTGGCTTCGGCCTGTTCTGCTCAAACCCGTGACACTGTTGTTGATCTCAGCAGGCAATTCGAGGGCCTCCAGGGAGCCTTTGTTCTGTTTGATCTGCAGAAGCAGCAATACACTCGCCACAACCCCATCCAGTGTGCGGAGCGGTTCCCTCCTGCCTCGACATTCAAGATACCGAACTCCCTGATTGGCCTCGAGACAGGCGTCATCCGAGACCAGCATTTTGTCATCCCGTGGGACAGTGTGAGGAGACCCGTCGCCGAATGGAACCGCGATCACGATCTGCAGTCTGCAATCCGCGTCTCCGCAGTCTGGTACTATCAAGAGCTGGCACGACGTGTTGGCTATGAGAAGATGAGTCGCTGGGTCGACACGCTTGGCTACGGCAACCGCGACATCTCCGGAGGGGTCGAGAGATTTTGGCTCGGGAGTTCCCTTCTGATCTCCGCTAACGAACAAGTGGAGTTCCTCAAGAGGCTCCAACGCAATGACCTGCCGTTCTCCCAGAGGTCGATGCAGATCGTGAAGGAGATCCTCATCCTCGAGAAGAACGAATCCTATATCCTCCGGGGAAAGACCGGATTCTCGACGGAGGTCAACGGTCTTGTTGCCGGCTGGTTTGTCGGCTATCTCGAGCGCGGCAGTAACGTCTACTTTTTTGCCACGAACATTACCGGCCCGGAGGAGGAGGGCGATCGTATCTTTCGCAGGCGGAAGGAGATCTGCCTGTCAATCCTCCGTGAACTGGGCCTCCTGTAATGGGGCCTTATCTCCGCCCCGGAGTGAAGGAACTGACTGTGAGTGAAGGCAATGAGACTGTAACGCCGCTTCTGATTCGTCGTATCAAAGATCATGGAACCTCAAAAGGAAACCGGGCCGGTCAGCGGCACGAGTCCCAATCCCATCACTGAGCCAGCACGGGCCACGATCCTCCAGGCCCGGTAAGCGGAGATTACTGTGATATCATCCAGGGACAGGCGGGATACGCTCAGACGTTTTTCCTCGTTGGCGACGTTTCCGGGAAAGAGGTGGCCGCATCTCTCCTCATGTCGCAGCTCCATGCCATCTTCCGGAGCCTGATCAGCACGCCGCTGCCCATCGATAACCTTCTGGAGCGTGCCAATCGACTTCTCAGTGACAGTACTTCATCCACCCATTTTGCCACTCTCATTTCCGTTCGAGCTATGCCGACAGGCCATGCCGAGATCTGCAATGCGGGGCATTGCTCCCCTCTGCTTGTCACCGGAGAAGGGGTTGCCGCGTTTGAGAGTACCGGCTTCCCCTTGGGTATTTTCTTCCGGACCGAATACGCGTGCCACAGGATCCTGCTCGAGCCGGGTGATTCCCTGCTTCTGTACACCGACGGTCTTACGGAAGCACGCAACTCATCCGACCTCGAATACGGTGAGGAGCGGCTGAAGACATTGCTCTCATCCTCCCGCAGCCTGTCGCCCGACGGGCTCCTCAATGCAATTCTCAAAGACCTCGACACCTTCCGGAGCAACACGCCGAAGCCCGATGACCTGACAATGCTGGTGCTCCGCAGAACCGGTTGACTGTCAGTGCTCCTCTCCCGTCTACTTCATTCATCCTGCTTTTCCGTATATTAAGACATGGTCAGGTTCGCCGATGTGGCTCTCCCAGTCGCGGTTGACAGGGAATTTACCTACAGTATTCCGTCCGACCTCCGTGCAACTGCCGTCATTGGCGCGCGCGCGGTCGTTCCCTTCGGACGAACGCTCGCCACCGGCGTCATCGTCGGCTTGCCGGAACAATCATCCATACCAGCCCTGAAGCCGATCCGTGAGATCCTGGACGCGGTTCCGATAGTTTCGCCGGAACTCCTCCGTCTCTGCCGGTGGATCGCCGAATACTATTTTGCGCCCCTTGGTGAGGTCCTGAAGGCCGCCAATCCCGGAGCGTTTACTCGTCCGGCCTCCAAGTCCGTCACCCTCATCCCATCCACGACCGACGAAGCAATTGCCCAGGCATCGAAGCGGGCCCCCGCACGGGAGAAGGTTCTAAAACTTCTCCTCGGACAACGAACCGCTTTGTCTTCTGATCTGGCACGGCGTTCCGGCATCAAGAACATCAATGCCGTTCTCAATGAACTTGAGCGATCCGGGCTCATTGCGACCGAAGAAATCCTCGCGCTGCCGGGGGCTGCAACCAAGATGAAGGAGTTCCTTCTTCTCGATCTGGTGGACGACGCTCTCCTGCAGCACCATGCCTCCTCGCTCTCACCCCGGAACAAACGCGGACGGCTTCTCCTTTCGACCGTTCAGAACCTTAGGGACGAAGGGATTCACGAAGTTCCTCTCACACACATCTTGAAGAAATCCGGTGCTTCGTTGAAGACGTTGCGCAGTTTTCGGGACAGTGGCCTGCTCATCACGGCAGCCCGCGAGGTCAGGCGGCTGCAGGATTTTGGAACAGAACAGCAGACGCTGGGCATAACACTCAATCCGGGACAGCAGCGGGTGCGGGATACGATCGCCGCCGCCGTGGATTCCTCCGCCCACAAGACGTTTCTCATCCACGGGGTGACGGCCAGCGGCAAGACACAAGTCTATATTGAAGCCATCCGTCACACACTCACGCGCGGCAAATCCGCCATCGTGCTCGTGCCCGAGATTTCGCTGACCCCGCAAATTGTGAGACGTTTCAAGAGCCATTTTGCGGAGAAGGTTTCCGTTGTTCACAGCCGGATGTCCATCCCTGAGCGTCGGGAGGTCTGGCGGCTGGCACAGCGTGGCGATAGCCGGATCGTCATCGGCCCCCGGTCGGCAATTTTCGCTCCCATGCAGAACCTGGGTCTTATCGTGGTCGATGAAGAGCATGAGGCTACCTACAAGCAGTTCGATGCTGTTCCCCGGTATCATGCACGCGACGTGGCGGTTGTTCGGGGAACAATCTGCGCCGCCGTAGTCGTCCTCGGGTCGGCGACCCCCTCGGCGGAATCGTATCACAACGCCCTCGCAGGCAAGTATCAGCTCCTCGAACTCCCGCAGCGAATCGATGATGTACCGATGCCGCAGATCACGATCGTCGATATGACGGCGGAACGGAAGCAGGCATACGCCACGATCAAGGAATCGCTTCCGCACGACCAGCGGGCGAAGCTGAAAGAATTCCGCCAGCCGGCAATCTCGAACCTTCTGCAGGCCAGCATCGCGGACCGGATCGCACGCAAGGAGGGGATCATCCTGCTCCAGAACCGGCGGGGCTATGCACCTTTCGTGGAGTGTCCGGATTGCGGCCATACTGAGACATGCGACAACTGCAACGTCACCCTCACGTATCACCTCTCGAAGAAGCATCTCCGCTGCCACTATTGCGGCCTGATCCGACAACCGTATCTTTTGTGTCCCGCCTGCGGGGGAGCGAACGTTGAACTCCAGGGTGTGGGAACGCAGCGGGTGGAACAGGAGCTCGCGCAGCTCTTCCCCGGGGCAAGAATCCTCAGGATGGATCTGGATACAACGACGCGCAAAGGCGCACATGACCGGCTACTCCGAAAATTCGGGGACCGTGAGGCGGACATTCTCCTCGGGACGCAGATGGTGGCCAAAGGGCTCGACTTCCCGCATGTCACGCTCGTCGGCGTCATCTCCGCCGACACGCAGATGCTTCTCCCGGATTTCCGCTCGGCCGAACGGACGTTCCAGCTTCTGGCGCAGGTGGCGGGCCGCGCCGGGCGGGCAGGGCTCCTGGGGGAGGTGATCATTCAGACGCGACAGCCGAAGCACAACACGCTGGCGCACGTCGTCGATCACAACTTCAAGGCCTTCTACGAGGAAGAGTTGGTGGCTCGGAAGGAACTCGACTACCCGCCGTTCTCGAGACTTGTGCTGATCGAGACGAAGGGAACCGACGAGGGAAAGGTGAAGACGGCGGCGGAGAATTTTTGCGCAATGCTCAAACGCGGCGATGGAGTCTTCACGGTCCTCGGCCCCGCACCGGCGGTCATCGGGAAGATCAAGAACCAGTATCGCTGGCACATCATCGTGAAGGACCTGAAATCGCGCGACGCCGGTGGACATCACCTCCGGACGATACTACAGGCGGCCCGCACGAAGTTCGAGCGATCGCAGATCGGCAATGTGAGGCTGATCATCGATGTGGATCCGGCCGGGCTGATGTGAACCAGGGAGGTCCCTCCCTTGCCGATAGCGTCTGTATCATTGAATCTCAGCTGACATTTTCGCACATTTCCCGCAAATCAATCCCCCAGTTCCCCATCTTTTCTATCACCCATGAAGCAATCCCATTCACTTTCGGTCATGAACCGGCTCGCAGAGTCGTATGTCAGGCTGGTTCTGGCGGTTGGTCAGCACGATGCTGATTACGTCGATGCATTCTATGGTCCGGAAGAATGGAAAACCAAAGCTGCGACCGCCAAGATGCCACTCGAGGCCATCAAGAAGAAGGCTGTCGCCACCGTCGCGGAACTCAGGATGGTCGCCCCCGCCCGACTGGACGAAACGCTCCAGCTGCGACACCAGTACCTTGTCCGGCAGCTCCAGGCGTTGTATGCAAAAGTCGACCTTCTCTCCGGAAGGAAGATGACATTCGATGAGGAGTCCCTGGCCCTCTACGATGCTGTCGCGCCGACGTACACGGAAGACCATTTCAAGCAGATTCTGCAGGAACTCTCCAGCCTACTTCCCGGCTCCGGCACCGTGTCTGAACGATACGAGGCATTCAAAAGAGAATTCATCATCCCGCGGGACAAGCTCGATACGGTCTTCACGGCGGCGATCGAAGAGAGCAGGAGAAGGACGAAAGAGCGAATTCCACTCCCCGATGACGAGAGTTTCATCGTAGAATATGTCACGGGGAAATCGTGGAGCGGTTACAACTGGTACAAGGGAAACAGTCACAGCCTGATCCAGGTGAACACCGATTTGCCGATCTACATCGATCGGGCCATTGATCTTGCCAGCCACGAAGGGTATCCCGGACACCACGTCTACAACGCGCTTCTGGAGAAGCACCTCGTACGGGAGAAAAGGTGGATCGAGTTCACGGCCTATGCCCTGTTCAGTCCGCAGTCGCTCATTGCAGAAGGGACCGCAAATTACGGAATCGAGATGGCGTATCCAGAGAATGAACGCATTGCATTCGAGCGCGACGTTCTCTTTCCCGTAGCAGCGCTTGATGGATCAAAGGCGGCGCAGTACTATCAAGGGCACGCCATTTTCCTCAAGCTCAACTACGCGGGAAACGAAGCAGCGCGGAAATATCTGAACGGCGACATCAGCCGGGAAAAGGCCGCGCGCTGGCTGACCGACTACGCCTTGATGCCGCCCGACCGTGCACTGCAGAGGACGAAGTTTTTCGATCAGTACCGGAGCTACGTCATCAACTACAATCTCGGGCAGGACATCGTGAAACGGCACATCGAATCGAGGGGAGGAACTCCGGACAAACCGGAGAAGCGATGGCGGGAATTTGAGGCCTTGCTGTCGACGCCGAGGGTGCCGTCGGGGTTGACCGGGAAAAGCGCGAAATAGCATAAGACCACATCGGGCCAATAGACTTGCGGGGAGCCATAGCCCGCCGGCAGCCATCCCGGCAACGGTCAACTCCTGCGCCGGGCGGGCAAGCTCTCTGGAGGGTGGGGCCAGACGGTTGTCCGGGGCCACACGACTGGCTGATCAGAAGGTCTTCGCCAATTCACAGCGGTAGCTGAGTCCCCCGTTTCCTTTGGTCCAGAGGTAGAGGGTCAGATCGAAGGGGTCACTGCGGCTGAATCAGCCTTCAAAGAATCGAACGATGTTCCGCGTTGATCGGGCAACGTCTCATCACTGAGCCGGATGAGCGTGTTCGATCTCTGCAAAGAACAAATCGCGCTGTGACGGCGGAGCAGCCTGTTTCCGCCGCGGTTTCCGGGTGAATCCAAACAGCAGATGGAGTTTCTCCAGGTCATAGGAAAACGGCAAGAGCAGAGTCTCGATCGCCTTCAACGTCATCTCGGCGTACTTGTCCACGTCGTACCCATCCTCAAAGGCATACAGCGCAAGGGGAATTGCCTTTGCGGGATTCCTTTTTCCGGACGCATCGACAATGATGTATTCCACCATCTCGCCGGCGGCGAGGCGGACCCCCGCTTCATCCAGCGCCTTTGCAACCACCGCGTTTGCGCTGTTGTTGGCATACTCGTCCGCTTCACGGGAAATGTGCCGCCGGACGACAAGCTCGAGTGGTTCGGCTTTCCCGGAACGGAGGATGGCCAGATATTCCGCGGCTTTTTCCAGAAGAGCGGGAACGAGCGTCTCGAGCTCCGCCACGGTTTTCGCTTTCCCCATGATCTGCAACATCTCACCCTGCATCCTCTTGATAAACACCGGTGTGTCGCGCCGGCGGATCTCGATACCGCGGATCTTGATCTCGTTGTTTGTATACCAGCCGACATACCGGTTGGCCGTCGGGATCTGCGGGTCCATTTTCGAGGACGGATAGAGGATCCAGCTGTAGATCCCTTCAAGCGAGATATCGATTCCCACATCCTCCCGGACCGCAGCTGCGAGCGCTTCGTAGTCGGCCTCCGTTGCTCCAGGCTTCTTCAGCCACATGCAGTCGACAATGGCATGGATGAACTGGTAGCCGCGTGATTCGGCCAACTCCTTTGCGCGGAGGATCGCGTCCCGGGAGTAGGCGTTCACCGTCTCATGCGCTTCGATTCTCCCGAATCGCGCATTCTTGTAGCCGAGGTAACCGAAGCAGGTCACGAGCATCCACTTCAGGGCGTTCTGTCGGCGGTCATACATCTTCCACCGCTCATCACCGGCGGCCTTCAGCGATCTCTTCATCTTCTTGTACACTGCCCGCTTGCGGACGACGGGCCGGAGCGTGGCGGGGACGATCCCCTCACGCTTTTCGCAGATCGTGTACCCCAGCTCCGGAACGGAGGCATTCCGGCAGCAATGGCAGTTCACCGTTTCCGGAGAGACATTGTGCTCCACCATAATGGTGGGGTACATCGACACGAAATCCAGTTCGGCGATCTGCTCGTGGTAGCCCATGACCGGTTGGAAAATCAAGCCACCGCGATCGGCAAGGAGGAGCATAGCCGCGGACTTGAACTCCTCAGGTTCCCGTTTCCTGGCAGGAATAAGGTACCTGTTCCGGAAAGCCCAGGAGAGCTGCATCGAGGAGAGCGCCGAGCCGATCGTCGATCGCGCCTGGTGCTGCACCGGCAGCTGCGTCATCCGCGCAATTTCCACCACCCCGTCCAGGCTCGCCTCTCCCATCATGAATGAGTTTGCGGTATCGAGGTGCCAGCGTCCGGCAAGCTCAAAGGCACCGTCCTTGTGGACGATCTTCCCGTATGAGAAGTAGCTGGATTCTTTCGTCGTCAGGTAGCCGACCATCGTGTCCCGGTTGAACGACAGCGGCACATCCCTCTCCCGGGCCAGGCGCGTGAGAAACGGCAGCAGGACGGCGTCGCCGTACTCCGTCAGAATGATGTCCGGATCGCACCGCCGGAGGTGGCGGTCGAGAGCCTGCAGCACCTCCGCGGGATCGCTGTGCTCGAGGGCATAGGTCGTCCCGTCGTATCCCACTTCCATCTGGATCACCTTCCGGTATTTCGGGGAGACGATGTCGGGGCGATTCTTCAGCGTCATCGTCGTCAGATCAGGAAGCGTGTACTCCATGGCATCGGAAACATCGTGGAGAGTCCACGCCATCAGCCGGCCGCTCTCCTCAATGTCATACTCTCCGAAGGCGAGTGGAAACAGCCCTGTTGCGTAGAGATAGAGCTGCTGCGAGGGAATATCCGAGTTGAAGAACACGAAGTGGGGAAAGTGCCGTTCCAGGCGCCTGACGACGCTCCTCACTCTGAGCGTGTCGTGCACGTTGACGCGCAGGACGTTCCTTTCCTCGCCGGAATAGATCTCCCGCTGGGTGTCTTTTTCCAGCGTCACGCGCACGGGAAGCGCCTGGAGCAGATCTGCCACACGCCGGGCATCGGCATCCGACACATGCATATAAAAGAACGGCGTGAACGGCACAAAGCAGCGGTGCTTTCCCCCCTCCCGGTCGATCAGCCAGAGCGTGATCCCCTGCGGCGAGGAGTAGACATCAAACAGCCAGCCGGTGATGGTTCGTGTCATCATCGGTGTTGCGGCCTCCCTCCCCCTGCGTCTCCCCAGCCGTCGCGGCCAGCGGCGGTTCGGATACCGCCCTGCCGGTCTTCTCCATGATCGACGCGAGGGAACGCTGGAGTTCCCTGATCATGCGGTGCTGGGCCAGGAGCATGGACATGGCGACGCTTTCGAACGGGATGGGCCGGGCGGCGTAAGCGCTTCCCGCCAGCTGCAATCGGGCGGCGCGAAACAGTTCATCCATCGCCTCCTGGTCCTCTTTCCGGAGCCCCCGCCGGAACTTCGTCCAGCTTTCCATCTCCTGCTGGAGCACCATGGTGAATGTGGGTACGGTTCTTCCCATGCGTCATCCCCCTTCCCCTTTCGTGTTTCTTGACTTGTACCAGTTGATCATTGGCTACCCCGCCATACGCCGGTACCGCATCTGCGGCGCTTCCCCGACAATCCTCGGCCGTCCTTCTTCCTCCGCCACCGCATAGACCCGGTCCATCGCCGACATCAGAACCGGAAACAGTTCGTTCCGTTCCTTCGTCGCCGGGCGAATATCAAGAGAGGCAAGGAGGACGGAGACATTGTTCTCTTTCAGGGTGCGAAGCGCGGCGATGATCCGTTGCAGGCTGGCTCTGACCTCGTACAGTGGTGCCTGTTCGTCGTAGAACGTATCCAGCAACCCGAAGATGATCACTACCGGCGAGTGTTTCCTCCTGACAAAGGCCGGCAGGCGGCCGGTGATCACCGCCTCCATCTGAAAGCAGGTGAAGGCCCGGGAGATGAAGATGTTCTCGAGAAATTCCTCCGGCGTTCGCAGCTTTCCCCGCTGTTGGTGGCTGGCGAGCCTGCGGGCATATTCAGCGATATAATAGACGTCAAAACGGTTGGTGCCGTCCACCAGCGTCATGGGGACACCGGCCGACAACGCGTGTGACGCTGCGGCCAGCGACAGGCGGAACACTGCGCTGCTGCCGTGGAGGCAGAACAGTTTCCCCGGCGGTGCCGATTGAAACTGCTGAAGCAGCATGGCATATGGTACAACGGCCGTTCCGCTCATCACCATCACCCCCAGAGTTTGTTCTTACGCCGCCCTCCTCCTGATCGGCGACAGCCTCGCAAGATCAGGATTCAGCATAATCATCATTGCGCTCAAAAACTGCGCGAAACCGCCGCCCGGACTGCCCAGAGCATCAATATGAATAAGCAGTTCCATTTTCCCATCGATGCACCGTCGTATCGCTTCGCGCAAACCCAGTCCCGTTTCGCCGGTCAGTCCCCGCATGTTGGCAGTGATCCTGAGCAGAGAGAAATCCGCCGTAAAGATTCCCGGGGTCAACACCTGGTCGACTAGCGCCGGGGCCGGCGGCGTGTCGTGCAGGACGTGGGCGATGTTGCGTTCGCGCAGGCAGACCAGATACTCCGGCAGCAGGTAGGCCGGCGTATGCAGCTCCACCGCATACCGGCAGCCGTGGGGAATCCTGTCGAGAAACGGAACCAGCTTCCCAAGAAACGTTCCGGCCGACATCTGCTCCGTCGGAAAGACCGGCGCAAAACAGAGCAGGACGATGCACCCAGCGGGATTGGAAAGCCGGAGAACGGGATCCAGGGCACGTTCGAGCGCTGCCGGGTCCAGAAATTCCTTGCTGCACTGTCCCTGCAAGCTCCGGTCAGGGTGACGATGGGAGAAGCGGTACGTCGTCGCACCGTTTTCGACGACAACCACCGGCCCCACCTCTTCCTTGAGGCGCAACAATACCGGGTCGGGCGTCCGGCGGACAGGCTCTAGATGAAAGTGGATTCCGTGCCTCGCCCACGCACGAACATGGGCGACCAGGGATTCCAGAGACTCGGCAGAAGCTCCCTCTTCCTTATCCATGCCTTTCTTCCTGCGATTCACGGATGTGTTGTAATGGATGCGTAATGCCCCAATGGATGCACCGGTAGCCATGTTTCTCCTGCAGCGCGTCGAGGCGGTGATAGAGATTTCCGAGACGCTCCGGCAGCACAATACCGAGGTTCATCTGGCTTCCTTCTCCGGTGGACGAGAGGCGGGAGACTTTCACCCCCACCAGGCGAATCACGTGCTGCGGGGAGAGAAGCGTGTGCACAAGCTGCCGTGCAACGCCAAAGATCTCTTCCTCGTTCGCCGTGGGCACGCCGAGCGTTGTTTGTTTCTGGATCGTGGTACAATCCGCGAAACGGACCTTGACTGTCACCGTAGCGGCATGTTGCCCCCGCTTCCGAAGCGTTTTACAACACCGCTCGGCAAGATAGTACAGCATCGCGGTAATGAGCCCGGTGTCGGCCGTATCGGTGCTAAACGTCGTATCCCTGGAAATCGACTGCTCAGCGCGATCATAGTGCATCACCGTCTCATGCCTTCCCTCGACCACCGCCAGGAGGTACCGGCCGAGGGACGACTCTTCCGCCCAAGCTGACGTGAGTGCGTCACCAATAGTGATAATGCCACGCGCACGCAACTTCGGCAGCGTCTTCGTACCGACGCCGGGAACCGTCTCAACCGGAAGCGGAGTGAGGAAGGCACGTTCAGTGCCGTGTGGTACACAGACGAGGCCGTCGGGTTTTTTCAGTCCGGCCGCAATTTTCGCGCAGACCTTGTTCGAAGCGATCCCGATCGACACAGAAAGTCCGCATTCCCGCCGGAGACGCTCCTTCATGGCGGCGGCCATATGGTGCGGACTTTTCCAGAAGTGAAGGCAGCCGGTCACATCCATGTATGCCTCGTCCACACTCACCTGCTCGATGTCCGGGGTAAACTCCTCCAGCATAGTCATTACGCGGTCAGAGTACTCGCCGTACAGCCGGTGGTTGCCGCGGAGGAAGACCGCATCCCGGGGAAGGAGGCGTTCCGCGGTGCGAAGCGGCATTGCCGTCCTCACCCCGTACGCCCTCGCCTCATAATTCGGACAGGAAACAATCCCGCGTTCGCCGCGGTTTCCCCCCACACAGAGAGGCCTGCCCCGCAGTTCCGGACGCAACACCATTTCCACCGAAGCGAAAAAACAGTCGATGTCGAGAAGAAAGATGGTCTGCATGAGCAACGACCCTTTTCATTCAGCTTTCCGTTTCTCCTTCATCATTCCTTGTTTCTTGTTCGATATTCACGCAGCGGCACGGTGAACATCTAATATCGAACAAGAAACAATGAAGGATGATGCCGTTGTGAGGGGGAAGGTTCCCCCCAAAGCCCACTCCTTGCTGATCGGCCATTTCTTTTCTGGGGGGCTACCCCACCATCCCGTACCTCCCCACGCCGCACTCGCTGCAGACGCCGTCCGGATCCGCCGTGTAGCGGCCGGAGCATTCATGACAAAGGAGCAGGTACGTTTCCGCGCACGCACAGCAGTGCACCTCGCCGCGTAGCGGCTCATCCACCCTGCCGTAAAACTCTTCAAGCTCCTGCATGTTCAACCGATGATCACACATACAACAGCTTGCCGCCGACAGAGTGCGGAGACGATCATACCGTGTCATCGTTTCACCTCCTGAGAATGTCTCCCAAAACTCCAGTGTCCGCCCGAACTAAGATATGACATTTTTGTCGTGTTGTCAATACCGACGCAACAAATTTGTCGTATCGGGGCATTGACCGCACCCCAAAGAGCTTTCGCATTGTCACTTACGCCGTCCAGGTTCAACAAGTTTCTCTGTTTTGATTCTCAACAGGCTTTTGAGTAACTTCCACAACCATCCCCACACCACGCACACGGAGCGAATCATGGACGACCTTCAGACCGTCGCCGCCGAAACGGTGAAACCCATGTCTTTTACAGAGAAGATGGTGAACATCTTTGCTTCTCCCGGGGAGCTCTATGAAAACGTCCGGGATACGGGACCGACCAGAAGCAACTGGGTGATCCCTGCAATCATCCTCGTCATCGCTTCGGTCCTCATGACCCAGCTGATGCTGAGCAACGCGTCACTTGTCGATCAGCTCGACAGGACAATGCGACAGGCGATGGAAAAATCGCTCGAAGGAAGAAACCTCCCTCCTGAACAGATGGAGAGGGCACAACAGCAGATCGACCAGGCCTATGAATACACCAAGCCGGGCTCCACATGGTTCATGGTTCTCTCTACCGTCGGGCCGCTGGTCTGGACGTTCATCACGCTCTTCGGGCTCGGCCTCGCCTACTGGCTCGTCGGCAAATCGGCCATGGGTGCATCCGCCCCGTACATGAAGGTTGTGGAGGTGGTGGGCCTGACGTTCTTCATCGGCACTCTTGAGGTCATCGTCACCACCCTGCTCATGTACGCCATGGATTCCATTCATGCCAGCCCGGGTGTCGGCTTGTTCGTCAAGGACTTCGACGTCACCAACAAGCTCCATCTGGCAATGTCGAAGGTCAACATCTTCACGGTCTGGACCCTGGTCATCACCAGTATCGGCTTGTCGAAGCTGTTCCGGCGTGATCTGCCAAAGGTCCTTGTCCTGGTTTTCGCCCTCTGGATTCTCTACGGTGCCGTCACCATCTTCACCGGAATCGGCGCCGGGCGCTGAGGGTTCTGCCGGAACATCCCGCGCAGTGGCCCGCCGGAATGCCGGCGGGCCTTTTTCTTTTCGCTGCCACCTTGTTATATTAGACCATGCGCAAAAGGAAGGCATCATCGACGACCCTGCCCCTTTTCGGCGAACAGGAACCGGAAACGACCCGGCTGCGGACTCCTCCTGCCCGGTTCACTATCTCCGAATACGTGGAGAAGAACGGCGAACGCCTGCGACGATGGGCAAGTCGCGGGATCTTTTTCGGCGGCTCTTCCTGGAAATACCCGGGGTGGAAAGGAACCGTATACAACCGGGACTACCCCTCGAAGAGAGTCTTCGAGCAGGAGTGTCTCGCCGAATACTCCCAGATTTTTCCGACGGTGTGCGCGGACTTCGCTCTTTACGACTTCCCCGAAGCAGGACGGATGAAGGTTCTTCACGACCAGACAACCGATGAGTTCACGATATCACTGAAGGTCACCGACCGCATCACCGTCAGGCGCTATCCGAATCTTCCGCGTCACGGTGCAAATGCCGGGAGGGAGAACCCGGATTTTCTCAACGTTGAACTCTTCGAGGATGCCTTCCTCTCGCCTCTGGCCGCCCTGGGGAAGAAATGCGGCGTCATCATTTTCGAGTTCTCCACGTTCTACCCGAACTCCGGCATCACCTACGACCGGTTCGTGGAATTGATCGATGGCTTTCTTCGCCGTCTGCCACGCGGGTTCCACTACGCCATCGAGCTGCGCAACAGTGATTTCCTGACAGCAGATTATCTCGCGATGCTCGCTTCGCACGGGGTTGCCCATGTGCTCAATAGCTGGACGCGCATGCCTCCGATCATCGAACAGGTACGGATCGGCGGCGTGCTGACGACGGGGTTCTCGGTGGCGCGGGCGCTCCTCAAGCCGGGAAGACTCTATCAGGAAGCCGTCGATCTCTTCTCCCCGTATGCAGAAATCCGCGAGGAGAACCCTGAGATCCGCGCCGGCCTCGCGGACGCAGTCGGCCGCTGCATCGCCGAAGGACGTTCTCTCTATGCCTACGTCAACAACCGGGCCGAAGGAAATTCTCCCAAAACCATTGAGGCGATCCTTGACATCCTCGACTCCTATCCCGTCGAAAAGCTCTGAGATCCAGCAGGGCACGGCGGACCGGGACACGTCGCAGCGGATCGTGGAAGACCAACCTCTGATCCACCCTCTCTCGGCGGCGCTTCTGATCGCCATTGACAGCCTCTGGACAATGGCCGACTGGGCGGCATTCGCCTGGCTGGTCACTATTCCGCTCAGCTTTCTCGCAGTGTTCGTCCCGACGTACCTCATCCAGAAGCATTTCAAAAAGGACCCGGCGGGGAAATCGGCAGCGGTGGCGGCCTTCCTCGCAACCCTCGCAGCGATTCCGACTCCGATTACCGGCACGCTTGTCGGCACGTTTGTACTAGCCGTTGCGGGATTACGCTCGCTCGGCCTGAAGAAGTAACCAGCGCATGGAAACCCGGACCGAATCATACCGTACACCATCGCGATCCAGGGCGCTCATCGCCGTGGCTGTTGCGCTTGCCGTTGTCATGATTGGCGGCGCCATCGCAGCATACATTATGCTGGTCAAGGCACCGTCGGACCTGGCACGCAACACGGCAGAGGGCATCCGGGAATTCTTTAACTTCACACCCCAGGTGCGCATCAACCAGACGGTGGTGATCGAACAGAACATCCCGATCTTCGAGGTGGCAACGGTTTCCCGCGGTCTCTTCGTGGAACACGTGTGGTCCCACACCTGGCTCGGGAGCACAAAAACACTCGAGCTGCAGGGGACCTTTACCGCCAAGGCGGGCTTTGACCTCCACGAACCGTTCCAAATTACTGTCGAGAGGAGTCCGCTGCGTGTGGTCGCCGAACTTCCGAGCCCGAAGGTCCTCTCGCTCCAGCTGGATTCGTATAGGATTGTGAAAGACGATGACGGGTGGTGGAACCGTATCTCTGACAGGGACCGGGAGCAGGCGATGCACGATCTCCAGGTGCTCGCACGGACGAAGGTCGAAGCATCTGGCATCCTGACCGAGGCGCAAGCTACGGCGGAAAGCCGCATCCGGGAGATTGTGCAGCGAAACGGCGCAATCGTTGAGTTCCGCGCTCCGTGGCACCAGTAAACACGCTATCTCCGTGGCCAAAAAATACACACTGAAAAAGTCCTCCTTGCCGGAGGAAGCTTCCCGCCGGCTGCAGCAGTTCCAAATCGACTACCGGAACGAGCTCAACCCGGCACAGTACGAGGCCGTCGTCTCCGTCAATGGACCGCACCTGATTATCGCCGGCGCAGGCACGGGAAAGACGCGCACGATCACGTACCGAGTGGCTTACCTCGTTGAGCTGGGGGTCAAGCCCGAATCGATCCTGCTGCTCACCTTTACACGCCGCGCCGCACAGGAGATGCTTCGCCGGGCTTCGATTCTGCTGGACTCCCGCTGCGAAAAGGTTGCCGGCGGAACGTTTCACTCTTTCGCCAACACCGTTCTCCGTCAGTATGCTCCGCTCATCAAGTTCGAATCGTCATTCACGATTCTTGACCAGGGGGACGCCGAGGACGTCGTCAACCTCCTCCGGACACAGACGAGAGTCGATACGAAGGAGCGGCGCTTTCCACGGAAGCAAACTCTCTTTGACATATTCTCGAAGGCGGTCAACACGCATCAGCACGTCAAGGCGATTCTCAAGGAGGAATACCCGCACTACGAGGAATACCTCGATGAAATTCTCGCCTTGCAGAAGGCGTACGAGGTTTACAAGGCGAAACACAACCTGATGGACTACGACGACCTTCTCCTCTACCTGTGCAAACTGCTGCGTGACCATGAAAATGTCCGGCGTACCCTCTCCGACCGATTCCGATACATCATGGTGGACGAATACCAGGATACCAACAGGATTCAGGCCGAGATCGTCCGACTTCTGGCATCCCGACACAATAACGTCATGGTAGTGGGAGACGATTCGCAATCGATCTATTCCTTCAGGGGTGCGACGATCCGAAACATCCTGGAATTCCCGGAGGAATTCTCCGGCTGCAAGATCATCAAGCTTGAGGAAAACTACCGGAGCACCCAGCCGATCCTGAACCTGACGAACGAAATTCTCCGGCGGGCACGCGATTGATCGCTGGTCCTCTTACACGGCTACTGGCCGAGGGCCGTCCTCTTCTTCTTGATGGTGCTATGGGGACGGAGCTCCAACGGCGTGGCGGCGACACGGGACTCCCTCTCTGGTCGGCACAACCCCTGGTCACACGTCCCGACCTCGTGCTGCAGATCCACAGGGATTACCTCGCCGCCGGCGCAGACATCATCACGACCAACAGCTTTCGCACGACGCGACGAACATTCCGGCGGGCGGGAATGCCCGACCGTTCCGGGGAACTGACCACTGTCGCAGTACGTCTTGCCCGTGAAGCACGCAGCGCCTTCCCCGGACGGAACGCTCTTGTTGCGGGATCGATTGCTCCCCTTGAGGACTGTTACCGGCCGGATCTCGTTCCGCCCACCGATGAGCTGAGGGAAGAACACCGGGAACTTGCGCACCGTCTGGTGGACGCCGGGGTCGATTTCCTCCTTCTGGAAACCATGAATACGCTCCGCGAAGCCGCCGCCGCCGCCGAAGCCGCGGCGCAGACCGGGTGCGAAGTCGTGGTCAGCTTTATCTGTAACAGGGTGGGCAACCTCCTGAGCGGTGAATCGCTGGCAGAAGCGGTGCGAACCGTCGATGCCTTCAACCCCAGGGCATTCTCAGTCAATTGCGTTTCCCCCCGTTTCATGGGAACCGCCATTGCCCGACTGCAAGCGGCGACATCCCGGCCGTTCGCGGTGTACGGAAACGTCGGACTTCCCGAAGACCGGCAGGGATGGGAGTTTACGTACGACATCCTGGCAGAGCAGTACGCAAGATACGCTCTGGAGTGGCTCAAGTCCGGTGCCTCGATCGTCGGGGGATGCTGCGGAACGACGCCGGAATACATTGGCTTCATTCACGAACTCCTCACAAAGGAATCGCTCGCGTAGACGCAGACCGAAGCTTGCGGCCTTGCAGCGAAACATCTCCTATGGCTCGTCACAAGTACAGCAAGGTTCTCTATACCCACAAGACCGGTGGCGAGCTGCCGAGTATCGTTGTTGCCGCTCAAGAAAACCTCCAATCACGATTTGTTGTCCAGAAGGTGCTCGAACTGCGCGAACAGGGGACCCCCCTGAGCGACATTGCCGTGCTGTTCCGCTCGGGATATCTTTCCTTCGACCTCGAGATCGAGCTGAACAAAGCCAACATTCCGTTCGTCAAGTTCGGGGGCTTCAAGTTCATCGAGACAGCGCACATCAAAGACATGGTGGCGTACCTCCGCGTCCTGGAAAATCCCCGCGACGCCGTCGCATGGAATAGAATTCTCCTGCTCGTTGAGGGCGTTGGACCTCGCACCGCGGAGACGGTCATTGAAGACATCCTTGCACGCCGGGTGAATCTCGGCAGCGGCGACACCTCCAGGAACCTTCCGACCTTCTGGGCCGATTTTCAGGGATTTCCGGGCAAGGTGCGTGACCTGTTCGATGCATTGCGATCCGTTGCCCCCGAGCATATCACGCCTGCAGACAAGGTCCAGCAGCTCCTCACGTACTACGAGCCCATCTTTTCCCGGCGGTACGATGACTACAGAAAGCGGCGCAAGGACCTCGATATGTTCCAACAGATCACGGAACGGTACCGGTCCGTGGGCACGTTGCTGGCGGACATCGCGCTCGAACCGGCCACCGAAAGCGTCACGGATATCACGGCACCCGGTCCGGATGACGAAAAGCTGGTACTCTCCACGATCCACAGCGCCAAGGGGCTTGAATGGCATTCTGTGTTCGTTATCTACGCACTCGACGGGCGATTCCCGAACAGCCGAGCCGCCATGAGTGAGGATTCGATGGAGGAAGAGCGGCGCCTGATGTATGTGGCATGTACGCGTGCGAAAGAGAACTTGTTCATCACCTATCCCATTAACGTGTACGACCGTGAGACCGGGCTGGTCCTTTCCAAACCTTCGCGCTTCATTGAAGGAATGCCCGAGAACCTCCTGGATACCTGGGTCATCGACGAGGAATAACTCACCATGGATCGACGTTCGTTCCTTACCCGTTTCACGCTTCTCCCTGCCGGCGCCCTGTTGAGCCCGGCACTGCTTCGCTCACTCTCCTGGCTCCAGAATGCGGGGACCGGTGGCTCGAACCTGAGCGCGTCCATGTGGATCTATCTCTAGGATCTGGTGGATGAAGGGTATGATGCCGTCCTCCCCCGGCTCAGGGAAAACGGCCTGACATCCATCAGTCTTGCCACGGCATATCACGCCGGAAAGTTTCTGTCGCCGCACAATCCCATGCGCAAAGTCGTTTTCCTCGAGGACGGGACCATCTACTTCCAGCCCAACCCGGTCCTCTACAGCCGGATCAGACCGATCGTCAACTCCCTCGTCCAGGACGGGCACGGGCTTCGGGAAGTGTGTAGGAACGCTGAACGATACCATCTCCGGACGAGAAGCTGGGTCGTCTGTTGCCACAACACGCCGCTCGGGACAGCCTATCCCGATATCGCTGTGCGGGACGCCTTCGGCGACCGGCTGCCGCACAACCTTTGCCCGAGCAACCCGGATGTGCGCACGTATCTCCGGACGCTCGTGAAGGACATTGCGGCACACGAGGTCGAGACCATTGAGCTCGAGGCGCTCCAGTTTCAGGGATACACTCACGGTTTCCATCACGAACGGGAAGGGATTGTTCTCTCTCACACCATGCGGTTTCTCCTCGGGCTCCGTTTCTGCGACGCGTGCCTACAGAGAAGCCGTGAGGCGCATGTCGATATCACGGCGGTACAGACCTTCACGCGGAAGACTCTTGAGGAATTGTCCGCTGCTCCAACTGCGGCCGCGGACCGGTATCCTTCGGTCGACGCGCTTCCCGGTGATCTGTTTGGGCCATTCCTCTCCTGGAGGCAATCGGTGATTGTCTCACCGGTCCATGAACTCGCCGGGCAGCTCGGTCCGCGAGGACCGAAACTCCGTCCGATGGTTTCTCTCGACCCGGCGACCAGAACGGTGGTATCGATGGACCCCGTTGCGGTAGCTGGCATCACCGGTGGTGTTCTGATTCCCGGATATACCAGGGGGGGGAGCAGCTCTGCGGACTTCACTTGCCCCGCTGGCTGCAAGTATGAGCGGAAAGGATCTGACGGTAGGCCTTCAGGTGGGGCTCCCCGAAAGTGGCGGGAAGACGGAGTTCCTCGACAGGGTAAGATCTGTTCGCGACCTCGGAATCCGCAGCTTCAACTTCTACAATTACGGTTTTGTTCCCCTCGAGAACCTGGCGTGGATCAGGGAGTCGCTCGAAGGTTAGAGGGAAATCTGCCTCATCGGCTTTGGGGCATCGAAGATTCTGCAACGCTCGGATCGACGCCCCCGGTCGCCGTCTTCCCGGCAACGACCTTTCGCTACTTCCCCACCTCAATCTCGGGATCCTGGTCTACAAACTGGATCTCCAGGGGCGACGGATATTTGTCGGTCCTAAAATCCACTGACGCTCCTGCCAGGATTTTAGGTACCTCGGCGACGAAAAGCCGTTTGGTGTTCCCATCGGTACACCGGAACGTAATGGTCACCTTGTCGAAATCTGTAGTCCCGGTATTCTTCAACTTCCCTTCGACCCAATAGAGCTCACCGGTTGACGGTACCTCCGCAGAAAACTCCGACGGGACCGCAGAACTGACGTTCGCTTCGTGCCTGATCGTTTTGCTCACGACCGAGAGGTCGGAACTGCCACCACTGCATGACGGGAGGAGGATGGAGAGGAGCACAAGGATCGAAAGCCAGCGGCCCATGGGGTTGTCCTTTCGGGTTGAGATTCAGCCTAATCTACATATCGAAATCGAATAAACCAAAGGACTGGCAGCAAAAAGCCCTGCCCGGCCGTGGACGCGGCGCGGGCAGGCTGAGAATTGGAGGATAGGCGTCGCCGAGTGTTACCGGGACTTTTTCTGGGGGATGTAGCACTTCCCGATATACTCAGTAACCATTCTATCGGTGTTGTACTGCGGGATCAGGGTTGCCATGGAAGCCCGGACGTGTTTCAGCCATTTGTGGGGAATCCCGTCTCTCCCCCGGTCATAGAAGAGGGGCAGGACTTCGTTCTCCAGACAGTTCCTGAGCGATGCGGCATCCTGGTCATCCTGCAACTGATCGTTGGGGGCGTTGGCATCCTCGCCGATTTTCCAGCCGTTGCTGCCATTGAAAGCCTCGCGCCACCATCCATCCATCGTGCTCAGGTGAAGCCCGCCGTGAATCAGGACCTTCATACCGCTGGTACCGCTCGCTTCCATAGGTCGCCGCGGTGTATTGAGCCAGATATCCGCTCCCGCCACCAAATGCCGCGCTACGTTGATATCGTAGTCTTCCAGAAAGACCACTTTGCCGAGAATTTCGCCTCGCCGGGAAATGCCGATGATTTCCTGGATGAAGCGTTTCCCGGCGTCGTCGCGCGGATGCGCTTTGCCGGCAAAGACTATCTGGAGGGGCCGTTCCTTGTTCGTGAGGGTGCGGATTGCCCATTCAAAGTCGCGGAAAAACAGCGGGGCACGCTTGTAGGTTGCAAAGCGACGGGCGAAACCGATGGTCAAGACGTCCGGGGAGAGCACGTTTTCAAAAAACCCGACATCGTTGGAGTTCGCCCGGAGGTGTTGCTCCCGCAGCCGCTTCCGCGCAAACTCGACAAGCTCACGGCGCAGGATTGTGCGAAGGGACCAGATCTCTTCGTCCGTCACTTTTCCGTCGCGCAGAATATCATGCCAGAACTTCTTGTCGTTCAGGCGATCAATCCACCGCGGACCGAGTCGGTCGTTCCAGAACTTCGACGCGGTGTGGGAAGCCCAACCGGTGACATGGACGCCGTTGGTCACATGACCAATCGGCACCTTCTCCACCGGCGTGCCGGGGTACAGATCCTTCCACATCTCCCTGCTCACCTGGCCGTGCAGCTCGCTGACGCCATTCGCGGCGCGGCACATGCGCAGTGCGAGAATGGTCATGGTGAATGATTCGGTCGGGTCGTCTTGGCGAACACGGCCATAGCGCATAATCTGGTCAACCGTCACGCCGAGGGACGAAGCGAAGGACGGAAGAGCGGCTTGCATGAGGCCCAGATCGAATCGATCGTGCCCGGCTGGGACAGGAGTGTGGGTCGTGAAGACACAGTGCTGTTTGACGGAGGCCTCGGCGTTGCGGATCCCCGCGGCGTCAGCCACGGTCAGCTTCTTCTCCGCAATCTGTTCCCGCAGCAGTTCGAGCGTTAGAAACGCGGAGTGTCCTTCGTTCATGTGGAAGACGGATGGAGCGACGCCCACTGCACGAAGGAACCGGACACCACCGATGCCCAGCACAATTTCCTGGCTGATGCGCGTCCACTGGTCGCCGCCGTACACATGCGCGGTCAGGTCACGGAAGCGCTGCTCGTTCTGCGGAAGGTCGGTGTCCAGGAGATAGACCGTGGCGCGGCCGACCCGGACCGCCCATCCCTGGAAATCCACCTTGCTGGTCCCGATCTCCACGGAGCAAACAACGGGGTTTCCCTTCTTGTCCTTCACCAGCGTGATCGGCAGGCGTGCGGGATCGTATGCCGGATACCGTTCCATCTGCCAGCCTTCGGCAGAGATCTGCTGCTGGAAATATCCCTGACGGTAGAAGAGCGTGACGCCGAAGAATGAGAGCCCGAGGTCGCTGGCAGACTTTGCATGGTCGCCGGCGAGAATTCCGAGGCCGCCCGAATAGATCCGGAGACTTTCATGGAGACCGAACTCCGCGCTGAAATAGGCCACCGGTGCGTTCAGGAGTGCGAGAGCGTGTTTCCGGACCCATGTATCCTTCTGCGTCATGTAGGCATGATAGGCCTTGCAGACGTGCTGGACCCTGCCGAAAAACTCCTGGTCCTGTAACCGCCCGCGCAGCTCCTGGCCGCTGATCCAGTTGATCACCTCAACGGCGTTGTGATTACTGTGCTCCCAGAAGAAGGGCGAAAGCTCGTGGAACAGGCGCTGCGCCGCAGGGTTCCACGACCACCAGAGGTTGTAGGCGAGTTCCCGGAGCTCCAGGACGAGGCTGTCGATCTGTTTCTCGGAAATCCGTTTCGTGGGCACGAGGTGTCTTCTCCGCAGCAGTTGTACTCTGATCAAACCGGTCTTACTTTACCGGTTCTTCCACGAGCTCCGCCCTCCGCTTCGCCATCCGGTTTCGTTCATTGGCGTCGAGATAGCGTTTGCGGAGCCGGATACTTTTCGGGGTCACTTCAACATACTCGTTGTCACCGATCCACTCGATCGCCTGTTCAAGCGTCATCAGTCGGGGCGTTTCGAGGCGGATGGCTTCGTCCGCACCGGAGGCACGCATGTTGGTCAGATGCTTGGTCTTGCAGACGTTGACCGTCATATCGTGTTCGCGGGAATTCTCCCCGACGATCATCCCCTCGTACACGCGCATGCCGGGTTCAATGAAAAAGGTCGATCGCTCCTGCAGCTTCCACATTCCATAGGCCACAGATTCGCCCGATTCCATGGCCACGAGAGCGCCCTTTGTACGATGCTCCATATCGCCCTTGTATGGCTCGTACCCGTGGAAATTGTGGTGAAGAATTCCGGTTCCTTTGGTTTGCGTCATGAATTCCCCGCGGAAGCCGATCAGGCCCCGGGCAGGCACAAAGAACTCCAGGCGTGTATTCCCGCCGGAGGTAAGCATGTTCTTCATCTCGCCCCTGCGCCGGCCCAGGTTCTCGATGACAACGCCGATGTGTTCCTCCGGCACGTCAATGATGACATGCTCGATCGGTTCGCACAGAACGTCGTCAATCCGCTTGTAGATGACTTCCGGCCGTGACACCTGGAACTCGAATCCTTCCCTCCGCATTGTCTCAATCAGAATGGCAAGGTGCAGCTCTCCACGCCCGCTGACCTTGAAGACGTCAGGCGAATCAGTAAGTTCGATCTGCAGGCTCACATTTGACCGGAGTTCCCGTGAGAGGCGCTCGCTCAGATGCCGCGTGGTGACGTATTTTCCTTCCTGACCGGCCAGGGGGGAATTGTTCACCACAAAGTTCATCGAGATCGTTGGCTCCTCGATGGCAACAAAGGGGAGTGCCGTGGGGTCGGCCTGATCGGCGATCGTCTCGCCGATGTCGACGTCTTCCATCCCCGCGAGGGCGATAATGTCACCCGCGCTTGCTTCCTGTGTCTCAATCCGCTTCAAACCGTCGAACGTGTAGATTTTCGTCACCCGGGCATCATCCACCACGCCGTCACGATGAATGATCTTCATCGGCGAGCCTAGCCGGATTGTGCCGCGGTGAATCCTGCCGATGCCGAGGCGGCCCAGGTAATCGTTGTAATCAATGGTGGTGACAAGCATCTGGAAAGGCGAAATGGCATCGCCCGGAGGCGGAGGGACCGTCTTGACGATAGCATCCAGGAGGGGAACGAGGGTCGTGCTCTCGTCGTCGAGCTCCCGCTTTGCAATCCCCTGCTTTGCGATACAGTAAATGGTCGGAAAATCGAGCTGTTCGTCATTTGCGCCCAGGGAAAGAAACAGCTCAAACACGAGATCCAGCACCTCGTGTGGACGGGCGTCTTTCCGGTCAATCTTATTGATGACGACGATCGGCTTGAGGTTCAGGTCGAGCGATTTCTTCAGGACAAACTTTGTTCCCGGGAGGGGTCCTTCCGCGGCGTCGACGAGCAGGAGCACACCGTCAACCATCGTCAGCGTACGCTCCACTTCGCCCCCGAAGTCAGAGTGTCCCGGAGTGTCAACGATGTTGATCTTGACGTCGTGGTAGTGGATGGCCGTATTCTTGGCCAGAATGGTGATTCCGCGTTCGCGCTCGAGATCGTTCGAGTCCATTACGCGGGTCACCAACTGCTGGTTCTGGCGGAAGATGCCGGTCTGGCGCAGCAAATGGTCGACCAACGTCGTCTTTCCGTGGTCGACGTGCGCGATAATGGCAATATTCCGTATATCTTCCCTTCGATCCATCAGTTTCCTCGGAATTCCGTTGCTATTGGTAGATTTTCAATATACTCAAATTAGCACGGAATTCCAAAGAACACTTCCTTACAGAGTCCCTTGCGCTTTCGCTGCAATCCGACGAGCCATCCCCCGAAACACCAGCAAATGGAGCGGATAGACCCCGTACCAGTAGAGGAGACCCCAGACGCCGCGGGGATAGAACCTGGCCGTCTGTGTGAGCACAGACCCACCCGGGCTATCGGGCTGAACAGAGAATTCCAGCCATGCCTTTCCCGGTACTTTCATCTCCGCCCTCAATGCCAACATGCGACCCGGAACCACTGCTTCCACCCGCCAGAAGTCCAGCGCATCGCCCGGCACCAGATCATCCGGGTTCCGGCGGCCCCTGCGGAGGCCCACGCCGCCAATCATCTTATCGATGAAGCCCCGGAGTTTCCAGAGGCCATTGGCGTAGTACCAGCCATTACTTCCTCCGATTCCGCTCAACACACGGAAGACGGTCTCTGGTGCCGCACCAACGTGGATGCGCTGCACATCCGAGAGAAGCTGGAGCATCGCTGAAGGATCATTGCTCTCACCGTCTGGTTGAACGGAAGCGTCGCTCCACCGCGTCTCCACGTTCCCGTCGCGGACCCGCTGCAGCGCGAGAGCCACGGCTTCATCAAAGGTCAGAGGGGTGAATGGAAAGAGCCTGCGAGCCAGATCCGTTTCACACACCATTTCGGACTTGAGCCCCTCAACGAGTGGCCGGGCGATGGAAGCGGAAATGGGCGTCACCAGATTGATCCAGAGAGAAGAAAGCCGCGGAGTGAGGACAGGGACAACGAGAATGGCCCGCTTCAGGTGAAGCTGCCGGGCAAACCGCTCCATCATCTCCTTATACGTGACAATGTCGGGCCCTCCGATGTCGATGACCTTCCCTTCTGATGCCGGGATCTTCAGACAGTCGACGAGGAACCGGAGAACATCCCGGATGGCGATCGGCTGGGAACGCGTGGAGACCCATTTCGGGGCTGTCATGACGGGGAGCCGATTCACCAGCGCATGCATCATTTCAAACGATGCGCTACCGGAGCCGATGATCATTGCCGCGCGGAACTCTGTCACGGGCACCGAGCCCGAGGCCAGGATCTCTCCCACCTCGTTCCGACTCCTTAAATGCGGTGAGAGGTCCGACGACCTCTTTCCGAGTCCCCCCAGGTAGACGATGCGGCGCACACCCGCCACCGCCGCCGCGTCCGCGGTATTCTTCGCCGCCGTCCTGTCACGATCCTGGAATTGGCTTTCACCTTCGCCCATGGAATGGACAAGATAATACAGCGCATCGCACCCCTGCGCGGCTCTGAGAATGGAATCTCTGTCAAGGACATCACCCCGGAGAACCTCGACGTGTTCCCAACTCCTCCCGTCCAGCTTTCGCGGATCGCGGGCAAGGCAGCAAACGGCATACCCGGCATCAACGAGCCGCGGAACGAGCCGTCCCCCGACATAGCCGGATGCGCCTATAACAAGAATGTTCCTCATGGTCGCCCCTTTAGGGTATCAACACCCTGGTTCAGCAAGGAGTTCGGCGAGACTCGAACTACAGGATCCCTGCGACAGCGACGGTCAGCGCGAATTGGCGGGGTCGGCTGAGACGCCACGTGAAGTCAACGCGGAGAAGGTCAAAGATCCTGCTGATGCCAAATCCCGCTTCGGAGTACCAACCATCCGTGGTATTGGGAACGGCAGCATTATGGCTCCACGTGCGCGCTCCTCCCCCATGGACGATCAATTCAATGCCGTTCTCGTACAGGAAGGGTATCCCCAGCGCAAGAAACGGTACCGTGCGGAAATTGTGCTCGAGGTTGAAGGCAACATAGCCCGTACCGGAGAACTCTTTGACCGACATCCCCCGCATGACGCCGAAGGGGCCAACGCCGCTGGAGCTCGACTCAAGGTCAAACCAGCGCTGCGGCGGAACGTCTCCCGTCGCCACCCCTGCCCCTACCCGGACTTTCAGTGAAGGCTTGATCAGGAAGCCCTCACCGAACGTAGGAAACGTCATGGTGCCTACCGCATCGTAGCGGGTGACAGAAAAACTACTTGAGGCAAATGACGGGCTGGAATGCTCGATGGAAACCATGAGCTGATCACGTGACACCAGGTCTAGTGGAACCGGTTCATCTCCCAAGCGTACGTCAAGCCGCAAACTCCTAAGATTTCCCTCCGCCACCGGCGGATTGGGCCGGTACGATCGCGACTGCGAGAAGAAGCTGAAGTCCGTGTTCTGCGTCGCGGACCGGTGCTGTTCGTCCACGAAGGAAAATTCCACGCGTACCTTGGGCGCGGGTGTGTCAAAGACAAATGCTCTTCCGCCTTCGCTCCGATAATAGTCGCGGTAGTCGTTTCGGGAGAAGAGGCAGGTAAAGCTGTTGAACAGTGCTCCGAAATAGCCCTGGTCTGGCCTGTTGTCCAGTCGCCGGTAGACCTCCAGGCCAATACCAAAGGTCTTCCGGGATGCGGGATACGCCGTCGCACCCAGGAGGTACTTCGCTTGTTTGTCCGAAAAGCCGTACGCGAATGCGCCTTTCAGGGTCAGCCAGGGAATCACCCTGTCCAGCTGGTACCGCCCGCCCAGGTGCACGCCCTCTACCCTGTTGAAAGAAAGGTCGACGATATTCAGGAGCGATCCCAATCCGTTTCCCCCACCGCCGAGCGTTGCCGTTACTCCGCCGGGCCGGAACTGGACTTCCAGAGACTGTGTGCTGTCCAGTGAAGCGTACGCATTCTGCTCGTGAACATTCAGCGGCAGCACTGCGGTGGTCGCCCAGAACGTGGAATCGTACCGTGTTGCGGTAGAATCGATCGAAAGCCGGGGCTTCTGGAAGATGCTGTCAGGAATTGGTGCATTAATGCTGTAATGATAGATCACCGACGTCTGTTCAACCCCGATGCGGGGCAAAGAGATGCCGACCAGTCCGATTGTAAAGCCTCCTTCGATCCGGATATCGGCAGGCATCCAGAACTGCTGGTCATAGAGGGAGAACTGCTGCCGGTACCGGAGCTTCCGGTCCTTGATGAATGGAATGAGGAAGGCTTCGTTCGGCTCAACATCGACGCCGATAAGTGCGTAAGACTCTCCCGCGATGTTCACCGTCCCCGCAAACAGAGGAACGGTCCTTGTGCGGGGGATCATGCTGATCTCGTAGGTTTCCGTCCTGTCCGCCGTGCGGGTGCGAAGAAGCTTGTAGTCATAGTATTCCAGGGCATCCGTTGCGGTTGGACCGACAAACGAGTACCCGAGGAATTGCATCCTGTCCTCATTGAAGTTCAGGATCTTTCCGACGGAAGCGAAATTCTGTGCCGCCCCGATGTTCGCCGTCTGCCGCTTTTGCCTGACGATTTCCCGGAGCGTGTCACCTTTTTGCCAGTATCCCTGGGTATACGACTCATTGATGGCGGCAATGGCGGTATCCCGCAGAATCGTCTGGCGGGTAAATGCTTCGATCTCATACGTGGAGAGCCGATCAGCCCAGCGCTTCTTGTTCGCAATCGCCCGGCGAATAATTTCGATAGCGGGGTCTTCAGACGTAACGACAATTTCCGGCAGGAGAATCTCGGAGGGCTGGAGCATCACGTCCCGGACGAGGCTTTCGTTCAGAACGAACCCGAGTGTATCCGGGCGATATCCGATGCTGCTGACAACCACCCTGTAGGACCCGGGATCCAGGGAGAGGACAAAGCGGCCGTTGATATTGGCGATCGTGCCACGCGTCGAGCCCGCCACCCTGACATTCGCGGAAGGGAGCGGTTCACGCGTGACGGCATCCCGGACGGTACCGCGGAGTTCGTACGCTCCAGTACTCAGCGCGACCCCTGGATCGACCGCGAGGAGAAAGACAAAGGTGAGGGTCTGGAGTTTCAACGTGGGGGAGCCATTTCATTCTTCCGTCCGGTCCTTCGTCCTCAGCCGGAACTTCTGTGTCGCCTCAGTCCGGCAATAAACGAGCTTCGTCGGCGCGCGGGATCTTCCGTCGGTATTTGGTTTTGACTGCAGTCGCCTTTTGGGGGAATCTGCTCGGGGGAACGTGGAGATCCGGAAGCTTCACGCCAGAGTGCACGTTCCCGTTCGGTTCGTTCGGCTGCTTTCCGACGCATCAACGCCTCGAGCCTCTTCTGAAGTGCTGGCGGCAACGCATTCAGCGGCGGTGGTTCACCGTGAGCCGAGGCGGCAGATTCGGTTTCCGCGGTGATCCGCAGGGCGGCGGCAGCAGCCCCGCTGGGTATGTCCGGTCGGGAGAATCGCTCCTGCACACCGAATTCCCCGGCCTGCCCTTTCAACGATTCCCATGCTGGCAGGAGCTTCTGCTCGCAGGCAATAACATCCGGATTCGTCGGGTCGAGCAAATATGCCTTCATGAGCGATTGGAACGCCGGGTCGTAGGAACCCCGCTCGAAGAGATTCGTCGCTACGAGTGTCAGGCGCCGGATCTGAGTCTGAAGTGCCTCCTCTGCTTCGGGCATAAGGGTTTCAGCTGGCCTGATGCCACCTGGGAACTCCTTGCCCACAGAAATGGAGAGATATCGTGGACTCCCCTCCATCCGCACCATCTTTGAAGACTCGTGGCGGGACATCTTCTGGAGCAGGGCAATACGCTCCGCAATGGCCGGAATGTAAGGGTTTCCCGGGTCCAGGCTCCACGCTTCCGCAAGGTGCTCCTGGGCCCGCTGGTAATCACCCGAGGATATCAGTTGTTCAGCGCGGCGGATGATGGGACTGACACTTCCTTTGTACATCGCATGAATGGCGCTATCCGCCGGAGTAATCGTGGTGGTGTGATCGGGCTTGTGCATGGTTCTTTTCCCCCCATGCACAAAATGCAGAGCGCAAGACTGTGATGTTGTGACAGCGTTAACAGAGCATGCGCTGCATCAATGTCCCGCCGTCACACTGCAGGAATCACCCCGAGAAACCAGAAAACGACTGCCCAGAAATTGAACCGGGAATCATGAAATTCGCGCCAGTGTGAACTCGCAGCCCGGCCTCCCAGCCGGGGTTCTGGACAAGCTATCTTTTTCGCCGTGAAGTAGCAAAAGGATCATCTGGCCCGCTGTGGCCCCCCGGGGATCCTTTTGCCGAAGAAGCTTTGTTCCAAACAGCGCGCTCACGTTCGTTCCGCTCGCTTTCTTTCTGACCCTTGAGGAGATCCATGCGTTGCTGGTCCGACAATCGTGGATCAGCCACCCCCCGTTGCTTCCGTGAAAGCTCCCACACGGGCAACACTTTCCCCTCGCATGCGATGACCTCGGGAGCAAGCGGGTCAAGCAGGTACGCCTTCATCAGCATCTCAAATGCGTTTTCGCTCTGGCCGCGTCCGAGCAGTGCACCGGCTGTTTCCACCAGCTGCCGGACTCTCGCACGGGTTTCCTGAGGTGTGAGCACCGCCTCTTCCCCGGCCTGCCGGATCCCGTGTTCGAACTCTTTCCCGATTGTCACGCTGAGGAATCGTCCAGGATCGGTACCGGGAACCCGTTGCTTGCCACCGTCTTTGTTCCCGGCCCGGAGCGCTTCGGCGCGTTCTATGATCGCACCGATATACTGGTTCTTCGGCTCCAGTTTCTGCGCAAGAAGGAGTTGATCAAGAGCCAGCGCATGCTTCCCCGCTGCCATGAATTTTTCCGCTGCACGGATATACTCCATCACATTGTTCGAGCCGGACCCCGTTCCCAGTCCGTTGCCGTTCAAAGGCCCCTGGATGTTCTTCATGGCTTTCGCCTCCCTGGATTGATATACAGCCAAAGTACAAGTTTCTCTAAGATGATGCAAGTCGGAGAGTAATCCGTTGTGCGGACTTCGGTTGTGCGGGTAACATGCTGATGCGACCCTGGCTTGGAGTTCATGCTGATCTTCACTATTTTTCCTCATGACTCCGTCCAGAAATCCCATTCTCGTCATCGGTGGCGGCGGTGCCGGGCTCGTTGCGGCATGGCGGGCCTCTTCTCTGGGAGCACGGGTCGTCCTTTTCGAGCGCAACCGAAAACCGGGCATCAAGCTGCTCATCTCCGGCGGCGGAAGGTGCAACATCACGCATGCGGGACCGATGGAGGAACTCCGTCGGGAGTTTGTTCCCGCTGAGGCGCGGTTTCTCAGACCTGCTTTCCACCGCTGGAGCAATGATGATATGATCCGGTTGATGGAGAATGCGGGGGTGAAAACCACCACTCGGACGAACGGAAGGGTTTTCCCCCTTGAAGGGAATGCGAAGGACGTTGTCGCGGCGCTGGAATCACTACTCCACCAGAACGCCGTGGTAATCCGGCTTGGGGTCACTGTGACGTCCCTTGAGGTGACAGACGGCCGCATAACCACAATTCTGATTGACGGGCAGGAGAGAGTGTTCTCCTCACATCTCATCCTGGCCACGGGTGGCGCGTCATATCAGAAAACGGGAACCACCGGTGACGGATTCCGCTGGGCGAAGGACCTCGGGCACACCATTGTTCCGATCCGCCCGGCCCTTGCGCCGATGACCCTTCGGCCGCCCCTTTCTCCCACGTGGCGAGGAATCGCGCTACGAGGCGGACGGTTGTCGGCACACACGGGCGGTCGGAAGATCGCATCATGGGATGATGACGTCCTGATAACGCATGAAGGCATCTCTGGTCCTGCCGCTCTTGAACTCGCGCGTCCGGCAGCCCTCGCCGCGGAGCGGGGTGTCGTCATCATGCAATTCGACTTTTTCCCTGCACGCGAATTCGACGCACTCGACAAGGAGCTGACGTCGAAAATCCAATCGAACCGGGGAAAGATGATCGGAACACTCCTCGAAGCGTGGCTTCCTAACCGGATGATTCCTGGGCTTCTTGCTTTGATTGGCGCCGACGCGGGAGTCCGGGGGTATACGCTGACCCGCGACGAGCGGCGATCCATCACCCACCTGCTGAAGTCCTGGAAGATGGGCGAAGTCGCCTCTGTCCCACTCGACCGCGGAGAGGTCACTGCCGGCGGCGTTGCTCTTGAAGAGGTCGACCCTCATTCCATGCGTTCGCGCAGAGTCGGGGGCCTCTATCTCTGCGGCGAGGTGCTGGACATTGCCGGACCCGTCGGGGGATACAATCTCCAGGCGGCGTTTTCGACGGGTTATGTGGCGGGTGATTCGGCGGGAAGAGACTGGCTCGGGGAATCTTGAGCGTGAATTCTTTGTTCAAGAGAAAGACACTCGATTTTTCATTAACCGGTAGATTCTCTCATATGCCTTCCCGTCGCCGATTTTTGACCACTGTAGGACTGGGTCTTGCTTCGGTCCCGTTCCTCTTCGGCCAGGAGTCGCGCCAGCGCCGTAGCCGGTGGGAAATGATCACCAATGACGATCCCGTCCGGACGCCGCCGTTCCGCCCCGAACCTTCCAGCTGGGACGGCGGAACGATCACGGCTTGCTGGATCGGGCACTCGACGGTGCTCATCAATTTCTTCGGCATGCACATCGTTACCGATCCGGTGTTCTCCGAGAGGATCGGCCTCAATGTCGGCGGGCTCTTCACCATCGGCCCTCGAAGACTGATCTCGCCGGCACTGACCATCGAGCAGCTTCCGCCGATCGACCTCATTCTCCTTTCCCACGCACACATGGACCACTTGGACATTCCGTCGTTGAAGAATTTCGACCGGAAGATCCCGGTGATCATGGCCAAGAACACCTCCGACGTTATCGACGATCTGGAGTTTCAGACCGTGTACGAGCTCGACTGGGGCAAGTGGACACAGATCGGCGATTTGCGCATTGAGGCATTCGAAGTCAAGCACTTCGGTTGGCGTTACCCGTGGGAGCAGGACCGTTCACGTGGAAACCATGAAGGCCGGAGCTACAACGCCTACCTCCTCAGCCGGAGGGGAAGGAATATCGTATTCGGGGGTGATACGGCGTATCACGAGATGTTCAAACGCGTTTCCGACTCTGTGGAGTCCGTCGACCTCGCTCTCATGCCGATCGGCGCATACGACCCGTGGATTCACAATCACGCCAATCCGGAACAGGCTCTTGCCATGGCAACGCAGATGGGCGCGCACCACGTCCTCCCCATTCACTGGAACACGTTCATCCAGAGTGAGGAGCCAACCGCCGAACCGATGGAACGGCTGAAAAAGGCCTCGGCGCTGAATCCCGATCGCATTGTTCTTGACTCCGTGGGGCAAACCTGGGCGATGAGTACCGTCCTCGCCCGGGAAACTATCCCTGCGGGAGCGGTTCCTCAACCCACCGGCACCGACGCCCGGTAGTAACCCCGGTCGTTCCATACCCGCCATCATCGAAGAGGTTGACATTATGCTTCAGGGGAAGGTCGCTGTCATCACCGGCGCGTCGTCCGGCATTGGCGCGGCGCTCGCTCAACGACTCGCTCGGGAGGGAGTCTCCGTTGTTCTCGCAGCGCGCCGGTGGGAGAAGCTCGAGGACATCGCCACGGCCGCCTGCGAAGCGGCGGGACCTTCCGCCAAGGTCCTACCGCTGAGATGTGATGTTACCGATCGCTCGCAGTGCGAACGGCTGATCGCTACTGCAATCCGGGAGTTCGGGCGGCTCGACATCCTTCTGAACAATGCCGGCCGGGGACACTTTGCCAGTATTGAGGATACCACCGACGAGATGATCCAGAGCATGTTTGCGGTCAACATCTTCCCGCTCTGGTACACCACGCGCCCCGCCCTGCGGCAGATGAAGCATCAGGGGAACGGTCACATCGTCAACATCGCCAGCATCGCAGGAAAGATCGGTCTCCCATTCAATAGCGCTTATGTTGCCGCGAAGCATGCCGTCGTGGGATTCACCCATGCTCTCCGGCTGGAGCTTGCTGAAACCGGAATTCACGCGACCGTCGTCATCCCGGCCAGTGTCCTGACCGAATGGGCGAGCGTGACCGAAGGTGCGCCGATGCTTCCGATGTTCTCCGTCTCAGGTCCCATCATCGAGAAGATCGCGGAGGAGCGAGGTGTGAGCCTTCCGCCAATTGAAGGAGTTATCACCGCGGAATCTGTAGCGGAGAAAATCGTTGCCTGCCTCCACCACCCTGTCGCGGAGGTCTACACGCACCGCGGGTCTCACGAGTTCGTGGTTCTTTCCGCACGGGACCGCGAGCAAGCCGAGCGTCATCAGATTCCTGCTGTGATCGGAGAGCGGGGGGTCTACGAGCAGTTCCACCGGAAGTAGAGAAGACCGTCGTTCTCCCGCCTCCTGAAGCATCGGGAACACGTGACCTTTGCCGGAGAAACCGACAGAGTCATTGTGAGGTGATTTCTGCCGGGGCGTTCTCTGAATCCTCCACGAGTTTACCAACTCGCAAAGATGTAAACCTACGGGTCGTCGATTCGTCGAGTCTCTCGACCCAAGAGCGAGCCATGGGCTCGTAGAGCAGAATTGTAGATCGACCTTCCGTTTGCTGGGAGGCGTCGAAGGACCTGACGTCCCCATCCTTTCTCAGCTGAAGCCTGGCCACAGAGCGAGTGGTCATCTTGAGAATGAACCTCAGAAATCATTGCTTTAGAGAATACCAACATCCCTTGACAGAACAAGAATCCCGACCTGATGCCAAGGTCGGGATTCGATAGCGGGGGGTGTCGGCCGGTCCTCCTTCTTCCTCGAGAGTTCATTCACCTTGCCGCGCTTCACGGTTCGAGCTCACTTCATCAGAAGCATCTTCCGCACCTGCGTGAACCCCACCTTACCGCCCGCATCGGTCGCGTTGAATCGATAGAGGTACACCCCGCTGGCCACACTTCTCCCCCCGCTTTCCGTGCCATTCCACACAACAGTATTCCTCCCCGCCGGCGCAACGCCGTTCACCAGTGTCGCAATCTCCTGCCCGAGCACGTTGTACACTCGAAGCGTCGCCAGGCCTGTCACAGGCATGTCATAGACGATCGTTGTGCTTGGATTGAACGGATTCGGATAGTTCGGGTGAAGCTGATACACGCTCGGGATGGCCGCCTTCCCCTGCACGAATGTGACGACCGAGGTCAAGCCAATATCTCCCACGCCCACAGAGTATTGCCCGGCGGAAATTGTCACGGACCGCTGATTGGGAGCGTATCCATCCCTGTCCGCTGCGATATCGACATTCCCCGTCACGACCCCGCCAATCGCATACTGGCCGTTCACATCCGTGAGCCCGAAGCCCAGAACCTCTTTCGCTGGTGAGGCTGCAAAGACGCGGGCACCCTGCAGAGGGGTTCCATCCGCGGTAATGACACGACCCGTCAGCGTCGCGAGGCCGACAGACGCAATCTTCACCACTCCGATATCGATGCCGGCGACATCCCCGCCCACGAGCACGGTATCCGCCTTCTGCCAGCGCATCACGCCATACGCTCCGGCCTTATAGAATGCCGGCGCGTAGCCGCCGAACGGAACCGCCAGGACGAAGTAGTTCCCCCTTCTCACGTCAGCGATCGTGTAGGCCCCCTGCGCATCGGTGTGCCCGAACCGAACCATCCGGAGGAACGATCCCCACGGCTGTACCGGAATCAGCACGACCCGCGACGGGACACCATGTCCAAGAGAGTCCTGCACTCTTCCGCTGATGCTGTTGTTCAGAACCGGATTCAGTGCAAGCGAGAAATCGATGCCCGTCTTGTTCCCGTCTGCAACGACGACGTCTGCGAGCGTCGGATTGGGTTTGTTATCGTAATACTCGGGAAGATATCCCCACTTCGATGCGAGCGCAATGTATGATCGCCCACTCAGAACCTTCGCGCGGTAATAGCCCACAGAGTCGGTGAGCCCTTTCCACAGAACGCCGGAGCAATAGCCCACCGCTTCTATATCCATGCTTTCCTCCGCTGGGCCGGACATCGGACCCATCCGGGCCGACGTCAGATCCAGTTCCTGGAGAGTCCGCATGATGACCACCGTGGCGCGGCTGAGCGGGTTGCCGAGTGTATCGGTGACCGTTCCTTCAATTGTCACAGCGCTCGGAGGGACGATTTTGCTGAGCCCGAAGTCAGCGGCAAATGTCGACCCGGGTGAAACATGAACGGGGGTTGCTTTCGCCGGGTCGGTCACATTGTCGAACCACTCGGACTGGTACCCCCCCACCCATGCTGAGATCATCGGAGCATCCGCCCTGACCAGATACACGCCGGTGTCGAGACGTGCCTGGTACACACCCAGAGGGTCGGTTACAGCGGCGGGTGGGTAGACGAGAGACGAGACCGGGTCCACGGACGGTAGCAGCGTGATGACGTTCTTTCCGAAGAACCGGATGAAAACACCGGCAATGGGTTTTTGTGTCGCGTCGTCGACAACTTTGCCGGTGATGAACCCTGTCGGGCGTACCGGGATTTTGAAGCGGCTGAGGCCAAAATCCGCCGTGAAAGTCTTCCCTTCAGCTACCAGCACGGGTGTCGCCGCTGACATCTCTGCGACGTCGTCATACCATTCAGGCACGTATGCCGGCGGGCCGGGCGGCATGTAGGGCGCGGGTTCAGCATGGATCTTGTACGTGCCTGTATCCAGCATTGCCTTGTAGTGGCCGAGAGAATCCGTCATGACGTACGGCGCAACCTTCGTCATGACGCCCGGACTCATACGATAGAAACGAATCGCGACAGATCGAATTGGTTTGCCCGTCGAATCGTCTATGACTGAGCCAGCAATGATCCCCTGCCGAGTTGTGGGTGATGGCCCGAAGGGAACCCGTACGGCGGCACTTCGTGGACTTTCCACCTTCTGCATGTCGGGGCCAACCACAAAAGAAGTAACGGCGTAGTACTGGTCTTTCTGCGGAAAATACAGATTGTCGTAATACACCGTCGCATTAACACGTGCAACCGCCTTGAAATGCAGGGAATCTCCCTCTGAGCGGTACACAATGTAGCCCCACGGTCCTGCCGGGGCAGTCCAGGACAACTTCACCACGGCAGGTATGAGGCTGGGTACAAGCTCCGCTTTCAGGTCGACAGGAGTTGGAGGAAGTGTGTCTGCAAACAGACTCCCCGCGAGAAAGAGAGCCAGAACACCAGGCAGCATGCTCTTCATGATATTCCCCTCCACGAAGTTCCGAAACTCAGCAGATTTCTTTTGCGTCAAACAGAAGATTGGCCATGCGGACAGCCACAACTGTAAATATAACGAATTCCACGCCCAGAAAATCAATACGCTTGGGGACGTAAAACTGGATTCATCGAGTATCGTCACCTATCTTTGTTCACGCTCCAGGCCGTTATCGCGGCGGCGTACGATTTCAGCTGCCGTCATTCCAAATACTTCACAGATTCGTCGCTTTCTTTCAGAAGCATCTCGGCAACTTTCCTTACCTTCCAGCATCTATGATAGTGTCGAGCCTCAAGAACGATGTGACTTCCCAGACAGACGAGCAACTATTGGGCCAACTCCGGGCGGGCGACGCACGGGCGTTCGAGCTCATCTACAAGCGGTACCGGCGGCCGATCTACGCCCTCTGCCTCCGCCTTCTGGGGAATGAGTCCCGAGCTGAAGATGCCACGGAAGAGACCTTTTTGAAGATGGTCAATGGCATAGATTCTTTGGCCGCTCCGGGAGCTTTCCGTCCATGGCTCTTCCAGATTGCCCGGAACGAAGGGCTGATGATGCTTCGCCAGCGGAAGAACACCACCGAGGCAAACGATGATACCGTGTGGACCGACGAGACCCCGCTGACACTGCTGACCGGAAGGGAGACAACGGAGATTATCCAAGGACTTCTCAGCAAGCTGAGGGCGGAATATCGCGAAGTGCTGTTGTTGCGCGAGGACGATCTGCTTTCGTACGCCGAAATTGCGGCCGCGACCGGCCTGACGGAAAGCGCAGTCAAGTCAAGAATCTTCAAGGCAAGGAAAGCTCATGCCGCCAGATTGGCACCGCTGTTCAAGGAAAGGATAGATCGATGAACTGCGCAGCGTATCAAGAAGACATCAGCAGATACCTGGACGATGATCTGAGCGATCGCGAGGAACAGGAGATGTTTGCTCATCTCGCCGGGTGTGAATCGTGCCGGGGTTTTGTCCGCGATGTGATGCAGCTGCGGAACGCCCTTCGACGCATACCGGCCCCCGAGCCGTCGGACTCCCTGGACCGCCGGGTTCTTTCCATTCCCGAACAATGGGCCCGTGAACATCATCACGTTCTCTCCCGTACAGCCGGTTTCTGGAAGCAACGACTTGCAGTCCCGATGCCTGCAGCCGCCGCAGTTCTGCTGGCGTTTCTCCTGACGACCGTTCTCGCCCTGAGCATGTGGTTCCGCCCGGTAGAACAAACGAAGCCTGAAGTACGGTATATCATGGGACTTCCGGAAGTTGAAGTCAGGGGGATTCCCGGGCTTCCCGCGAAAAGCGTTCAATGAAGGAGATGATCATGCGACCACTATTGATGTTGCTGGCCTTTTTGCTGAGTTGCCCGTCGGGTCTCAGAGCTCAGGAGCAGGCTTCCGGGATTGATTCACAGAAATTCTTTCCGGATTCGAGCACCTTGATGTCCGGGATCCTGATAGCCGAGGCAGAAGCGCAGGTCAAACAGGATACAGGATTAACAGCTCCCGGGAAACCACCGGCCGACTTCGTTGAAGTGGAACAGGAACCAGTTATCATTGCCAAGAAAGAACCGGTGTACCCCGAAACCGCGCTCAAAGAAAAACGGGAAGGGAAGGTCTGGGTGAAGGTGTGGATTGACAAATCCGGCAAACCTCGTGACGCGGTGGTCATCAAGAGCACCGACACGGCCTTCAACAAATCGGCCACCGATGCCGCATGGCAATTCAGGTTCACTCCGGCTTATGTGAAGAAAGCTCCTGTCGACGTCTGGGCTGTCGTGCCATTCAAGTTCGTTGTCGCCGACGGCAACGACAAAGGAATTGATGATTCGACACGAGCGACAAGAGAGGAAGTAACGTTGGCCGTTCAGCGCTTCCGGGAGAGCGTCAAGACTGTCATGGAGGGCTCCGAACTGGAAAAGCTCAAGACCTGTGTGGATCCGTCAGCCTACCTCGTCAACGGCAGCACCTTCGAGAGTCTTTACGAGGCCGCGCAACGAAGGGATAAGGCTAAAGTCTTCGCAACAGAAAAGAACCGGAAGCTTTCATTGTCGGCGATCGTTCTCAATGACGAGAAGACCTCAGCGTACGAAGTTTTGAAAACAGAGGACGAAGGTGGGGGTCATCCGCGTTTCCACACCGTCATCTTTCAGAAGGCCAAAGGAGGCCCCTGGATGATCCGGCACTGGCACACCAGCAAGTAATGTGCGCACGAACGCATGTTGATTTCATGCACGCACTCCTGACCCGGCCGTCTTGGCGCGGACCATGGCGGCCGGGTTGTCTCCCCTCTTCCATACTCGCACATAACAATGAAGCGCATCGGCCTGCCGCTCACTCTAACGCTCCTCCTGACTCCTCTCACGCACTCACAAACGCGGCCCACCGAACATCCACGCAGCGACAGCCTCTATCAGTCGGGTGTCAAATACTACTCTGAAGGCCAGTATACCCGCGCCATTGAGTCGTTGAAAGGCGTGCAGCAAGACTCGCTTGCGGCGGGAGTTGTCTTCCTCACTGGCGCCTCTTATGCGGGGATAAATGATTTTCAGGAAGCTCTGCAGTACCTTCAGGCAGCAGTCGATCTTCAGCCATCAAACACCGGCTACCGACTCCATTTCGCGAGGTTGCTGGGACAGGCGGGCATGTTCCGGGATGCTGAGGCGCAATATGAGGCAATCCTTCTCATCGACTCCGGCTTCGTTCCGGCCCTGACCAGTCTCGGGTTAATCGCCAATGATCGGCGGGACTACGAGCGGTCTTCCTTCCTCTTCGGCCAGGCCATTCGGCGAAATCCGCGAGATTATCTGAGTTATTTCCATCTCGGCTTCGCACTGACGAGCATGGGAAAGGGGGACTCTGCCAGAAACTTTCTCTCCACGTGTCTCACGCTCAATCGCGGCTATACACCGGCGACCCTCCTTCTCGCATCACTCTATTATAGAAAGCAGGAGTATGCCGACGCCCTCCGTCTCTACACCCTCGCGCTTGAGCAACGACCCGAAACCGCGGACACCTGGTACAAAATCGGTCTCTGCCACGAGAAGTTGAACGAGCCCGAGGCCTCCGTAAAGGCATTCCGGACCGCAACAGGGTTGGATTCCCTCAGCGAATTTGCTTTTGCGCACCTCGGTCAGGCGTATTTCCAGCTGGGCAGATTCGATTCGGCTGTTGTTGCCTATGGGCGGGCGGCGGTGCTCGACGACGAGAATCCGGTTTTCTTCCTGAATCTGGCGCTCGCATGGGAGCGACTCGACTCGACGCAGCACGCTGTGGATGCGTTTCATCGCTCACTAGCCGCCTATCACCCCGACAAAATTGGCCGTGTCTATGGTCAGCTCGGCGCGCTTTACTTCAACAGAAAGAAGCTCCGGGAAGCACGTGATGCATACCGGAAAGCCCTCCAGTTCGATCCATCGGATGCAGAAGCACAGTTCTATGTCGCAGTCGTGTATGACAAGCTGCGCGACTTCCGGTCCGCCCTCGAGGGGTACAAGCGGTTCCTGACAATTGCCGCGGCGGATCCGTCGCAGAGAGAACGCATCGAGACAGCGAAGAAGCGCATCCAGGCAATGCGAAAGTCTCCGTAACGATTGGATCCAAGAACACTTTCGTCCCTCTGGACAGGAGGTTTTCGCCTCGCCGGCGGGCAGGCTTTCTTTGGCCCCGTTCGTTTCCATGCAAGGAAGCACCAACACCTCTTCACCGGACGTACGGGTGGAAACGCAGAACGGACTCCTGCGACAGCCGGGGCAGAGTGTCACGGGTGAAAACCATGAAGTGACTTCCTCTGTACCTCAAGCGAGGAACCGAGTCATACACGTTCCAGTTGATGCTTCTCAAGAATGTAGTCGAACCAGCGGTTGGTAATTTTCTCCATCAGACTGTTGGTCTTGAGCCTGGCATTCAGGTTGGTGAAGTCCACCTCGTCCATGTGCTGATCCTGGTTGAAGCAGGTGAAGACGAAATCTTCTTTGCCGGTCTGAGGGTCAACATGCCGCTGCAAACACTGTGCGCAGACCGCCTTCAGCATACATTGCATGGGAGAATTGATCGACGCGATTCCGACGTGCTCCCCGTTCAGGTATGGCTTCAGCACGTCGTGCCTCGCCTTCGTTACCGCAGCCATCATCCGGTCCGACCCGATCGCAATAATTCGCCGCGCCGCGCTGAGAGGCACCGGCACCTCGCCCAGTTCTCCACGGCCATAGGCAAGCATCGCCTGAACGATGTTGCCCACGAAGCTCTTGTCCTGCGGTCTGAGGGCCCGGATAGGTTCGCCGGCATCGACGCTGTACACCACAACGTCCGTTGAAGCCTCGATCTCCTCCCGCCTGAAAAAGTCCTCCCGCTTCTTGTACCCTGCAAAGTAGATGACCTTATTGTTTCGCTTCTTGAACGCCTTAGCGATTGAAAACAATACGGCGTTTCCCAGTCCCCCACCGAGCAGCAGGGCAGTCCCGTCTTCGGTAATTTCCGTGGGCGTTCCGGTCGGCCCCATCACAACAACCCGCTGGCCCGGCTTGAGCAGCGCGCACATACGCGAGCTCGCCCCGACCTCGAGCGTGATTAACCCGATGAGCCCTTTCTCCTTGTCCACCCACGCGCCTGTGAGCGCAACACCTTCCATCATCACCAGCGTCTCTTCGATCCGGGGAGAGTCCACTTCATAGTTCTGAAGCCGGTAGAACTGACCGGGATGGAACTCCCGTGCCGCTTTCGGGGCGTGCACGACCAGCTCGGTGATCGTTGGCGTCAACCGTTTCACGACGACCACCCGTGGTCGCAGGTCACGTTCAAGCACGCGGACGAAATCCGGCCACGCTGACGGCGGAACACCGTCGGTTACCCCCCGAACCTGAGCAAGCCGCTTTTCAAGCAGGGCGAGCACGGACAGGAATCCCTGCTTTGCGGAGGCCATGGCTTTCACGACGTTCCCGGCGTAGTCCGGATGGTTGTCGCCATAGAAGGTGACGTACCGGCCGTTCCTTTCGTACGAGGTAAAGAACCCGATTTGGTCTTTGCCCGGCTTCGTGAGAGCATTCTCGCCTTCCCGCGCTAGCGCATAGGTCTCGAAGAACTCATCGTGGTCGTTGAGGGCGAAGGTCCCCGGGTGTTCGCGTTCGTACATCACGTTTGGCACAGTTCCGGCCGCCACCATCACGGTTTTCGCGCAAATCACGAACGACCGTCCGCTGCTTTTCCATTTGCCGTTGATTGTTTCCTGCCGCTCAAAGACCATCTCCTTCACCGCGCCGAATTCATCCGCAATGGCTTCCACCGGGCTCATCTTCTCGACGAAGGAGATTCCTTCTTCTAGGCTCTTAATGATTTCCTCGTGATTCAGTCGGTACGCCGGGGAATCAAGCATGGATTTCCGGTAGTAGATGTGCACTCCGCCCCACGCCCGGATCAGCGGAATGAAATCCGGCGCTTCGTCCGCTGCAGCCGCACGACGCCGTTCCGTTTCCACGGCTTCCGCATGTCGCAGGAACGTGCCAAGAATCGGCTGTTCTTCACGGTCAAACATCTTCTCCACCGCATCCCGGCCATAATGGGCAACGAGGCCGTCATACCGCTTCTTGATTTTCGTGACCTGAACCGGGTAGTACGCCATCAGCTCCGTGGCAGTGTCAATAGCGGTCAGGCCGCCGCCGATGACGATGGCCGGAAGCTGGATCTGCAGGTTCACCATCGAGTCCAGCTTTCCCGCTCCGGTCAACTGTAGCGCCATCAAGAAATCGCTCGCCTTCCTTATTCCCCGGATCAGGTTTTGCTTCATGGATACAAACGTCGGCTTCCCCGCGCCCGTCGCAAAGCAGACATGATCAAACCCGTATGTCCACGCATCTTCGACCGTAATCGTTCCGCCGAACCGGACGCCGTCAAACACCCTGAAGTGGGCCCTCCGCAGGAGATTGAGCGCGATGACCGTCAGGAAGTTCTTATCCCAGCGTACGGTAATGCCGTACTCGGAGACGCCTCCAAATCCCATGAGGATGCGGTCGCTCAGCTTCCTGTAGACGGAGGAAAAATCCTCCAGCGGCTTCAAGGGCGTCTTCCCGTCGCCCACGAGCTCCACCGGCAAAGGCTCAATCTTCAGTCCATCAACGCCCACAACGCCGAAACCCTCGTTCAAGAAATAATGTGCGAGCGTGTACCCCGCAGGACCGAGGCCCACAACAAGGATATTCATCCCATTGTAGGGCAGCGCGTGCGGTCGACGTACATTCAGGGGATTCCACCGTGTCAGGAGCGAGTAAATCTCGAACCCCCAGGGAAGCTCGAGCACATCCATGAGAATACGTGTTTCAATCTGCGGGATGTTCACTGGATCCTGTTTCTGATAGATGCATGCCTTCATGCAATCGTTGCAGATGCGATGACCTGTCCCCGGGAGCATCGGGTTATCGATCATGATGAGCGCAAGAGCACCGAGCGAATCTCCACGGCTCTTCAGATACTGGGATTCGGAAATTCTCTGGTCGAGGGGACAACCTTTGAGCGTAAATCCAAGAGGGTTGTCCCGGTATCCACCCGACTCGGGAAAGCCTTTGCAGCATGAATCCTTGTCCCGTTCGTGGCAGAAAATGCAGTAGTCTACCTCACCCATCACTTCCCGGTTCGTGTACCGCGGATCAGTCAGGTCAAAACCCTCCCGGCGGCGGTAGTGCTCCTCGCGGCCAATATTGAAATCAGGGACGGGGTCCTGCAACGTCGTCACCTCAACCAGCTTTTGGTAGTCCATTTTCCGGGGGAGGCGGAAGGTGACCCAATCGCGGGTTTCCGGTGTCGGGCAGTAGTAGTGGCATGCAGTCCATTGCTCAAACACCGCCACAACGGACGACAGGAAATTCCGCAGGGCAGGCTCATCGTCACCGGGCGGGATCATGCCCCGCAATATGGTTTCGTTCTGCAACTTTTGCCGCAACGCCGCCACATAACGCGCTGACGCTGCGGGGAGTTTTTCCTTGACGAATCGCTCATGCTCGAGCAGCTCGATCACACATGCTGCTGTTTCGAGTTCGAGGTCTTCGTGAGGGACATGCGCGAAGGCTGTCCTGATGGACCGGACCTGTGCATCAAGAAGCGCACCATCCAGACTCCCTGCCTGCACAGGCGCATATTTCTTGACGACCCGGCGAGCGAAGAACTCTTTCTTGAACGCGAAGATGACGCTTTCCCGGTCGGCCTTCATCTGCATTGCCCGGCATTCGTCCTCGACACCGAACATCCGCGCGACGAATCGGCCTAGACGGGAACCTATTCCCACCAGCAGTGACGATACGTCTGTTGTCGCAAATCCTTGGCCCTGGGTTTCCCTGTAGGACATAAATCTGTCGGCAAGCCGGGGGTCTTGCTTGCGCACTTCCTGATAGAAGAGATCGGTAAGTACGGCGAGTTTTTCCGGCATGTGGAGATCATCATAGCTCAGGCCGGGAAGGTGAAGATCCATGAATACTCCGAAAAGTGTGTCTGCCAAGATACACGGGTCGGGAGGAATTGTCAACGAAGCGGGGCCCCGGATTTCCACTTTGCAGGCCAAGATCGGAAGGCGGCGCTCCCTGTCAGACAGAGTTACCAGTCCTGTCAATCAGTCTGCCAAGTCAGACTCGATCACCACCAGGCACTTCCTCGTCCCAGTTCCTGGGAATCCAATCCTCCTTCAATTACCGGAAATGGGAAGGTTTGCCGAAAACCGATGTAAAAACCTGACAATTTGAACGTTTCCCAATGGCATGAAATCTGCTAGTTGTGGTTTATAGATTTTCCCATGAAAGGCCTTCCACGGGATCCGGGAACCGCATTGACCGAAACTTCACCCCTCTATAGTATCGGCGAAGCCGCTGATATTCTGGGAGTATCCGTTCCGACACTGAGACTCTATGAACGCGAAGGGCTCATCCTGCCAAGACGTAAATCGTCGAGACACCGCCTCTACTCCGAAACCGACCTCGAACGTATTCGCTGTCTCCGTGAGACTATCAACAAGAAGAAGGTCAGCATTGCAGGGATCAAGCGGCTCCTCGCCCTGATCCCCTGCTGGAAAATCAAGAACTGTCCGGCCGAGGTACGGGATGCCTGCCCTGCATTTCTCACCGGCGAAACCCCATGCTGGGCTGTCCTCAACAAACCCTGGCAGTGCAGCAACGCCGAGTGTCGTCTCTGTCCGGTGTATTCCGAAGTGGCGGACTGTGACAAGATCAAGAAGACCATTATCTTCTCAACCATCGCACAGGAAACCTGCGCATGAACGCATTGAGCCGAAGGAAGTTCCTGAAGATCACCGGTGCTGCTGCCGGCATCGCAGCAGCCGGCACCGGCATAATGCGGGCCACAGGCCAGGCATACGGAGAGTCATCTCCCTCCGTCAAGGGGGTCCGGAAGATTCCCACGTACTGTGACATCTGTTTCTGGAAATGCGGAACCATCGCATATGTTCGCGACGGAGAGCTCTGGAAGGTCGAGGGAAATCCTTTGGACCCTCTCAGCAGAGGGCGGCTCTGTCCGCGTGGAACCGGCGGCATTGGAGCGCATACCGATCCAGATCGTCTCCGGGCTCCGCTGATGCGGAAGAGGAATCGGGGCGAAGACGAATGGGTGGAAGTAACGTGGGATGAAGCGCTCGGCTTCATCGCCGAGAAGATGCGAAAGATCAAGGCCGCATACGGGCCGGAAGCTGTCGCCCTATTCAGCCACGGCATTGGCGGAAACTTCCTTAAGCATACTCTGAAAGCCTACGGCGCAACGAACATTGCCGCGCCTTCCTTCGCCCAGTGCCGTGGCCCGCGGGACGTGGGCTTCCGGCTGACGTTCGGCGAAGACGTCAGCTCACCGGAACGGACCGACATCAGAAATGCCCAGTGCATCGTCCTTGTCGGGAGCCATCTTGGCGAGAACATGCATAACACCCAGGTCCAGGAATTCGCCGAGGCCGTCGGGAAGGGCGCAACGATCATAGTCGTCGATCCGCGGTTCTCAATCGCCGCAGGCAAGGCGAAGCACTACCTTCCGATCAAGCCGGGAACAGACATCGCCCTGATCCTGGCTTGGATGAACGTCCTGGTGAGGGAAGGGCTCTACGACAAAGAATATGTCGAGAACAATGGATTCGGTTTTGAGCAGTTCGCTGCAACCATCCGGCCATACACGCCTGAGTGGGCCTACCCGGAAACCGGCATCGAGCCGGAGCTGATCCGGGCAACCGCACGCGAGATGGCACGGTACCGGCCTGCCACTCTTGTCCACCCTGGCCGCCATGTCACATGGTACGGGGACGACGCCCAGCGAAGCCGCGCGATCGCCCTCCTCAATGCGCTACTCGGAAGCTGGGGCCGCAAAGGAGGCTTCTATTATCCCGTCAGCATGGATGTCCCGGCCTATCCCTATCCTCCCTATCCAAAATCCGAGAAGGGGAAGGTTGATAATCCAAATCACAAGTACCCCTTCGCACACGAAGCCATTACCACAGGCATCCGCGAAGCGACGATAACTGGGCAACCGTACCCGATCAGGAGTTGGTTTGTCTATGCCACCAATCTCATCCATGCACTCCCCAACGAGCAGGAGACTATCAAGGCCATCCAGAACCTGGACCTGCTCGTCGTCATCGATGTCATTCCTAGTGAGATGGCCGGCTGGGCCGACGTGGTCCTTCCGGAAGCCGTCTATCTCGAGCGATTTGACGACCTCAACGTGGAGTGGTTCCGTGAGCCTTTCGTTGCCCTCCGGCAGCCGGTCATCGATCCGCCCAACGAGCAGAAACCAAACTGGTGGATCGCGAAAACGCTCGCCGAAAAGCTTGGACTCGGCCCCTACTATCCCTGGGATGACATCGAAGACTACCTCGAGCACCGGTTATCCGCAGCCGGGCTGAGCTATGACGAGTTGAAGAAGAACGGAATCATCCCCGGAAGGAAGCAGCCTGTCTACTTCGAGGAGGGTGTTCCCGTGCAGTTTCCCACACCGTCGGGGAAGATCGAATTCTACTCCCCTCAACTCTCTCAGGCGGGATTCGATCCCGTGCCGCTCTACAAGCGTCCGCCGGGCGCTCCGGCAGGATATTACCGGCTCCTGTACGGCCGGGCACCGGTCCATTCGTTCAGTCGGACTCAGTCTAACCGGATTCTCTCGGACATGATGGAGGAAAACGAGGTCTGGGTGAACCCGAACACTGCCCGCCCTTACGATCTCCGAAGCGGACAATATATCCGGCTGAAGAATCAGGATGGCGTAGTAAGCAACAGTGTCAAGGTGAAGGTTACCGAACGGATCCGGCCCGACTGTGTCTACATGGTTCACGGATTCGGACATAACTCGCGCATGCTCAAACATGCCTTCGGAAAGGGCGCCAGCGACGCACAGCTCATCACGAAATATGTCACCGACCCGCTTATGGGCGGGACAGGGATGAACGTGAACTTCGTCACCTTCGAGCTGCAGGAGGCCTGACCATGACTCGATACGGAATGGTCATCGATACCACGAAATGCGTCGGCTGCATGGACTGTGTTGTGGCCTGCAAGACGGAGAACAGCGTCCCCGAGGGCTTCAACAGGGATTGGATCGCCTACGAGACCAACGGCACCTACCCGAATCTGCACATGGAGATCCGCAGCGAGCGATGCAACCACTGCGACAACCCGCCATGCGTCTACTGCTGTCCGTGCGGGGCGAGCCACATCCATGAGCGCGGCGGCGTAATACTCGTCCATCACAACAAGTGCAGTGGCTGCAAGGCCTGTATCGCGGCCTGCCCCTATGACGCACGGTTCATCCACCCGGATGGCTATGCCGACAAGTGCACGTTCTGCATCCACCGTGTGGAGCACGGCCTCGAACCGGCCTGCATCGCTGTCTGTCCAACGCGCTGCATGCATTTTGGCGACCTGGACGACCCAAACAGCCAGGTGAATACTCTGCTGCAGTCTCGCAGGAGCTCCTCCCTCCTCGGCGAAGCAGGGACCAAACCGCAAATCTTCTATCTCACCTAGAGGCATCCATGCGAGAACTGACGCTAACCCGGGACAATGCCCTGATCGACCCGAGCCTCCAGATCTGGGGTTGGGAGATCCCGCTGTATCTCTTCCTCGGAGGACTGGTGGCAGGAATGATGATTATCTCCGGCTATTTCGTCTTCAAGGGCCGTCACAAAGAAGTCTCCTGCTCTTGCGTGGCACTTCCCCTCTTGGGCATCGTCCTCCTGAGCATCGGCATGCTTGCGCTCTTCCTGGATCTCGATCACAAACTGTATGCATGGAGAATGTACACGACCTTCCAGGTGGCGTCACCAATGTCCTGGGGGGCATGGATTCTCATTCTGGTATACCCGGCGCTGCTCGCCGGCATGCTCGTTCGGCTTCCCGCTTTTCTGACAGCGAGGCTCCCCTGGTTGAAGACCTACTCGGCAAAACTCACTGCCAGTGAGGGCGCAACACGGACCGTCGGTGTGGTGAACATGCTCCTCGGCGCGATGCTCGGCATCTACACCGGCATCCTTCTGAGCGCGTTCGGAGCGCGCCCGCTCTGGAACAGTCCGGTCCTGGGGCTCCTGTTCCTTATCTCGGGACTCTCGACCGCTGCCGCGTTCGTTCACCTTGTGTCAAGAGATCGTCACGAAAGCATGATGCTCGCGAAAGCGGACAACGGCTTTCTTGCCGCGGAATTGGCACTCCTGACGCTTTTCCTGATCGGCATGGTGAGCTCCACCCGTGTCCATAGCGAAGCAGCTCAGCTGATCCTGACCGGCTCCTTCGCTCCCGTCTTCTGGGTGTTCGTCGTCGGCCTGGGCATTCTCATCCCGCTCTTTGTACAAACGCTGGCCATGAGGGGAAGAATTGCCCACACTCCAGTCGCGCCCATGCTGGTCATCGCCGGCGGACTGATCCTCCGGTTCGTCATTGTCTATGCCGGCCAGGTAAGCCATTGGACAAAGACCGCTCTGACCAAATAACAGATTGCACTTCACCACACAGCGGAACCCTTCAAGGAGAACACGTATGCAAGCTACAACAGAATCGCTGACCGCTGACAGGGTCGGCGCCTTGGACAAGCCAGCTGCCGTCCGTGTGCCGCAGCCATACTGGAATCCCTATCTTGCCGGGTTTGGGCTCGGATTAGTGCTTCTGGCGGCGTTCGTGATCATGGGACGGGGCCTAGGTGCTTCAGGCGCATTCACGTCGCTCGTTGCAGCCGGGGCAAATGCGGTTTCGCCCGAGCACGCAAAAGCAAACGAGTTTTATGCCGAATACCTCGGTGACGGGACAAAGAGCCCGCTGATGGACTGGCTGGTGTTCGAAGTCCTGGGCGTCTTCACAGGAGGTTTTATCTCGGGCGTCCTCGCCGGACGAGTGAAACAAACCGTCGAGAAGGGGCCGCGTGTCAGCGTGGGCACCCGTCTTGCTTTCGCTTTCGTAGGTGGCGGACTCATGGGCATCGGCGCAAAACTGGCTCGCGGCTGCACCAGCGGACAGGGCCTGACAGGCGGATCGCTCCTGAACGTCGGCAGCTGGGCGGCCATGATGGCCATCTTCGGCGGCGCGTACGCACTGGCATACTTTGTAAGGAGACAATGGCAATGAATGCACCCTTTTTCAAGTTCGGACTCTTTGGCGACAACGTCAGCCTGATCATGGCTTTTCTCATCGGCATCGGCTTCGGGTTCTTCCTGGAGCGGGCCGGGTTTGGCAGTGCGCGGAAGCTCACCGCCCAGTTCTACCTGACCGACCTTTCTGTGTTTAAGGTGATGTTTTCCGCCATCGTGACAGCTATGGTGGGCCTGTTCTATCTTTCCTGGATCGGGTTTGTCGACCTGTCGCTTGTCTACGCCACGCCGACGTTTATCGTTCCGCAAGTGATCGGCGGGCTTCTTCTTGGCTTCGGGTTCGTCATCGGCGGTTACTGCCCGGGCACCTCCGCCGTCGCCGCAGCAACGGGACGCATCGATGGGATGGTCTATCTTGCGGGAATCATCGCCGGTCTTGTTGCTTTCGGCGAAGCGTTTCCGATGGTCAAGGATTTCTACTACGCCACGCCGATGGGCCAGGTCACTCTTCCGGAACTCCTGCACCTTCCCTACGGGCTCGTAGTCTTTCTCGTTGTGTTGATGGCGATCGGCGGATTTGCAGGCGCGACGTGGGTTGAAAAGAGCATGGCAGTGAAGAAAGGAACTCTCCGCGCATGAAAAGCTTCTTGACAAACCTGACGCTGAACAAGAAGCTCGGGCTGCTCCTCTTCGTCCTGGGCTTCTTCGCACTGTTTGCCGGGAGTCCCTACAAGGGTTCGGGAGTTACCCTCGACGCCAAAGAATTGGCCGCCATCGTTCAGACCGAAACGGATCATGTTTCCGCGGAAGAGCTCGCCGGCTGGATCATCGGGGGAAAATCGGATTACCGGCTGGTTGACCTGCGCAGTGAGGTGGAGTTCGCCCAATACCACATCCCCGGCGCAGAGAATATCCAGATCACCTCGCTCCCCGACTACGGGCTCCTGCGAAACGAAAAGATTGTACTATATTCAGAGGGGGGAATACATTCCGCACAGGCATGGTTCCTGCTCAAGGCAAAGGACTTCAAGGGCGTATATATGCTCCGGGGCGGCCTGGAGGACTGGAAGGACCTGATCCTCTTCCCGAGGCTTCCCGCCAACGCTTCCCCTGATCAACGGGCGGCTTTTGAAAAGACAAAAGAAGTCAGTAAATTCTTCGGCGGCACACCACAGAGTGGTCTCTCCGACGAGGCGCCTTCCGTTGCGTTGGCTATGCCAAAACTCGAAACACCCGCACCTGCAGCGGCTTCGGCCGGCGCACCAGTCAAGAAAAAGAAAGAGGGGTGTTAGGCCTCATGGCAAAAATCCCGAAAAGATTCACCGACTTCACCAAGAACTATCCCGACCTTGCCGAGGCATACGAGGCGTTCGGGAAGGCATGCCACGCGTCTGGTCCGCTGGATAACCGTTCGCGCGCACTGGTCAAATTCGCCATTTCGGTTGGTGCACGGCTCGAAGGAGGTGCCCACGCCCACGTTCGGAAGGCCCTTGCGGCAGGGATCTCCTCACAGGAGCTGCGCCACATCGCGTTCCTGGCAATGCCGACAATCGGCTTCCCCGCCTCCATGGCGGCCATGAGCTGGATCGACGACATCGTGTTAGAAACGAAGCCAACCCGCAAGAAGCATTGAGCATTCCCGGCCGTACTATCTCGGGGGTTATCCTCGCCGGCGGATTGAGCCGGCGCATGGGGGTCGACAAGGCTCTCATCCGGGTCCGCGGCACGCCCATGATCGCGGGGATCACAGAAGTACTGCAGGCCGTATTCCCGAGCGTCTGCATCATTGCAAACCAGTGTGAAACGTACGATTTTCTCAATCTCCCCGTCTTTCCCGACATCCATCCATACTGCGGTCCGCTGGGAGGACTGCATTCCGCCTTTTCCCACACCAGAACAGAAGAAGTCTTCCTCATCGGATGCGACATGCCGTTTGTCTCGCGGGAACTGATTGAGTACATTGTTCACTACCCCTCCACGGCGCCGGCGCGTGCGGCTCACACGAAGGACGGAAGGGTACACCCGATTTGCAGCGTCTATCACCGGAACATTTTTCCCCTTGTCGCCGATGCCATCGCGCACCAACGCCTCAAGATGCTGGATCTGCTCCGTGCATCTGGGGCAACCCTCGTCCCGCTCGAGCCTGATCTTCCCTTCTATCATCCCGACCTTTTGCGGAACTTCAATGATCACTCGTCGGCCAACGGCATCGAGTGATCTCCTGCTGTATCTGCCGCATGACGACGATACGCTGACGCCCCGCAGATGAAGCCACCAGTCGCTCTCACAACGATCTGGCTGAAAGCCGCGCTTCTCGGATCGCTCTGGGCCTCTGTGGAGATCGTCCTGGGCAGCTTTCTGCACAACATTGGATTTCCGGCAACCGGAACCATCCTCGCGGCACTCGGGGTCTGCCTGTGTGTTGCGGGTGCGGTGATCTGGGGTGAACCCGGGTTGATATGGCGCGGAGGTGCCATCTGTGCGTTGATGAAATCCATCTCCCCGAGCGCCGTCATTCTCGGCCCGATGATCGGTATTATGCTGGAAGCGTTCCTTCTTGAAGCGGTAACGAGGGCACTCGGCAGAAACCGTGCGGGCTTCCTCATCGGAGGAGCTCTTGCCACTTCCATGCCCATCATCCAGAAGATGGCCGGCATCGTCTTTACCTATGGGATCGACGCCGCGCGGCTGTACGCAGCTATGGTCGACGCAGCAATGAAGTCGCTGCGCATTGCGTCTGTCGGGCCGACCGACATCATTCTCCTGCTTCTGGCCATCAACGTGGTCCTTGGAGCTATTGCCGCCCTTGTTGGCATGGCCGCCGGTAAGAGGGCCCTGACTCTTCAGACCGCAGAGAGCCCTCGATCTGACCGGGATTCACCCTACTCCCTGGGAAGCCCGGATCCTTCCCAGCGGTTCTCTCTTCCTCTGCTTGTCGTCCACCTCTTCCTGATGCCCACCGGCTTCATCGCCATCACGACTCTGCCAATCTGGGCCTCCGCCCTGCTCATCGCACTCTACTTCATCGCATGCCTTGTCCAATATCCGGGCCTTCGCAAGCGATTCCGGCGCCCGCGCCTCTGGATTGAATTCGCAGCGGTTTCTCTCCTTGCCGGACTGGTGCTGGGTGGGCTCAAGGACAACCCCGGCGCAACGCAGTGGAACGGACTGGCGATCGGCTTGCAGATGGCACTCCGGGCTACCCTCGTCGTCGTCGCCTTTTCGGCAATCAGTGTCGAGCTCCGAAATCCCCGCGTGATCGACTGGTTCATGCGCAGGGGGCTCGGTCAGCTCTCTTCCGCGCTTGACGTCGCATTCGAAGCGCTCCCCGTCATGACCAGAGCCCTCGGTGAGGAGAAGCGCTTTTTCCGGGAACCACTCTCCTCCATCGCGCGCGTTCTCGCCACGGCGGCCGGATGGATGGAATCGTTTGAGAAGCACGCAGGGACCGATCGCTCCGCCGTGTTCATCATCACAGGAGACCAGGGAGAGGGAAAGACGGCGTTTCTCTCGTCGCTCCTCGACCGTCTGCGAAATCAGAAGATTCCAACTGCCGGGATCCTGGCACCGTGCGTCATGCTCAAGGGGGAGAGGGTCGGATACGACATCGAAGACGTTTGTACACGCGACCGAAGGCCACTCTGCCGGATCGACCAAGAAGAAAGCGGCATCGCAGTGGGACCATTCACCTTCGTTCCCGAGTCCATCGCATTCGGCAGAACGGCTCTTTCTCCTGACCGGCTGAATGGCTGCCGTGTCGTCTGCATTGATGAGGTTGGGCCTCTGGAACTTTCCGGCGGGGGCTGGGGTCCGTGCATCGAGGGTTTGCTCCGCCTGAAGAATTCCTGCCTCGTTCTTGTCGTCCGGCGGTCACTCATCGATCGTGTAACGGAACGGTGGCACCTTGGCCCGCTTGGTGTGTGGGACGTGAACGGCGGAGATTCGGCGGTTGCCGCCGATGAAATCCGGAAGGCCCTGGCAGGCTTTTCCGGATAGGCCAGTCCGGAGCCTCTTTCCCGTGCACCCTTTCGCCGTGACCCTGCATCATATCGAAGAACAGCTTCAAGAACCCCTGCCGGATTCACACATCCAGGCCACATCACGAAGGAGAGTCTTTTCATGTCAACGCGACATGCTGTTGTCAAACAACTCCAGGGAATCACCTTCTCCGCAAAGGGGGATTCCAATCACTGGGTCATCATGGATGGTCCGGAGGATTTCGAGGGAAGTAACGCCGGTTCGCGGCCAAAAGAGCTGCTCCTTTTTGCGCTGGGAGGATGCACCGCAAGCGATGTCATTCCCATTCTCAAGAAGAAACGCGTCCCCGTCAAGGGCTTCCAGATCAATCTGACGGCGAATGTCCGCGAGCAGCATCCGCAGGTTTTCACTGACATCCACATGGAATATGTCTTCTATGGGGAAGGCATCAACACAGCAGACATTGAACGGGCCATCGATCTTTCGACGACAAAGTACTGTTCCGTTTCTGCCATGCTTCGTGCGAGCGTCAAGCTTACCCATTCCTATCGTATCGAGCCAACCACGAAGCGTGATGGCCGGCCCGAAATTCCCGCAAACGGATAAGGGACACCATGTGACTCTTCACGGCCCTTATTTGTGTCATAGCCGTTTCCCTGCCCGCCCATGCCCAGGGCATGCAACCCGAGATGCGCAAAAACATTCATGCGCTGTTTGACCGGCATGGCACCATCAAGCGCACAGTCCAGCTGACAGACAACGGCTATATTGCTGTCACCGAATCCTCTGACCCGGCGGTCGCCCCAGCGCTGCGGGAGCACAGGCATCAGATGCAGGCCCGCATCAAGCACGGCCCGATGGTGCGCCACTGGGATCCTGCATTTGCAGAGTACGTGGAACATGCGTCGGACATTGAGCATACGATGGAACCGACCGAGAAGGGTCTGCGCATGGTGGTTGCGGGGAAGACACCGGACGCCGCGAAAGTGGCACAGAATCATGCAAAGGCAGTGACCGACTTTGCCACCAACGGATGGGAAGCTCACGACCGCAGTCACCCGCCGGCTCTCACCTCAACGCCACCGCAGACGGGTCACGGATGCTGTGGAAGCGGAATGCGTGGAAAAGGGTGCGGAAGAGGAAAGTCCCGATCTACAGAATAGGGCATCAGGGATCCGCCGCCTCGTTCGGCAATCGCGACCATCCTCAGAAGCCGATCCCCAGGCCGAGGGAGACTGCCGCGGTCGAGTAGTCATTGTATGCGTCGTTCGACTGGTTGCGCAAGAAGCCGCCCTGCAGGGTCACCTCCAGGTCGGTCCCTTCAGAGAGCGGGACCGCTTTCGAAATGGTCAGTTCCACCAGACTGCGGAGATCCTTTCGCTTCTGCGCGCTTTCAACCCCATCGAGGTCAAAAGCAGGGGCAGAATACTTCCTTGATGAAGCATCGAACACAAGAACGGCTTTCACACCGAGCGGAAAATTCTGAAGCAGCGAGATCTTCCCCTCCGGACCCTGGTAGCTGAAGAAATCGTTGTAGATGTCCTCTGTCAGCAACGAGGAGTTGACATACTGCGGCAGATACCGGGTCGCCCCCCTGGGGTTGTACCGGTACAGGAGTTGGCCATCCGCCAGGAAACTGCCCCACCGGCCACCCATCGTGACACCGGCTGTCAGCTGATAGGAGTTCCTGCTTGTCGCATTGACGAGATTCTTTTTTTCTACCTGGCCGGGGGCAGAACCGCTGTTCCCGTTCCCTTTGCCTTTGCCTTTTCCATTTCCTCCTGACCCGCCCGACGTACTTGACTCAAAGACCGTCGTGTCATACGTCGCCGTGAAGTAATGCTTGATACCTGCCGACGCAAACATGCCGACCCCGGGTTCCCTTCCCGGCATTCTGCCATACCGCACTTCAACAATATCCGTAAGATTCGAGAGATCTTTCAGGTACGTGTAGTCCCGGTATCCGAGCTGATTACCCAGGCGAAGGGAAGCCCCCTCACGTATGGCTATGGTGTAGGATGCCGTCGCCTCCCCGCCCGTATTGTCGAATTCCTTGTACGCACTCCGGTCATGGCGAGCTCCGAATTTCGCGCCAAGCTCGAGAAGGTTGCCGATGAACGGAGGTTCAGCATCGTCCTCTTCGTTCGCATCGGTGGTCAGACCCGCCGGCTTCTGCTTCGCATACCGCACGGTGTATCCGACGGCCAGCATGTGCTCATAGTAGGTACGTTCCGCGAAGCGGTTGAAAACCATGAGCCCTCCCACATATCCCGCCTTGAACTGCGAAGTCGGCATGTCTTTCACGTAGTTCAGCTCGAGATAACTCTGGGCAAGCTGATCGGAGAGCTCTTCATAGTTGTACAACGGGTTCTGGTTGTAGCCGTAGGATCCTGAGACGTACCCCGAGACCTGCGCATGAGCCTGCCACGTCACGAGTGAGACAATCAACAGCAACAGGGACCGTTTAGCCCGCTTTGTCAGTAGTGAGAGGTGCCACATCAAATCGCTCCGTTTTACTCCAGGTGTGTTTTTCTTTCCTAATGAAATCCGCATACCACGCGCGGATGACAATGTAGATCCAGAACTGGCAGTATGTAAAATACATGAGCCCAATCAGCCCGATATTCCGGAAGGAATCCTCGCCATCGTATGAAATTGCCAGAAGGATTTCGAACATGAAGAGGACAACCGCCATGATCCACACAAAGGTATACGGGCCCGGGAGAGAAATGCTTACCAGGTTCGAGACACTCACCAGAAAAAGCAAATCCGAGACAAGGATGGCAACGAAAAACACGTAGTACAGAGACAGCGTGTAGAGCATGTCGAACGCCAGCCTTCTGTTGGTGAACTTCGGGATCTCCCTCAAGAATTTCTTGATCACATAGTTATTTCCGCGGACCCACCGCATCCGCTGCCGGACCCAGACATTCCATTCCTGCGGCTCCTGTTCGTAGGTAATAGAATAGGGAATGAATTTGATCTTGTAGCCATGTTCGTAGATCCGGATGCTCAACTCGGAATCCTCGGTGAGCGCATTCTCGTCCCAGCCTTCAAGCTCCCGGATCAACCAGGTCCACATGACGAAGTTCGTTCCTGGCAGCGTCGCGATGCGGTGCATTTGCCAGCGGCCTGCCTGCAGCATCGACTGGAAGCTGAGCGTTTCAATGTTGATGAACCGGGTCAGCAGCGTTGCGTTCTTGTTGACCGTTCTGAACTTCCCCAGAACCGCGCCGAGCTCCTTATCGAGAAGCAGCTGGGCCACGAGAAACCGGAGGGCATTTCTGTCCGGTGTGTTGTCGGCATCGTAGATAGCTACCACGTCTGAGTGTACGCGCTGCATCGCCAGGTTCAGGGCGCGGGACTTTCCCTTCCCTCCCTCGCCTCTGGGTACCTCAAACAGCTCCACCCTCCGGTCGGCGGCGGCATGGCGTTCGATGATCTCCTTCGTGCCATCGGTGGAGCCATCATTGATCACAATGATCTTCAGCCGGTCGGGGGGGTAGACGAGCGCAAGCATCGACTCGATGGTCCGCCCGATGACCTTTTCCTCGTTGTGCGCGGGGATCAGGACGGAGCAGGTCGGATAATTGAAGGTCATCCCGTCGACGGTTTTCCGTTCCCGTATTGATCTGACGAAATTCACGTACCCGAAAACAGTCAACACGAATTGGTACGCGATCATGAACCAGATAAGAATGACCGCGACAACGAAGAGTGCGCTGAGGTCAACTTCCAGAAGGCTCATAGGCTGTCCGCCGCCGGCACGGTACGGCGCCGGATCACTTTGAGTATCAGATACATGCCGACAAGGCATACAACGGACAGAGCTCCGAAGATCGCGATCGCGGTCGTAGACCAGAAGCTGGTCAAGTTCACGCCGTACGAGAACACATCGCCTGCCACAAGGTCAACGCCGTGCGTTCCCGCGGGAAGGAAGAAACTATAGCAGTCGTTCCCTTTCATGGGGACGACCCGGTATTCCTGCCCATCCACCTTCACCGATGTGGGTTCCCGGTTCAGCGAAATGAGCGTTCGTGTTGTGGACTCATAGGTGAACGTGGCACTCCGCATCCCGTACACAACGGATCTCATGTTCCCTGTGAACGAAAGGATGCGGGTCTCCAAGGCATGAGTGGAAAAGGTATTGCTCGCATCCAGGGAGAGTGTCAGCGTGTGATCACCCGCAGGGATCAGGTACATGTTCTCCCGCATAGGCGAAAGCGGCGCATTGTCGACGCGAATCTCTTTCATTTCCGGAGGCAGTTTCAGCGTCACAGCATAGGGCGAGCTGATGATGTAGCCGTCGTTCGTCACACGGTATCGTGTTTCACTCGCCAGCGCATACGGGAGGAAAGTCATATCCTGCGGATTCACGCTCGATTCCGAATAGATTGTCAGCCGGGGAGCACCGAGCGACGCTGCATGGACGAGCTGGAAGCTTTCCGTCCCGGTCTGTATCAGCGTGGGGAAGGGGGTCACCACCTCCGGCTTCCGGAAGCTGAGGATGTTCAGGTCAAGGAGCAACACCGAGCGATCGCCCAGGAGTTCTTCGTATTTCCTTCCGATTGCCACATAGCGTCCGGGATCTGTGGACCAGAGATGTTCAGGGTCTTCTACCTGCAGCAGAAATCCGTATGTTTTCTGCAGCGCCAGGATCCTGTGCATATCCACGCCAAGGTTTTCCCGGAGCTCCCGCGAGCCGATGCCATCCATTGCGGTGACGATGATTTGAAAGCCCTCCCGCTGCCGCGCGAAGGCTGATATCATGTCGAGGAGTTCCCGGTACACCCGCTCCAGGACCTGCACGCGGTACTCCGTCACCAGGCCGGCGGCGTATGCATTCGTCTTCCAGTAGTTCTCCGAAGCTGGATCCAGCACGCCGGACAAGCCGAGGCTGTACCGTTTCTTGAACTCCTTCTGGGCAGACGGATGCATCGGGGTGAAGAGCTGCGGGTCCTGGAACCCGCGTCCCGCCTCGAAATACAGCTCCGCGAGGTTCACCCCGTCCCAGTCGAGTTTCTCGAGAAAAGTCTTGTACTCCGCAACCATCGCACGGACGCACTGCTCATCGGTCAACGCAACCGGGTAGCGCCATGACGGACGAATATCCTCGCCGCGAACGTTCTTCTCGCGCCATTCCGGATGCTCCAGCCAGAATTTCCAGCTGACCTGCGGCGGCTCAACCCACGCATACGCCAGGATCCCGTTGGCGTGCGCAAGCCGGACGAGACGTTCGTAGTCGTACGTATACTTCGGGTACTGGTGCCATCCGGCGACATGCACGATCCGGATCCCTTGCGCGACCCACTGCTTGACCAGCTGCTCGGTGCTGATGTTCTTGCGGAAGCCCGGATCGAAATAGACCTCCAGGTTGTCCCGCCGTACGATCGGCCCGAGGTGGAAATAGCTCCGGATATATTCGAGCAGATACGGATACATGCTGTAACCCTGCTGCGTGTTCGGATCGAACCGCGTCCCGAAATAGATCAATCTCCCCTTGCCCCATTTCTTGCCGACCACCAGGGGCGCCTCGGTCATTTCATCAATGCAGAAGACCTCTTCCGCATCCTGGACGTCGAATTTGGTCAACAGCTCAAAGTTCTTCCAGCGAATTCGCTCGTCAGGGAAACGGCGGTCCCGCACCCTGCTAACCTTGAAGCGCGCCGTGCTGAACGTGACCCCAAAGTTTGTGATGAGATCGTTCTTGGCGTCCGTAATCAGGTTCCCGCCCGATTCCACAAAGTTCGTTATTCGGTCGAAATCATCCTGGCGGAGAGAATCCACGGACGAGAACGGAACGATCAGGAGATTCGTGCGGCTCAAGTCCAGCACCTGCCCTACGAAGATCGTATCAACAGTCAGGTTGATGCTGCGGAGCACCGCAGCAAACGACGCCTGGTCGTTGAACGCTGCCCCGCGTGCATAGTGGTTCCAGAGTACTGCCGGACGGGCTTCTTTCCACTGTTCCTGACCGCTCAGGACAAGACGCATCAAATTCTCAGCCCCGTGGACCACGCTCTCCACCACCGTTTCCTTGCGTTCACGAAACTCCGCCGGCTCCGCCATGTAACACTGGCCCGGCTCCAGCTCGACGGTTCTCGTCACCTTGCCGGAAAACCGCTCATCCGAAAACGTGGTTTTCACAATCTCGCCATTTCGTTCGAACCAGGTCTCGTGAAGATACTGGTCCTCAAAGGTGACGGTGAAATCCTGGCTCCCCGCCAGGATCACCCGGTCGTGTGTCCGCACCCAGTGAGTCTGATCACGGATGTCCATGTAGGTATAGCCCAGGGCCTGGATGCCGTCGACAATCTCTTTCAATAGGTCGTGATCGACGAACGCATGGAAGAAACATGATGCAAAACCGTCGCGGACGGCCAGGTTCGCGTTTGCGTTGGCAAGGAGGGCGCGGACAGAAGCGCGGCCCTTCTCCTTGTCCGGATCCAGCGGAATGTAGCCCAGGTTCTCCGGATACAGCCTCTGACCGAAAAGATCCCTCTCAATAATGTACGGGAACATCTGGCCGTAGTCGAAATCTTCGATCGCCAGACGCTGTTCCATGGCTGTGCTGAAATACTTCCCGACGGTCTCGTACAGACGGAATGATCCAGTGTAGTGTGGAGTCTCCCAGACGAGCGGGTAAAGGCCGTTGCGCATGAACTCCTGGATGCCCATGTTCAGTTTTCGCGATATGCCTTCCACCGTTTCATCCTTAATCGGCTTGTTAGTGCTCTCGTCCCAAAACTCAAAATCCGCTCCCGTGATCCCCTTGTACTGATGTGTGACCCCGTGCATAACGATCGTGCCGCCGTTCTGCACCATGTACTTGAGAGCATCTACAACATCCGGTTTTTCCGACAGGCTGACACGGACCCCCTCGCCGGGATTGACGTAGAACGGGCTGACACCCACCAGGAACGGGATGCCGCGCCCCGAGAGGATGTCCGCCACCTCGCGCAAGCGGTCCGGGTCTTCCATCGGATTCACGTCCTCGATCCGGATTAGCGCCGTGTGCGACACTTCGTGCGCTTCGCCGATGACATCGTGCAGCATATCGGCAAAGAGCAGATACCGGTCGGATTCCCCGGCCGAGGCAAACGGCGAATCCGCGATATAGAGCAGATTTTCCGAACGGACAATGTAGGGTGATTCGCGCTGCGTCTTTGCAGAAACTGCGGTGGCAAGAACCACCACCTTTTTCCTATCCCCGATCTCAATCGTATTGAGGTTGGGCTCCCCCTTGTGAAACACGGTGCTGCCAACCCGTACCGTCGTGAATTCGTCGGTGGAGTCCAGCCGGGAGACCGTGAAGCCGAAGCGCAGCCGTACTTCGGGCCGCGCAGAAAACTCGCGGAAGCCCGTGTTCAGCCAGACCACCTGCTTGTCTGTGGCCAGCACATCGTCAAGAAACCGGTCCGGCACGGGGTTCGTCGCGCGGAACCCGATGTAGAACGTGATGTCGTGGGCCCTCATCTCGCCACGGCTGTACTCCTGCACGCCGAGGACTTTTGCCGTAACGTTGAAATGACCGAGCAGTGTGGCAAGCTGCCGCCCGTCACCGATCGCTGGATTCTTCAAAGCCGTGGATCCTTCGACGACGATCAACACCTTTTTCGGGCGTTGGTCTTCGGGAAGTGCCGCGGTGAGAAACGCTGGAAAGAGGAGAGCGCTAGAAAGGATCAGGGCAGCCTTCATCATCGAGGCACGAATGTCTTTGGGAGGGATTTCGAAACACCAAAATAGTGTTTGATGATCCGGACCGTCCGCCGCGCTGCAAGACCGTCACCGTACGGATTTGTTGCAGAGGCCATGGCGTCATACGCATGACGGTCATCGAGAAGCTTCTGTGTCGCCCTGACGATTCGTTCCTCATCAAGGCCTACCAGCCTTACCGTTCCATACTCCACCGCTTCCGGACGTTCCGTCACCTCACGCAGCACGAGAACCGGTTTCCCCAGTGAGGGCGCCTCCTCCTGAACACCGCCGGAGTCGGTAATGACCAGATACGAACGCGCCATCATGTTGACGAAGTCGAGGTAATCGAGAGGGTGGATCAGCGAGACGTTTGACACTTCCCCGAGGATCCGAAAAACCACATCGCGCACGACGGGATTAAGATGGACCGGAAAGATAAGGTCGATCCCGGGATACTTCTCGGCAATTCGGCGGATTGCCCGTGCTGCGGATTCCATAGGCGGTCCCCAGTTTTCACGGCGGTGCATTGTGATCAGGATGATTTTCCGCCGCCGCTCAGCAACCGCGTTCATCTCGGGGACGCTGAACGTGTGCTGCTTCCTTACGGCAATCTTGAGCGCGTCAATGACGGTATTGCCCGTGACAAAGATATCGTCCTTCGGAACATTTTCCCTGACTAACGCCCTCCTGGCCGACTCCGTAGGGGCAAAATGCAGGTCAGCGATGCCGCTCGTCAGCCGCCGGTTGATCTCCTCGGGGAACGGGTTGGCTTTGTCGTGCGTCCGGAGTCCCGCTTCTACATGACCCACCGGAATCCGGCGGTAGAACGCTGCCAGGCTTCCGACAAAGGTCGTGGTCGTGTCGCCCTGGACGAGCACCATGTCCGGCTTGCTTTCTGCAAGGACCCGGTCGAGCGATCCGATCGTGCTTCTCGTGATCCCCGCCAGAGTCTGTTTCCGGCGCATTACGTTCAGGTCGTAGTCGGGTTTGATCCTGAACACCTCCAGTACCTGATCGAGCATGTGCCGATGCTGGGCGGTCGCAATGTTGACCACGTCGAAATAGCGGCGCTCCTTCCGGAGCTCGAGGATGACCGGTGCCAGCTTGATGGTATCCGGCCTTGTGCCGAAAATCACGGCAATTTTCTGCTTGCGCACAGGGGCCTTTCGGAGTGTTGACGAGAAATATAGCAAAATCCCTGCCAAGATTGAAGCAGATGTCCAATCCGCTATACACAAGGAAGGTTCGAAGACCAAGCGAGGATTGATCCTGTGAGAGAGTACTGCAAATCCGGCGTTTCATGCACTTGACAAATGTTTGAAAAGTTTTTGTACATTGGGCTAGAGGGGTTGGAAGAGTAAAACCCCTGCACCACGGCGCACACATTCCTCCTATTCACTGCGCAGTGGTCCTTCCCCAAGATCGTTCTTTTCCTTCCCGCCCCTCTGCTTCTGACAGCCTGCGTTCGGGGGTAACAGAAACCTGTTCGCCGAATCTCTTGAGGGACGGAAAACGTTGCACCGACTCACGAGGAAGCCAATCATGGGATCACGACGAATCATTCCCTCGTTGCTCTTGCCTGCAGTGATGACCCTGCTCCTGCCACGAACCGCCGGCAGCCAGCAGCACACGCCCGTCAGCAGCGAAACGCAGACCTGCATTGACTGCCACGAACAGTACACGCCCGGCATCGTTGCCGACTGGCGCGCCAGCAGGCATGCACATTCGACACCGCGTGAAGCGCTCACCCGGTCGGCGTTGGAGCGCCGTGTTTCCAGCATCACGATTCCTTCTTCCCTAGAAGCTGTTGCCGTCGGCTGCTATGAATGTCACAGTCAGAACGCAAAGGCTCACAAGGACAACTTCGAGCACTTCGGTTTCTCCATCAGCATCATCGTATCACCAGGAGACTGCAAGACCTGTCACGCCACGGAGGTCGAACAGTACAGCACAGGGAAAAAGGCGTTTGCCCTCGACATCCTGCAGAAAAACCCCGTCTATCAGGCTCTTGTCGGAACAACCCTCACAACGCGGGCCGTGCACGGCGACAGACTCACGCCCGGCAATGCAAGCACGACAGCGAAGAACGAAGCGTGCTATGCCTGCCACGGCACGCGGGTCGAGGTCGTCGGAGCCGCGACCATGAATACGGAGGCGGGAGAACTCACCGTCCCGAAGCTGAGCAACTGGCCCAATCAGGGAGTGGGACGGATAAATCCCGACGGCACCTCCGGTGCGTGCACCTCCTGCCATCCCCGGCACAGCTTCGCCATTGAGATAGCCCGCAAGCCGGCAACGTGCGGGCAATGTCATCTGGAACCCGATGTTCCCGCGTACAACGTCTATAAGGAAAGTAAACACGGCAACATCGAGGAATCCGTCGAGCGACACTGGACGTGGGACAGCGTCCCCTGGACCGTCGGGAAGGACTTCACTGCGCCAACCTGCGCGACATGCCACAACAGCCTGCTTGTGAACCCGGCGGGCGGTGTGATTGCCGAGCGGTCGCATGACTTCGGTGCGCGGACCTGGATCAGGATCTTCGGCCTCGTCTATGCCCACCCGCAACCCGCAAGCGGTAAAACGTTCGAGATCAGAAACGATGACGGTCTTCCACTTCCGACGACATTCGCCGGAAAGCCGGCATCAACGTTTCTGATTTCCAGCGAAGATCAGGCGAAACGAAAGGAACTGATGAAGAAGGTCTGCGGAGCCTGCCACAGTTCATCCTGGACAAGCGGTCATTTCACAGAATTCGATTCGACCATCAGTGAAACAAACGCCATGACGCTCGCCGCGACGCAGATCATTGGACGCGCGTGGGAAAAGAAGATGGCGGACAGATCCAACCCGTTTGACGAGGCAATCGAGCAGATGTGGGTGCGGCAGTGGCTTTTCTACGCCAACTCCGTCCGGTACGGCTCCGCTATGGCCGGTCCGGATTATACAGCATTCAAGAACGGCTGGTGGGAGCTGACCAACAATCTGCAGAAGATGCACGAGACGGTGAAGGCGGGAAAGAGACCGTAGCGAAGAACCAACACAACGCAGAGGAGGAAAACCACCAGGGAAAAGATTCGTTCCGCGGGCTGAACATCCATGCATTAACAGAGGAGGTTTGTCATGAGACTACTGGTTGCAGCCGAGGGCGATGGACTTCAGAGTAACGTCGCAAAGAAGTTCGGGCATGCCTCATTCTTCCTGGAGGTGGACACCGCAACGATGAGCGTCATTCCCATCAAGACCTCCCGGCACATTTTGAAGAACGACATCCTCCAGCAAGCGTCGCGCGGGGGCATCACAACAATCATCACGGGGAATCTTGGACCGCATGCGTTCGGAGCAATCGCTGCAAATGATATGCAGGCCGCATTGGCGCATGACGTGCGCGTCGACGAAGCCGTGAAACGGTTTCTCGAGGGGGAATTGAAAATCCTCGATGCACCGACACTCGAGCAAGCCGCCGAGGAACGCGAGATGTTGCGCCGTCAACAGCGTGAAAACTACGGCGGGCGGCCTTCCCGAAGAGGCACCACCGGGCGTGTTGCTCCCCCGACCCCCCGCGGACGCCATCATCTGCAGCAATTCGGGGGAAGAGGACACTGAAGGATCGCTGGAAGAAACGGACGGGGTGTCACGGCGCTGAGCGTGACACCCCGTTCCCTTTTCCCGGTTCCTACTTCGTATCGAGAATCACCGGCAGCCCGTCCTTGCCCGAGCCAACAATGATAACCTTCGTGTTCGGCGAGTTGGCAAGTTTTTCCGTAGCTTCCACGCCTTTCCACCGGAGGAGCTGATCGCTGATCCCCTGGCTCACAATCGTCTGGAAGTCCGAAATACCCCTCGCCTCGATCCGTTTCCGTTCCGCCTCCTGCTTCTCCTTCGCCAGGATGAACTCCATCCTCTGGCTCTCCTGGTCCGCCCGCTGCTTTTGCTCGATTGCCTCAGTCAGCTGTACCGGCAGGGCCACATTACGAAGAGGCGTCGCCTCGATAATGACTCCGCGGGGAGCAACCATCGCCGCCAGTTCGTTGTGGATATTGGCCCCGAGGCGTTCACGCTCGGTAGAGTAGAGTGCACTTGCCTGGAAACTGGCCGTCACGGCACGGCTGATGGAGCGGAATTGCGGGATGAGAATGATCGTCTGGTAGTCACCGCCGAGAATGGTTTGATAGACTCGGGCTGCGGAGTCGGGATTGAGTCGGTACAGGGCGCTGATTTCAAGCCCGATCGTGAGCCCCTCGCGCGAGAGGACCTGCATGGTCTCTTTGTGCTCCTGCGTCTGAATCGGGAACTTATGCACTCGTGCGAGCGGGTTCACGAAGTTGATTCCGGCAGGGAGCGCTTTTTCCGATACCACCCCGAAAAGATCAACTACGCCCACATTGCCCGCGGGAATGATCGTGAAGCACTGTACCAGCGCGAGGACAGAAAAAAGGAGAACCCCGAGACCGGCGACGTTCGCCAGGCCTTTGAACGTGAGATTCTTCTGTTCCACCTTCTTCCGTGCTGAAATCCACGCGAAGAGGGCAGCGATGGCAATGATGATGCTGAAGATAAAAAGCATGGTTCTTTCTCCCTTTTTTAGAGTTTTGATGGTTTGTGAATGGAGCCGACAGGATGCCAGTGCAAACTCGTCGACTCATGTGCCGCCATTGAAGAACTGGTGATCCTGTCGGCGTGTGCGAACCACCTCTCCCTTGCGGGAGGCGAACATCAGCCTGGAACACAGCCCCGGACCCATCAGACGCGCTTGATCACCACCAGCGTCATATCGTCCATCGCCGGGGCATTCCCCACATGCGCGCGCACACCGGCAACGATGGCATCACAGACATCGGCCGCGGATCCGTTGCGGTGCTCACGAACGATCGCACCGATCCGATCCTCGCCGAACTGCTCCTGCGACGCGTCGATCGCTTCCGCAATGCCGTCGGAGTAGACCGTGAGCACGTCGCCCTGACGGAGACTCAGCGTTTCCTCCTCGAACGGGAATTCCTCCACGATGCCGACGATCACCCCCCCCGCGCTGAGCCGCCGGAACGAACCATCCTCCGAAAAGAGAAACGGGTTGTCGTGTCCTGCGTTGCAGTACCGCAGGGTGTGGGCGCTTGTGTCCAGAATGCCATAAATGAGTGTCACGAACTTCTCGGGAGGGGTGGACTCCGTCATCACGCGGTTCGTTCTGACCACGCATTCTTGTGCGGAATCGGTTGAACGCGCCTGGTCACGGATCACCGCTTGGATGTTGGCCATCAGGAGCGCGGCAGGAAGACCTTTCCCGGAGACATCACCCAGGCACCAGGCAAGGTGATTAGCATCGAGCCGGACGAAGTCGTAGAGATCGCCTGCCACCTCTTTGGCCGGAATCGTGGTTGCCGCGAACTCATATCCGGACACCTCAGGCACATGCTTCGGCAGGAGATTCCTCTGTACCTCGCTGGCAGCAAGCAGGTCGCGCTCGATCCTGATCTTCTCCCGCTCCTGCTCGTACAGCCGCGCATTCTCGATGGCGAGAGCCGCATGCACCGACAAAGCATCAATAAACGTTGCGTCGTCGTCCGTGAAGAGCCCGCGCCGCTTGTTCAGCAGCTGGAAGACACCGATGATCTTCGCGTCCTTGTCCCGCATCGGCGTGCAAAGGATCGACTGCGTTCGGTACCCCGTCCGCTTGTCGAAATCAGGGTTGAACCGCGGGTCCAGATACGCGTCGGGGATGTTGATCACATCCCCCGTGGCCGCCACGTACCCGGCGATCCCTTTGCCGATCGGCAGGCGGATCGTCACGCGCCCTGATCCGTCGAGCTCTCGGGAGACCTTCGTCCAGAGCTGCTGCCGTTCTTCGTCGATAAGATAGACCGTGCCGCGATCTCCGTCCACGATCCGGAGCGCCATCTCGAGGATGATATCCAGTAACTCGTCGAGATCGAGCGTGGAGTTGACCTTCTTCGTTGCTTCGATGAGCTGTTCAAGTTTCCGAACCTCGCGTCGGCTCTGGTCCAGGTTGCGGTTCGTCTCACGAATAAAATGATAGTTCAGCGCACGGACGCGGATGCTTAGCACCTGGAGGAGACGCACAGAAAAGGCAGGGCTGGTCCTGACGAGCGCTTCGAACACTTCACGGGCCAGCGCGAAGGTGGTCACATGGTCCACGGCGGCAACCCGCGCGGACCGGGGCCTGCCGGCAATAAGCTCCAGCTCGCCGAAACAGTCGCCCGGGTGGAGAACGGCGAGCACCTGTTCTTCGCGATTCAGGTTGGTTTTCGCAATCCGGACACGGCCCTGGGTGAGGAAGAACATCTCCTCACCGCTCGTCTCATCTTCGATGATGATGTCGCCGGGCTGATAAGTGCGCTCCTCGAGCTTCCCTTCGAGCGAGCCAAACTCTTCTTCCGTCAACGTTTCGAGGAGGACATTAAACCGCAGGCGCTGCCTGATCGCGGGATCGTTCAGAAGACTCATGGCACCAAACTAACGGCCTTTGCAGCGAAAGTCAAGCAGTTTCCCGGCTTTGATTTCCCGTGCTTCTTCAGTATCTTCAGGCACATTGCACAATCCTGGAACGACCTCATGGAAGTTCTCAAGCCCCGCCGGCTGCTGCGCGGTGATCTCATCGGACTCGTTTCGCCTGCCAGCCGCATCGCTGACACGACCAAGATCGATCAGGCGGTGCGCTACCTTGAAGGACTCGGCTATCGCGCGATTGTGGGCGCCAACGCAACGAAAACGAACATGTATCTTGCGGGAACTGACGAAGAGCGGGCGACGGATCTTCATGCAATGTTTGAGGATCGGAGAGTCAAAGCGATCTTCTGCATCCGTGGCGGGTACGGATCGCCGCGTCTCCTGCCGCTCGTGCGGTACCGGACGATCGCCCGGAATCCCAAGATCTTCGTCGGCTACAGTGATATTACCGCATTGCACCTTGCCATCTGGAGAAAAACACGTCTGATAACTTTCCATGGCCCCATGGCCGGAGTTGACATGGCAGATCCCATGGATCCCTTCACCGAAGAGCTTTTCTGGCACGTGCTGACGTCGACGGCAAAGGTGGGCAGAGTGGACATTCCGGATGAGCAACCTCGCACCCTTGTTCCAGGCAGAGGATCCGGGCGGCTGCTGGGGGGAAACCTCGCGCTGGTCGCGTCCATCGTCGGAACGAGTTTCCAGCCGGATTTCGGCGGCGCAGTTCTCTACCTGGAGGACGTTGGAGAGGACCCGTACCGGGTTGACAGGATGCTGACCCAGCTTCGGGATTCCAGGATCCTCCCGAAAGCAGCCGCTATTCTGGCGGGCCAGTTCACCGACTGTGTTCCCCGGGACACCTCTTCCCCCTCCTTTACCGTCGACGAAGTCATCCAGGAGTATACATACGCCAACGGCGTTCCTTCCCTGGCAGGACTCCCTTTCGGGCACAATCGGCGGAAAATGACGATCCCTGTCGGGCTCAGGGCAAAGGTCAGCGCCACTGCGCGGTGGGTTGAATACCTCGAGGGGGCAGTTCTCTGATTCCTCTTTCCTTTTCCCTCATTTTGTTGAATTTCACTCAGATTATTGATACTTTTTCCTATCAGAGAATTTTTGCGCACACGCAGGTCAGCATGCTCAACATCGCGGTATTCGGATCAGGGCGCGGCTCCAATTTTCATTCGATCCTGACTGCGATCAACGAGGGGACTATTCCCGGTGCGCGCATCGGATGTGTGATCAGCAACAACTCGGACGCCGGTATTCTTGAGATCGCGCGCACGCACGCCTTGCCTGCCCACCATCTCAGCCTGAAAGGTTTTTCCTCGCAGGAGGAGTTTGTCAGCGCCGTGCTCGATGTTCTGCGCTCGTATGACACCAACCTGATCGTGCTCGCAGGATACATGAAGCTGCTGGACCCGCGCATCATCGCGGCATACCGGAACAGGATTATTAATATTCACCCGGCGTTGCTTCCGCGCTTCGGCGGAAAGGGGATGTATGGCATCCACGTGCACGAAGCTGTGATTGCGTCCGGAGCACCTGTCTCCGGGGCCACCATCCATATCGTCGACGAAGAATACGACCGCGGAGCTATCATACTGCAGAAAACCGTCCCAGTCTTTCCCGGCGACACGCCTGCAGCGCTGGCGGCCCGAGTGCTGGACGTGGAACACGAGATCTATCCCGAAGCCATCCGGCGGATTGCGCGCGGTGACATCGCCGCGGTCGGCATTCCTGCGCCGGCCGCTTCTTCCTAAGGAGTTTCAGTGCCTCACATTTCACGCGCACTCATAAGTGTTTCGGACAAACGCGATCTCCTTGACTTCGCCCGTGCGCTCCAATCATTAGGAGTCGAGCTCATTTCCACGGGTGGGACGCTGGCCTTTCTCCGCGAGCACGACATTGCCGTTCACCCGGTCTCCGCCGTGACCGGTTTTCCGGAGATCCTTGACGGAAGGGTGAAAACACTCCACCCAAAGATCCATGGCGCACTCCTGGCGGTCATGGACAACCCTCAGCATGTGTCGCAGATTCGGGAGCACGGTATCGACCCGATTGACATGGTCGTCGTCAACCTTTACCCCTTCGAACAAACGATCGCCCGCGATGGCGTATCGCTTCCGGAAGCAGTAGAGCAGATCGACATTGGCGGCCCGGCGATGATACGGTCTGCGGCCAAGAATTTCCGTTTCAAGGCCGTGGTCGTCGATCCGGACCGCTATCCTTCCATTATCGAGGAGATGAAGCAATCCGGTGGGGGCGTGTCCGAGGAGACCTGTTTTGCTCTGGCGCGCGAGGTCTATCGCCACACGGCGAAGTATGACGGAGCGATTGCGACATATCTCGAACAGGCGGCCCATCCCGATGCGGCTCTGCCTGCGGTATTCCAGATCACTCTGCCGAAGGAGCAGGATCTCCGCTACGGGGAGAACCCGCATCAGAAGGGAGCTCTCTACGGAGCGTTCGGCGGACTCTTCCGCAAGCTTCACGGAAAAGAGCTCTCGTTCAACAACATCGTGGATATCGCCGCCGCTGCACAGCTCGTGGCGGAGTTCGACGAGCCGACCGTTGCCATTATCAAGCACACAAATCCATGCGGCGTGGGATCGGCTCCAACCCTCGCCAAAGCGTACGGCAAGGCTTTTGCGACGGACACCAAGGCACCGTTTGGCGGAATCATTGCGGTCAATCGCCCGTTCGATCTTGAGGCCGCGCAGCGGGTGAACGAGGTCTTCACCGAAGTAATCATCGCTCCGGATTTTCCCGAACCGGTCCTCGAATTCCTGCGCAAGAAGAAAGACCGCCGGCTGATCAGGGTGACCGCCGACCTCCGGGGACGGAAGGATTTGAACGTGCGCAGCGTCCCGGGCGGTTTCCTCGTTCAGCAGCCCGATGCCGGCCCGGCTGTCGCTGAGGAGTTCCGTGTCGTTTCGCGGCGCAAACCGACCGAAACGGAACTCACCGCCCTCAGGTTTGCCTGGCGCGTGGCCAAGCATGTCAAGTCGAACGCCATCGTGTACGCCGCAGCCGACCGGACGCTGGGCATCGGAGCCGGTCAGATGTCTCGTTTCGACTCTGCCCGGATCGCCGCCCTCAAGGCGCGCGAAGCCGGTTTGGATCTGGCTGCTTCTGCGGTCGCCTCCGACGCATTTTTTCCCTTTGCAGACGGTCTTCTTGAGGCTGTTCATGCCGGCTCGAAAGCCGTGATCCAGCCTGGCGGTTCCATTCGCGACGAGGAGGTCATCGGCGCCGCCGATGAAAACGGCATCGCGATGGTGTTTACCGGCACGCGGCATTTCAGGCACTGACGAATTTCTCATTCCCACTTTACGGACGCTTATGGGTCTCCTTACGCTGTTCTCCACCGATCTTGCCATCGATCTCGGCACGGCCAATACTCTCATTTACATGCGGGGGAAGGGGATCGTTCTGAATGAGCCGTCAATCGTCGCATTTGACCGGAACACCAAGAAGATCGTCGCCATCGGCAAAGAGGCGCAACAGATGCTCGGCAGGACGCACCGTGACATCCGGACCATCAGGCCAATGAAGGACGGCGTCATCGCCGACTTCGAAATTGCCGAGGGGATGATGCGGGAGTTCATCCGGAAGATCCACGCCACATGGATGCCGAGCCGGCGCATCATCGTTTGCGTCCCGAGCGGCGTGACAGAGGTGGAGAAACGAGCGGTGCGTGACGCGGCGGAGCATGCGGGCGCGAAAGAGGTGCACCTTGTGGCCGAGCCAATGGCCGCCGCAATTGGCGTGGGGCTCGACGTCGAGGCTCCCGTCGGGAACATGATCGTGGACATCGGCGGCGGGACCACCGAAATTGCCGTCATCGCCCTCTCCGGCATCGTCAATGAGGAGTCGATCCGGATTGCCGGCGACGAGATGAACAACGCCATTATCCAGTTCTTCAAGAAGAACCACAACATCCTGATCGGGGAGCGGACCGCAGAGGCGATCAAATGCGAGGTGGGATCGGCCATGCCCCTGAAGGAAGAAATCACGATCCGCGTCAAGGGGCGCGATCTCGTTAACGGCATCCCCAAGACCACGGAAGCGAGTTCGGTGGAGATCCGCGAGGCCCTGGCCGAGCCGATCGCGCAGATCGTTGAGGCGGTCAAGCTCACGCTCGAGCGGACGCCCCCCGAGCTTTCGGCAGACATTCTGGACCGCGGCGTGATGCTGAGCGGCGGCGGGGCCCTGCTGAAAGGTCTCGATGAGAGGCTCCGCCTCGAGACCAGCCTCCCTGTCCACGTGTCAGAGGATCCCCTCACGGCCGTTGTCCGCGGCACGGGCAAGATCCTCGAAAACGTCAGCCGGTACACCAATGTCTTGATCAAGAGCAGGAGGTATTGACGCCCCCGCCATGGTGAAGCGTCTCTACGACATTCTTCTCTTGTTCAAAGAATACTTCGTCGTCGCATTCTTCCTGCTGGTTTCCGTCGTGCTCCTGGCAGTGAACGATACGCCGCAGATCCGGGTGATCCGTTCCTACGCGGTTATCGCCGTCGGTCTTCTCCAGGACACGTTCAGCTTCATCCCCAACTACTTTGACCTCCGCCGCGACAACCAGGCGTTGCGCGCAATGAACCTGTCGCTCTCCGACGAGGTCAGCCGTCTGCGCGAAGGAAAGCTGGAAAACCTCCGGCTCCGGCAGATGCTCGATCTGAAGGAGCGCGGGGAATACCGGACGATCAGTGCCAGTGTGGTCGGCAAAAACCTCCAGATGCTGCGCAACACCATTACGCTGGACGTCGGGGAGAAAGACGGGGTGCGAGTCAACATGCCGATCGTCAATGAAAGCGGACTAGTCGGCAAGATCATTGGAACCAGCAGTCACTATGCCCTCGGTCAGGTTCTGCTCAACAAGGACATCCGCGTGAGCGCAAAAGTGCAGCGGAGCCGGGTGGACGGCATCATCCGCTGGAATGGCGGCCGGTCCCTGGCACTGCAGAGCGTCGCGCGCACATTCGACGTCCAGGCCGGCGATGTCATCGTCACATCCGAATACAGTTCGCTTTTCCCCCGCGGGATCAGGATCGGCACGGTCAGCGCAACGCGCCAGATCCCCGGGTCGCTGTTCCAGGGTGTGGAGGTCAGCCCCGCCGTCGACTTCACCCGCCTGGAAGAGGTCTTCGTCATGACGTACCTCGCAGACACGAGCCGCACTGCCGTCGAAAAGCGAATCCGACCCTGAACGATGCGTACCATCCTGACCGATATCCTCCTATCGCTGCTCTTCCTGGTGCTGCAGACCACGATCATCCGGTTCCTCGCCGTACAGATGATCGTCCCGGACGTGGTGCTGCTCTGGATTATCTACCTTGCGATCCGACGGGGACAGATTACCGCCACGACGGCAGGGTTCTTCATCGGCCTTGCCTTCGACCTGCTCAGCGGAGCAGACAGCATGCTGGGCCTTGCGGCGCTTTCCAAGACGGCCGCGGGGTTTGTCGCCGGGTATTTCTTCAACGAGAATAAGACCGCCCAGACCCTGGGGAGCTACCAGCTCATTCTGATCGTCGTCCTCGCCTCGCTTGTGCATAACCTCATCTATTTTGTTATCTTCCTGCAGGGATCGGGGATCACCTGGAGCGGTGCACTGTTCCAGTACGGAATTCCGACAACCGCCTACACGGCGGCGTTGGGACTCCTGCCGATGTTCGCATTCGCACGGAAACACCTTACGTAGCCATGGCCCTGCAGGACGACATCCAGCTATTCCGCAGACGGAGAGTGCTCTACCTGGTGCTCTCTGCGATACTCCTCGTTTTCACTGCGCGCCTTATCCAGCTACAGTTCCTGTACGGCGAGGAGTACGGAAAGAAGTCCGAAGAAAACAGCCTTCGTACCATCCCGCGCGAACCCGTCCGCGGCTACCTCTACGACCGGACGATGCACCTTGTGGTCGACAACCGTCCTGCGTTCACGGTCACCATCATGCCGTTCGAGTTCGACAAGAAGAGGATCAATGATCTTGCGGCGCTTCTTGATCTGGAACCTGAATTCCTGGTCGATCGGCTCAAAAAGGGGGAGGCCTATTCTCGCTTTGCGCCGGTGAAGATCAGACGCGATCTTGACTTCCGAACTCTGGCTGCAGTTGAGGAAAAGCGCGAACGTCTCCCCGGTGTCGACATCCAGGTCGAATCGAAGCGGGCCTACATCACCGGCGCTCATGCCTCCCACATTCTGGGATACCTGAACGAGATCTCCGAACCCCAGATCCGGGCGCTCGGACGCGACTACGTCCCGGGCGACGTGGTCGGATCGTCCGGGGTCGAGGGGCAGTACGAAGAGGCTCTCCGGGGGATAAAGGGTCAGGAATTCAGCACGGTCAACGTCCGTGGCCAGGTGGTCGGGAGTTTCGACAACGGGAAACACGACGTTCCTCCCGTCGATGGAACCAACATGGTGCTGACGATGGATTTCGGGCTTCAGGCGTTCGCCGAAACACTTCTGACGGGGCATCGGGGCGCTATTGTGGCAATTGATCCGCGCGACGGAGGCATCCTCGCGATGGTCAGCAAGCCAGATTACGATCTTTCAATGATGAGCGGTGTGACCTCTCCCGACCTGTGGCGCTCGCTGAATGACGACCGGACCACCCCACTCTTCAACCGCGCCACCCTTACTCGCTATCCGCCGGGCTCAACGTTCAAGATGATTCTCGCGATTTCAGCACTCGAGAACAGCGTCGTGAGCCCATCCTGGAGGGTGAATTGCACCGGGGCATTCCGGTTCGGCAACAAAGTGTTCAAGGACCTCCATGTGCATGGGTCAACCGACATGCTCAAGGCGATCCAGCAATCGTGCAACGTGTATTTCTACCAGCTCATGCTGAAAGTCGGACTCGACGATTGGTCAGCCACCGCACAGGAGTTCGGCTTTGGTCAGATGACCGGCGTCGACATCTCGGAAGAGAACCAGGGCCTGCTTCCCTCGACTAAGTACATGAACAAACGATACGGACCGAGGGGTTGGACCAAGGGGTTTCTTGTCAGTCTCGGTATCGGCCAGGGCGAGCTCGGCGTCACGCCTATGCAAATGGCCTGTTACGCCATGGCCCTGGCCAACCAGGGCAACTTCCACCAGCCGCACGCCGTGATGGGGATGCTCGACAGAACGAACAGCAGGATTGACACCCTCCTCTACCAGTCACGCAGAATCCCCGTCTCCCCGGACACGTGGTCTGTTGTTCGTGAGGGGATGCGGCGGGGGGTGATGGAGCCGGGCGGCACCGGCGGCATGGCCCGTGTTCGCACAATCCAGGTTGCAGGAAAGACCGGTACGGCTCAGAATCCCCACGGCCTCGATCACGCTTGGTTCGTCGGTTTCGCGCCATTTGACCATCCGGTCATCGCCATCGCTGTGCTTGTGGAAAACGCCGGTTTCGGCGGCTCCTACGCCGCTCCCATCGCGGGGAAGTGCATGGAGCGCTACATTTTCGGCGATGTTGCACGACCGGCGCCCCCGCCTCAGAACCCCGCCACCGAAGCGCGGCACCAGGATACACCGACAGCCCAGGCCCAGTAACAATGCTCCAGTATCTTCGAGAATATTTCGACTACCGCACCCTGCTCCCGGCCCTCGGGCTTGTGGGGCTCGGCCTGATTTCGGTTTACAGCGCAACCTTCGACGCGCGTCTCCCCGAGATCTTTTACCGTCAGGCGCTCTGGGCCGCCGTCGGGCTCGCGGCGCTGCTGCTCGTCGCGTTTCTCCCTTTCCGGGTCCTCCAGTTCATTTCGTATCCTTCGTACTTTTTTTCGATCTTTCTCCTGGTGTCGGTTCTTCTCATCGGCAAGACCGTGTCGGGATCCACGAGCTGGTTCAATCTTGGCGCACTTCGTCTCCAGCCGTCCGAGTTCACAAAGATTACCACCGCGCTCGCGCTTGCGACCTATCTCTCGCGCAGTGACGTCAGCCTGCAGAACCTGAAACACCTGCTCACGGCTTCGGCCATCGTCATCTTGCCCTTCGCCCTGATCATGATGCAGCCCGATGCAGGCACCGCGATCGTGTATCTCGGGATGTTCTTCCCCGTCCTCTACTGGGGAGGGGCGTCACGGTTCACGCTGACGGCAAGTGTTGCTCCTGGTGTCGTCGCACTCGCGGCTCTGTTCGGCACCACTCCATTTCTGATCGCCGTCCTTGCTTTCGGTGTCCTCTTCTACTATACCAAAGAAAATCGCATCCTTGCGGCAGTCTTCTTCTCACTGACCGTCCTTGTTGGAATCTCCGTCCAGTTCATCTACGACGGCCTGAAGCCGTATCAGCAGAAGCGCATTGCCACATTTCTCGATCCCGGTGCAGATCCTCTGGGCGCCGGGTACAACATCCTCCAGTCCAAGGTGGCCATCGGCTCCGGCGGTTTGCTCGGCAAGGGTTTTCTCCGCGGCACGCAGACACAGCTCAACTTCATCCCGGAGCAATGGACAGACTTCATCTTCTGTGTGCCGGGTGAGGAATTTGGTTTCCTCGGCGCTGCACTCGTGATCGGCTTCTTTGCCGCCCTGCTGGCCCGCGGCATTATGATCGCAAGCTTCGTGAAGAACCCGTACGGAAGTTTCGTCGCCATCGCTGTCGCCTCTACTCTCGCAACTCATGTCTTCATGAATGTCGGAATGTCTCTCGGCCTGCTCCCCGTCATCGGTGTGCCCCTGCCGTTTCTCAGCTACGGCGGCTCGGCACTCCTCGCCAACATGGTGATGGTCGGCCTTCTCATGAATGTTCACGCTAACCGGAAAGAATACTGATCCATGAAAAAGAAACCGGCACGACACCCACTCGAAGTTTCCCCAGACAACCTCCGCTGGCAGTGCATGCCGCAACAACTCGGCATCGGCAGCATGGATGATGTGAAACCGCTGAAGGAGATCATCGGCCAGGATCGCGCGCTGCGTGCGATCCAAATGGGACTGGCGATGAAGCACTACGGGTACAACATCTTCGTTACGGGTGTCCCGGGAACGGGGCGCACAACCACCATCCGCCGCCTGCTGCACGACATTGAGACGCGGCACGTAGAACTGACCGACAAGCTGTACCTGCACAATTTCAAGGATCCCGACTCCCCCACCTTCGTCAGTCTCCCCGCAGGGCAGGGCCAGCTCTTCAAGAAAGATATGGCCGCCTTCCTCGCCGAGCTGCTGAAAAGCATTCCGGGGGTCTTCGAAAGCCGCCGCTACCAGGAACAGCGCAAAGCGATGCTGGAACACTTTCAGGACCGCCAGCGGACTGTCCTGAAAGATTTCGAGAAAAAGGTGAAAGAGCGGGGATTCGAGGTCGTTCAGGTCCAGGGGGGACCGGCTACCCGGCCAGAAATCGCTCCCGTCATGGACGGCAACCCCGTTAGCCTGGATCAGGTCTACGCCAAGGCAGAAGCCGGAGAGATCACCAGGGAAGAGAAGACCCGGATCGTCCAGCAGCAGGCCGAACTTGATGCCCAGATGGACTTCGTGATGCGCGAGATGCGGAACATCGAACGCCGGGCGAAGAAGTCGCTGGAAGACCTGAGCCACAAGGTTGTTGTCCCGGTGGTAGAAGAATTGATCTATGACCTCGAGGAAAAGTACAAATCGCCGGCGCTCCATGACTATCTGATGGAGGTCCGGGCCGACGTCCTCGATAACCTCCCACGCTTCCACCAGAAGGAGGAACAGCAGACATCGGTACTCGGCATCCAGATCCCAAAGGAAGAAGACACCTTTCTTGAGTACCAGGTCAACATCGTTGTAGACAACAGTGACGTCAAGGCGGTCCCGGTAATCATCGAGACGAACCCGCGCTACAAGAACCTCTTCGGAACGATCGAGCGAGTGATCGACAAGAACGGACTCTGGCGAACTGACTTCATGCACATCAAGGGCGGTTCCATGCTGAAGGCCGACGGAGGATTCCTCGTCATCCATGCCGTCGACGCACTCACCGAGCCCGGGGTCTGGTCCACAATGAAGCGCGTTCTCCGGAACCGCCAGATTGAGATCCAGTCCTTCGAATCGGGCCTTCTGGGCACCAGCTCGGCGCTCAAACCGGAGCCGATCGACCTGAACGTGAAGGTCATCATGATCGGTGATCCCTCGATTTATCAGATGCTCTACTGGATGGATGAGGATTTCAAGGAGACCTTCAAGATCCGTGCTGATTTCGACACAGAAATGCCCAACGTCGACAAGTCGATCGGCAGTTACATCGCCTTCATCAAAGCCCTGTGCGACGGCGAAAACCTTCTCCCCTTCGACATCAGCGGCGTTACCGAGGTCGTCGAGTACGGCGTCCGGCTGGCGGGACGGCAAAGCAAGCTCTCCACCCGCTTTGCAGTTCTGGCCGACGTCCTCCGGGAAGGGAGCTACTGGGCTTCTGCCCAGGGAGCCCCGACCGTCACGGGCGAGCACGTCCGCAAAGCCATCGATGAGCGGATTGAGCGCGTGAAAATGGTCGAGGAGAAGATTCAGGAAATGATCCTTGAAGGGTCGATCCTGATCCATACCCAGGGGACGGCGGTCGGACAGATCAACGGGCTGTCGGTGTATTCGCTCGGCGAACATGAATTCGGCAAGCCCTCCCGCATTACCGTGAAAACCGCCATGGGCCGCACGGGGATCATCAATATTGAGAGAGAAGCTGACCTGAGCGGTCCTACCCACAACAAGGGGGTGTTGATCCTGTCGGGATACCTGCGCGGGATGTTTGCCCAGAACAAGCCGCTCGTCCTGAGCGCCAGTATAGCGTTTGAGCAATCCTATTCGGGCGTCGACGGCGACAGCGCATCGTCCACGGAGATCTATGCACTTCTCTCGAGCCTTTCCGGGGTTCCGCTGCGCCAGGATCTTGCCGTCACGGGCTCCGTCAGCCAACACGGGGAAATCCAGCCAATCGGCGGTGTCAATCTGAAGATCGAAGGGTTCTACGACGTCTGCATGGCGCGGGGTCTCACCGGATCCCAGGGAGTGCTCATTCCCGTTCAGAACGTCAGGGACCTGATGCTCCGGCATGACATCGTCGACACCATCCGAAAGGGGAAATTCCATCTTTACGCCGTCTCTACGATCGACGAGGGAATCGAAATCCTGACCGGAAAAAAAGCAGGGAAGCAACGGAAGAACGGGACGTTCGAGCGGGGAAGTGTCAACGCCCTTGTCGATGCGAAGCTGGTGGAGTACGCACGGAAACAGAAAAAGTTCGAAGTGTAGAGGCAGGGAGCATGGATATTCCGGAATTCCGCACACATGCCCACGAACTGGTCGACTGGATGGCCGACTATCTGGAACATGTCGGCGATTATCCGGTCCGCTCCCCCAGCCAGCCGCGCGAGATCATCAACCAGCTTCCGCTACAGCCGCCGCAGGAAGGCGAAGCCTTCGAGCGTATTTTCGCCGACTTCAAACAGATCATACTGCCAGGTATGACCCACTGGCAGAGTCCTTCGTTCTTCGCCTATTTTCCCGCAAACAATAGCCCCGCCTCCATCCTTGCCGAGATGCTTACTGCCACCATGGGTGCACAGTGCATGAGCTGGGTTACATCGCCCGCAGCCACCGAGCTGGAAGAGCGGATGATGGAGTGGTTGCGTGAGATGATCGGCCTCCCCGCCGGTTTCACCGGTGTCGTGCAGGATACCGCGTCAACCGCGACACTCTGTTCGATCCTGACGGCCCGTGAGGTCCGATCACGGCAGGTGATCAATCAGATGGGCTTCCCTCCATCGGTACGGTACACTGCCTATGCTTCCCGCGAGGCGCACTCCTCCATCGAGAAGGCAATCAAGATCGCCGGCATCGGAAAAGAGAACCTCCGGAAGATCGACGTCGACGGGACATACGCGATGGTTCCGGAAGACCTCGAGCGAGCAATCACGGAGGATATCGAACGAGGCTTCACACCGCTGTGCGTCGTGGCCGCCACCGGCACCACCGGATCCACGGCAATCGACCCACTGAGGAACATCGGCGAGATCTGCGTGAAGCATCACGTCTGGTACCATATCGACGCCGCGTTTGCTGGTTCGGCGCTTCTCCTTCCCGAGAAAAGGTGGATGATCGACGGCGTGGAACACGCCGACTCCTTTGTCTTCAATCCACACAAGTGGATGTTCACCAATTTCGACTGCTCTGCGTACTTTGTCAGAGATGTCGACGCGCTCATCCGGACATTTGAAATCCTTCCTGAATACCTCAAGACATCCGAGCGTGAACGGGTCAACAACTACCGTGACTGGGGCATCCCGATGGGCCGGCGCTTCCGGGCGCTCAAACTCTGGTTTGTCATTCGCAGCTTCGGCGTCCGCGGTCTTCAGGAGAAGATCAGGAATCACATCATCATGGCGCAGGCACTGGCGGAGCAGATGAAGCAATCCCCGGATTTCGAACTCCTCGCACCGGTCCCCCTCAATGTGATCTGCTTCCGGTACCATCCAGCGGCAGTGGACGACCCCGAAGAGCTGAACCGCCTGAATGCCGAGCTTCTCGAGATGCTGAACAACACCGGATCTCTTTTTCTCACGCACACTAAGCTGAACGGCGCGTACACGCTCCGTTTGGTGATCGGCCAAACCGAAGTGCGGGACGATCATGTCCGGAAATCCTGGTCGACCATCCAGGAGCTTGCACGGACCTGAAAGCCTCAATCGAGCCGGCCGGAACATCGCACAGGAGACAGAGACATCAACACATCCAACGACCTTCACCGTTTGCCTGCTATACGGGCGGTCATCTTCGATTTCGGGATGGTGATCTGTACCTTTGACCTCAACCTTTTCCTTCGCAGTCTGTCCTCCAGCACCGGCAAACCTGTGGCGACTCTGCAGGAGGTGCTCACATCGTTACGCCCCCTGGCCATGCAGTACGAAACGGGTTTGCTGACGACAAACGAGTTCTACAGAGAGGCTGTCCGGCAGACCGGCCTGAGCCTTTCCCAGGAGGCGTTTGCCGGGGCATACAACGGAATCTTCACCCCCATCCCGAGCACCATCGAACTCATTCGCAAGTTGAAGCCCCGGTACAGACTTGGACTCCTCTCGAACACCAGCGAATGGCATTTTGAATTCGGCATCAAGACGGTGGAGGTATTCCCGCTCTTCGACACGGTAACGCTGTCCTACGAAGTGAAGGCCATGAAACCGGACGAGAGGATCTATCGTGATGCACTCTCCAAGCTGGGCATGGATGCTGGAGCGTGCGTCTACATCGATGACCTGGAGGAGAACGCCGCAGCAGCCGGCAGACTGGGGATGCACGCCGTTCACTACCAGAACCCCCGCCAGTTGACCGCAGCCCTTGCAGACCTCGGCGTGCTCCCTCCACAGTAGCGCGATCCTTTGTGCCTTTTGTCTATTTCGCCTTTCCCCCGATTTCCCTACATTGACGGTACCACCTTATGATCCTTACCGACAAGCGAATACTCGAAGAAATGCAGAAGGGGACGATCGTCATTTCCCCCTTTGACAGGAAATACCTCGGCGCAAATTCATACGATGTGCACCTGGGCAGGTATCTGGCTGTCTACAAGAACGACATCCTCGACGCCAGGGTGCATAACGCAGTGGACCATTTCGAGATTTCGGACCAGGGCCTTATCCTTCTGCCGCACCGTCTGTATCTCGGCGTCACCGAGGAGTACACCGAAACCCACCGGCACGTCCCATTCCTCGAGGGAAAGAGCAGTATTGGCCGGCTGGGCATCGACATCCACGCAACCGCGGGAAAAGGCGACGTCGGGTTCTGCAACACCTGGACACTCGAAATCTCCGTAAAACAGCCCGTACGGGTCTACCACAGTATGCCCATCGGCCAGCTGATCTATTTTGAGATCGCCGGAGACGTCGAAACTTCATACAAAGAGAAACTCTCAGCGAAGTACAACGTCAGGACAGACCGGCCTGTCGAATCGATGATGTGGAAGAATTTTGGCGAGCAGCCGGACCCGTCCAAGAAGAACAATCCTTAGCGCCATGCATTCTCGCGATTCCGGCCGCAGCATCCGCCTTGTCCGGCGGATGTCTTGCCGGAGCATTCCCATCACGTCATGCGTCCTTTCCCTCGTGTCATTGACGCTGGTCCTCACCGTTCTGCCCTCTCCCGCGTGGTCGCAAACGAGGCGCCCTCTGGCACTGGGCGACATGTTTGCGATGAAGCGTATCACCTCGCCCGCGCTTTCCCCCGACGGAACGTTGGTTGCGTACACACTCGCGATACCGGACCTGGAAGCCAACAAGAGCAACTCGGATATCTGGGTTACTTCACTCGATGGAAAGTCTACGCGCCGCCTTACCACCCACGCGGCCTCAGACAGGAACCCGGCCTGGTCCCCCGACGGAAGGAAGCTCGCGTTCGAGTCAACCCGTTCAGGAGAATCGCAAATCTGGATCCTTGACCTCGCGGGTGGTGATCCGAAGCAGTTCACGGCGCTCTCCACAGGCGCCGCGGAGGCTGTCTGGTCTCACGACGGTGGGACGATCGCTTTCGTCTCAGAGGTTCTCCCCGAATTCTCCGACAGGCCATTCGGGAGTAGCGATTCCCTCAACAGGCAGAAGCTCGAGGCAAGAACGAAGTCAACGGTGAAGGCACGGATTTTCACTCAGCTGATGTACCGCCACTGGGACTCATGGGTAGAAGGAAAGCGCAAACACATTTTCGTCCAGCCGCTCAACGGTGGAGATCCGCGTGACCTGACACCAGGCGATCGAGATGCCGTCCCTTCGACGAACACGTTTTCCGGAGGGGTCGATTTCGCTTTCTCACCGGACGACCGGGAAATTGCGTACACGGCCACACCCTTCCCGTCCCGGGAAGAAGCCTGGAGAACGAACCACGATCTCATGACCGTGCCGGTCAACGGAGGCCCGCCAAAACAGATCACAGCAAACCCGGCCGCGGATGCAACCCCGCGCTACTCTCCCGACGGAAAGTTCATCGCCTACCGCGCACAGTCGCGTGCAGGATTCGAAGCCGATCGGTGGCGACTTATGCTGTACGATCGGGCGTCAGGGATTGCACGCAGTCTGACGGAAAACTTTGATGGGTGGGCGGGCACGGCATGCTGGAGTGCCGACAGCAAGTCCATCTATTTCGAGTCGCAGGAGAAAACCGAGAGCCCCATCTTTTCCGTTTCACTCAGAGGGAATGATGTCCGTAAGGTCCTTGACAGAAATACCAACCACGACGTGCGAGTTTCTTCGGACGGCAAGACGCTCGTCTTCATGCACGTTAGCGCGGTGCGTCCTCCCGAAATCTACACATGCCGTTCGGACGGAAGCAGCCTGACGCCGGTTACGCACGCCAACGACGATCTCTT
>Ga0209253_10000037_pt1 | contig 83494 bp, 73 predicted proteins | sample FrelakmetBRP12BR_FD_187145 | JGI IMG/M metagenome (GOLD analysis project Ga0209253, IMG submission 187145) | Freshwater lake sediment microbial communities from the University of Notre Dame, USA, for methane emissions studies - BRP12 BR (SPAdes)... | ecosystem: Environmental > Aquatic >...
TCGGCGGTTGAACGAACGCCCCCGGCAGACGCTCGACTTCGAGACACCGGCAGAACGCTTTGGCCAATGTGTTGCGTCGATCAGTTGAATCCGCAGTCGTTCCTGCGCGTACAGCGTCCGCTATCGGGCGCGGACGCGCGGCTGGCTTGGGACTCAACGGTGTAGCGGTCATCCGCGAACGCGATGATCTGCCAGAAGCGGACGGTTATGCGAGCCTCATTCCAAGACCTCGATCACACGCAGACGCTGGCTTTGGTTTCACACGCGGTCTTTCGCCGAGCAGGGCGGTATCGAGGAGAACCCTCACTCGCGAGTCCAAACCGTCTTGCCCTCTTTGATCGTTTCGAGGACCTGAATCTGGTTGATCGTCGCGGGGTCTACGGTGAGCGGGTTGTCGGAAAGCACGACGAGGTCGGCGAGCTTGCCTTCCTTGATGGAACCCTTCGTCGCCTGTTCGCCGAACTGTTCGGCGCCCCAGAGGGTGATCATCTTCATCGCCTCGTAGGGCGTGACGCGCTCGTCGGGGCCGATGACCGTCCCGGAGCGCGAGGTGCGATTCACCGTGGCCCACACGACCTGCATCAGGTTGGGAAGCGCAACCGGCGCGTCGGTGTGGCTGGTCGCGTGCAGGCCGGTGTTCAGGATCGAGCGCATCGGCGAGATCTGCGCCGCCTGCTCCGGGCCGACGATCTGCTTGTACCAGTCGCCCCAATAGAAGGTGTGCATCGGGAACATCGACGGGAAGATGCCGAGCGACTTCAACTCCTTCACCTGGTCGGGGCGGATGAACTGGCCGTGGATCAGGGTCACCTGGCCGGGCTTGACGCCGTGCTTCGCGATCACGGGCTTCAGCGCCACGAACAACTGGTCGATCGCTGCGTCGCCGTTGGCGTGCACCTTGACCGGCCACCCTTTGGTGTACGCCTCTTCCAGATACGCCTCGACCTGCTTCGTGTCGGGAATGGCGGGGTAGCCCTTGTAGCCGGCCTTCTGGCCGTCCGGGGGCAGCAGGTAGGGGACGGTGCGCCAGGCAGTGCGGCCCTGGGGCGAGCCGTCGAGCGTGATCTTGAGACCGCCGAGCCGATAGCGATTCGAATAGGAAGCGCTGTAGCCGGTGTCCAACGCCGTGCGGCCCGTGTAGTCCATCCAGCCGATGAAGTCGATGTCGAGCAGCCCGCGCTTGGCCGCATCCGCCATCTGGTCGTGCATGGGGCCGAACATGCGGCCTTCGTTCGTCGTCGTGTAGCCGAAGCTCTTGGCCAGCTCGAGTCCCCGCTTCAGGAAGTCGTCTCTGCCCGCCGGTGTCGCCGGCGCCAGGAACTTCACCATGTAGGGCATGGCGGCCAGTTCTTCGAGCACGCCGTTCGGCGTCTTGCCATCGGCTTCGCGGCGGATCACGCCGCCTTCGGGATCGGGCGTGCTGGCGTCGTAGCCGATCAGCGTCAGACCCACGCTGTTGACCGCCGCGAAATGGGCGGAGATGTGAGTCGCCATCACGGGCACGGTGGTCGACACCTTGTCCAGGTCTTCGCGCGTGGGATGGCGGCCGAGCAGGGCGTCGTCATAACCGATGCCGAAGATCCATCCGGTCAGGGCCACGTCCGGTCCCGAGCCGAAGGCCTTCAGCCGCTCCACGAGGTCGTCGATCGTGTTGACAGCGCCGTCGGGCGGCGCGAGCAGATTGGCGCCAACCGCCTGGGTGCCGAACTGCTGCGCATGGGCATGGCCGTCGATGAACCCCGGCATCAGCGTCTTGCCGGCAAGATCCTTCAGCACCGTGCCGTCGCCCTGCTGCCTGAGTGCATCCGCCTTGCTGCCGACGAAGGTGATCCTGCCGTCGTCCACGACGATCGCCTCGACGGTGACCGGCTGGTCGCCTTCCATCGTGACGATGGGGCCGCCGGTGATGACGAGATCCGCGGCCGCGACGGGGGCGGTATCGGCCGGCTTTCGGCTGCAGCCGGCAAGCACGAGGGCGGCGACGAGGACCGAGGCGAGGACCGGGGCAATCACCAGGCGGCGGGTCATGGAGGCTTCCTTGAATCTGGACCGTGAGGCGAGCGCTCTAAATGCCGATTTCTGGGCCGGGAGATGTTGTCATTTGCGACAATCTCTCACGGATGAGCCAGACGGGTACGGACGGTGGATGAACTGGAACGGGTGTTTTCGACGCGAGGTTGGCTTTCTCGCCAGCCGCAGCCGTTCCGCACGCAGTTCATCAGCCTGGGGCGGCTGGTGGCGCTGGAACGTACGGCACCGGTCTTTCACACGGGCGATGCATCGGGCGGCGTGTTCGGCGTCGTGTCAGGCGCAGTCGCAGTGATGGGCGGGACGCCCTGGCAGTCGCCGGCGCTGGCCCACGTCGAGCGGGCGGGCGGCTGGTTCGGGCATGGGCCGGTCCTGCGGGGCGGGCCTCGGACCCTGACCTTCATTGCGGCCGAACCCACCACGCTGCTGCAGGTGCCGCTGGAGCGGCTGCGGCCGCGGCTTCAGGGCGACCCCGATTTCGCCGCACGGCTGGCGCAGATGGCAGATGCGAGCACCGAGACCGTGATCCGCGTGGCGCGCGACCTGCTGATCCGGGATTCGGCGCGGCGGCTGGCGGCGGTGTTGCTGCGGGTGACGGCGATGGGGGAGGTGCCGCCGGGCGATGGGCAAGGCTATGCGCTGACGCAGGCGGAGCTTGGGGAGATGGCGAACATCTCGCGCCACCATGTGAACCGGATACTGGCGATGATGCGGCGAGCCGGATGGATCGACGCGCGCTACAACCGGATCCGGCTGCTGGACGTGGCTGCGCTGAAGGCGTTCGCCTGGACTGACGAGTGAACGGGCCGCCGATCTGGCGAAGATTTACTACATTGCTGTTGGGGTCCAGCTCTCGCGGCAGTGGACGATCGCCGAAAATTCACACGCCAATCACACGCAGTGCCACCGTCGTCTCTATGTCGTTGTAGCTAAATCACGACTCGGCGCAGGTTTTCTGCGCAATGTAGTAGCCATAACCGACGTGCGGCCGATAGCGCTCATAGAGATCGATCTCCCGCTCTTCCGCTGCAACAATCGCCTTTGCCGAGTCGCTTGACTCATGCGCTTCCAGAAAGGCTGCAAAGCGCTTCTGCATCGGACGGTAATAGGCATCAAGCCAGCACTGCTCCGGAAGCACAAAATAACCCAACGGGGTGTAGCCGTTTCGCTCGAGGACGGCCATCTTGGACGAGGCAGTATCGACTTCCGCGTACTGGCATCGCCAATACGACTCGAGTTCAGCGGGTCGGCTGCATGTCAGCCAAGTTAGCTCGGACACCGCGAGGATGCCGCCCGGTTTGAGAAATCGGCGCCAAGCCTGCACGCCCTTTTCGAAACCGATGTTGTAGATCGCTCCCTCCGACCAGATTGCATCCAGCGCACCCAGGGTGACCGGAAGCGAATCCATGGATGCTGTCACAGTGGCGATGCGTTCTGCGACGCCAGCTTGTATCGCGCGTTCCTCGAGCACTTCCAGAAACTCTGGCAGGAAGTCGATCGCAATGATCTCGGCATCGAGTTCCCGTGCCAGAACCAGCGTCGATGCGCCGGTGCCGCAACCGATGTCAGCGATTTCCAGGCCGTGTCTATTCCGAAGGCCGGACAGCTCAATCGCACGACGAGTCTCTGCGTCACCGCCAGGCCCCTGTCGATCGGCTTCCAGATGAAGATCAACCAGCAGTTGCAGGTCGTCCATTCTTCACCCTCATTGTCTTCATGATCTTGGCTTCTTCCCTGGCTAGAGCGATTCGGCTGATTCAGAAGTATAAGCAGTCACCCCAATAGCCGACCCGTCGCTGCGATCAACAGCCGAACTTGGCCGGGGGCAGTCATCCGAGCCCTGTTCGAGCGTGGCGTTGCAGCCGGTCGTGACGAGGCCTCATGGGTACGAAAGGGGCATTGACGGCGTCGCCGAGTGGAGGCAAATAGTCGAGTCGTCCGCAGGAGGGCGTCATGCTCGACAAAAGAAAAATGCGCCAGCATCACCTCGAGGTCACCTACGTCCTCGGCCGCTTCATGACGGAGCACTTCATTCGCGTCTACAAGGCGTTCGACGGCGACCTGACGGCGGCGATCGTGCTGGGCACCATCGGGCAGTACAACTATCGGCGCTATTACTCCGAGGTTGGCGAGAAAGCGGCCGAGGGTTTCCATCGGCTGGCAGAGCGGGGCGAGCACCTGCCGCATGCGCGGCCGTGCAATGCGATGTCGATCAGCCAGTCGACCGGGATCCCCCGCGAGACGGTCCGGCGCAAGATCCGGCAACTGGTGGCCAAGGGTTGGTTGCGCAAGGCGGGGCCGGACAAGCTCATCGTCACGAGCCTGCCTGGGCGTCATTTCGCGGAGTTCGACCTCGACACGCTGGAGCAGTTCTACTCCGCTGCGCACGAGGTCCTGCGGCTCGTCGAGAAGAGAAGCCAATCGTGATCGGCTGCTGCCGACCTAGGCCGCCATTCGGTCGCGTCCGCTCCAGGACGACTCGACTACAGCTCTTCGGTGTAACCCGCTTCGCGCTGATGGCGGATCGCCAGGATCAGCACGACGTCCTCGGCAGGCAACCAGCGATCCTTCGCGATGTGACCGTACTTGCCGCGAGACAATACGAGTTCCCGCCGGCCATCTTCGGCCACACGACCCAGCAGCGGGTGATTCGCGAGCACTTCGAATGCCGCTCGTACGCTCAAGAGCTGCGCCAGCGCCCGCTTGGGATCGACTTCAGCGACAAAATCGAACAGGCGCTCCAAGTCGCGCAGCGCGCGGGCGGTTACTTCGACGCGCGCCACGAACGAGCCCGCGGGCGCCGTGGGTTCTTGCCGCCGATTCTCGCGGCCAGGTAGTCGAACGTTGCGTCCAGGGAATGGGCCCTGCCGCTGCCGAGCGCCTCGCGCTCCGACTCGCCTGCCTCGGAAGCGAATCGCTGGCGCAGTTCTGATCGCTCCGCCTCGCGCGCCAGCGCATCGACCATGAATGCGTGTGGCGTCTGTCCGGTACCCGATTACGCCAGGTCGAACCGATCCAGGTTCATCACCTTGTTCCAGGCCGCAACGAAGTCCCTCACGAACTTCTGCTTGTTGCCGTCACAAGCATAGACCTCCGCCAGCGCCCTGAGCTCGGAGTTGGAACCGAACACCAGGTCGACCCGAGTGCCGGTCCACTGGACCTGCCCCGAGGCGCGGTCACGGCCTTCGTACAACCCTTCGGTCGAGGCAGGACGCCACTCGATGCCCATGTCGAGCAGGTTGACGAAGAAATCGTTCGTCAGCGTTCCCGGCGCCCTGGTGAGGACACCGTGCTTCGATTGCCCGAAGGTGGCGTTCAACGCGCGCAGGCCGCCGACCAGCACCGTCAGTTCGGGAGCGGTCAGGGTCAGCAACTGGGCGCGATCCAGCAGCAATTCCTCGGCGGGCGTCTTGAGTCCAGCGCGGAGGTAATTGCGGAAGCCGTCAGCGACGGCCTCCAGCGGGGCGAACGACTCCACGTCGGTCTGCTCTTGCGAGGCATCCGTGCGTCCGGGCGAGAAGGGCACCTGGATCGAGTGGCCGGCCTTCTTCGCCGCTTCCTCGACCGCAGCGCAACCCGCCAGCACGATCATGTCCGCCAGGGAGATCCGCTTCCTGCCGGACTGGGCGGCGTTGAACTCCTTCTGGATGGCCTCGAGCTTCGTGAGCACCTTGGCCAGGTCAGCCGGCTGGTTTGCCTCCCAGTCCTTCTGCGGCGCCAGGCGAATGCGCGCTCCATTCGCACCGCCGCGCTTGTCCGAGCCGCGGAACGTCGCCGCCGACGCCCAGGCCGTGGTCACGAGTTGCGGGATGGTCAGGCCTGGGGCGAGCACCTTGGCCTTCAGCGCCACGATGTCCTGGTCGCTCACCAGTTCGTGGTCCACGGCCGGCACCGGGTCCTGCCAGATCAGCTCTTCGGCAGGCACCTCCGGCCCGAGGTAGCGGGCACGCGGGCCCATGTCGCGGTGAGTCAGCTTGAACCACGCGCGGGCGAAGGCGTCGGCGAACTCCTGCGGATTCTGGTGGAACCGGCGCGAGATCTTCTCGTAGATCGGATCGAAGCGCAGCGACAGGTCCGCCGTCGTCATCATCGGCGCGTGCTTCTTCGCCGGATCGTGGGCGTCCGGGATCATGTGTTCCGGCCGGACGTTCTTCGCCACCCACTGGTGGGCTCCGGCGGGGCTCTTCGTCAGTTCCCACTCGTAGCCGAACAGCATGTCGAAGTAGCCCGTGTCCCATTTCGTCGGGTTCGGCTTCCAGGCGCCCTCGATGCCGCTCGTGGTGGTGTGCACGCCCTTGCCGGTGCCGAACGAGTTCTTCCAGCCGAGGCCCATCTCCTCGAGGGGAGCGGCTTCGGGTTCGCGGCCCACCAGCGCCGGATCACCCGCGCCGTGACACTTGCCGAAGGTGTGGCCGCCGGCCACCAGTGCGACGGTCTCCTCGTCATTCATCGCCATGCGGGCGAAGGTTTCACGCACGTCGCGACCCGAGGCCACCGGGTCCGGATTGCCATTCGGGCCCTCCGGGTTCACATAGATGAGGCCCATCTGCACCGCACCGAGCGGGTTCTCCAGCTCACGGTCTCCCGTGTAGCGCTCATCGCCGAGCCACGTGCTCTCCTTGCCCCAGTAGATGTCGTCCTCGGGCTCCCAGATGTCCTCACGGCCGCCGCCGAAGCCGAAGGTCTTGAAGCCCATCGACTCGAGCGCGCAGTTGCCGGCCAGCAGCAGCAGGTCGGCCCAGGAGATCCGGTTGCCGTACTTCTGCTTGATGGGCCACAGCAGCCGCCGTGCCTTGTCGAGGTTGCCGTTGTCGGGCCAGCTGTTGATCGGCGCGAAGCGCTGGTTCCCCGTGCCACCACCGCCGCGCCCGTCCGACACGCGGTAGGTGCCCGCGCTGTGCCAGGCCATGCGGATGAACAAGCCACCGTAGTGTCCCCAGTCGGCGGGCCACCAGTCCTGCGAATCGGTCATCAGCGCGTAGAGGTCATTCTTCAGCGCAGCGAGGTCGAGCTTCTTGAACTCGTCGGCGTAGTCGAACTGCTCGCCCATGGGGTTGGACTTCGCAGAGTGCTGGTGCAGCATCTGGACGTTCAGCCGGTTGGGCCACCAGTTGCTGTTCGACTGCGCGCTGGCATGAGTGCGGGCCCCGTGCATCGGGGCGAACGGGCACTTCGCTTCACTCGACATCGCTTGCTCCTTTCTTGCTCCGTGGCGGTTCGGAACGACTGTAGTTCTGCGGCGGCCCTCGATCCAACTCATTCTATGAATCGGGGGTATAGGCTTGCTCACTCGAACCCGGTTCGCCCGACACCGCGCGATTGGCAAGCCGGCCCGCTTCTGACAGATTTGGGGTCATGGAGCTGCGCGAACTTGGCCTTGCCCCTGGGTTTACCGACAAGGCTCGGGAGCAGTGCGGCTCGGACTCGTCCGTTGCGCGGGTCACCGCTGTCGACAGGGGCCGATACCTCATCCGCGATGAGCATGGCGAGCGACCTGCCGAGCTGACGGGCCGACTGCAGTTCGTCGCACAGTCCTCCACCGATCTTCCATGCGTCGGCGACTGGGTTTGCGCCCGGTACCTGGACGCGAGATCTCACGCAAGCATTCATGGCGTGCTGCCGCGCAAGTCCTTCCTGCGACGGAAAGTCCCCGGCAAGGACATCGACTTCCAGATGATCGCGGCGAACATCGACGTGGCGTTCGTTATCCAGTCCTGCCACTTCGATTTCAACGTCCGCAGGCTCGAGCGATACCTGGTCATGGCGAGGGAAGGACATGTCGAGCCCGTGCTGTTGCTGACGAAGACTGACCTGGTCAGCGACAGCGAGCTGGAGCGGTTGATCGACAAGATCCGTCTCGCAGGCGTCGAGGCAGAAATCGTCACCCTCAGCAATGTGACAGGCGCCGGCCTGGACCGGGTGCGAGAGTTTCTGATTCCTGGCAAGACATTTTGCCTGCTCGGTTCGTCGGGAGTCGGGAAGACGACGCTCATCAATCGCCTGGCAGATGACGCGGGATTCGAGACGCGCGACGTCAGCCATACGGGGGAGGGACGTCACACGACCACGCGTCGTGAGCTGATCGTGCTCGAGGGTGGGGCGCTCCTGATCGACATGCCCGGCATGCGGGAGCTGGGCATGCTCGGGGTCAGCGAAGGCCTCGATGATGCTTTCGCCGACATCGGGGAGCTTGCGAAGAAGTGCCGGTTCACGGATTGCGGTCACTCGGCCGAACCGGGTTGCGCCGTGCGGGAGGCGATCGAGCGACACGATCTGAGCGAGGAGCGCCTGCAGGACTACCTCAAGCTCAGGAAGGAGTCCGCGTTCCACGACCTCTCTTATGCCGAGCGGCGGAAAAAGGACCGCGACTTCGGCCGATTCGTGCAGTCCGCAATGAAGCACAAGGCCAAGCGGGACGCGGACTGAGGACCCGTCCACGATGAACGTCGGGTCCTGGCGTTCAGTTTCTTCCGCCGACCGTATTCTTGTAGATCCGGCCGTCCTTCATGATCACGACGAAATTATTCGCCGGATCTGAGATCAGGTCGATGTCGGCAATCGGATCGCCATCGACCAGCAGCAGGTCGGCAAGCGCCCCGGCCTCCGCGACGCCGAGCTTGCCCTCGTAGGGACTTCGCAACCCGGAGAGCGCCAGCAACTCGAGCTGCTTGCGGCGGTTCGCCGATCCCTCCGGGAATGGCGACGGACTGTCATCCAGGAACGGCTGCAGGCTCCACCAGACGCCTTTCTCGGCCATCAGCTTGATCTGCGACGCGCCGAGGCGACTAGTTCGCCGCCGCCTCGGGCGGTGCGCCGTCACTCAGTACGGTGATGTCAGCGTGCATGTTCTCGGCGAGGATCGGCGCATCCGTCACGAAGAGCGTCGCGCCCGGTGCGAGCAGCAGGCTCACTGCCCGCGCAAACCCCGGCGGCATCGATACTCGCGCGGCCGCGTCGTGCGAAAGGGCGCGTCCGTCCTCGTCGAAGTGACCCGGCATCGCCACGGCAACCCAGGTCGGCGCCGACGTGTCCGGTTGCTCGCGCATGACGAAGGTGTGCGTCCCGAGCGGCTCGGACGGATCGTGCACGGTGATCCGTGCGCGACCGATCTCGACGCCGTTGCGCAGCACCAGCACGCGCTGGTCGGCGGAACTCATCAGGATCGACACCGGCCCGTGGGGCGCCTTCTCCGGCTCGAGGCGGAACTCCTCGTCGGCCGCAAGCCGCTCCGCGCTCATCGGAACGCCGGTCGTCGCATCCACCGGTGAGAAGGCCGGCGGATGGGCGACCTCCCCGGGGGCGCTGTGCTCGTCAACCACGACGACCGTCATGCCCATCGGCGACGCGGCGAACAGTTCCTCGGCGAACTTCGACGGCAGGTGCACACAGCCGTGCGACGACGGGTAGCCGGGCAGGCCGCCGGCATGCAGCGCCACGCCGTCCCAGGTCAGGCGCTGCGTGTAAGGCATTGGTGCGTTGTTGTACTTTGATGAGCGATGGTCCTTGTCCTTCTGCAGGATCACGAACACGCCCGTCGGCGTGCCGTGACCCGGCTTGCCGCTGCTGACGGTGGTGACACCGATCTGGATGCCGTTGCGGTAGACGTAGGAGCGCTGTTCCCCGAGGCTGACCAGCACGACGATTGGGCCGATCTCGGCCGCTGCGGGGTTCCACACGAACTCGCCCGGCTTGAGATCGACGGGCGCCGTTTCGGGCGGTAGCGACACCTTGGCACCCCAGAAGGGAACGGCCTGTGAAACCAGCGGCAACATCGCCGCGAAGGTGCTCAGGACTTTCCATATGAACATTTGCACAAGTCTCCTCGGCACACGCCGGTCGCAGTCGCAGGATCCCGTCTGCCGGGCACCAAGCCCGACTTGATACCGATGAAAGGGGCGGGCGGCTATCCGAAAAGCGCGTGCGATAGCACCGCAAGGTCGCTTTGGGTACGCTCGCGGACGATTGCTCAGCGGACGGACGGGAGTGCAATGCAGCAGGTTACGGACACTGCCGTCTTCGAACCGAGGGCTTTCGCCTATCGGACGGACGACCTCGGCGCCGCCGTGGATTTCGTCGAGTGCCACTTCGGACCCCATTCCCGAGTGGCGCGAGCCCCAGGGCCGCTCGGCTTCGACGTTCGCTTCTCTGTTGCCGAACGCAGCGCCTGCGGAAGCTCATCGATCGCCGTCCCATCGACGCTGCGTGCGGCCACGCGGGGATTCACCGTCCACCTGCCAACCCGGCAGGAGAATGCATACCGGATCGGGCGCCGCAGCCTGAGGGCGGCGCCGGACGTGGCGGTGCTGCTCTGCCCCGGACACGACTACTCGGTCGACACGGCTCCTGGCACGGTCATGGCATTCGTTCTGGAGCCGTCGTTGCTGCAACGTGAGATCGACTTGCTGAATATCCGCCGGCCCGGCACCTGGTCGCTGCGGTCGATGCAAGTGCCGCTCTCGTCACAGGATGTGGCCGCCTGGCGTGACCTCAGTTGCCGATATGGCAGGGCCGCGGTTCGCACTGCAAGCGCGCGACGGAGCGCCAACCTGCGCACCGAGGAAGATCGGTTGGCGTCATGGCTGGCCAGGCGGATCGTTGCCGCCTCAGGGCTCGTGGAACTATCGCCCTCGAGCCGCCAGGTCGTCGAGCGCGTCGATGCCTGGATCCGCGCTCACGCGGCGCAGCCCATGTCGCTGGATGAACTCCGCACGGTCGCTGGCGTATCGGCGCGGACGCTGCAGGAAGCCTGCCTCGCCCGCTGGGGCCAGACCCCCATCGAGCTGGTTGCCTCACGCAGGCTGGAGATCGCGCGGTCACTGCTGTCATCGGGGCGAGCGTCAGCAGTGACCACAGCGGCGCTGCACAGCGGCTTTTCGCACCTCGGCCGCTTCTCCGTCGTCTACAAGCGAGCCTTCGGCGAATCGCCGTCGGAGACACTGGCGCGGACGGCCGCTACCAGATCCTGACTCTCGCTTCGGGCGGCAGGTACAGCTTGTCGCCGGGCTTCACGTCGAACGCCTCGTACCAGGCGTCGACGTTGCGGACGATACCGTTGACGCGGAATTCGCCGGGACTGTGCGGGTCGGACAGCAGCCGCCGCCGTTCCTCGCTTTCGGTCACCAGGCTGCGCCACACCTGCGCCCACGACAGGAAGAAGCGCTGGTCACCGGTGAACCCGCCGATCACCGGCGCCTTGCCGTCCTGTTCTGCCGCTACATATTGGCGATAGGCGGCATGGGCGATAGCGAGGCCGCCAAGGTCGCCGATGTTTTCGCCCAGATTCTGGCGTCCGTTGATCTTCGCGCCCGGCACCGGCTCATACTGGCTGAATTGTTCGACGAGACCAGCGGTGCGCTTCTCGAACTCGGCGCGCGAGGCCGCGCTCCACCATTCGCGGACCCTGCCGTCACCATCCGAGCGGCTGCCCTTGTCATCAAAGGCATGGCCGAATTCATGGCCGATCACCGCCACGATGGCGCCGAAATTGACCGCAGGGTCCGCAGCGGGATCGAAATAGGGCGGCTGCAGGATGCCAGCCGGGAAGGTCACCGAATTGAGCGCGGAGCTGTAACCGGCGTTGACCTCCTGCGGATTTAACGGAAACTCCCAGTCGCGCGTGCCTTCCTCCAGATTCTTCAGTCGGTCAGCGCGGCTCCAGTCCAGGATGCGCTTCTGGTTGCCTGCCAGGTCGCCGCGGTCGATGCGGATGGACGAGCGGTCGTGCCAGCGTTCGGGATAGCCGATGTGGCTGACGACCTTGTCTAGCTTGGCGATCGCCTCGGCCTTCGTGGGCGCGTCCATCCAGTCGAGATTGGTGATCCGTGTCCGGAACGTGTCCCGCAGATAGCCCACCATGGTATTGATCTCGGCGCGGTGGGTGGCCGGGAAATACTCCGCCACGTAGGTGCGGCCGATCTCCTCGCCGAACATGCTGTTTACGGCGCCGACCGCTTCCAGTTCGAGCGGTCGGCGCTGGGCAATCCCCATCAGCTTGCGCCCGTGAAAATCGAAATGCGCGTCCACCCACTCGTCGGACAGCGAGTTCGACCAATCATCGAGCGCGTGAAACAGCATGTAGGACTGGAGATCGGCAACCGGCGTTTCCGCAAACAGCTTCGCAAGGTCGCGCACCGCCGTGTCGGTCTTCACCTTGATCCTCGGCTGCTTGTCGTAGCCGATCTCGCCCAGGAAGGCGTCCCAATCGAAGCCTGGCGCCCAGGCTTTCAGCTCGTCCAGCGTCATTACGCGGTTCTGGCGAACGACATCGCGCATCTGGGTCGGCGTCCATTGGCGACGGGCCATCTCGGTTTCGAGCGCCAGCACCTTTGCTGCCCGCGCGTCGGCGTCCGGCACGGCGGCGCGGCGGAAGCTGCTGGCGATATGATCCCTGAACGCCGTGCGGAAGCCCGCGTAAGGCTCTCCCGGCTCCAGATAATAATCCCGTGACGGCAGCGTGAGCCCGCTCTGGACGACCGAGGGGATCTGACGGCGCGCATCGTTGGGGTCGGATTCGATGCTCCCCGCCACCACGCCCGCCGTCCAGGTGAAGCCCATAGCCCGCGCCACATCGCTGTGGGTGTCGGCTCCCATTAGCATGCCGAGGCTTGCGGCAATCGGGGTCAGGCCCAGCGCGTTGCGCCTTTCGCGGTCGGCCACCGAGCGATAATAGTCGGCGATCAGCTGTTCCGGCGTGCCCGGCGCGTCATTGCCTTCGCGCGCTTCCTTGATGATACCCAGCACCCGCTGTTCCGTGGACAGGTACAGCTCCGTCAGGGCATCGGTCGCCGGCAGTCCCTGCGGGATTTTCGCCGTCTTCAACCAGCCTTCGTTGACATAGCGATAGAAGTCATCGCCAGGCCGGACGGTTTTCGACAGGCCGGGTGTGTCGATGCCCCATTCACCGATCTCGGCCTTGAGCGGTTCGGCCCGCGTTGCCGCGGGTTGCAGCGCCAGGACGGCGAGCGCCGCTATGACGCTCGATCCGACGATGCGCTTCATCGTTCCGGGCTCCCGTTGCACGAATCAGCCGCCCACCACGAACGCATCGGGGATTTCATAAACCTCCACCGTGCCGATACGAATGATGTTGACGTCGCCTTGTCGCGTCGCTTTCATGGGCGCATTGGCATCGCTGCTGTCGGGCCGGCCATTCTTGAAATAGATGTGGCGCTGGCCGCCATCGGGCGTCTGGAGTTCCACCGTCGCCTCGCCACCCGCCATGCGCATCACGCCCGCCTTGCAGCGTCCCTTCGGCGCATCCGCGGCCGTGATGCAGGGCACCTCCGCAGTCGCGTTGTAATTGGTTCCCGCCACCAGCGCGTCCTGGCTGGGCCGAGGTGCCGCTGCTGCCGCCCCCGTCACCCCGATCGCGAGGGTGTAGTTGGCGACCTCGTTGCGGCGCGCCGCGTTGCGCATCAGATAGACCTGAACGGTGTGGCCGCCGCTGGTCGTGAGCGGGCCGGAAAAGCGGTTGCCTTCGGTCGAACCGATGAACATCGCCGAATCGGCGCCGGGCGCGATGACGTTGAAGTACGCGGAGGCATTGCTCGGTTTGAAATCGACCGTCAGCGTCTGGCCGGCGCGGGCGTCGACGATATAGTCGCGGCTCTGGTCGCCCTTGATGCTGCCTTTCAGGGTCTGGGAACTGGTCCCCTTGGCAAAGCTGACGACGACCTGCTGCTGGGCCAGGGCCGGCTGCATCAGTGCGAGGCCGGCGGCGGTGAGGGCGCCGAGGAAGAACTTGCTCATGCTGTGATCCTTGGATTGGGTCGATTTCGGGTCAGTTCATGCCCTGTTCGCGACGGTACGAAGCCATCGCGTCCGCGGCGCGGTTGAGTTGCTTGGAGCTGCAAGCGGGCAGGCTGCTGGTGCGGCGACCACGCTTGTCGTAGTAGACGACGCAGTTGTTGTTGAAGATCACCTCGCCCTCGCCGTTGGTTCCCATGATGATCTGCGGGGGTGCGTGGTCGTCCGAGCCGCCGCCATCGGCCGCCCAGGGATGCTCCGAGCCGATGCCATCCTGGCCGTAGCCTCCCTGCTGGTTGTAGCCCGACTGGTTGTGCTCGTTGTGGTTGTACGTCGACGCGTTGAGCGTCACGTTGATGTGCTTGCCGTTCTCCCACTTGAACGCCTGATAGTTGCCACTGGACTGCGTGCGTACGACCTTGTTGCCATGCTGGTCCTTGAAATGGTTCGCTTTGTTGGCCGGACGTAGCGACACCGTGTCGCCGTTCTTCAGGTCGATGTCGATGTAGCCCTGCCGCTGCCCGAACGTGCAGTGACCGGACTTGCCCTTCTGCTTGTCGCCGTCCTTGCGGACCTCGCAGGCAGCGTCCCGGGTGTCGGCCCGGGCCGTCTGGGTGCACACGGTCATCGAGAGCGCGAGCGCGACGGCCGGGAGAACGGTTGACGATTTCATAGGACCTCCAACGTCTGGGGCCGCGTTGATAGCAACTGCGCGGGGCGATGGCTATCCGGATTGCGCGCCGCCGCCGGATCAGTCCGCCGGTCGGATGTGGCACTCGACCGTGGTGCCGTCGAGCGCGGTCAACCGGATCGCGGCGCCATCCGCCGCGAACCCTACCGACGGCGACCAGTCGCTGCGGTGGGCGGAGACGAACGCCACCGCGAGAACCCGTGCCTGAATGTCCATCACCGTGGCGGTTTGGTCGCTCGTGCGTCGGACGAGTACGTCGGACGAACCCCAGGGCGCGTCGCGGCAGGACGCCGGCTCTGAGCGTTGCGTCGCCTCGGTCGATGCCGCGCCCACCGCGGTGATCACGGCGATGCGTTCCGAGTACGCCGCCTTCAGACAGGCGGCGTGTCGTTCCGAGAACGCACACAGGCTGCGTCGCCGGAACCACTGGTCCTGCGGTTCGAACAGCGAGGCCGGGGCGACCCGGGCCTGCAGATCAACGGTTGCCAGCAGATCGCGCAGCTCGCGGTCGAGTGCCAGCAGCTCGGCGTCGCCGCAGACCAGCTGGTCGCTCGCATAGGTCGGACGCTCACAGTCTGCGACGCTCTGTACCGGTGGTGGCGGTATCGCCTGCGCAGCGCTGATCGGTGATGGCACGGACTGCAGCCACCCGACCATCAGGAATCCGGCATATGTGCCGATCGCGTTGCCGAGGCTGCCGACGAGGATGCCGGGCAGCAGCAGGTCCATGCGTCGGAGCCCGGTGGCAATCGGCATGATCGTCAAGGTCCCGCCGACGTTCGCCGAGGAGGCGATCGCAAGGATCTCCGGGCTCAGGCGCAGCAGGCGGCCCAGGCCGAACTGGACCAGGCCGTGGATCAGCAGCACCAGCGCGACGAAAAGCACCAACAGCCCGCCGACACGCCCGAGCCCGGCCAGCGCTTCCAGGTCGCAACTGGCGCCAATGACCGCGAGGAAGAGGTACGAGCCAAACACCCCGAGCATGCGGGCGCCACCGAGGCGATGCACGGCTGGAATGTGCGCAGCAAGAAGTGCAACGGTGGTGAGGATCAGCATGGCGGGGACCTGGGCGCCCGATTCAGCTGTCCATGCCGACATTCGTTGGGACAACCACAGGCTCCCGAGTGCGAGCGCCAGAAGCAGGCCGACACCAACCAGGCTGACCGGGCGCGTGTCCTCGATCGGACCGGCGTCCGCCACGGCTGGCTCCGGGCGCGTGCCGAGCAGCCGGTGCAGCAGTTGCGCCAGCACGACCAGTGCCGCGAGCCAGAGCGTGCCGGCGACGCTGTCGGCGACGTTCGTGGCAGCGAACAGCGCCGGCTCGTCCGTGACCCCGAAATGCAGCGCCACTGCAGTCAGGTTGGCCGAGCCGCCGATGTACGTCGCTGCGTACATCCCGCCGACGGGCGCCGCGAACCGCCCCAACCATTCGTCCGCGTTCGTCAGCCAGAAGGCCGTCGCAACCCCGACCAGCGTACCGACGGAACCGATGCCGAAGGCGACCAGCATCGGCAGGCCGGCACGCTTGAGCGCCTGCAGTCGGACGTCCAGCAGCAGCAGGAAGATCGCGACCGGGGCGCCGACGGCGATCAGGTACTCGTAAAGCGGGGGCGCCTTTGAGACCGTCGGGATCAGCCCGACGTTTGCCAGCAGGATTCCGAGGAGCAGCGAGATGATCGCGCCACCGAGCCAGCGGCCCGCCGGGAGCCTGCCCAGCCACTCGGCAACCGCCGCCACGGCGCAGAGAACGGCCAGCAGGTAAATTGAGTCAGTCATTCAGCCCTGCACGTGGCGCTCAATCGATGGGGCGTAGGTTCCGCCTGGCCGCCTCGCTCTGGCCTTCCGCGATCGGGGCCGCCGACTGCTCCCACAGCAGGTTGCGGATACGGTCGGGCGGCACGGGTTCGGGTGAAAGAATCACGACGAGCCGCATGCCGTCGCTGTGGTACGGATCGCCGGTCAGATTGAAGCGCGGTTTCGAGGGCGTGCCCGCCGCACTGCCCTTGACGAAGCCGAACCGGTCCACGAAGCCCTCCGCGATCAGGCTGTGGAGCAGATACTCGCGGGTGGCGTCCACCTGGGGGTCGATGACGTGGGTCGTCAGCGTCGGCGACTTGGGCGTGACCTTGACGCCGATGTCGCGGCTGATCTGACCGATCCACACCGGACGGTTCTCGAAACGGTACGGTGCCAGCCAGAGGCGCAGGTGGTTACGCTGCGCTATGGAGCGGCGTGCACGCTGTAGCGCGACATCCTGTTTGCGGCCGAAGACGTACAGGCTGCTGACGGGCGCGACCAGGTAGGGCGTCCCGCCGATCGCGGCGCCGACTTCACGCCGAACGGTACGGAAGTCAATGCGGTGAGTGAACGACCAGCCGCTGCGCGACAGCGAGTTCAGGACGTCTGCCGACTCACCGACGAGCACGAAGTTGAGGGGGTCGCCTTCCCGCTGTCCATCCGCATCCATCGCGCAGGAGGGCAGCTGTTCCAGGGTCGAACGCAGTTCGTCCAGGGTCAGGTTCGGCAGCGACTGGCCGCCGAAGATTCGCGACGTATCGAGGCGCTCGTAGTCGAAATCACCGTCCGGCAGTGGCAGCGCAAAATCGAAGCGCAGCTCTCGCGGCGATCTGGCCGCATCGTGCTTCTGGCTGTCCTCCTGATACGCGTCACCCTGCAGGCGGATGTCGACGTAGCGACCGCCTTCCACCCTCGGCAGGAACATGAAGCCCTCCGTAACCGTGCGCGGCGCCAGCTGCGCGCGGATCGACTCATCCCGGAGTAACTGGTGCAGCTGCTGCCGCGCGTCCTTCGGAACGTCGCCCTGCACCAGGAGCGCCACCTCTTCGGCCGAGTAGAAGTCCGGATCGAGCATGTTGCGGATGAACCAGAGCCGGCGCTCGGAGCCGTTGCGCACGCTCATCCACAGCGCCTGCACGCCATGCCGGGCGAGGTCGACACCGAAATGTCGCCGTGCCTGCGCGTCGGTCAGGATCGAGACCGACACACCGACATCGCCGATCGTCTTCGACCTGACGTCGCGAAGCTCGTCCGGGGTGACCAGTCGCTCCGGTGCGAACGAGGTCGTCGCGCAGCCGGCCAACACCAGCATCAGCAGCGCCATGACGCCGGCACGCGATGCCGCGCCGATCATTCTGCCGGCAGGCATCAAAGATGCTCCTCGAAGATTTTCCCGAGCGACTTGCGGAATCGCACGATCACGCTTTCCGGGGCTTCGAACCGGGCCGCCTCTTCGGGCGTGACTTCCCGTGCGTACCGGAGGTCCTCGTCGAGGACCTTCATGCGCAGCTGCCGCGCCAGATCGGGTTGCAGGAACACGATGGCCGTCTCGCTGTTGAGCTTCTCGCTGCGGGGGTCGAGGTTGTACGAACCGACGAGGCTGCGTTCCGCATCGAACACCGCGAATTTCGAGTGCATCGTGCCCTGGCCGCGCGTGGGCTCGTCCGCCGCCTGACCGACCCATTCCCAGATTCGCAGCCCGGCATCCGGGTTGCTGCATGAGCGGACCTCCGTTGACTCGTTCACCGCCAGCAGCTTCTTGTAGTAGCCGCGGCCGACCAGCGTGATCTCCGGCAGGTCGTTGGTCTCCGGGCTGTTCGAAATCAGTCGAACCGATGCGCAACGTTTCGCCGCGTCGGTGAGCGCCGTAAAGAGCGACGGGGTCGGAATGAAGTATGCATTCGCGATCAGCACTTCGCTCTCTGCGCGCTCGATCAACTTGAGGTAGGCCTGCTGGATGTAGGTTTCCTTGAGGCGTGGGCGGTTCTGCAGGAATCGGCATGTGGCGCCACGAAAATCGATTGCCGGCTGGCGCGATTCGAGCGCCGCCACGTTCTGCACCACCCTGGGATCCGTCGTGTAATGAATCGGCAGCTTGCCGGTCTGGTCGAGCACCGCGCGCGTCGCGTCCCAGTACAGGTTGGTGTTGAACACGCCACGGCTCTTCTTGACGCCAACGAAGTAGTCGAAGTTGCGATCGAACGCGGTGACGAGGTCCCCGACGATGGCGCCCCGGACGACGACGTCCTGGTCGCGCCAGGTGGCGTCGGGATCATCCGGATTGGCGCGGAAGTATTCGTTGCCGATGTTCAGCCCGCCAGTGACCGCGACGCCCTGATCCGTCTCGCCGTCGATGATCCACATCTTTTCGTGGAAGCGCTTGTCGAGCGCGTCCGGGTCGGTGTGCGGGACGAGCTTCGGGACCGGTAGCTCGTTCAGCCACTGCAGCGCCATCGCCTCGTACCCCTCGACCTCGATGCCGTGCTGCTTGAGGTCGAAGTACATCCACTGCGTCTGTAGCCAGGGATTCGAGAGGGCATCCACGATGACGCGTACGTCGAGGCCGGCGGCCTTCTTCTGCTTCAGGATCTCCGCGATGCGCAGGCCGGTCTCGTCGCCCTTGAACACCAGCGCCTGGATCCGGATCGACCGTTGCGCGTTCTTGAGCGCCTCGAGGCGGGCGGCGAACGAATCCTCACCGCCTTGCAGCACGGCAATCTCGCAGCCATCCGGCCCGTGCACAGGAAACAAGCCGGTCAGTCCGACGTCGGGATAGGGGCTGCCGGCAAATCGGGCTTCCGGGCCGAGCACCGACGAGGCGCTGGTCTCCACGACGAACTGGTCGACGGTCGACTTCACCTGATCGTCGATGGTCGGTGAGGTGCCAGCGCAGGCGGCCAGCAAGGCCGCACTGGAAACGAGCAATGTGGCGGTGGCGCGGGTGGGCAGCATCGGCATGGGATGATTACACCGTCAGGGCCCGGGGTGGCCGGCGGATTCGAGTGATTCGCTTACGTAACGCAGCGTCGCGTCGAGAAGCGCCGCCCGCGGGTACTGCCGGGAACTCTTGCGGCGGGACAAATGAGGCATCTGCCGCTCAACGGCGATCGCAATGTCCCAGTGGTCGGCATTGGCGTAGCCGAGCAGGATTGCGCCGGGAATCACCGCGTCTTCGACCAGCACTTGCCCGTCGTTCCGTGGATCGTGCTTCGCGAGCAGCCGCCAGGGCGGTTTCAAGCCAAGGCTCAAGTGCGCCTCGGTCGTGAAGCCTGCCAGCGAAAAATAGGCGATATGGCCAGGAAGCCGGTGATCCTCGAGCCACTGCCGGCGTGTATCGGGCAGCAGGCTGCTGATGACAAGTCCGTCGCCCGGATCGCACCTTTCGGAGAACGATTCGGCGAGCAGTGTCCGGTACCACCAGTCTGCCTTGCTCGCCAGCGGCGAGCCGAAGATCGGGCCCGCAATGCTCACCACTGAGACGACTCGCTGTCCGAACTGAGGGAAATCGGACAGGAATTGCAGGATGTCGACGGCCCCCTTCGAATAACCGATCAACACGATGCGGGCGCCGGCCTCGATGCCCGCCGACTGGAAGGCCTCGGCGATCTGCCTCGAATTGTGTTCAGTGCCCGATCGGCCGCTGACCATCACGGCATGGATCTTCACGCCTCGCGACGAGAGGCTCGCGATTCCGTCCCCGAATGGGATCGTGTCGAGGTCACGGCAATCGCCGAAGGCCCCGCTCACGACGAAGGTGGTCAGATCGGAGGGCAGTTCCGGAATCGTCGACGGATGACCCGACGCGGCAGGCTCGTCCTGCAGAGCCCATAGTAAGTCGTCACAGCTCGTAGCGTCGTACACCTGCTTGCCGTTGGGTGCTGCAAGCCGGCAAAAGATCTCCCGGAACCTTGCGCGCCCATCTCGATCCATCGGCAATGAGCCGCCGGGGTATGCCGCGACTGAGTCGTGCAAATCGACTGGCTCGGGGAGCGTGACGCAGCCCGCAAGCGACAGGACGGCAATCAGGAGCCCGCAACGCACGCCGCTGCTTGATGGTCGATCGGCCAAGATGGATCGCGTCCCCTGTCAGCGTCCCTGTCGCTCGGCGTGTCCGCCGTTCACCGCCTCCGGCAGCTTGCTATATCGCCATAACGCGAGCAAGCAACCGCGGACTGGCCGCACGGCTCAGTGCCCTGGCAGACATTGTAGTGAGCGACTGCGGTTGAGTTGGCGGTACTCAAGACGACGCGACGAAGCGGCATTGCTCATTTGCGAAATGTAGGCCTGCAGCCCACGGCACTAGAGGGTCACGCCTTTGGGGTGCTCGCTGCAACAATCTCAACGGCGCTCGCGATGGTGCCGCGAAGGCGCTGGGTGTCGCCGACGTATACGTCCAGCGCCTCGATCGCACGTCGTTCGAGATCGGACGCGTTGACGAGTCCGCGGCGCGCGAGAGCAGCGATGTCCGCCCGGTCCTGCTCCGAAAATCGCCCGAGCTTGCTCACCGCCAGGTCGAGCGGGGTGAGGATGCGTACGTCGAGCACGCCTGGGTCGATCCCCTCCAGGGCGAGGGGTATCGAGTCGTCCTGCGCATCCTCGTGAATCAAGCCGAGTGTGTCGTTGTACTGGCGATCGAAATAGAGCAGGCGAGCGGCGCCGTCTTCGTCCCGGTACGCCACGTCGAGCCCGTCCGGCAAAGCGATCCGTCGCGAGAAGGTGGCGTCGACGTCGACCGAGACTCGTTCGCCGGTATGGAAGTGCAGCGCCGCTCCACCGGCGACGTACATGCGGATCGGCAGTGCACTGTCTGCGACGTCTCTCAGTGAAGCAGCGATTCGCGCCGCCAGCTCTCGGAATGCGGCCACGTACTCGGGGCGGGTGTACGACTCAGGCCGCACGGCGGAACCCCGCTTCGAGCATCGGCAGGAAGCGCGACGGCGGCAACGAAGTCTCGGCGAGCCATCTTGCGAATACGTGCGGCTCCGTTGCCCCGGGGTGCAGGGCTTCCGCAAGGTCGAGGTATGTCCGGCGATCGAGTGCAGGGACACTCGCGAGCGTTACCGCCAGCCCCGCAAGAAAGAACGGCGGGCCCAAAGGACGCCAATCCTTCGGGCGGGTCGTGCCGGTGCGGAGAACGTCGACCAGTCTCGCCTCCAACTGCCGGTCGACGACGGCCGGCCAGAGTCCATTCGCGCTCGTTCTGGCTGCGCGCTCATGGACCTCCAGAGTCGCGCCGACCGATCGGGTCAGTGCATCGAGCGTCGCGAAATCGCAGGTCGATCGCGACCGAAGGCGACACAGTGTTTCCTTCGGCAGGCCCGAGCGGCGCGCCCACTCGGCGTCGGACCACCCGGCTTGGCGCGCGGCTGTGGTCAACGTGTTCAGCAAGTCCGACAATCGGGACGTTGACGCTAACATCAACGTTAGCCTTACAAACGTTGACTTGAAAGTCAACGTTTACCAAGTGCCCCGGTTCGGCCGATCGGGCGATTCACGGGATCGAACAGCACACCCGGGTTCAGGATCCCCTTGGGGTCGGCAACCTGCTTGGCCGCGGCCAGCATCCGCCGGAACAACGGATCCACCTCGCGCTCGTAGCCGCTGCAGTGATCGCGGCCGACCGCGTGGTGATGGGTGATCGTGCCGCCGTGGTCCACCACGGCAGCGTTGGCGGCCAGCTTGATTTCGCGCCATGCAGCGAGAGCGCTCGCCACGCTGCCATCAGCTGCGCGTGCAGCGAACGTGAAGTAGGGCGCCGGCCCATCGGGATACAGGTGGGTGAAGCGGCAGGAAAGCTGGATCTGCTGTCCCGTGGCGTCCCGGATCGCGCGGCCGACATCCCGCTTGACGTTGCGATAGAAGTCTTCGAAGCGATCCCAGGTAATTGCAGTCTCGAACGTATCCATGATCACGCCGAGGCCGACCGCGGGATCGCGCCAGTAGGGCATGCGCAGGAAGGCTTCGCGCCACGCGCCGGCTGCGCCGCTGCGATGCTCGCCGGAGCCCTCGTCGGACATCGAGCGGGCGACCGCCGCGCCGTCATAGCGTCCCCCATGATCGCTGACGAGTTCCAGGGCCCGCGCCATCCAGGGTTGCAGCGGGTGGTCGGCCGATTCGAAGGCCAGCACGAGGATCGCGGATCGCCCGTCGCCGACGCCGGAGAACACAGTTTCGAGTGGATCGAGCAAACGGCAATTGCTCGGGTTGAGTCCGGACTGGGCCAGCGACCGCACGCACGCGACGGCGGCGAAATAGTCGCTGAACTGGATCGATGCGGACGCGCGGAATCGCGGCACCGCCTGCAGGCGAACCCAGGCTTCGGTCAACACGCCAAGCGCGCCCTCGGAACCGATCACGAGACGATCCGGCGCCGGGCCGGCGCCCGATCCTGGCAGTCGCCGCGTCTGCATCACCCCGGCCGGCGTGATGAGGCGCGTGGCCTCGACGAAATCGTCGATGTGTGTCTGCTGCGTGGCGTAGTGACCGCCGGAACGGGTGACGATCCAGCCGCCGAGCGTCGAGAACTCGAAGCTCTGCGGAAAGTGTCGCAGCGTCAGACCGTGCGATTTCAGTTGCGCTTCCAGCTCCGGGCCCAGTGCCCCGGCCTGGATGCGCGCGGCGCGGCTAACCGGGTCCACCTCGAGAACACGGTTCAGTCGCTCGAGGTCGAGCGATACGGCGGCGGCGTACCCGGGCCCCACGGCCGCCTCGACTCCGCCGCAGACGCTACTACCGCCGCCGTAGGGAATCACGGCGACGTCGTGGGTCTGCGCCCAATCGAGGATGTCGGCGATCGCCTGCTCATCCTCCGGGAAGGCGACCCAGTCGGGCGGGGACGGCGGCGAGCGCAGCCACATGCGGGCGCAATCGGCGTAGCTCTTGCCGGCGCAGTGGTTGAGCCGATCGAGTGGTGCGGCCGAGAACTGCGCAGCGAGCGTCGGTGGCGGGGAAATGCGCGGTGCCGGCAGTTCGAACTCACCGACCTGCGGCGCCGGGCGTTCCTCGGTGCGTGCTCCGAGACCAGACAGCATCGCAGTGATCGTGGAACGCTCGCGTGGGCTGAGCGCGTCGCTCTCCAGGCCCCAACCCCAGAAGCGACGCGTCGGACGGCGGGAGAGGGTGGTGCTGGAGTCCATTCGCTTCACGATACCTTACAAATCGCGCGCCAGCGCGCAAGTGGACTTCGTTCAGGGTGCCGTCGCACACTGATCGTCGGTTCGAACGGGCACGATTGCGCCCGCCGTCCGCAGCGGGCTTTCACACAGGAGTGACCGATGGCCAAGAAGACCGCCAAGGCAGGGCAGCAGGCGCCGTCCGCAAAGCTGCCGAAGGCTCCGAAGCCTTATCGTGAATTCGTTGCGCGCTATCCGGGGCTTGCTCGCGCGTGGGACTCGATCAACGAAGCGGGCGCAGATGGTCCGCTCGACCCGCGCACCAGGCGCCTCGTCAAGATTGCGGCGTCAATGGGCGCGATGCGCGAAGGCGCAGTACGCTCGGGCGTGCGCAAGGCGGTCGCGGAGGGCATTCCGCTCGAGCAGATCGAGCAACTGGTCCCGCTTGTCGCGGGCACCATCGGCTTGCCGTCGGCGGTGGCGTGCTGGAGCTGGTTGCGCCCGGAGAGGAAGAGCGTGTCTCAATCCTTCGCTACACGTCCACGTACGTAAAGCGGCAGGGACAATGGCGGTTGCTCGCGCTGCAGATGCAGAAGCGCGCTACCCCTTAGGTGCCTCCGGGTGATCGGCAGCGCAATGGGCCAGGGTGCATGAGCGAAAGACGTGAGCCACTGGCTTGTCCACACCGCCCGCCGTGCCCAGGCTGCCCTCGATTCGGCGAGCCAGGCATTTCATCCGCTGCGCTTGCGGCTCTCGAGGCGCTGGCGCGCGTCCATGACCTGCCCGGCGTTCCGGTGGTCTCTGGAGCGACGCACGCGTTTCGACTGCGCGCCCGGCTCGCGATCCGGGGCCGGCTGGGTGCGCCCAAGCTGGGGATGTTCCAACTCGGCACGCATCGCGTGGTATCCATCCCGAATTGCATCGTGCAGCATCCGCTGATCAATCGTGTCGCTGCGGTGGTTCGGCGGGCGCTCGTCGATGCCGACGTGGCACCCTATTCGGAAGCGGCCCACTTCGGCCTTGCCCGCTACTTGCAAGTCGTCGTGGAGCGCGGCTCACAAACCGCACAGGTCGTGCTGGTCGCCAACTGTCCGACCGTCGAGCCGCTGGCAACGTGCCTGGACCTGATCCGCGAGCGGCTCGGCACCGAGCTGCACAGCCTGTGGTTCAACGCCCATTGCGAGCGATCCAATGCGATCCTGGGGCCGGAGTTCCAGAACTGGTGCGGACCGGCCAGTGTGACCGAACGGTTCGGCGGCGCGGCGGTTCATTACCCGCCGGGTGCATTCGGGCAGAGCAATCTCGACATCGCGCAGCGCATCATCGAGCACGTGCGCGCGCAAGTCCCGGCGGGTGCCCGAGTCGCGGAGTTCTATGCGGGTGTCGGCGCCATTGGCCTGTCACTGCTGCCTCAGATCCGCGAGGTCCGCATGAACGAGGTGAGTCCGCATTCGCTACAGGGCCTGGGGCTCGGGCTCGTGGGCTTGGATGCGGACGATCGTGCCAAAGTCACGGCCGTGCCGGGCCCGGCGCGCGAAGCGGTTCGAGTGGCGTCGGGCGCGGACGTCGTCGTTGCGGACCCGCCGCGCAAGGGTCTCGACCGGGAACTGCTCGAACACCTTGGTGAGGAGCCGCCCGAGCGATTCGTGTACGTCAGCTGCGGTCTCGAATCGTTCCTCGAGGACGCGAAGTACCTGACATCCCGCGGCAGACTGCGGCTGCGCAACCTCGCCGCCTTCAACCTGATGCCCTTCACGGAGCACGTGGAAACCGTCGCGTGCTTCGAGCGTTCCTGACTACGACGCTCGGGCAAGCTCGCTCGCCGTGTACTCGTCCGCTGGAAAGAACGACTCGATTGCCAGTTCCTGCAGCGTGATGTCGTGAGGCGTGCCGAACACGGTGACCGTGCTGATGAAGCTCAGCACACCGGTGGCGGTCTTCAGCCTCAGCGGCAGCAGCACGCCCAGGTGCTCGTGTTCCAGGTCCGGCTGTCCCCCGCCTTCGGGTAACGGATAAGCGACGACCTCGTCAATCAGTGACTTGAGGTCGGCGTCACCGGTCAACTCGAGTTGCTGCTGCAGGCGGCTCAGGATGTGTCTGCGCCACTGCGAAAAGTTGGCAATGCGGGAGGCCACTCCACGCGGATGCAGACTGACCTTGACGACGTTGATGGGAGCTTCGAGCAGTTCCGGCTGCGCTCCCTGCAGCAGCGCACCCACCGCCTGGTTGGCGGCGACGACGTTGTAGAACCGGTCGAACGCCAGCGAAGGGTTCGGCAGGTGGCTGCGCAGAACGATGTCCAGTGAGTGCCGGGCCGCCTGCATTTCAGGCGCATCGAGTGAACTGCGCCGGTACATCGGAGCGTAGCCGGCGGCTTCCAGCATCGGATTGCGCTCGCGCAACGGTACGCTCAGGCGCTCCGTCAGCCGCAGCACCATCTCCCGGCTCGGTGTCGATCGACCGGTCTCGATGAAGCTCAAGTGGCGAGCCGACAAGTCGGCGCGATCGGCGAGCGCTTGCTGGCTCAAGTGGCGCCGCTGGCGCCACAGGCGCAGTTGATCACCGAAGGGTTGTCTGTTCATGGCCGACATCCTAAACCGTCGGCGGAAGCAACCTCATTACCTCCGAGGTAATTGTGCGCGTGATGGGAGCGCTCGATACTCCGCGCACACTCCATCGAAGGTGCTACCCATGCAACGCAGCCTGCTGGTCATCACGCTGATCCTGTTCGGAGCGCTCAGCGCTGCCGCTCTTTGGCAGCACGGCTACCTCGGCATCTTCGCGCTGCATTTCCAGACGTTTGGCGGAGCGCAGGTCCTGGCCGACCTGGTGATCGCCCTGGTGCTGGTCATGATCTGGATGTGGCGGGACGCGCAAGCGACCGGCCGCAACGTCTGGCCCTGGATCATCGCCACGCTGGCATTGGGCTCATTCGGGCCGCTGGTGTATCTGCTCACCCGCAGGTCGGCGGCCGCTCGGCCCGCCGATCACGCCCGGTCGTACTCGACCGGGCGCTGATCGCGCCGAGGTATTACGAACCGGTCGCTTCCACGGTCACTTCGGCATCCTCGACGATGATGTCGTACTGATAGCCCATGCCGAAATCCTTGTTGAGCGCCACCGTGCCTTTCACGACCACGGTGTCACCGACGTTCGGGATCGTGCCGGCGGTGGTCACCGTGAGATCGTTCGTTCCCTCTGCGCCCGATCCGTCCCGGACGTGCAGCCAGTTCTTGCCCATGATGTTCGGATTCGTCTTGACGACCTTGCCGCGGAACACGACAGGCTGGCCTGCCAGCTGATCCTTGTCGGCGAACACCTCGGCGATGGTCTTGCCGCCATCCGCCTTCGCGATGCCCGACAAGTCGACTGCCTCGGTGGGCGCAGCGGGGGTCGGGTGTGGCTCCGCCGCCGGCATGCTGGCAGCGGGGACCTCGGGCGCAGCGGCGGTCGTCGCGGCAGGTTCCTTGTTGCAGCCGGAAACGGCCACGGCGACGGTCAGGGCGAGCAGGCTGCCAAGGGTTCGGTTCAACACGGCGGGCATCTCCGGGTTCGGTGCATCGACAAGGGGTGGATATCCAGCGTTGCAGTCTAGCGAATTCGGCCGCACTTGGCGTTGGCGCTCAGTGGCGGGTCGAGCTCACTCGTTGCGCGCTCGCCGCCAGCGGCAACGTGAACCAGAACCGGCTGCCGTGCCCGGGCTTGCTGGTCACGCCGATCGATCCGCCCATAGCATCGATGACGGCGCGACTGATCGATAGACCGAGGCCGAGACCTTCGCGCAGCACGGGTGTCTGATCTGCGATCGGCTGGAACGCGTGGAATATGGTTGTCAGCCGCTCTGGCGGGATGCCAATGCCCGTGTCCTGGACCTCGACCAGTACCGCGCCATCGAGGACTCGCGCGCGAACCTGCACGTAGCCGTGGTCCGTGAACTTGATGGCGTTGGTGAGCAGCTCGCTTACGACCTGGGCGAGCCGGGCCCGGTCCGCGAACACGACCAGGTCTTCAGCGCAGGATACGGCCCTCAGGTCGAGTCCCCGCTCCAGCGCCCGAGCCTGCATCGCTTCGCATTGCTCCTGCAGGACGTGCCGCAGGTTCACCGACGTGCAGCAGATCTCGAGAGTGTTCGCCTCGATGCGGCTGACGTCGACGAGGCGCTCGACGCGCTCGGAGAGCTGCTGTGCAGACTGCCTGATCAGTTCGAGGTGCTCACGCGCCTGCGGCTGCAGTTCGCCCGGGTGTCCGTCGAGCAGCCGTGCGCACGAGTCGACGACCACGCCGAGTGGGGCGCGAAGCTCGTGGCCGACTTTCGCCAGCAACACATTCTTGGCGCGGTTTCCCTGTTCCGCTGCGTCGGCGGTCTCGATCAGCTTGCGCGTCTGAAGTCGCACCAACGCCTCCAGCTCCTCCCGATTGCGTCGCAACGCAACCTCGAGATCGCGCCGCAGCTGCTCGTTGGCCTTGCGGTCACTGATGTCCAGGTGAAAGCCAATCATCCGCAGTGGCTGGCCGTCCAGGCTGCGTTCGACCACGATGCCGCGGGACTCCAACCAGGCAAACGTGCCGTCCTTGCGCAGGACGCGAAACTCCGCCTGGTAGAGCGGGGTTTCGTTACGGAAGTGCTGGTCGACCTTGGCGCGCATTTCCTTCGCGTCGTCCGGGTGGATCCTTGCGACCAGTTCGGCATAGGTATTGCCCAACGGCTCCGAGTCCTCGTAGCCGAGCATTCGGTTGTTCATCCGCGAGTGGGTGGACCGCCCGCTGACGACATCCCATTCCCATAGACCCACGCCGCTGCCATCGAGGGCCAGCTCGATCAGGTCGCGCGGGACCGCGAACGGGATCGTATGCAGCCGTTCGGACGGGGAAAACGGGGTTGGTTCGCTCATGGCGCAATTCCTCGCACCGGGCACGCTGCGCCCGGAAAGCCGCGATCTCAATGGGTACCCTCCGCAATCGCGGGCGCCCGGCCGCCGATGTACGGACGGCTGCTCAGGCTCCGAGCGACTCGACCCGCGCGCTGGGAAAGCGGATCTCGACGGTGGTTCCGACGCCCGGCTGGCTGCCGATGGTCACCGGCCAGCCGAATCGATCTGAAAGGCGGCGCACGATGGTAAGCCCGACACCGTGACCGCCGCGCCGGTGACCTTCGCCGCGTACGAACGGCTGGTACATTTCGGCGACCCGGTCCGGCGACATGCCGACGCCGGTATCCCGGATCACTACGCCGTCCGGTGTGATCGCAACGATCACTTCGCCGGCATCGGTGTACGAGAAGGCATTGCGCAGCAGGTTGCCAAGCAATACAGCCAGGACTTTCTCCGGCGCTTCGATATGCAGCCGGCAGGAAGCGTTCACGGCGGAGGTTACGGGCCGACCCTCGGCCAGCAGCCGGGCACGATCGAGTTCCTCGGCTGCGACATCGTTGATGCAGACCTCTTCAACCGGCAGTCCCGCCTCGGACTCGCGCGCGAGCAACAGGAAGGCGCTGGTCAATTCTTCCATGTCCCGCGCCGCGCGACCGATGCGCTGCGCGGCGCGCAGATTCGCTTCGCTGAGCCCCGGGTCGGACTGCAGCATCCCGGCAGCCATGCGGATCACCGTGAGTGGGCTGCGCAACTCGTGGCTGGCATCGCGCGTGAAATTGCGTTCACGCTCGACGAAGTCGCTCAGGCGCTGCGCGTAGCGCGACAACGCGTCCGCGAGCTCACGGACCTCGTCGTCGGCGTCGCGCGGCAGTCGCGCGGGATCGAGTCGCGCCGGATCGGGCGACTCCGGGTCCAGCTCGCGGACCTGCCGCGCGAGCGCAATGACGGGCGAGAACGCGCGTCGCGAAGCCCGAAACGCGAGCCAAGTCGACAGGTAGAGCACCAGCAGCACCATTGCGAGCGGCAGCAGCCCGAAAAACGTCGCGAGCCGGCCGACGCCACTGCGGTCGAACACCAGGTAAAGGCGCTGTCCCTGCCGGTCCGCCACGTAAACGACCGTCTCGACGTCGCCCACGCGGCGTTCGTGATAACCGGGCGCCAGGCCGGCGATCACCGGGGGGGCGCCGTCCAGGTAGCCCGTCAGGTTCAGCGTGCCAGGCAGCGGGAACGCCGCGTCGCGTTCGCGCTGCGACCAGAAGTGGTCGGCCTCGTCCTGCAGCGCCTGGCGGATCAGTACGCCCTCGAGCAACGCGCTCGCGAGGAACACACCGACCACGGCCGCTGCGCCGATGAACGCTGCCTGCAGCAGGAACGCGCGCCCGAGCCGCGCCCCGAGCCCCTCAGCCGCCATCGTCTGCCGCCAGTCGGTAGCCGGCCCCGGCAATCGTGTGCAGCAGCGGACGGTCGAAGGGCTTGTCGATGATCTTGCGGAGCGTATACAGGTGGCTGCGCAGCGTGTCGCTGTCTGGCAATAGGTCGCCCCAGACCTCCCGCTCGAGCTGCTGTCGGCTCACGACGCGCGGCGACGCCCGCATCAGCGTGGTCAACAGCTTGAGTCCGATCGGAGTCAGGGTCAGTGAGCGGCCAGCCCTCATGACCTTGAACGTGGCCGTATCGAGCGTCAGGTCGCCGACCGTGTAGGTTTCGCGTGCCGTGGCGCCGCGGTGCCGGCGCAACAATGTGCGGATTCGTGCCTCCAGCTCGCGGATCTCGAACGGCTTGACCAGATAGTCGTCGGCCCCGGCACCGAGGCCCGTGATCTTGTCGTCCAGCGTGTCGCGGGCGGTCAGCATCAGCAGCGGGGTGTCGTTGCGTGCCTCGTCGCGGAGCTTGCGGCACACGGCCAGCCCGTCGAGCCCGGGCAGCATCACGTCGAGCACGATCACGTCGTAGGGATTCGTCACCGCCAGGTGCAGTCCCGTGACGCCGTCGGCCGCGTAGTCGACGGCAAAGCCCTTCTGTTCGAGGAACTCGACGATCATCTCGGCGATGTCGCGGTGATCCTCGATCAGCAGAACGTTCGATTGGCGCGGGTCGTCGATCATCGGGGGCACCGCAATTCGCGAGAGTCCAGCGCGAGCCGGCCGTTGCACGCTCCAGCACCGGTTCCTTCACGCCGCCTTCACGCCTGGGGCGGCATTCTGGACGCTGACCGGCCCATGAACGGGTCCGGGAGGGTACTCGGAATGCAACATGCCTGCCGATCGCCGTTCAACTTCGACGCCCTCCAGCTGGCCGGATTCAGCTGCGTGCCAGCGCAGGCAATGGCCTCCCGGTCGTGCAGCACTGGATCTTTGCAATGAAGGCCCTGCTCGCCGGTCTGCTGGCCCTCGGCGCAGCGACACCTTCGCTCGCCAGCGGTGACGCCCCGCGCCAACTGAGCTTCGACGTCTTCCTCGACGACCGTGCGATCGGCTACCAGCGTTTCCACCTGCAACCGACCCCTGAGGGTTTGCGCGTAGCGACTCGTGCCGAGTTCGAGGTCAAGGTACTGCGGATCACCGCGTTCGAGTACGACCACAGCAACGTCGAGACGTGGCGTGGGCGCTGCCTGCAGGCGATCGATTCCCGCACCGATTCGAATGGCAAGCAGTACCGGGTGACCGGCAGTGTGGCAGGGGGTGGCTTCATCGTCGCCGGCACGGCGGGGAATCAGCGGCTGTCGGAGTGCATCGGCACGTTCGCCTACTGGGACAAACGTCAGTTGCTCGGTCGCGATCGATTGCTCAATTCCCAGACGGGCGAGTTCGTGACGGTCAAGGTCCAGCCGCTTGGCAACGATGTGCTCGAGATCGGCGATCGGGCGCTGCGCGTGGAGCGCTATGCGATCAGCGGCGAGAAGCTCGAGATCACGCTGGCCTATGCCATCGACGGCGGTGAGTGGGTCGCGCTCGACAGCAGGCTCGACGGCGGACGCATGCTGCGATACCGGCGCGACGTGGCTGAGCTCGGAGAGCCACGGAGCCTTGCGGCGGTGCGCTGAGCCGGGGCCGCTCGGTAGGTCGGTCAGCCGCTCGCGCCTGTCGGTTGGTCTCGCGCGCAATCAGTAGGCTAGCTCCAGTGCTTCGCCGACGAGGTCCTGCAACTGCTGCAGGCCAAAGCTCGGCAAGCGGCGGCCGTTGACGAAGTATTCCGGCGTCGCCGTCACCTTGAGGGCCCGGGCGTCGTCGATGTCGCGCTGCATGCGCTGCTCGACATCCGGGGCGTTCATGTCCGCCATCAGCTGATCGGTATTCAAGCCGACGCCTGCGATGGCCGGCCAGACCCGGTCCGGCTCGACGGTGTGATGCGGCGCCCATTGGGCTTGCGAGGCCAGCAGGGCCTCCAGCGTCTGCCAGTACATGTCCTGCTTACGGCTCGCCTCGAGCAGGCGGACCACATACTCGGAGCCCTGGTGAAACGGCACGTGACGAATCGACAGCCGGATCCTGTCCGGGTTGTCCGCCATCATCTGCTTGACGACCGGGAAGAACATCGCGCAGGTTTCGCAGGCCGGATCGAGAAACTCCACGATATGGACCTTGGCGTTCGCAGTGCCGAGCATTGGTGAATGCTCGCTCGCGAGTGCGGCGGCGTTCGACGTGATCGCTGGCTGCGACGGTTGCGTCGCCTTGCTGTTGAACAGCAGCATCCAGGCCGCGACGACCAGCAGCACGACGACGACGGACCAGGTCAGGATCTCCCTGCTGCGGGAGCCGCTGGCCTCGGGTGCCACCGGCGGTTGCGAGTCCTCGCGTTGCGGATTCGACTGGTTTCTCTGGGTCTTGCGGCTCATCGGGCACTCCGGTCGCGTGCGTTCGGCGCGAAGTCTGCCGCAATGAGCGCGGCGCGCCAAGCAGAGCGGTCGTGCGGCGCAAAGGCTATGCTGTCGCCGGCCATACCGGCCGCAGGAGCATCGAGTGCGTACCAGAGACTTTCGTCGCCTTCGGATCAACCAGGCGGGCATCGCCCTGATTCTCCTGTTGCTCGGCGCCGTATCGCTGTCCGGGTGCGGCAGCCAGCCAACCGCAGCGGGAGCGCGGCAGAAGGGTGCGCCGAGCGACCAGTCGTTCACCCGGGTCCTGGTCGTCGGGGTCACCCCGCACGTCAACCAGCGCTGTGGATTCGAGTTCTTCCTCGCCTCGCAGATCACGAGCGAGTCCACGAAAGGAATCAGGAGCTGCGACGCGGTCAAGGAAAAGAACCCGCTCACGCTCGAGAGCATCGAGGCCGCGATCGCAGCGCAGAAAGCCGACGCGGTGGTGGCGACGACGCTCGTCGCCGCGGATTGGAGCGCGGAGGAAGGCCGCGGCCGGGACGAGCGTGGCGGCGGGATGTACAAGGCTACGGATGCCGGGTATGCGACGGGTTACTACGGCGCCTATGGCATACCAGTGGTCTATGGTGAGTTCCAGACGGCGCCCTCGATCACAACGGTCACGGGCGAGGTCAAGGTCATCACGAAGGTTTACGAGACGCGAGGCGCGACGCTGGTCTACACGGTGGAAACGACCGCCAAAAACCTCGAATCGCGCGATTCTGCTCTCGCATCGGTTGCGGAGTCGATCGCGAAGCGGCTGCGTCGCGAAGGGCTGATCCGATGATGAGACTGAAGGACAGAATCGCCGTCGTCACCGGCGGCACGAGTGGCATCGGTCGGCGCTACTCCGAGGTGGCGCAACAGGCCCAGGCAATGCGCACCCTTTTCGCTTCATAGACAGCACGGGAGGAACGGTGATGCAGGTAACCCAGGCAGTGCATTCGCAAGTCAGCCCGGAGGAGTGGCAGCAGCGGGTCGATCTCGCCGCGTGCTACCGGCTGGTGGCTCTCTATGGATGGGACGATTTGGTCTTTACGCACATCTCGGCGCGGGTGCCCGGGCCGGAGCACCACTTCCTGATCAATCCGTACGGCATGACGTTCGACGAGATCACGGCATCGAGTCTGGTCAAGGTCGACCTCGATGGCCGCAAAGTCATGGACAGTCCGTACGAAATCAATCCCGCGGGCTTCACGATCCACAGCGCGGTCCATGCGGCGCGCGAAGATGCCAAGTGCGTGCTGCACGTCCACAGCGTCAATGGCGTGGCGGTGTCCGCCCAGAAGCAGGGCGTACTGCCGATTTCGCAGCAGTCGATCTTCGTGCTCTCGTCGCTCGGCTATCACGCCTACGAGGGCGTGGCGCTGAATCCCGAGGAGAAGCCGCGCCTCGTTGCCGACCTCGGCGACAAGAGTTTCCTGATGTTGCGCAACCACGGGCTGCTGACCGTCGCAGCCACGGTGCCCGACGCATTCCTTCTGATGTACGTGTTCGAGGCCACCTGCATGATTCAGGTCCGCGCCATGGCGGGCGGCGCCGAGTTGATACCGATCGACCCGCGGATCATCAGCGGCGCGCAGGCGATGGTGCGGCAGGTCACGGGCTCGCTCGGCGGTGCACTGGCCTGGCCTGCGTTGCTGCGCAAGCTGGATCGCCGCGATCCGGGGTTTCGCAACTAACCGGACTGCAGCAGGATGCGGTCGACGAGGCCCGGAACCACGGACGCGTCCGGCACCGCGAGGAAGTCTGGCGCGGCGTAGGTGGGGTGCGGATATTTGTAGAAGCCCTCGCCACCCATCAGTCCCTGCAGGCCCCTGCCGAGGAATCGCTCCTTCACATAGGCAGCGTTCTTCAGCATCTGGGCATCGTTGTTGAGCGTTCCCCAGTAGCTCGATACGTCGTAAGCGGTTTTCATCCCGACCATGTCGAGCAGACCGCACGGACCCATGGCGCAGCCGCGGTTGGTGATCATGTAGGTCCGATCGACGTCTTCCGGCGTGGAGACGCCGTTGACGACCAGCGAGATCGCGGCGGTCAGCGTGGCAACGAACCAGGTGTTGAGCACGTAGCCGTTCTGCTCCTTCTGCACCGCGATCGGCACCTGGCCGATCTCGATCGCGAACAGCGTGGCGGCGGTCAACGTCTCGCGTGACGTGCCCGGGTGGGCCATGATTTCGACGAGATTGAGCGCCCAGATCAAGTTTGCGAAATGGAGCGCGCAGTATTTCTCCGGCCGTCCGGTCGCGGCGGCGAAATCGCGGGGCAGCAGCGTCGAGGAGTTCGTCGCGACGATCGTGTGCGGCGGCAGCAACGCAGCCATCTGCTGATAGACCCGGGTCTTGATCTCCGGCACCTCGGGCACGGCTTCGATGACGAGTTCGGCCTCGACGACTGCGGGTTCAAGCTGGCCTGAGTAGATGAGCCGCGAGCGCGTCGCCTCGAGGTCGGCGTCGCTGGCGCCAAGATCTGTCGCGTAGATTCGCGCGTACATATCGTGCGCGCCCCGGGCCTTCGCGATCGCCTCGGGGAACGGGTCGTAGACCACCACGGTCTTGCCCTTGAAGGCGCTGTGCCAGGCGATCTGTCCGCCGAGAACGCCGGCACCCAGCACGGTCACTCGATTCAGGTTACTACGCGCCATGAAACTGCCTCGGTTCTTGCTTGAGACCCGACACTCGCGGTGCGCGACGAGTCAGATGGTCAAGTGTGCCACGACACGCCTCGAGTGGGCGCGGTGGCGATGCTCAAACAGATAAATGCCCTGCCACTGCCCGAGCGCCGGGCGGCCTCCCGTCACCGGAATCGAAAGCGACACGGCGGTCAGCGCCGCCTTGATGTGCGCCGGCATGTCATCCGCGCCTTCGGTCGTGTGCGTCAGCCACTGCATCGAGGGGTCGTCGGACGACGGCACCAGCCGGCGGAAGAACTCGTCGAGGTCGCGCCGCACGTCGGGATCGGCGTTCTCCTGGATGCACAGCGAGCAGGACGTGTGCTGGACGAACAGCGTCAATAGCCCTTGTTCGGCGCCCGCCTCGCGGACGAATCGGACAACCTCTGACGTGAATTCGTGGAGACCGGGTCCGGAGGTTCGGATCGTGAGGACGGTCTGCATCAGGGGTAATCGCTCTTCAGTCAACGCGCGAGCGGGCGACGCGTCAAGCTGTCGCCGCTGCCTGCTCCGCCGTGCTGGTGATCTCGGCGAGGCGCGCGTCGAGATCCTTTGCCACGACCTCGTCCCGCAGCCCCATTCCCTCCACGTCGCCCTCCGCAAAGCCGAGGATGCCCATGTCTGCATAGGCCTTGCGGATGCGCGGTCCCCACAGGCCGATGTCGCGGATCGTCGGGACGATGCGGGAGAACAGGCTCGTGCGGTAGACGCGCATCAGCTCGGAGTGATCGACCCAATCCTTGCATTCGGCGACCGGCAGCCCCAGGCACTCCCAGACTTCGTCGGCCAGGAACCGGTCGCGCAGCAGGTAGCAGCCCTCGACGACGAATTCCTCGCGCTCGTCACGCTCCTTGTCGGTGAGCTGCGGATAATAGTCACGCAGCGCCAGGCGACCGAAGGCCACGTGCCGCGCCTCGTCCTGCATGACGTACGCAGTGACGGATTTCGACAGCGGATTGCGAGCGTAGTCGCGGATCAGCCCGAACGCCGCGAGCGCCACGCCTTCGATCAGCACCTGCATGCCGAGGTAGGTCATGTCCCAGCGCGAGTCGCGCAGCGTGTCCTCGATCAGGCTCTTCAGGTACGGGTTGATCGGGTAGACGAGTTCGTACTTCTCGTGCAGCAGGCGCGAGAACGCCTCGACGTGGCGCGCCTCGTCCATGACCTGTGTCGCTGCGTAGAACTTCGCGTCGATGCCGGGCACCTGCTGCACGATCTTGGCCGTGCACACGAGCGCTCCCTGCTCACCGTGCAGGAACTGTGAAAGTTGCCAGGCCTGCACGTGGTGCCGGATCCGGGTGCGCTCCTTCGCGTCGAGCCGGTTCCATACCGGCGAACCGTAGATCGCGATCATCTCGTCAGGCATGCCGGCGGGGTTCTCGGGATCGAGGTCCTGCGACCAGTCGATGCGGGTGTCCGAGTCCCACTGCTGGCGCTTCCCCTTGCGGTACAGCTTCAGCAGGGATTCGCGACCGTCGTCGTACTCCCAGCGAAAATTCGCCTCGAAGTCCTGGGCGACCTGCCAGTCCATGCCGTCGAGGTCGCAGACGTAATGGCTTGCCGTGGACATCTTCGTCTCCATCCCTTGTGCCTTCTGCGTTCCCTGAATACGCCGGCCGGCCGGTCGAAGCAATCCTGCGTTGCAGCATGAACTGACTTGTTGCGCGCGTATGATGTGATGATCGGGGCGCATCTCGCACCTCGTCGCCAGAGGGAGAAATAGCATGGCCAAGAGAAAGAAAGCGGACAACGGCGTCTACCGGGTCACGGAGATCATCGGCACGAGCACGGTGTCCTGGGAAGACGCGGCGACCAGCGCCGTTGAGACCGCTGCGAAATCGCTGCGGGACCTGCGCGTGGCCGAAGTCAGCAAGCTCGACATGAAGGTCGAGGGCGGCAAGGTCGTCGCCTACCGAGCCCGAGTGTCGCTGTCATTCAAGTACGAAGCCTGACGAACCGGTCGCTGGAGCATTCGATCATGACGCGCATGCGAGTCGCGCAGGTGGCGAGGGCCGGCGGACCCTTCGAGATCGTGGAGCGGGACGTGCCGCAGCCGAAGGCGCGACACGTGAGGATCAAGGTCCAGGCCTGCGGCATCTGCCACAGCGACGCGTTCACGAAACTCGGTGCTTTCCCGGGCATCCAGTTTCCGCGCGTGCCGGGGCACGAGGTGGTCGGCGTCGTCGATGCCGTCGGCGCCGACGTGGTTGGCTGGAAGCCCGGCACGCGCGTCGGGGTGGGCTGGCACGGTGGACATTGCGGGCAGTGCGCGTCGTGCCGGCGCGGCGACTTCATCACCTGTGTCAAAGGCCAGATTCCGGGCATCTCTTACGACGGCGGTTATGCCGAATACATGATCGCGCCGGTCGAGGCGCTTGCATCCATCCCGGCCGAGCTGGATGCGGCCGATGCGGCGCCGCTGCTCTGCGCAGGCATTACGACGTTCAATGCGCTGCGCGGCAACGGCGTGCGGCCGGGCGACCTGGTCGCGGTGCTCGGCATCGGTGGACTCGGCCACCTGGGCGTACAGTTTGCCGCGAAGATGGGCTGCAACACGGTCGCGATCGCCCGCGGTGCCGACAAGCGCGCGTTCGCACTGGAACTCGGTGCCCGGCACTACATCGACAGCACGACCCAGGACGTCGCCGCCGAACTGACGAAGCTCGGCGGGGCGAAGGTCATCCTGGCGACGGTCACCGATGCGAAGTCGATGAGTGCCGCCATCGGTGGCCTCGCAGTCGACGGCAAGCTGGTCGTCCTCGGTGTGTCCGCGGAGCCGATCGAAGTATCGCCACTGGCCCTGATCTCGGGCCGGCGCTCGGTCACGGGCTGGCCGTCCGGCACGGCGACGGATTCCGAAGACACGCTGGCCTTCAGCGTGCTCGCTGGCATCTGTCCGATGATCGAGACTTACCCCCTCGAGCGCGCGGCCGAAGCGTTCGAGCGGATGATGAGCGGCAAGGCCCGGTTCCGCGTCGTGCTGACGACGGTGCAGTAGCGCCGGTTCGAGCTACCGGGCTCAGTGCAATCCGGCATTGCGCGCCAGCACGACGGCGCGTGCTACGCTTGTTCGTTGTGGCTCCAGAACGCACGGGGCGGATCCCCGTAGCAAGGAGAGGATTCGTGGCCGGCCAGCGATTCGACTCGATGCTCGCTCGCGTCGCAGTCTTCACCTTAGTTGCCGGCGCGACGGGTTCTTCACTGGCATCGACACTGCAGGCCTGGGCTGAGATCGACGCGAAGTCCACGTCTGCGTGCTCTCAAGCAGCGGGGCTGGCCGAATCGAAAGTGGGTGCGCCCATCCGGTTCAGCGACACGATCGGGATCGACGTGCGCGTCGTCACCGGCATCGCGCCGCAGCCGCAAACGAGTGGCGCGTCGGTGGCGATGCTCTGCGCGTTCGAACGTCGCACTGGCAAAGCGGAAGTCGTCGAAGCGCCTGCCGAGGCGAGCGTGTCGGCACTGCCGTACGCGCCGTCGATCGAGGGGATCATCTGGCGGGTCGAAGACATCGGCGGGGGCGGCGTCATCGATCGATCGCGCGCGACACTCACGTTCGGGGCCGACGGTCGAGCCAGCGGAAGCGCCAGTTGTAACGCGTACTCAGCGAGCTACGCTCTTGATCGCGGCGCGTTGAGATTCGCTTCGGCACTGGTCGCCACACAGAAAACCTGTGTGCCGTCACTGATGGACCAGGAGCACCGCTTCCTCGCGATTCTCGCCGCCGCGCGCCGGATCGAGCTGTTGCCAACCGGTGCGTTACTCGTATCGACACCTGAGGGAAAGTCGCTCAGGTTTTTTCCCGAAGAGCCTGTGCACCCAGTGGTCGCCTCGACAATGAAGCACGGCCTGCCACTGCAGTGTGGCGACGAGACGCTGCTGGTGACCGTCGCTGGCGATACCGCAAGGGTCGGGTTTGCCGACGGTGCCGTGGTCGAACTGCCCGTGATTGCGTCAACAGATCCGGCTGCACCGCGCACCTACACGAATGGCCGCATGACACTCGTGCAGCGGCTCGAGGGACCAGAGGCTGGTATCGCCTTCGCGCGTGGCCGGCTGGCGCCGGTCCCGTGCAGGCCGATGTTGGAGAACTGACGCGCCAGGGAAAGCGTACTTCATCGAAATGGATTTCTGAGTCATGCACCTGAATTCCTTCCGGTTCGATGCATCCCTCGTTCGGGAATTCATCGAGTTCGGTCGCGCGCTGTACCGGGACGACGCGCGATGGATTCCGCCGTTTCGACGCACCGTCGCGCGGCAGCTTTCCCCCGATTACCCGTTCTACAACCGGGCAGGCAACGACCACCGCCACTTTCTCGCATATGAGGGGTCGCAGGTGGTCGGTCGCGTCTCGGCCATGGTCAATGCAGCAATCAGGGACGAGGATGGCACGGCGGTCGGATTGATCGGCTTCTTCGAGTGCATCGAGGATCCGATCGTCGCGACGGTGCTGCTGGACGCCGCGCGGGACTGGCTCCGCGACCAGCACGGTCTGCGGCGGATCTGGGGCCCGATGAGCTTCGACATCTGGCACAGCTACCGCTTCATGACGCAGGGATTCGACCAGGCGCCGTTCTACGGGGAGCCCGACAACAAGGCTTACTATCCGGCGTATTTCGAGGCGTACGGTTTCGCTCATCGCCGTACCTGGCACTCATTCGAGGTCGTCGGTCGGAGTCAGCTCGAGGCGATGATCGCGGCGAGCAAGCAGCAGCACGATCACCTCGTCAGTTGCGGCTACCGCTTCATCTCGGCCGACAATTGGGATCCCAGCGACGAAACCAGGCTCCTGCACGACCTGATCTCGCGGTCCTTCGCGGGCTTCCTCGGATTCACGCCGATCTCGCTCGGGGAGTTCGCGACGCTCTTCCGCCGGTTGAAAGCAGCCGTGGCCCTGCCGATGTCATTCGTGCTGCACGACCCGTCGGACCGCCCGGTCGGGTTCGCGATTACCTATTACGAACTCTCGGCGGCGGTCCGTGCAATGCATGGGCGCGAAAGCCCGCTGAGCAAAGCGAAGTTCCTGGTCCGGCGTCGGCAGACCCATCGCCTCAATTTCTTTGCCGCCGGCATGGTCCGCGACGAACAGGACCGGGGCATGGGATTCAGCAAAGCCGGGCTTTTCCACGTCGTCGATCAGGCACTGCAGCACGGCTACGAGGACATCATCTTCGCGCTGATGGCGAGCGACAACCGCGTCCAGGGCCTGTTTCGGCGTGCGGGCCAGGAGCCGCAGCGGGAATACGTCCTTTACGAACTCAACTCGTGAGCTACGACTCCAGCCCCTGCATGTCCAGGTACTCGTCGTAGGAGCCGGTGAAGTCGGCGCAGGTGCCGTCCGGCTTGAGCTCGATCACGCGCGTGGCGAGGCTGCTGACGAATTCGCGGTCGTGCGAGACGAAGATCAGCGTGCCGGGATACTTCTCGAGCCCGATCTGCAGCGACTCGATCGTTTCCATGTCCATGTGGTTGGTGGGTTCGTCCATCAGCATCACGTTCGGCTTCGTCAGGATCAGCTTCCCGTACATCATGCGGTTCTTCTCGCCGCCGGAAAGGACCGTGACGGATTTCTTCGTCTCGTCGCCGGAGAAGAGCAGCCGACCGAGCGTCGCGCGGACGAGCTGGTCGTCATCCGCCTTGCCGGTCCAGGTCGACATCCAGCTGAACAGGTCCATCTTCGCTTCGAACTCCGCCTGCGGATCCTGCGGCATGTAGCCGGGCTGCGCGTTCTCGACCCAGGTGACGCGGCCCGCAGTGGGCATCAAATCGCCGGCGAGGCAGCGCATCAGCGTGGTCTTGCCGATGCCGTTCGGACCGATGATCGCGACACGCTGCCCGGCTTCGATCGTGAAACTCAGGTTCTTGAATACGTCGCCGTCCGCGCCGGGGTAGCGGAAGCTCAGGCCCTCTACGGTCACCGCGGTGCGATAGAGCTTCTTCGCCTGCTCGAAGCGGATGTACGGATTCTGTCGTGACGAGGGCCGGATCTCCTCGATCTTGATCTTCTCGATCTGCCGCCGGCGGGACGTCGCCTGCCGCGCCTTGGATGCGTTGGCGGAGAAGCGCCGCACGAACTCCTGCAGGTCCGAGATCTGCGCCTTGGCCTTGGCGTTCGCCGACTCGACGCGCTGGCGCGCCTGCACGGACGCGAGCATGAAGTCGTCGTAGTTGCCCGGATAGATCTTGAGCTGCTGGTAATCGAGGTCGGCGATGTGCGTGCAGACCTGGTTCAGGAAGTGGCGATCGTGGCTGATGATGACCATTGTCGCGTCGTAGTCGTTGAGCGCCCTCTCCAGCCAGCCGATCGAGTGGATGTCCAGGTTGTTGGTGGGCTCGTCGAGCAGCAGCACGTCGGGTCGCGAGAACAGCGCCTGCGCGAGCAGCACGCGCAGTTTCAGCCCCGGCGGAACTTCGCGCATCGTGCCGTTGTGCCGCCACTCCTCGATGCCCGCATCGATCAGGATGCTGCCGGCGCGCGCCTCGGCGTTGTAACCTCCGTACTCGGCGAACTTGCCCTCGAGCTCGGCCGCCTTCATGTAGTCGGTGTCGGTCGCGTCCGGGTCGGCGTAGATGCGGTCGCGTTCCTGCATCGCGCGCCACATCTCCGCGTGCCCCTGCATCACGACGTCCAGCACGCGCTGGTCCTCGTACGCGAACTGGTTCTGGTTCAACTTGCCGAGTCGCATGCCCGTCTGCAGCACCACGTCGCCGGCGCTGGGTTCGAGTTCGCCGCCCAGGATCTTCATCAGCGTCGACTTGCCGCAGCCGTTCGCCCCGATCAGTCCGTAGCGATTGCCGTCGGCGAACTTGACCGAGACGTGCTCGAAGAGCGGCTTGGCTTCGAACTGGATCGCGAGGTTGGTCGTGGAGAGCACGTTTGTCCGGGGTGCAGGCTTGGAGGATCCCGGCGCGTGGCGCGGGGAATCGGGTTGGCGGCAGGGGAAGGGTCGCGATTCTAGCCGAGCGCCTGCGGGGGAGTCGTACTTTCCGGCCTCGCTCGCCGCCCGGGCGGCCCTGGCGCTCGATTCTGGGCGTCGTAAGTCACTGATTTAATTTATGATCGGGCGATATCCCGCTGTGTGTTGCCGCGTGCGCCTGATCGCCACCTGCCCTGAAGAAACCAAGCCCGCGCTGGTGCTCGAACTCGAAGCACTGGGCGCGAAGGATCTCGTGCCGGGCTTTCGCGCCGTGTCCTTCGACGCCGACGACGCGCTGTTCTACGAGCTGCACCTGAAGCTCCGGACGGCGAGCCGCATCCTGCGCGTCATCAAGGAGGTGCCCGCGCAGACACCGGCCATGCTCCACTCGCAGGCACGGCGCATCCGCTGGCACGAGCTGTTCGAGGCCCGTCACGGTTTCATGGTGGAGAGCCTCGGCGCCGACGCCGACAGCGGCGGCATGCCGCCGAAGCAGGTCATTACGCAGGTCCGCGAGGCGATCCGCGACGTGTTCACGCGCGCGGAGCAGCGCGTGCCGCCGGTCGACGTCGAGGAACCGAAAGTCGTCGTGGTAGCGCACCTCGCGCGCGGCCGCTGCATGCTCAGTCTCGATACGTCCGGGAAATCGCTGCACAAGCGCGGCTACCGGGAGCAGGGCCACCCGGCACCGCTCAAGGAAACGCTCGCGGCGGCGATCCTGACGCTGGCGGGCTACGACGGCACGCAGGCGTTTCTCGATCCGATGTGCGGCAGCGGCACGCTCGCGATCGAGGCCGCGATGATCGCGGTCCGCAAGGCGCCGCAGATCCATCGCAGAAAGGGCGAATTCCATTTCGAGTGGTTGAACGGCTTCGACCGCGAGCTCTGGCGCGCGACGCAGGACAGGGTGCGAGCCGAGAAGGTCGAAGCGCCGCCGGCGCCGGTCGTGGCCTCCGACATCGATGCGTCTTACGTCGCGATGGCGCGCAAGAGCGCGTTGAAGGCACGCGTGGAGAAGTACATCCGGTTCGACACGGCGCGCTTCCAGGATGTCGAGCCGCCGGCCGAGCGGGGACTGCTGGTGACCAACCTGCCGTATGGCGATCGCATCGGCAGCAGCGAAGGCGGCATCCGGCAGCTCTACGAGGAAGTCGGCGACACGTTGAAACAGAAGTTCAGCGGCTGGCAGGCGGTGATCCTTGCCGCCGCGGCGTCGCCCTACAAGGCGATCGGCCTGAAGCCGAATCGCACGATCGAGCTGATGAATGGCAGCATTCCATGCAAGCTGTTGTTTTACGAACTCTATGCCGGCAGCCGCCGGACCAACCTTCCCTGACCCAGGTATTCCGATGCGAAATCCGATCTCGAGCGCCTGCAGGACTACGCGCCGGAGTGATCGACACGCTCGAGCCGCGCCGGCACGTGCTTGTGCCACGGTGTACCGGCGAGAAAGTCACGCCGGGTCACGTCGGTAAGTTCGTTGGGCGCGACGCCCGAGCGCAGGACCGTGCCGTCGGCCCGCCGGTAGTCGAGGCCCTGGCCGTTCGGCAGCGAGATGTGGCCCGGTTGCATCGTGTCGGTGACCTCGATGACGACAGTGGCGCTGCCCCGTCCCGTGCGGAGCCTCAGCGAGTCCCCATCGGTGCAGCCGAGCGTTTGGGCGTCCTGCGGGCTGATTCGTAGCGGGCCGAATTCGCCCTTGCGATGCCAGCCGGGATCGCGGATCGCCGTGTTGCTGGTCTCGCCGCGCCGCTCGCCCGCGGAAAGTACGAAGGGAAACGCCGGATCACCTGGCTGCGGGCCCGACTCGAGCTTGCGAAGTTCCGGCAGCAATTCGGGCAGGTACAGGTTGATGCGATGATCCGGCAGGCGCACAGCCTGCCAGCTGTCGGCGTACTCGCTGACCGCGAAAATCATTCCGGATGGACTGCCCATGATCGCATCAAACAGGCGATTGCCGGCGAAGATCGCGTTGCCGCCGAAGCCGGCACGCGCGGCGGCTGCGGGCTGGCTGCGCACATACATCTGTGCGATGCCCCACAGCGAGGCGGCCGGCGCCATGCCCGGCGGCAGCGACGGCCCGAGCGTCCGGTACAGCACGATCGCCGCGTAGCGCGCGATCTTCCGGTTGCGCGACGAATGCCAGGCGAACGCCAGCGAGTAGGCGAGCCGGCCGAGCCTGGCCGCGCGCCGCAGCGGCGCGTAATCGCGCTCGCTCAACTCACCGAGTGCCTCGACCAGCCGCGCGTGGATCTCGGCCTCCGGCAGCGTGCCGGGCCGCGGCGCGAACAGGGGCTGGCGCAGGTGAAAGCCATTGCGCGGGAACTCTAGGTTGAAGAACGTCGCGTCCGGCTTCTCGAACTGGCTGCAGGCTGGCAGCACGTAGTCTGCCTCGCGCGCGGTCTCCGTCATCGCGACGTCGATCACGACGCTGAGTTCCAGTGCGCGCAGCGCGGCGCGCATGCGCTGGCTATCGGCCAGCGAGTGAACGGGATTGCCGCATTCGACCAGCATCGCGCGGTAGCGTTTCGGGTGATCGGTCAGGATCTCCTCGGGGATCACGTTGCACGGGATCAGGCCGATGATGATCTTCGCGCCGGCGACAGGGCTGCGGCGGTCGAGGCGCTGCACCGGGCGCTGTGACGCCGAGAATCCCTCACCCTTGCTCGCCTTCGCGAGTGACAGGAAAGGCACGAATGCGTTATTGGTCCCCGGCCGGCCGTAGTGTCCCGTGAGCAGCCAGGCGAGGCGCTGCAGGTAACTGCCGAGCGTCGAGTGGACGTTCATCTGCAGGCCGAGGTCTTCCATCATCGAGACGCTGCGGGCTTGCGCGATGCGTCGTGCAGCCTGCCGCAGCAGGGCATCGTCCACGCCGCAGAACTCCGCATACCGGGCTACCGGGATTGAACGCAGCACGGCAGAGATCTCGGCGAAGCCCGTCGTGTGCTCGGCGAGCCACGGATGCGCGACGAGGTCCTCCTGCACGAGGATCGCGGCCAGCGCGGCGAGGCACCACGCATCCGTGCCGGGCTTTACCTGCAGGTGGATGTCCGCCATCTCGGCGGTTTCGCTGCGGCGCGGGTCGATCACGATCAGGCTGCGATTCGGGTCCTTCTGGATGTCGCGCAGGATGACGCGGGTGCGCGCGAAACCGTGCGAGTGCCACGGATTCTTGCCGACGAAGACCGCAACCTCGCAATGCTCGAAATCGCCGTGCGCGCCGGTGGTCAGCATCTTGCCAGCGACCCAGAACTCGCCGGTCTTCTCCTGTGCGAGCGCGTTGGAGCGGTACTGCACGCCGAGGGCCTTCTGCGTGCTGTCGCCGTAGGTGCCGCCGAGATGGCTGCCCTGGTTGGCGCCGCCGAAGTACAGGATGCTCTCGCCGCCGTGCGTGTCGCGAATCGCCTTGAATTTCCGCGCGATCTCGCGAATCGCCGTGTCCCAGTCGATCGCTTCGTAGCTGCCATCGGATCGCCGGCGCATCGGCGAGCTCAGGCGATCGGCACCGTTCTGGTAGTAGTCCATGCGCTGCGACTTCTCGCAGACGTAGCCTTGCGAGATCGGATGCGCCTTGTCGCCGCGGATCTTGGTGATGCGCCGGTCCTTGTTGTTGGTCTGCACTTCGAGGCCGCAGTTGAGCGCGCAGATGATGCAGGCGGTCTTGTGCCAGGCGTCGCTGTCAGGCGTATTCATCGCAGTGCTCCTAGGCCTTGGTCGGCGGGTAGCTCGCCGACATGCCGGCGCGCACGTCGTTCTGGATGCCGTAGGGCGCGATCGGATAACGCAGGCCGTTCTTTGCGAGCGCCTTCATGCCCTCGATCGCGGTGGCCAGATACCGGGGCGGCAGCGCCATCAGCATCTCCTCGTCCGGGACGCCGCCGTAACGGCGCTCAGCGTAGCAGGGCAGCGACAGGCTCGGCTCGCCGGTGGCGAGCGCACGGCCCCACGAGTCGGCGCAGGCGGTCTCGCCGACCACGCTCCAGTCGAATTTGCGGTAACCGCGCCACTGCAGGCCGTTGATCAGGATGATCATCTGGCCGGGCGTTGCGTAGACCAGGCAGATGTCCGGCGGATCGAGGCGGCCCGACTCCAGCGGGCTCACGGCGAGCGCGCGGTAACGGCCATGCGGCACGACGCTCAGGCTCTCCTGGCGGAGGCGCGCGTCCTCAGGCGTCGCGTGCCAGACCCCGACGAATTCCTGGCCGCTCTTCCAGGCTTCGTCCTGGGCCCCGAGGCCGATCACCGCGCGGCATTGCGCGCCGGCGAGGTCGTCGGCCGTGATGCCGACGGTCCAGCCGAGCCGCGAGGCCATGCTGACGATCTGGTCGGTCGTGTGGATCGCCTGCGGATGACGGATGCGCGGGATTGCTTGCATGTCCTCGACGCGTTCGAAGAGCTTCATGCCGATGACGGTCGTCTTGAGCCGCAGCAGGGCGTTCAACTCGGCCACGAGGCCTCGCCAGTCGTACTGAGTCGCGTCGGTCATGAGCCCCTCCTCAATGGCGCCAAGCTACCGAAATCCGACGGATCCGACCACCGGCACCGATGGGCCGATTGCTTGTCGCTTTTTCGGTGGGAGCGTGGCGATGGGCGGTGTAACGTTGCCGCCATGCAGAACCTGCCTTCCCGCCGCGAGATGCGCCGCGCCTTCCTGAGCGGGGACGCGAGCTATGACGGCGTGTTCTTCACCGGCGTGAAGACGACGGGCATCTTCTGCCGGCCATCGTGCACGGCGCGCAAGCCGCGGCCGGAGAACGTCGAGTTCTTCGCGACCCACCGCGACGCGGTGTTCTCGGGTTACCGGCCTTGCAAGCGTTGCCGCCCGCTCGACGCGGACGGCCGGCCCCCGGCGTGGGCCGGACGGCTGCTCAAGCGACTCGAGGCCGATCCGGCGTCGCGCATCCGTGCTGCGGACCTGCGCAGCGTCGGCGTCGACCCCGCACGGGCGAGGCGTTTTTTCCTCAAGCACTATGGCATGACGTTCCAGGCCTATTGCCGCGCCCGGCGGCTGGCCGATGCGTTTCGACTGATCAAGGGAGGCGCCGCCGTGAGCGACGTAGCAACTGCGACTGGATTCGAATCGGAAAGCGGCTTCCGCACGGCGTTTGCGCGTGCTTTCGGCACGACGCCGGCCGAAGCGGTCGGGGCCGATGCCGTGGCGCTCGACTGGATCGCGTCGCCCGTCGGCCCGCTCGTGGCGGGCGCGACCTCGGAGGGCGTCTGCCTGCTCGAGTTCAGTGACCGGCGCATGCTCGAGACGCAGCTCGCGACGCTGAAAAAGCGGCTCGGCGTGCCGCTCGTGCCGGGGCGCAATCAGTGGCTCGACGCACTGCGCTCCCAGCTCGGCGAGTACTTCGCTGGCGAGCGCCGCCAGTTCGACCTGCCGCTCGTGATCCGCGGCACGCCGTTCCAGGAACGGGTCTGGCGGGCGCTGCTGACGATTCCGTACGGCGACACCTGGTCGTACCGCGATCTCGCCGAGCGCATCGGGCAATCCGGCGCGACGCGGGCTGTGGGCACCGCCAACGGCATGAACCGGATCGCGATCGCGATTCCGTGCCATCGCGTCGTGAACGCAGACGGGCGCCTCGGCGGCTACGGTGGTGGCGTCTGGCGCAAGCAGCTGCTGCTCGACCTCGAGCGCGGCCAGGGTTCGCTATCGGTCGAGGCGAACGCTCTGCGGGCGTGAGGGCCAGGTGCCGCGCGCCGTCGCGGTGCCGCCTTCGAACACGAGCCAGCTCTGCCGGCCGTAATGCGGCAGGGGTCGGCCGAGCGCAGCCAGTGCTTTCGCGTCCCGTGCCGAAACGACCGTGACCGGCTCGCCCGTCGCGCGCGTCGCGGTCCACACCCAGGCGGTTGCGCGATCGGCGGTCGCAGACAGTTCAGCGGGTCGCAGCGGCAGGCCGTGCCGTGCGAGATAGCGATTCACGTCGCGCCCCAGGCCGACCAGCAACAGCGGTGCCGCAGGCGGTGGCGCCTCGAATGATTGCAGTTGCAGCGGGTGTTCGACGACCCGCCGCGCCAGCACCGCGCCCGCTTCGTCCGCCCCGGCCAGCACGGTGACGGTCGTCGGATCGAGCATCACCCGGCGCAGGATCGGCGGTGCCTCGCCCGCTGCAAGACGCCGCAGCAGTCGCGCATCCGGATCGAGCGTGATCGAACCCGGTGGCTGCGAAGTGCGCACACTGAACGTGGCGCGCTCGCGATCGAAATCGACCCAATGCACCTGATGATCGGGTCCGGCCTCGATGGCGACGGGTACGCGCAGCCCGTAAGTCGGACGGTCCTGGCTGAGCGTGAAGTCCACGCGCCACTCGTTGGTTTCCTTGACTGCCTTCGCGGACTCGAGGCGCAGGGTCGGCGCGCCGGCGCGGTCCAGCCATTGCGTGAAGAACGCATTGAGGTCGCGCTGCGACGTTCGTTCGAAGGCGGCGCGCAAGTCGTCCCACGAGGCGATCGATCCGCGACGCTGGCTCCAGAACGCGCGGAGACCCTGGTCGAACGCGTCGCTTCCGATCGTGTCACGCAGCATCAGGAACAGCATCGCCGCCTTGTGATAGCCGATGACCTGGTCGCTGCCGTGCGTGCGCGACGTGAACTCGCGCAGCGGCCGGTCCTGTCCCGCGTCGAGCGCAGCGAGGTCGCGCAACCAGGCGAGGCGCAGTTCGCGCGCGGCGGCCGGCCCCGCCTGCTCGCGGTAGGCGTAGTCGGCCATGAACGTGGTCAGGCCCTCCGACCAGTTGCCGGTCGCGTAGTCCGGGTACACGCCGTTGCCCCACCAGTTGTGCAGCACCTCGTGGCCGAGCGAGGTGTCGCGAATGAACGGCAGGCGCAGCACGTCGATGCCGAGATACGTCAGTGTCGGCATGCCGAAGCCGGTCGGGGTCGGGCTCGAGACGATGCTGAACGAGCCGTACGGATAGGGCCCGATCCATCGTTCGTACCGGCGAAGGTAGCGCTCGGTGGCGTCGAGATAGCCTGCACCGAGGTCTGCGACTTCTTCGTGAAGCAGCGAGCGCAGCGTGATCGTTTGGTTGCCGGCGCCAGTGAATTTTCGCTCCGTGACGCGGTACGGCCCGGCCATCAGGTCGATCGCCGGGTCGGGCTGCTCGAACCGGTAGATCTGCAGGCGTCGGCCATCCGTGATGCGGTCCGAGACGAGATCCCCGGCGACGATGGCGCGTTGCGACCGCGGGATGTCGATACGCAGCGTGTACTGCAGCGGACGGCCGATGAAGACTGGATGCCACTGCGCCGCGCCCGGCAGGAACGTGCCGCGTGGAGCCGTCACCGGCACGACGTGGCGCAGCACGTCCCGGTGATCGAGTTCGGTTTCGAGTGGATCGAGCAGGCCGCGCCACTCGATCTCGACGCGTTGCGTCGCTCGGTCGCTCCGCCCCAAACGCCACTGCCAGCGCCCGTCGCGTTGCGTACCCGCGGACAGGGGCCGCCCGTCGACCTCCAGGCGCCGCACTTCGAATCGATCGTCCAGCGTGATCGCCAGCGACTCCCCAGGCGGAATCGTCCAGGCGCCCTTGCCCGTCAGGTCACGGGCTTCGGGGTCGATTCGAACCTGGATGTCGGCGCGCACCGGCGACTGGCTTCGCGCTGCATTCGCGCACGGCAGGACCAGCAAGCCGAGCAGCAGCGCGAAAGTCAGCCCTCGCCGCATCACGGTTCGTTTGCAGCCGGGAATTTTGCAACGAGCTCGAGCGTGCGCGAGCCGCGCTGGATCTTGAGTGGCAACCAGGTGCCGGGTGCCTGGCGTGCGACGGCTGCAGCGACCTCGATGGCTTGCTCCGGGCGCACGCCGGCAATCTCGGTGATCACGTCGCCCTTGCGCAGTCCCGTGCGCTCGGCGATCGATCCGGCAGTGACCGCTCCGATCCGTACACCATCCTCCGCGGGCTCGAGCGTGATGCCGAGCCGCGGCCGGGCGACGGTGGCCGCGCGGGGCGGTTCGGCAACGCCGAATACGGCGTCGGCAAGGCCGGGGACCAGGCTCGCGCAGTCGCTTTCGCGGTCCCACGGCAGCAACGCCAACGGCGCCTTGCGGCCCATCTGTTGCAGCTGATGCGACACGCCCCAGCCGTGGATCACGTGGCCGCTGCCCATCAAGCCGACGACGACGGCCCCCGGCTTCTGGCGCGCAGCGTCCGCGATGCCTTGCGCCATGGCGCGGTCCCAGACGAGCTGCGACTCGACGAAGCGCCGGAACGCGGCGTCCTGCCGCGCGAGTGCAGCATCCTGCTGCTTGTCGGGCGGCAGGTGATCGCGCCAGCTCGCGAGCAGCATGTCCTCGTATGCTTCGATCGCGGGTGCGGGCTCGCTGACGCCCTCGCGCTCGCTCGCCGGGATCGCGGCGTAGCCCCCCTCGGATACGGCCTGGATCAGCGATCGTTCCACGTTGACCGCGACCAGCCGGATCCGGTTCATCCGTGCGAAGTGGAAGATCGGCAGGTACAGCGCCGGGTCGAATCTCCACGCCTGGTGCCACTCCGAGGCGCGCAGGAATTCGGCCTCGTCGATCTCTCCCGCGACCCAGCGATCGAGGGCGGGCTGCACACGCCTCGGGAACATCTCGAGCGCGATCACCAGGTCGGGGTGACGCGAATGAAGCGCCGTGATGACCTGCAGTTGCCAGCGGTGGTGCTCGTGACTGTCGTGGGTTTCACCGAGCAGCACGATCCCCGACTCGGCGGCGCGCTCGAGCAGCGCCTCGAGTGTCGTCGCCTGGCCACCGTTCGCGCCTGGAATCACCCAGTTCGCCACCGGCACGCACGCCGGCCCGCCAGCTGATTGAGACGCGCGCTGGGTGTCGCTGGAGCCGGGAACCGTGGCGGCGGCCACGGCACCCGCGACCAGCACCAAAATCAGGGCTGCGGTTCGCCGCGTTCGAATCGAATCTTTGCTGGACACGGATCGGCTCCTGTTCCCGCGCTCGTTCGTTGCGCTCGGTCGTTCGGCTTCAATGAAGAGGATCGAATCAAAAGGATCGAAATCATTCGCATCCGACACGGCCGACCTCGTGCCGGTTCACAAACAAAGCACTTCTTAAGCGGGTGTCAACCTGCCCACTCGGCGAAGCGTTGATGTCTGTGGGATACCCAGACAGAGGATGCCTCATGAAGACTCCAACAGCACTTTCGGCGTTGGTGGCTGCAACCCTGATTGCAACCTCGTTCGCCGCCGTCGCCCAGGGCCAGCAGCACTGCAGGGCTACCTGTTGGCCGGCTTCACCGACAGTTCGCCGGAATGGGGCATCGGCATGACGGCGACTCGCAGGTTCTGAATCCCGGGAGCGCGCACGGATCGAGCTCCCGCGCCTGTCGCGCGTCAGGCCTCAGTCCCTGGCGTGCAGCACGACCTTGCGGACCTTGCGCATGCCAAGGGCCACGATCAGGACGACGACTGGGATGCTGATGCCCATTGCGAGATCCGGGTTCACGTCGAGCCCGGCGCCGCGCAGGCCTTTGGCCGCGTAGCCGACCAGGCCGACGATGTAATAGGTGATCGCTGCGACCGACAGGCCTTCGACGGTCTGCTGCAGCCGCAACTGCGCCTCCGCGCGCCGGTTCATCGACTCGAGCACGCTCTGGTTCTGTCGCTCGCGCGACAGGTCGACGCGCGTGGACAGCAGCTGGGTGGCCCGTGCGACGCGCTGCGAAAGTGAATCCAGGCGCGCCGACACGGTCTGGCAGGTATTCATTGCCGGCGCGAGCCGCCGCTCGGTGAATTCCTGGAAGTTCTGCATGCCCTGGATGCGCGTCTCGCGCAGTTCCTCGATGCGGCGTCGCACTAGCTCGTAGTAGGCCGCGGCGGCCGCGAAGCGATAGTGGTGCTGGGACTCGAAGCTCTCGATCTCGGCCTCGAGCCGGGTCAGCCGGTCGAGCAGCGCGGGCTCGTCCGACTCGCTCGCGCCAGCAAGCGTGCTCGTGATCTGCGCCAGTTCGCGCTCTGAGGCCGTCAGCGCCGGTGTCAGCGACCGTGCGACCGGCAGGGCGAGCAGCGCCATCAGGCGATACGTGTCGATCTCGAGCAGGCGCTGCATCATGCGGCCGGCTTGCCGCGGAGTCATGCCGCGGTCGAACACCAGCAGGCGGCCAAATCCATCGTGGATCCGGCAGTCAGTGAGCGCAATGCCCGCCCCGCCCGCGATACTGGCGCCCACCAGCGCGTTGCTGGCGAAGTGTTGCGCCGCGAGCGCCTCGTACTCCGGCGCATCGGGCCCGGCAGGAACCAATGCGGCGTGCGCAGCGACCATGACCTCGCCCGGGATCTCAGCGAGCCACTCGACCGGTACGACCTCGATCGCTGGTTGCCCGAACGGATCACCGCACGGTCCGTCCACGATGAATTTGTAGCGCGCGAACTCAGTGTGGCGTTCCCACTTGATCCGGAAGGGCCCGAAGTCTGCGCTGTAGTGCGTCGCGCCCGACGGTGGCTCGGGCGCGCCGTAGCGCTGCGCGAGCGAGCAGACGTGCTGGTGCTCGCGATCCCGCTGTGTGGCGTCGGAGTACAGCGCAAGGAAGGTCAGGCGCAACGGCGGGGCCAGCGCCTCCGGCGGGCGGGCATGCACCTCGTTGTTGAGTTCGAGGCGCAGCGGATGATCCGCGGGGATTTTCACGAGGCAGAGTTCCTTGCGATGCAGCGTATCTCCTGCCACGTTGGGCTGTCCACCTGATTCCCTCGGCGAGTTACAAAGCGATACAAAACTCCCCGCCGTGGAAATCACTGCGATACGCCAGCCCTCCAGACTGTCCCCACGCGATCACGTCGAGTGATCGCCCGACAGCGGGGGGTGCACGATGCGCTATCAGGGAATCGTCGACACGATCGGGCGGACGCCCGTCACTCGCCTGAACCGGCTCGCGCCGGCGCACGTGAATCTCTACGTGAAACTCGAGGCCTTCAACCCGATGGGCTCGGTCAAGGGCTTGCCGAGCTCTTCGAGCGCAACTGCCGGCAGGCGCGGCGCTTTGCAGCACTGCTCGGCGCAGCCGGCTACGAGATCCTGAACGACGTCGTGCTGAAACAGGTGCTGGTCTCATTCGGCTCGGCGGACACCACGCAGCGGGTCATCGACGCGATCCAGGCCGAGGGCACGTGCTGGTGCGGCGGGACGGGCTGGCAGGGACGCACGGCCGATGAGGACGTCGATCTCAGTGTGACGGCGATGCTGCGGGTGGCCGCCCTGGAAATCGCGTAACCTCTAGTGCAAACCCGGTGCAGCCCTCACCGCGCCGGGCTGCAGCGAGGGCCCCTGCTTGAACGACGAGACCGACAAGGACCTTCCGCTCAAGGAAGACATCCGCCTGCTCGGGCGGCTGCTCGGCGACACCGTGCGCGACCAGGAAGGCGAGGCCGCGTTCGAGTTGATCGAGCGGATCCGCCGCAGCTCGATCGCGTTCCACCGCGACAACGACGCGACTGCGCGAGCCGAGCTCGAGGCGCTCCTCGACCGCCTGAGCACCGCGGAGACGTTGATCGTGGTGCGCGCGTTCAGCTATTTCTCGCATCTCGCGAACCTCGCCGAGGACCTGCACCACATCCGCCGCTCGCGGGCGCACCAGATCTCGGGCTCGGTGGCGCGCGAGGGCAGCCTCGCGCACGCGCTCGGTCGCGCCGACGCAGCGGGCCTCGGCCACGATGCGATCGCCGGCTTCTTCGCGACGGCGCTGATCGCTCCAGTCCTCACCGCGCATCCGACCGAGGTGCAGCGCAAGAGCGTGCTCGACACCGAGCGAAAGATCGCCGCGCTGCTCGAGACGCGGGATCGGACGCGGCTGACGCCCGAGGAGCAGGCCGCGAACGACGAGGAGGTGCGCCGCTCGGTGCTCGCGCTGTGGCAGACGCGGATGCTGCGCCGGCAACGCCTTGCCGTCATCGACGAGGTGGTGAACGGCATCGCGTTCTACGACCACACGTTCCTGTGCGAGTTGCCGCGCCTGTACGCGATGCTCGAGGACGAGCTCGCCCGCCGCGACCCGTCGGTTGCCGCGGCCGGGCTGGAGCCGTTCCTGCGCATGGGTTCGTGGATCGGCGGCGACCGCGACGGCAACCCGTACGTGACCGCCGATGTGCTGCGTCGCACGCTGCGCATGCAGTCGGCCCGCATCTTCACCTGGTACCTCGAGCAGCTGCATGAGCTCGGGGCCGACATCCCGGGGGCCACGACCGTGATCGAGGCCTCCCCCGAGCTGCTCGCGCTGGCCGAGCGCTCCCCGGACCCGAACCCGCAACGTGCGGACGAGCCGTACCGCCGCGCGCTCACCGGGCTGTACGCCCGCATGGCCGCCACGGCGCGGGAAATCGACCACCTCGTGGCCATGCGCCACGCCGTGGGTGACGCCCCGCCGTACGTGAGCGTTGCGGAATTCGCCGCCGACCTCGACGTGATCCACCGCTCGCTGGTCGAGCACAATTCGGCGCTGCTCGCGCGCGGCCGGCTGCGCCACCTGCGCCGCGCGGCGAGCGTGTTCGGCTTTCACCTGGCGGCCGTGGACCTGCGGCAGAACTCCGAGGTGCACGAGCGCGTGGTCGCGGAGCTGTTCGCGGCCACGCAGCCCGACGTGGACTACCTGCGCCTCGGCGAGGACGCGCGCGTCGAGCTGCTGGCGCAGGAACTCGTGACGCCGCGACCGCTGCTGTCGCCGTTCGTCGAATACTCGGAGGAGACGCGCGGCGAGCTCGAGATCTGCCGTGCGGCGGCCGAGATGCGTGCCCGCTACGGCTCCGGGTGCATCGAGAACTACGTGATCTCGAAGACCAACGACGTCTCCGACATCCTCGAAGTCGCGCTGCTCGCCCGCGAGGCCGGGTTGCTGCGGCCGCGCGAGGGCCGGCTCGACGTCAACATCATCCCGCTGTTTGAGACCATCGCCGACCTGCGCAACGCCGGGCGCGTCATGGACCGACTGCTGCAGCTGCCGGTGTACGCGCAGCTGATCCAGTCGCGCGGCGCGATGCAGGAAGTGATGCTCGGCTACTCGGACAGCAACAAGGACGGCGGCTTCCTGACCTCGGGCTGGGAGCTCTACCAGGCGGAGCGCGCGCTGGTCGAGGTCTTCGCGCGGCACGGCATCCGCCTGCGGCTGTTCCACGGCCGCGGCGGCTCGGTCGGCCGCGGCGGCGGACCGACCTACCAGGCCGTGCTCGCGCAGCCGGCCGGCGCCGTGCAGGGCCAGATCCGCGTCACCGAGCAGGGCGAGGTGATCGCCGCCAAGTACGGCAACCCGGACATCGGGCGCCGCAACCTCGAAACCCTGGTGGCCGCGACGTTCGAGGCGACGCTGCTACCCGAGCGGCACGCGGCACCGCGATCGGCGTTCTTCCGGGCCATGGACGAGTTGTCCGCGCACGCGTTCAAGGCGTACCGGCGACTGGTCTACGAGACCCCGGGCTTCGAGCGCTATTTCTGGGAATCGACGGTGATCAGCGAGATCGCCGAGCTCAACATCGGCAGCCGGCCGGCCTCGCGCAAGAAATCCACGGCGATCGAGGACCTGCGCGCGATCCCCTGGGTCTTTTCGTGGGCGCAGTGCCGCCTGATGCTGCCCGGCTGGTACGGCTTCGGCACTGCCGTGGACAACTGGCTCGCCGAGAATCCGGGCGGCCTTGAGCTGCTGCGGGAGATGTGGCGCGAGTGGCCGTTCTTCGCGACGCTGCTCTCGAACATGGACATGGTGCTGTCGAAGACCGACCTCGCGATCGCTTCGCGATATGCGGGGCTCGTCAGCGACGCGGATCTGCGCGAAGCGATCTTCCCGCGGCTGCGCGCCGAGCACCACGCGACCGTGCAGAACCTGCTGTCGATCACCGGGAGCCGGCATCTGCTGCAGGCCAATCCGCTGCTGGCGCGCTCGATCCGCAACCGCTTCCCGTACCTCGATCCGCTGAACCACATCCAGGTCGAGCTGCTGAGCCGCTACCGGTCCGGCGACCGCGAGGAACGCACCCAGCGCAGCATCCACCTGACGATCAACGGCATCGCGGCGGGCCTGCGCAACAGCGGGTGACTGCGTCCGGGCTTTACTTTCCGGCCGGCGCGCCGGGCGTCACGCTGATCAGCTCGACGTCGAACACCAGCACCTGGCCCGCGAGCGGGCCGCGGTCGCCGTAGGCGAGGTTCGGCGGGATCGCAAGCTGCCACTGGGCGCCTTCCTTCATCATCTGCAGCGCTTCGGTCCAGCCGGGGATCACGCCGCTCACCGGGAACGTGGCGGGCTGGCCGCGCTTGTGCGAGCTGTCGAACTCGGTGCCGTCGACCAGCGTGCCACGATAGTGGACCGTCACCGTGTCGCTGGCGGTCGGGGCGCGCCCGGTGCCTTCCTTGACGACCCGGTACTGCAGCCCGCTCGCCGTCGTCTTGACGCCGGCCGCGAGCGCGTTCTCGGCGAGGTAGGCTGAACCTGCGGCCGCGGCCCGCTGGGCCACCGCGGCCTGCTCCTTGGCGCGCTGCTCGGTGATGCGCTGCTCGAGCCCCTTCAGCGCGGCTTCCATCTCCTGCGGGCTCAGCTTCGGCTGGGTGCCTTTCTGGCCATCGGCAATGCCCGCGAGCAGCGCATCGGACTGGAAGTCCGTTCCGGCGAGATCGCGCCCGAGCTGGTAGCCGAGCGCGTAGTTCATCCGCGCCGTCTCGCTCATGGCGGCAGGCTCGGCGGCCTGGGTGGCCGGGCCGGCGAGCAGCGTCAAGACGAGGGCGGCAGTGGTCACGAACGGGCGATTCATCGAAGGAACTCCTGGCAGGCAATCGGGGGAGGGCGGCCGCGGGCCGCACGGAGCGCGCATCCTACTTTGCTTCCACGGCGCGCGTCATCCCCGCCTTCGGCCTGAGGATGGGGAATCCGCAGTTGCAAACCTGCGCCGCGTGGCCTCACCTTTGCCACTTCTACGACGAGCGGATGGCGGCACGAATGAGCGGCAAAGGCTGGCAAGACGAAATCGCGGAACTGCGACTCCGGCAGGCCCTGGCGGCGGAAATGGGTGGCGCGGACCGTGTCGCACGGCAGCGGTCCCGGGGCAAGCTGACGGTGCGCGAGCGGATCGACGCGCTACTCGACCCGGGCTCGTTCCGGGAATGGGGCAGCCTCGCCGGCGAGGGCCAGTATGACGCCGAGGGCCGGTTGACTGGTTTTCGCGCTTCGAGCTGCCTGGTCGGCCGCGGTGCGGTCGAGGGACGGCCGGTCGCGGTGAGCGCCGACGACTTCACGAATCGCGGCGGCTCGTCCGAGAGCTACCAGCACGAGAAGAACGTGCAGGCGGAGCTGATGGCGGCGGAGTACGGCTTGCCGTTGCTGCGCCTGCTCGACGGAACGGGCGGCGGTGGCTCGGTCGCGGAGATCGAGCGACTCGGCGCGACCTACGTGCCCTATGTGCCGGGATTCGACCAGGTCGTCGCCAACCTCGGCGCAGTGCCGGTCGTGTCGCTGGGACTCGGACCCGTCGCCGGCCTCGGTGCCGCGCGGCTCGTTGCGAGCCACTACTCGCTGATGGTGCGCGGCCTGAGCCAGATGTTTACGGCGGGTCCGCCGGTGGTGGCCGCGGCTGGCGAAAAGGTGACCGCCGATCAATTGGGCGGGGCGGAGTTGCATGCGAGCACGGGCAGCATCGACGACGTGGTCGACAGCGAGGCAGAAGCGTTTGCGAGGGCGCGCAGGTTCCTGTCCTACCTGCCGGGCCGGGCGGGAGCGCAGCCCGTTCGCGTCCCCTGCGACGATCCGCCCGATCGAGCGGAGCCGTGGCTCGATTCGGTGATCCCGCGGGATCGTCGCTGGCCGTACGAGATCCGTCCGATCCTCGAGGCCGTGCTCGATCGCGGCAGCCTGTTCGAGATCGGCCGCGCCTGGGGGCGGTCGATCGTCACGGCGCTCGCCCGCGTCAACGGACTGCCGGTCGCGGTGATCGCGAGCGACCCGGGGCAGATGGGCGGCACCTGGACCGCGTCCGCCTCACGCAAGATGGCGCGTCTCGTCGAGCTCGCCGAGACGTTCCGCTTGCCGGTCGTGCATTGCGTCGACGTTGGCGGCTTTACGATCGGCTCGCAGGCCGAGAAGGCCGGCACGATCCGCGACGGCACGCGCGCGATCGCGACGATCTACCAGTCGACCGTGCCCTGGTGCGCGGTGATCCTGCGCCGTGCGTTCGGCGTCGCGGGCGCGGGCATGATGGACCACACGCGCTTTCGCTACCGCATTGCGTGGCCAAGCGGCGACTGGGGCTCGCTGCCGGCCGAGGGCGGCGTCGAGGCGGCCTTCAAGGCGCAGATCGAGGCCGCGCCGGACCCCGAGGCGGCCAAGCGCGAGATCCACGCGCGCCTCGAGCGGCTGCGCTCGCCATTCCGATCGGCCGAGCGCTTCTATGTCGAGGAGATCGTCCCGCCGGCGGAGACGCGGCGCTGGTTGTGCGAGTTCGCCGACCTGGCGGCCGGTGCGCTCGCGTCGGCGCCGCGGGGATTTCACTACCGCCCCTGAGCGCTCCGGCCCCATGAATGCGCCCGTTCGCCATTCCAGGCTCTTGCGGCACGTGCCGAACGTGCTGAGCGGCGTGCGTATCGCGGCGGTTCCGCTGCTCGCAATGCTTGCCTTCACCGGGCACGAAACCGCGTTCACCTGGGTGCTGATCCCGGCCCTGCTCACCGACATCGCGGACGGACTGGTCGCGAGGCTGTTCTCGCTCGAATCGCGTCTCGGCGCGGTGCTCGACTCCGTCGCCGATTCGATGCTGCTGTTCGTCTGCGTCTACGGCATCTGGGCGTTTCATCCGGAGGTGATCCGGGAGCATCCCGTCCTGTGCGGGCTGGCGGTCGGGTTGTGGGCGTTCGAGAACGTCGTCGCGCTCGCACGGTACCGGCGCCTGTCGAGTTTCCACACCTATCTGTCGAAAATCGTCGCGAACATCCTCGGGCTGTTCATCGGCGTGCTGTTCCTGTTCGGCTTCCAGCCCTGGCTGTTTTATCTCGCCGCGACCAGCAGCATCGTCGCGAGCCTGGAGGAATTGGCGCTGCTCGGCGTGCTGCGCGAGTGGCGTGCGGACGTGCGCGGCCTGTGGTGGGTGCTGCGGGAACGGCCGCCGCGCTGAATCAGTCGCGGCAACCGAGGAAGCCGAGCACGGCGCCCTTGAAGAACGGGTCGGTGACTGCGCTCAGGTGGGTCCGGCCCGGGATCACGACGGCCTTGGCGCCTGGAATGGACTCGGCCAGCGGGATCGGGCTGCCCGACAGCGTGTCCTTGCTGCCGCAGGCGACCAGCGCAGGCACCTTGACGCGCGCGAAGTCGCGCTTGCTCATGTTGGGGAACGATCCCATCAGGCACGCGGCGAGCGCGCCGGTGCGCCCACCGCGCTTCATCGCGCGGCGATAGAGCGGCACCATGGCCGGAACCGCGAGCGACTCGATTCTGGCATTGTCGGTCGTAAGCGCGTAGCCGCGCTTCGACCAGCGCTTCGCTTCGGCCGGAGCGAGCAGGTTGAGCCCCGTACCGCCGATGACCACGCTGCTGAAACGCCGGCCATGGTGCGCCAGCAGCCAGGCCGCGTTACGGCCGCCCATCGAGTAGCCGAACAGGTTCGCCTTGCGGATCGACAGATGGTCGAGCAGGCGCACGGCATCTGCTGCAATGCCTTCGGGTCGATAGGCTTCGATGTCGGAGGGCTTGTCGCTCTGGCCATGGCCACGCGCGTCAAAGGCGAGCACGCGGTACCCGGCGCCCACCAGCGCTTCGTACCAGCCGGTCAGCTTCCAGTTGAGGCGGCGATCCGCGGCAAAACCGTGCAGCAGGACGATCGGTTCGCCATCGCCCACGTCGTCGTAGGCGAGGTGCAGGCCCTGGGATGCGAAGGTCTTGGTCACTGCGGACAGGTCGTCGTGTCGGACGGCACCTTGCCGACCAGCAGCAGGAAGTTCGTGAAGGGTCCCATGTTGCCCATCGCTTCAGTGTAGGGTCCGCTGAACGAGAGTCGGCCGAGCATCATCGCCTTCATCGGTCCGTACTCGCCACTGCCCATCTCGACCCAGCGTGCCGTCTTCGCGTGCATCACGTAGTCCGCGCCGCGATCGAGCGCATCCTGCTGGACCGGGCCCCCGTAAACGCATCGTGCCGCGCCGCCCACGAGTGCCACGCGCAGTTCGACCGTCGGTTTGTCGCCGCAGTCTTCGCGGAACACCTGCATGATCTTGTAGCCGCGGCCCTTGTCGTTCTTGATCCAGCCGCTCTTGGCGAGGTCCTGCGTCAGCACCGGGTCGGCATTCCACGCGTCGCAGGCGGCGACTCCCCAATCGGCGGACATCAGCACCGGCTCGCTCGCTTGCGCGCTGCCGACGATGAATCCCAACGCGGCGACGAAACAACGCGATCGCATGGTGTATTCCCCTTGGTATTCGTCGTGAACGGTTCGAGTATCCGGCCGTGTAATCGCATCCATCCCGGCCGATCGGTACAGTACCGCCTGGCCGGCACACACGGAAGCAACGTTGATGCGTTCGAGAATCGTTCTGATGGCGGCGACGCTTGCGATGCTTGCCGCATGCGCCAAGGCGCCCGGTGTGCCGGGTACACCGGGCGCGGCGAGCGGCGCTGCGAGCCGGCACACGGTCGCTGCCAATGCCGCGGTTGCCAGCGCATTGCCGCTGGGCGAGATGCAGGACTTCGAGGACGCGCAGCGCGGCTTCATCGCCACCGATGCGCCACTGAAGGTTGCGGGGTCGGACGGCACGACGGCGTGGGATTTCGAGGCCTATGCGTTCGTCGCAGGCGACGCGCCGCCCACGGTCAACCCGAGCCTGTGGCGGCAGGCGAAGCTGAACGGACGGCCGGGCCTGTACGAGGTCGTGCCGGGCATCCATCAGGTGCGCAGCTACGACATATCCAACATGACGCTGATCGAGGGGCGAACGGGCTGGATCGTCGTCGATCCACTCACGGTGCAGGAGACAGCCGCCGCTGCCCTGGCGCTCGCGCGCCGGCACCTGGGCGAGCGGTCCGTGTCGGCCGTGATCTTCACGCACAGCCACGTCGATCATTTCGGCGGCATCGAAGGCGTGCTCCCGGCCGGACCTTCGACGGTGCCGGTCATTGCCCCGGCCGGCTTCATGGAGGAAGCGACCAGCGAGAACGTGCTCGCGGGTATTGCGATGGGCCGGCGTGCGTTGTTCATGTATGGCCTCGCGCTGCCGCGTAGTGCGGTCGGGCACGTCGATACCGGACTCGGCAAGGGCGTGCCGACGGGCGGTACGATCAGCATCCGCGAGCCGACGGTGCTGATCGACCGCACGCCGCAGGAAATGCAGATCGATGGCGTGCGCTTCGTGTTCCAGTACGCGCCCCAGTCCGAGGCGCCGGCCGAGCTGACGTTCTACCTGCCGGACCACAAGGCCTGGTGCGGCGCGGAGATCGTCTCGCAGACGCTGCACAACCTGTACACGCTGCGCGGCGCGAAGGTGCGTGACGCGCGCAAATGGAGCGGCTACATCGAAGACGCAGCCGCGCGGTTCGGCGACATGGAAGTGGTCTTCAACAGCCATCACTGGCCGGTCTGGGGCAACGAGCGCGCGCTCGAATACCTGCGGTCGCAGCGCGACACGTATCGCTACATCCACGACCAGACGCTGCGGCTGGCCAACCAGGGTTACACGTCGCGCGAGATCGCCGCGCAGCTGGAATTGCCGTCCACGTTGCGGAGCCGGTTCTCGAACCGGGATTACTACGGCACCGTGCGCCACAATGCCAAGGCCGTGTACCAGGCCTATTTCGGCTGGTACGACGCGAACCCGGCCAACCTCGATCCGTTGCCGCCGGCCGAGGCGGCCGTGAAATACGTGGCTGCGATGGGTGGTGCGGACAAGGTCGTCGAGCTCGCGCAGGCCGCGCACGACGCGGGCGAGGACCAGTGGGCGGCGACGTTGTTGAACCACGTCGTGTTTGCGGAGCCGTCCAATGCAGCGGCGAAGGCGCTGCTGGCGAGCGTGTACGACCAGCTCGGCTTCCGCGCCGAGTCCGGGCCCTGGCGCGACGTCTACCTGACGGGAGCCTACGAGTTGCGCAACGGCGCCCAGGGCAGTGCACTCGATCCGCGCCGTGCGGTCGGGCTGCTCCGCAACACGTCGGTGGAGCAGTTCCTCGACTCGATGTCCGTGCGGCTCGACGGTCCGGGGGCGGACGGCAAGCGACTGAAGTTCAACTTCGTCTTCACCGACGTCGGCGAGACGCACGTGCTCGAAGTCGAGAACGCCGTCTTGCACCATCGCCGCGCCGAGCCCGCGGCGGATGCCGATGCGACGGTGCGCCTGACTCGCGACCTGCTGCTGCGGCTGGGGATCGGGGACGCGGGCGTCAAGGAGCTGGTGATGTCGGACGCATTCGACGTCGAGGGCAGCCGGCTCAAGCTGCTGTCGTTCCTGTCGCTGCTCGACAAGCCCGACGGGCAGTTCGCGATCGTGACGCCGTGAAGGTGCCGGTGTTACGGTTCGGTCGGATTTGTCCGCTGCGCCGCAAATCCGACCGAACCGTAACACCGGCACCTCCGCACATACCCTGATTGTGCCGGTGGATATGCCACGTTAAACCGCCCTGCAAACTAGGGGGTTCACGTGCCACACGCAACAGGCGGATCCGGTTTCGAAATCGTCGCCCGGGAGGACTTCTCGAACGTCACCTATCTGCTCGAAATTCGCCACCCGCTGCTGGCGAAAGCGGCCAAGCCAGGTCAGTTCGTGATCGTGATGCCCCACGAGCACGGCGAGCGCATCCCGCTGACGATCGCGGACTTCGACCGCGACCGGGGGACCATCACCCTCGTGATTCAGGCGGTCGGCAAGACGACCCGCGAAATGCAGCGCGACTGCCGGGTCGGCACGCGACTCTTCGCCCTGGTCGGGCCAATGGGCATCCCGAGCCACATCGGTCGGGCGAAGAAGGTGCTCTGCGTCGGCGGTGGGCTCGGCGTCGCGCCGGTCTTCCCCCAGGCTCGTGCCTACAAGGAGAGCGGCGCCTACGTGATCGGCGTGCTCGGCTTCCGCAACCGCGACCTGGTCTTCTGGGAGGAGAAATTCCGCGCCTGCTGTGACGAGCTGATCCTCTGCACGGACGACGGTTCGGCCGGCATCAAGGGGCTCGTGACCGAGGGCATCCGGCAAGCCGTCGAGAAGCACCCCGACATCGACGAGTGCGTGGCCATCGGGCCGCCCGTGATGATGAAGGGCTGCGCCGAAGCGACCCGGCCCCACAAGATCCGCACCATCGTGAGCCTCAACCCGGTGATGGTGGACGGTACCGGCATGTGCGGTGGCTGCCGCGTCAAGATCGGCGACCGGGTCAAGTTCGCCTGCGTCGACGGCCCGGACTTCGACGGCCACCTCGTGGACTTCGACGACCTGATGTTCCGGCTGCAGCGCTACAAGGCGACCGAGCGCGAAGCGAGCGACCGCTTCAACGAGAGCTGCCGGCTGCGCAACCAGGTCGATGCGGCGAACTGACGATGGCACCGAAGAAGAAGAAAACGATCCGCATGATCCCGCAGGCCCGCACGCCGATGCGCGAGCAGGATCCGCTCGTTCGCGCGCGGAATTTCGATGAAGTGAATTGCGGCTACCTGGTCGAGGACGCGCTGCTCGAGGCCGAGCGCTGCCTGATGTGTCCGGACCAGCCGTGCGTCCGGGGCTGTCCGGTCAACATCGCGATCCCGGACTTCATCGAGAAGATCACCGAGAAAGACTTTCGCGGCGCCTACGACGTCATCACGGCGACGAACCTGCTCCCGGCGGTGTGCGGTCGCGTCTGTCCGCAGGAGAACCAGTGCGAGGGCGTCTGCACCGTCGGCGATTCACTCGAGCCAGTCGCGATCGGGCGGCTGGAACGCTGGGTCGGCGACCGCGCGATCAAGGAAGGCTGGTCGAACGTCCCGTACATCGAGCGCAACGCCTTCCGGATCGGCATCGTGGGGTCCGGGCCCGCCGGCATGGCCTGCGCTGCGGACATGGCCAAGGCGGGCTGCGAAGTGACGGTGTACGAGGCCTTTCACGAGGCGGGCGGCGTGCTGAAGTACGGCATTCCCGACTTCAGGCTGCCGAACCCGGTCGTGGACGCGGAAATCGCCAAGCTCGAGCAACTCGGCGTGCGCTTCGAATGCAACACGCTGGTCGGCCGCCTGTTCACGATCGAGCAGATGATCGACGAGATGGGCTTTCACGCGGTGTTCATCGGCACCGGCGCGGGGTACCCGTCCTTCATGGGCATCCCCGGCGAGTCGTTGAACGGCGTGCTCTCCGCGAACGAGCTGCTCACCCGCTGCAACCTGATGCGGGCGCGCGATTTTCCGAATTTCGACACGCCGCTGCAGCCGGGCCGGCAGGTCGCGGTGATCGGCGCGGGCAACACGGCGATGGACGCCATGCGCGTCTGCCTGCGGCTCGGCGCCGAGCACGTGCGCTGTCTCTACCGTCGCAGCCGTGCCGAGGCGCCGGCGCGCGCCGAAGAGCTTCACCACGCCGAGCAAGAGGGCATCGATTTCCACTGGCTCGTGAGCCCGGTCGAGATCCTCGACGACGGCCGGCGCAACGTGCGGGCCGTGCGTTGTGTGCGCATGGTGCTCGGCGAGCCGGACGAGTCGGGGCGGCGCCGGCCAATTCCCGAGCCGGGCAGCGAGTTCGAGATCGAGGCGGACATGGTCGTGTACGCAATCGGCACGAACGCCAACCCGATCATCGGCCAGACGTCGCGGCTGAAGCTCGACAAGCGCGGCTACATCGCCACCGACGACGACCTCGCGACTTCGATTCCCGGCGTGTTCGCAGGCGGCGACATCGTGACCGGCGCCGCCACGGTCATCGAGGCGATGGGCGCCGGGCGCCGCGCCGCACGCGGAATGAAGGCCTTTCTCGGCCTGCGCGACACCGATTTCGTCTACCAGGAGCGGCCCGACGGCGCCGCGGACACGCTGTTCGGCATCGACCGCGCCGAGCACGGGTACGCGCGCGTGCGCCTGCCGAGGTGATGCGATGAATGCTGCAGCGGAATTGCGGCCGCGGGGCGTGCCGGCCGGGGCCAGGGGTTCGCCGGCTGCGAAAAAGCAGGTCGTCACGCTCGACGAGGCCGTCATCGAGATCATGAGCGACTCGGGCGAAGGCGCGCAGAAGTGCGGCCAGTCGTTCGGCTCGATCGCGGCCCGGATGGGCAACGGCGTGTGGACGGTCGAGATCATCCCGGCCGAGATCCAGCCGCCCGCGCGCAGCGTGGCGGGCGCCAGCGGCAACCGGATCCGCATCGGCTCCAGGGCCATCAGCAACGGCGGCGACGAGGCTGACCTCGCGGTCGCATTCAACGAGCAGGTGCTGCTCGGGCGCGTCAACGCCGGCGAGCTTCGGCCCGGCTGCATCATCCTGCTCGAGAGCATGTGGGCCGAGAGTCCCGATCCGAAGATCGCCGCGCAGTACGCCGAGACCCTAGCGCGCCTGGTCGCCGAGGGTTACCGGGTGCACGAGGTGCCGATGGAGCACGAATGCCGCGCGCTGGTGTCCGACCCGCGCAAGGGCAAGAACATGTTCGTGCTCGGCATGCTCTGCAACCTCTATAGCCTGGACATGGACCTGGCCCGCGAGCAGATCGCGTTCATCTTCGGCAAGAAGTCTGCGAAGATGATCCAGTCGAACGTCGCGCTGCTCGAGGCGGGTCATGCGTGGGCCGAGCAACACCTCGACTTCGGTTTCCGGGTGCCGGCGGAGCGGGCCACCGAGCCGCAGCTGGTCATCAACGGCAACACCGCGATCGGGCTCGGCGTCCTCGCGTCCGGCATGGACATCTGCGCGATGTACCCGATCACGCCCGCCACGTCGGCCTCGCACTACCTGAGCGACGTCTTCGAGCGCGCCGGCGGCATCGTCCACCAGGCCGAGGACGAGATCGCGGCCGTTGCGTTCGCGATCGGCGCTTCCTATACGGGTAAGGTCGCGGTCACGATCACCTCGGGCCCGGGCTATTCGCTGAAGCAGGAGGGCATCGGCCTCGCGGTCATGGCCGAAATCCCGCTCGTAGTCGTCAACGTGCAGCGCGGCGGGCCGAGCACCGGCCAGCCGACGAAGGTGGAGCAGGGCGACCTGCTGACCGTGATGTTCGGCAGCCATGGCGACGCGCCCAAGGTCGTGATGGCGGTGAGCACGATCGAAGACTGCTTCTACTCGATCATCACGGCGCGGCGCATCGCCGAGACCTTCAACATGGTCGTGGTCGTGCTGTCGGACGCGAGCCTCGCGACGGCGCAGCAGCCGTTCAGGCGGCCCGAGTTCAGCGAAGACTGGCTCGCGCCGCCGATCGACCAGAGCCCGGTTCCGGAAGGCGCGAAGCCCTACGACTGGGACCCGGTCACGGGCCTGTCGCGCCGGTTCGTACCCGGGCAGCCGAACGGCATGCACACGCTGACTGGCCTCGCGCACGACCGGTCGAGCCGCGTGGCGTACGACCCGGAGATCAACGAGCAGGGCATGCACGCGCGCAGCCTGAAGCTCGCGGCGCTGCAGAGGATGCTGACGCCACCGACGGTCTTCGGCGACCCGGAGGGCGACCTGCTGGTCGTCGGCTGGGGCAGCACCAAGGGAGCGATCGAGGAATCCGTCGAGCGGCTACGGCGCGAGGGGCACAAGGTGTCCTCGCTGCACCTGAGCTTCATGCAGCCGATGCAGCCCGGCATCAAGGAGATCCTGCAGCGGTTCCGGCAGGTGATCACGATCGAGGCCAACTGGTCCGACGACCCGCAGGACGAACTGATCGACGAGACCAACCGCCGTTACTCGGCGCTCGCGATGCTGCTGCGCGCGCGCTACCTCGTGGACGTGGACTGCTGGAGCGAAGTGCGCGGGCGACCGATCAAGCCCGGCACGATCTGCGAGGTCTTGCGGCGCCGGCTCGCGCAGGAGGCCTCCCGCCCATGAGCACCGCGACGATCTGCCTGCATCACCTGCTCGAGGAGCACCGCGAGCTCGAGGATTACCAGGGCGGCATACCGCGCTGGTGCAAGGGTTGCGGCGACAACGCGATCCTCGCCGCGGTGCAGCGCCTGTGCCGTGACGAGGGCCTGCGCCCCGAGAAGACGGTGTTCGTGTCAGGCATCGGCTGCTCCAGCCGGTTGCCGCACTACATGCGCACCTACGGCTTTCACGGCATCCACGGACGCGCGCTGCCGATCGCCGAGGGCATCAAGCTCGCGCGCCCGGACCTGCACGTGTTCGTCAACACCGGCGACGGCGACTGCTGCAGCATCGGCGCCGCGCACTGGATCCACGCGATCCGCTACAACATGAACCTGACCGTGCTGCTGCACGACAACCACATCTACGGCTTGACGAAGAAGCAGGCCTCGCCGACGTCGCCGATCGGCACGAAGAGCAACACGACGCCGCGCGGCTCGTACCTCGACGCAATGAGCCCGCTCACGGTGACGCTCGGCGTGCAGAACGCATCTTTCGTCGCGCAGGCCGTGGACTGGATTCCCGAGTCGCTGTTCCAGATCATCACCGCCGCATTCCGCCACCGCGGCCTGTCGTTCGTCCGCATCCTGCAGCGCTGCCCGGAGTTCGTGGGCAACATGTTCGAGCCGTGGGTGCATGATCCGCAACGCATGCTGATGCTGACCCATGAGAACGGGATCAGGGTCAGCCCCGCGCTGCAGAAAATCTACCGCAACCAGGTCGAGCACGATCCCGCGAACATCGACCGCGCCCGCGAGATCGCGTCGAGCGAAGACCCGATCCCGGTCGGCATCCTGTACCGCAACCCCGACGTCCCGTGCTACGAGGACCTGCGCCGCGCCGGGATGTTGCGCACGACCGGCTCCATCCGCTCGACGCTCGAGTCGGAGTTCGACAAGTTCACCGTTTGGCCTTAACAGCATGGACAGTCAACTCAAGGCACAGGTCGTCTTTCATTTGACGGGCCGCCGCGGGCACGACGAAGCACAGCCGGCGACGCTCGCCGGCCTGCGTCCTGCACTGATGTCGGCGTATCGCGACCTCGAGTCGTTGCGCTACGACTTTCCGGTGATCCTTGCGCACGGCAATGGCGATTTCGCCCACTCACTGTCCGATGCCGTGGACGCGGCGCTGCGTGTCGTTGCAACGCCGGGCGTGTCGGGCGAGAGCCTGCGACGGCGGGCGCTCAGGATCGAACGCGAGATCCGCCGGCTCGCGGCGCACGGTACGCGTGGCACGCTGCTGCAACTCTGGGACCAGGCCGTGGCAGCGCTGGGGGCGAGCGCAGATGAGGCCTTCGCGCGCGACGCGGGCCGGGCGCGCGAGTCGCTGGCGATCGACGGCGAAGTGGCCCACTGCGATGCGACGCTGCCCGCGCGCTTCGTGCGCCACGCGTGGCGGGCCGTCCAGCAGCAGAAGGCGCGCGCCGCGCGCGCGCGCATCGAGCAACTGGTCATCCGGCTGGAAAACATCCTGCGCGCGGATTTCGCGCGATCCGCGGCCGCCCTGGCGGCACCGGCCCTGCAGGCGACGTTCGGGTCTGCGCATCGTGGCATGTTCGATTTTCGGGTGATGTCGCAACTGCTGTCGCGCGGTGGTTCGCAGGGCGGGCTCGATCCCCCTCGCCGCCGCCGGATCGAGGGCGTACTTGCGGTGCTGAAGGCGCAGCGGTTCTTTCCGGCCGCAGGGTCGGCGAATGCTGCCGCCGCTGGCCAGGAGGCGCACGAATTCGAGTTCGACAGCGTGGACGCGGCGCTCGAGGCGTTCCGCCGGCGCCTGCCGGAGGTGGCGCAACTGCTGAAGGCCCTGCAGGTTGGTGAACTCGAGGTCGCGGGCGACTACGCCGCGAACCTGCACGATACGATTTTCGCGACGTTCGACGAAACATCCATCGGCGCGCAGGACCTGGAGTTCTTCCCGGACTACTTCGTTTGCCTTGCGAGCGACGGCGCGGGGGAACACGGGCGGCTGACCGAAGCGCTGTCGTCCGGCGTGCCGCTCAAGGTGCTGGTGCAGGTCACGGATCTGGTCGAGGAGGGGACGCTGGGCGCCGGTCGCTTCGCGTTCGGATTGCGGGCCTCGCGGCTGGCGAGCGCGATCATGAGCCTCGACGACGTGTTCGTGCTGCAGTCGGCGGCTTCGAACCTGCTGCAGGTGCGCGATCGCATCGAGCGCGGGCTGCGCCATGCGGGTCCGGCGCTGTTCAGCGTCTACGCGCCTGCCGATGGGGGCGTGCTGCCGGGTTACCTGCAGGCGGCAGCGGCAATGCAGTCGCGCGCGTTTCCGGTGTTCACCTACGACCCGGCCGCCGGGCCGGACCTCGCGGCGCGCTTCTCGCTCGAGAACAACCCACAGCCCGGGGTCGATTGGCCGATCGAGCGCTTCCGGTACGCCGACCAGGAACTGCAGACAATCACCGAAGAGGTCGCATTCACGTTCGCGGACTTCGCCATGTGCGACCTGCGCCATGCCCGCCACTTCGAGCTCGCGCCACGCGCGGCCTGGAGCGAGGGGATGGTCCCGGCGCAGGCGTGGCTCGCCGATCCGCCGAAGGATCCCGGCCGTGCCGTGCCGTTCGTGCTGGCCGTGGACGACGCCGATCTGCTCTGTCGGCTGGTGGTGGATGAACGGCTGATGCGCGCTGCGCAGCAATGCCGTGAGGCGTGGCACCGGTTGCAGGAACTGGGTGGCGTCAATGACTCCCGCACGGCACGGCTGCTCGAGCGCGAGAAGAAGGTGTGGGAGGACGCGCATCGGCGCGAAGCCGCCGCGGCACCTGCGCCGGTCGCTGCCCAGCCCGTGATTGCTGCGGCGCCGGTGGCCGAGGCCGAGCCGACCCGCAATCCCGATGACCCTTACATCGAGACCATCCGCTGCTCGAGCTGCAATGAATGCACGCAGGTCAACCCGCGGATGTTCGCTTACGACGGGAACAAGCAGGCCTACATCGCTGACCTGAAGGCGGGCACCTACCGGCAGCTCGTCGAGGCTGCCGAGAGCTGCCAGTTGTCGATCATCCACCCCGGCAAGCCGCGGGATCCGAGCGAATCCGGGCTCGAGGAATTGCTCGAGCGGGCGCAGCCGTTCTTGTAGGAGGTGCCGGTGTTACGGTTCGGTCGGACTTGCCGCGGTGCGAGCAATTCCGACCGAACCGTAACACCGGCACCTCAGTTAACGCGGCGGCGCATGCGGCGGACGGTGCCGTCCGAATCGTCGTCCAAGCCTTGCACCCGGCCAGCCTCGGCAGCATCGAGCAACGCGCGCATACGCGGTCCCATCCGCCGGGCGATGTCGAGGATTTTGCTCGCGTCGGCCGGGCGCGCGACCAGGTAACCCTGCACGCTCACGTCGCCGCAAGCCGACAGGAAATCGAGCTGACTGGTCCGCTCGAGGCCCTCGATCGTGACCTGCAGGCCCAGGCTGCGGCAAAGCGCAATGATGGAGTTGGCGATCGATGCGGCCCGTGGATTCGAGTCGACCTCGGCCAGCACGCTGCGGTCGAGCTTGACGCGACTCAACGGCAGCCGCTCGAGCGAGGTCAGCGAGGAGTAGCCCGTGCCGAAGTCGTCGAGCGCGGTCATGATGCCCATCATCCTGAGCGCTCGCAGCGTCTCCACCGTGATGGCGCCCGTCTGCAGCATGTTCTCGGTGAGCTCGAGCTCGATCGCCTCCGGCGGCAGGCCGTGCAGCTCCAGCAGCCGTTCGACGTCGGCCAGGAAGTCGCCGGAGATGAACTGCTGCGCGGAAACGTTGATGGCGACCTTCGCATCGGTCCAGCCCGCGTCGCGCCAGCTGCGGACGTCCTTCGCTGCCTGGTCGAGGATCCACGTATTCAGGTCCAGCATCAGGCCCGACTGTTCCGCAATGCTGATGAATTCGCCTGCCGGCAGGATGACCGAGTCGCTCTGGCGCCAGCGCAACAGGGCTTCGACGCCCGTCGTCTCCAGCCGCCCGAGGCAGACCAGCGGCTGGTAGTGCAGCACGAACTCGCCCGCGTCGATGGCCCGGCGCAGCGCCTGTTCCACCCGGAAGCGATTCGACGCCGCCACGAGCAGCGTCGGGTCATAGGTGCAGAGCCGATTGCGGCCGAGTTCCTTGGCGCGGAACAGGGCGGCATCGGCGGCGCGCAGCAGCGACGCCGCGTCGTCGCCGTGGTCCGGGAAGATCGCCGCTCCGCCGCTGACGCCGATCGAAATCTCACGGCGATCCACCTGCAGCGGGCGCTGGAAGCGGGCGACCAGCGTCGCGGCGCGCGACTCGATCTCCGCAACGGAGCCGGAGAACGGGAAGACGAGCGTGAACTCGTCGCCGCCGAGGCGCGCGATGAAACCGGAATCGCCCACCAGCAACCGCAGTCGTTCGCCGATCTCGGTCAGGACGCGATCGCCGAACTCGTGACCCAGGCTGTCGTTGACCGTCTTGAAATTGTCGAGGTCCAGGAACAGCACGGCGAGGCGATCGCCATGCTCGGCGGTCGCGGCAATCCGGTCACTGAGGTACTTGAACAACTGCCGTCGGTTGGGCAGGTTCGTCAGTGAATCGTGCTCGGCGAGGTGCTGCAGCTGCTGCGTGCGCTCCGTGACGCGCTGCTCGAGCAGCGCCTGGTAGCTGCGCACCTCGCGCTCGGCACCGTCGAGCTCGGTCGCCATCTGGTTGAAGGCTCGCGCAAGCGTCGCCAGTTCGCTGGCGCCGCCCGGGCGCACGCGCGTGGACAGGTCGCCTCCCGCGAGCCGCCTGGCGCTGGCGGTCAGGCGCCGGATCGGCCAGGTAATGACGATCGTGGTTACAGCCAGCACGAACAGGGCCGCCAGCACGGCTTTCGCGGTCGCATCCTTGACGTCTTGCGCGGCACCCTGGAGTGACTGTGACGCGGAGGCCGTTGCCGTCGTGAACCGGCTCCAGGCCGGGACTTCGTACTGCTCGCGGATCTGTGCGGCCAGCAGCTCGCCCGCGGCCGAGAACTCCGCTCGACCGGCCTCGATCTCGGTTCGCAGCACCTGGGCGGTCTGCCTGAACTGCACGGCCCGGTCGAAGTCCTCGACGACGAGCGCGAGCCAGGCCGTGCCGGGCGACTGGTTCAGCTCGGCCTCGTGCGATTGCAGCACGCTGCGGAAGTGCGTCTCGCCAGGGGTCTCCCGGATGGCCCGCGCCGACCCCAGGTCGAACTCGTGCATTGCGTCCCCGCGGGCGGCGTCGAGCGCCGCTGCCATTTCCTTCATCGTCGGGCGCGTCAGCACGTTCTCGCCGACGCGGACGCCCGAGCTGCCGCCTGCCTCGAGGCGTTGAGTGATGACCTCGTAGACGGACTCCAGGCTGATCAGCGTGGACCGGCGCGCCTCGCGGAGCCGCGCCAGCCGAAAGCCCAGCGCCTGGTGGCGCGCGATCTGCTCGCTCAGCGGGTCGCCCCCGATCTGGTCGGCCGGAGCGCCCGGCTGCGGAGCGGCGTTGGCCGCCCTGGACAGCCGCTCGCCGGCCACTACGAGCGCCGCGCGGTTTGCCGGGGAATCGGTGCCGACGAAGGCCAGCACGGCTCGATCGAACGCAGTCGAGCTCTCGCCGAGCTCACGCGCGGTGCTCGTCAGCAGCTCGATCTCCGAGCGCACTTCGACAAGCTGGTCGGTGGCGTGGTCGGCGCCGCGACTCGCGAGCAGGCTGCCGGTCACGAACGCGGCGATCATCAGCGCAAACCCCGAGACGAGCCAGACTGCGATCGATATGCCCAGCGTGCGCGGGAAGCGGAGCTTCCCGCGCTCGGAATCAGGATTGGTCAAAATGGCACCTGTATCGCAGTCGGTTTCAGGGCAGATCGGTCTTGCCCATCAGGTAACGGTCGCACTCGCGCGCGGCCCCGCGGCCCTCGTTGATTGCCCAGACGACGAGGCTCTGGCCGCGCCGGCAGTCACCGGCGGCGAAGACGCCCTTGAGGCTGGTGGTGTAGCGGCCGTGCTCCGCGCGGACGTTGCTTCGAGCGTCGCACTCGACGCCAAGTTCCCTGAGCAGCGCCTGCTCGGGCCCGAGGAAGCCCATCGCGAGCAGCGCGAGCTGCGCCGGGCGAACCTGCTCGGTGCCAGGCACTTCGGCCGGGACCACCTGGCCCTTCTCGTTGCGTTCCCACTTGACCTGCACCGTGACGATTTCCTTGAGCCGGCCGTCGGCATCGCCCACGAACCGCTTCACGGTCGTCAGGTAAACACGCGGATCGTGGCCGAACTTCGCCGCCGCCTCTTCCTGGCCGTAGTCGAGCTTGTAGACCTTCGGCCACTCCGGCCACGGGTTGTCGGCGGCACGCTCGACGGGCGGCCGCGCCATGATCTCGATCTGCAGCAGGCTCCTGCAGCCCTGGCGCAGCGCCGTGCCGACGCAGTCGGTGCCGGTGTCGCCGCCGCCGATCACGACCACGTCCTTGCTGCGCGCGTGGATCGGGCTCTGGTCCGGGCCGCCGTCGAGCAGCGATTTCGTGCTCGCAGTCAGGTATTCCATCGCGAAGTGCACGCCCGCCAGCTCGCGCCCCTCCAGCGCCAGGTCGCGCGGCAGCGTCGCGCCGGTGCACAGCACGGTCGCGTCGAAGTCGCGCAGCAGCAGCTGGGCTTCGACGTTGTCGCCGACGCTGGCATTGCAGATGAACTTGATGCCCGACTGCTCCATGACCTGGAGCCGGCGCAGCACGACCTCGCGCTTGTCGAGCTTCATGTTCGGGATGCCGTACATCAGCAGCCCGCCGGGTCGGTCGTCGCGCTCGAGCACGGTCACGAGGTGGCCGGCGCGGTTCAGCTGCTCGGCGGCCGCGAGGCCCGCGGGTCCCGAGCCGATCACGGCGACGCGCTTGCCAGTGCGCGCCTTCGGCGTCTCCGGCAGCACCCAGCCCTCGTCCCAGCCGCGGTCGATGATCTCGGCCTCGATGTTCTTGATCGTGACCGGTGGCTCGTTGATGCCGAGCACGCACGAGCCTTCGCACGGCGCCGGGCAGACACGCCCGGTGAACTCCGGGAAGTTGTTCGTCATGTGCAGGCGGTCGAGCGCCTCGTGCCACAGCCCTCGATAGACGAGGTCGTTCCACTCCGGGATCACGTTGTTGATCGGGCAACCGGAGGCCATGCCGCTGATCAGCTTGCCCGTGTGGCAGAACGGCACGCCGCAGTCCATGCAGCGCGCGCCCTGCTGGCGCAGGCGCTTCTCCTCGAGGTGAGGATGGAATTCCTTCCAGTCGCCGAGGCGCTGCAGGGGGGCGCGATCGATCGGCAACTCGCGCAGGTACTCGATGAATCCCGTTGGCTTTCCCATCGTCTTCTTCCCGGGCCCGGAGACCCGCTCAGTTGCCCCCGACGCGCGACAGGTCGCGGGCGTTTTCTTCGAAGGCCATCATGATCGCTTCCTCGCCGACGAGTCCCTGCTCCTCGGCGCGCGCGATCGCGGCCAGCATGCGCTTGTAGTCGCGCGGAATGACCTTCACGAACTTCGGCACGCTCTCGTCCCAGGCATCCAGCACCTGGCGCGCCCGGCTGCTCGAGGTGTGCTCGAGGTGCCGCTCGACCAGGCGGCGCACCGCCGTGATCTCGGCCCCGTCCTCCAGGCGCTCGAGGCTCACCATCTGTGCGTTGACCTTGCCGGCGAAGTCGCCGGCCTCGTCGAGCACATAGGCGATTCCGCCCGACATGCCGGCCGCAAAATTGCGCCCCGTCGGGCCGAGCACGACGACGCGCCCGCCCGTCATGTACTCGCAGCCGTGGTCGCCGACCGCCTCGACGACCGCGTCCACGCCGCTGTTGCGGACGCAGAAGCGCTCGCCCGCCGCGCCGCGGATGTAGGCCTGGCCGCGGGTCGCGCCGTACAGCGCGACGTTGCCGACGATGACGTTCTCGCCGGCCGCGAAGGGCGCCTCCCGCGGCGGAAACACCGCGATCTTGCCGCCCGACAGCCCCTTGCCGACGTAGTCGTTCGCGTCGCCTTCCAGCGACAGCGACAGTCCCGGCGGAATGAACGCGCCGAAGCTCTGGCCGGCCGAGCCGCGGAAGTGCAGTCGGATCGTGTCCTCCGGCAGGCCCTTCGCGCCGTACTTGCGCGTGATCTCGCTGCCCGTGATCGTGCCGACCACGCGATTGACGTTGCGGATCGGCAGTTCCGCGACCACTTCCTCGCCGCGCTCGATCGCGGGCTTGCAGAGGTCGAGCAGCACGGTCACGTCGAGCGAGCGATCGATGCCGTGATCCTGCTCGTCCTGGCAGTAGCGGCCCCAGTCTGGATCCACTTCCGGCGAGTAGAGCAGGTTGGTGAAATCGAGCCCCTTCGCCTTCCAGTGCGCGATGGCATGGCGCGGCTCGAGCTTGTCGACGCGGCCGACCATCTCTTCGACCGTGCGGAAGCCGAGTTGCGCCATGATCTCGCGCAGCTCCGCGGCGATGAAGCGCATGAAATTGACGACGTGCTCGGGCTTGCCCTTGAACTTCTCGCGCAGTCGCGGATCCTGCGTCGCGATGCCGGCCGGGCAGGTGTTCAGGTGGCAGACGCGCATCATGATGCAGCCGGTCGCCACCAGCGGCGCGGTGGCAAAGCCGAATTCCTCGGCGCCGAGCAGCGCGGCCACGGCGACGTCCCGCCCGGTCTTGAGCTGGCCGTCCGTTTCGACCGCGATGCGGCTGCGCAGGTTGTTCAGCACCAGCGTCTGGTGCGTCTCGGCGAGACCGAGCTCCCACGGCAGGCCGGCGTGCGTGATCGAGGTCTGCGGCGATGCGCCGGTGCCGCCGTCGTAGCCGCTCACCAGCACGACGTCGGCGTGCGCCTTCGCGACGCCCGCGGCGATCGTGCCGACGCCGACCTCGGCTACGAGCTTGACGCTGACCCGCGCCTGACGGTTGGCGTTCTTCAGGTCGTGGATCAGCTCGGCGAGGTCTTCGATCGAATAGATGTCGTGGTGCGGCGGCGGCGAAATCAGGCCCACGCCCGCCGTGGTGTGCCGCGTCCGGGCGACCCACGGGTAGACCTTGGTGCCCGGCAGCTGGCCGCCCTCGCCGGGCTTGGCACCCTGCGCCATCTTGATCTGCAATTCCTTCGCGCTCACCAGGTACTCGCTCGTGACGCCGAAGCGCCCCGAGGCGACCTGCTTGATCGCGGAGTTCCTCGAGTCACCGTTCGGCAGCGGCACGAAACGCTCTGGATCCTCGCCGCCCTCGCCGGTGTTGCTCTTGCCGCCGATCCGGTTCATCGCGATCGCCAGCGTCTCGTGCGCTTCCTTGCTGATCGAGCCGTAGGACATCGCGCCGGTCTTGAACCGGTGCATGATGGTCTCTACCGGCTCGACTTCCTCGAGCGGGATCGCGTCGCCCGACTTGAACTCGAGCAGCCCGCGCAGCGTGCTGAGATTCGTCGCCTGCTCGTTGACGAGCTGCGAATACGACTTGAACGTCGCATAGCTGCCGGTGCGCACCGCCTTCTGCAGCCGGTGGATCGTCTCCGGGTTGAACAGGTGGTGCTCGCCGTCCGCGCGCCACTGGTACTGCCCGCCGACCGGCAGCGCGTGACGCTCGAGCGGGCGGTCGGGGAACGCCGCGGCGTGGCGCATCAGCACTTCCTGGGCGATCACGTCCGTGCCGATGCCACCGACGCGTGACGGCGTCCAGCTGAAGTACTCGTCGATGACGTCCTGGCGGAGGCCGAGCGCCTCGAACACCTGCGCGCCGCGATAGCTCTGCAACGACGAGATGCCCATCTTGGACGCGACCTTGATCACGCCCTTGGCCGCGGCCTTGACGAAGTTGGCGCAGGCTTTCCTGTGGTCGATGCCCGTCAGCATCCCCTCGTTGATCATCCGGTCGATCGTCTCGAACGCGAGGTACGGGTTGATCGCGCTGACGCCGTAGCCGATCAGCAGCGCGAAGTGGTGCACCTCGCGCGCCTCGCCGGTCTCGAGCACCAGGCTCGCGCGCGTGCGCAGGCCCTCGCGGATCAGGAAGTGGTGCAATCCGGCGACCGCCATCAGCGCGGGGATCGGCGCGAACTCCTTGTTCACGCCGCGGTCGCTCAGCACGATGACGTTGACCTCCTCCTCTTCGATGAGCCGCCGCGCCATCAGGCGCAGCTCTTCCATCGACTTGACGAGGCCCTTCTCGCCGCGCGTCACGCGGAACAGGATCGGCAGCACGCCGACGCGCAGCCCGGGCAGGTCCATGCGGCGGACCTTGGCGAACTCCTCGTTGGTCAGGATCGGCCACTTGATCTCGAGCCGGCGGCAGTCGGACGGCTGCGGGTTGAGCAGGTTGCCTTCCGAGCCGAGGCGCGTCTCGGCCGACGTGATCAGCTCCTCGCGGATGCAGTCGATCGGCGGGTTCGTGACCTGCGCGAACAGCTGCTTGAAGTAGTCGTAAAGCGGCCGGGGGCGGTTCGACAGCACCGCGAGCGGCGTGTCGTTGCCCATCGAGCCCACGGCCTCGACGCCGTCGCGGGCCATCGGCGTCAGCACGATGCGCTCGTCCTCGAACGTGTAGCCGAACGCGACTTGGCGCTGCAGCAGCGTCTCCGGATCCGGCGCGGGTACTTCCGGCGCGGCGGGCAGGTCGTCGACGTGGACGAGGTATTCATCGAGCCACACGCGGTACGGGCGCTGCGTGGCGATCGTGCGCTTGATCTCCTCGTCGTCGATGATGCGGCCCTGCTCGGTGTCGACCAGGAACATGCGGCCCGGCTGCAACCGGCCTTTCTGCACGACGGTCTCCGGCGGCACGTCGAGCACGCCCGCCTCGGAAGCCAGGATCACCAGGTCGTCGCTGGTCACGTAGTACCGCGACGGACGCAGGCCATTGCGATCGAGCACGGCGCCGATCTGCCTGCCGTCGGTGAACGCGATCGAGGCCGGACCGTCCCACGGCTCCATCAGGCTCGAGTGGTACTGGTAGAAGGCGCGCTTGTCGTCGTCCATCGACTCGTGGTTCGACCACGGCTCCGGGATCATCATCATCACGGCGTGCGGCAGCGAGCGGCCCGCGAGATAGAGCAGCTCGAGCGAGTTGTCGAACATGCCCGAATCGCTGCCGTTTGGATTGATGATCGGCCGGATCTTCTCGATGTCCTCGCCGAATGCCTCCGCCTCGAAGCGCGCCTCGCGCGCGTGCATCCAGTTGGCGTTGCCGCGCACGGTGTTGATCTCGCCGTTGTGGGCGATGTAGCGGCACGGGTGCGCGCGATCCCAGCTCGGGAACGTGTTGGTGCTGAAGCGCGAATGCACCAGTGCGAGTGCAGTTTCGATCAGCGGGTTGTGCAGGTCCGGGAAGTACTGGTCGAGCTGCGTCGTGAGCAGCATGCCCTTGTAGACGAAGGTGCGGCACGACAGGCTGACGACGTACCAGTACTCCGCGCCGGCGATCGTCGACATGCGGATCTCGTTGTACGCGCGCTTGCGGATCACGTAGAGCTTGCGCTCGAAGTCGAGCTCGTCGGTGATGGTCGGGTCGCGGCGGATGAACACCTGCCGCATGAAGGGCTCGCAGGAGCGGGCGGTCTCGCCGAGCATGCCGTTCACGGTGGGCACGGTCCGCCAGCCGATGACCTGCTGGCCCTCCGCCTGCACGACCTGCTCAAAGCGCTCCTCGACCTTGCGACGCACGGTCGGGTTACGGGGCAGAAAGATGATGCCGCTGCCGTACTCGCCGGCGGGCGGCAGCGGAATGCGCGCCTTCTTGCAGACCTCCTCGTTGAAGGCGTGCGGCATCTGCAGCAGCACGCCGGCGCCGTCGCCCGTGTTGATCTCGCAGCCGCAGGCGCCGCGGTGGTCGAGGTTCTTCAGGACCTGGATGGCCTGCTCGAGGATGCGGTGCGACTTGTGCCCCTTGATGTTGACGACGAACCCGAGCCCGCAGGCGTCGTGCTCGAAACGCGGATCGTAGAGTCCCTGCTGGGTGGGGCGCTCGGAACGGGATCGATGGGTCGTGCTCATCGGTTCAGGCCTGCCTGCATGTCGAAAGGCGTCACTCAAAGGCACACTGCGGCCTCGGCTGTCCCAACCGGTGGACCCCTGCGTGCGTGACAGAATCGTGGAAGCCCCTGTCATATGACATGAGGGCTTGCCGTCGTCAATGCAGTGCAGCAAAGCGAGTCGATGCCGAGCCTGGCCGGATTCGCGGCGTGGGCCGCGGAAGCTGGCGTAAGGTGTTGAGAGGTCTATACTTTCGCGCTTCGACGGCCGGCTGGCGTCCGTCCAACAACCAAGGGGAGAAAAATGGAAGCAGGTACCGCGGGAACCATGGTCGGGGTCGGGCTGGGAATTTTCGTCCTGTACGTGGCCCTGAGCGGCCTGATCGTCGGTGCGCTGGCGCGCTGGGCGCTGCCGGGACCGGACCCGATGGGGTGGTTGCCGACGATTGGCTTCGGGCTCGCCGGGTCGTTCCTCGGCGGACTGCTCGGGCGCCTGATTCATCTGCCGGGCTGGTTCGGATTGATCGCATCGATCGCCGGCGCCGCACTGCTGATCTGGTTCTTCCGTCGCCGGAAGGCCGCGCCCCCGCCGCCGGAGAAAATCAGTAACTAATTGATTATTAAAGGTTTATAGACCATGTACCGTGACATGGGACGGGCGTTCTGGTAGCCTGCCCGGACTTTGCGGCCCGGGCCGGCCCCGCCAAGCGGGCCGCTGGCCCACCCCGAGTCCCGTGAAGCCCGTCACTGGGTCGGGATTCCGGTTTGACCGGGCGCACGCCGCGGCACAACCTCCGTTCCGGACCGAGAACCCGTCACCATGCAGCGCAGGAAAGTCATGCCGAAGCGAGAGAGGCCACCGCGCAAGCGGCGTCCGGGCCTGCTCGCTTTGGCCGTCCTGGCCCTGACGCTGCCGTTCGGCGCGGCCCGCGCGTCTGTCCAGGAAGGGGTCGTCTCCTGGTACGGGGAGCAGTTCCACGAGCGGCCGACCGCCAGCGGCGAGCTGTTCGACGCCACGGCGATGACGATGGCGCACCCGACCCTGCCGTTCGGCACCCGCGTCAAGGTGACCAACCTGCGCAACGGGCGCAGCGTCGTCGTGCGGGTCAACGATCGCGGGCCGTTCGTCGGCACCCGGATCGCCGACGTTTCGGCGGCGGCGGCTGCGTCGCTCGGCATGCTGCGCCGCGGGCTGGCGCGCGCCCGGATCGAAATCCTCGGTCACGAGTAGTCTCTCTATCGAAGTGATCCGATCAATCGATTGGATCAATCATCTGCCGTGCGTCATCGTCTCCTCACAAGTTCGGTGAGCCCACCGATCGAGGAGGCCAGGCCGTGAAAAGAGATCTGCTCAAGACCGCGTCCTTCGCCGCGCTGCACTTCGGCGTGGCCTTCACGGTGACCTACGCGCTCACCGGATCGGTGGCGGTCGCGACGAGCGTCGGCCTCATCGAGCCCGTCGCGAACACGATCGCGTTCTACTTCCACGAGCGGGCCTGGCGCCGGGTGGACGGGAATGCATCCTCGCGGAACAATGCCCCGGCGATGTGCTGCGGGGTACTCAAAGCGGGATGAACGGCGCGAGGCGGGCAGGGGACACGGCCGCGGAATCTGCGGGACAGAAGGCTATTGCGTTCGTTCTGCGTGCGGCCCTGCGCGCGACCGTCAAGCGTGCGTTCCAGGCGGGCCTTCCCATCGGGCAGCAGCGCCGGCGGTTGCTGTCGGCGACGCGGCTGACATTGCCGCCGCGCAGCGTGTCGTTCGAGACTGCGATCTCGGCCGGCGTGTCCGGCGAGATGGTCCGCCAGCGCGGCAGCGAAGCCGCATTACCGGTCATCCTGTACCTGCACGGCGGAGGCTACACGACGGGCTCGCCGCGGACGCACCGCGCGCTCACGGGCCACCTGGCCGTGCGCTGCGGAGCGCGCCTCTTCGTCCCGGATTACCGGCTCGCGCCAGAGCATCCCTTTCCCGCAGGATTGGACGACGCGGTGACGGCCTATCGAGGCCTGCTCGGCGACGGTGTCGCGCCCGGAGATATCGTGATCGCGGGCGACTCGGCGGGTGGCGGCCTCGCGGTGGCCGCGGCATTACGGTTGCGCGAGCTCGGCCAGCCGATGCCTCGGGCGCTGGTGCTCTTTTCGCCGCTGGCAGACCTGGCCCGCGAGTATCCCGACGTCCCGCCGCGCGGCGAAGTCATGCTGACGCCGGCCTGGCTGCGCGAGTGCGCGCGCGCCTATGTCGCGGCCGGTGACCCGCGCGACCCGTTGATCTCCCCCGTGGCAGCCGACCTGCAAGGACTGCCGCCGACGCTGATCCAGGTAGGCACCGACGAACTGCTGCTGCCGGACTCGCGGCGCCTGTCCGAGCGGCTGCAGTCAGCTGGCGTGCGTGCCGAATTCCATGAATTTCCCGGCCGCTGGCACGTCTTCCAGGCCAGCGCCGGCGTACTCGCGGATGCGGACCGTGCTCTCGACGAGGTTGCGCGTTTCATTCGCAGCGCTGCGCACTGAGCGCGCGCGGATGAAGTCGGCGACGGCGCGCACGCCGGCCTTCGCCTCCGGCACCCACGTGAACACGTGGAACACGTGCGGCATATCGAGCCACACCTCGATTTCCGCCTCGACGCCCGCCTGGCGCGCCCGGTCGTGTGCGCGCACCGAGTCGTCGAGCATCATCTCCGTCGAGCCGGCGTGGAACAGCAGCGGCGGCAATCCGTTCCAGTTGCCGAACAACGGCGACAGCAACGGATTCCGCCGGTCCTGGCCTGGGCCGTAGACGTCGGGCAACAGGTCCAGCGCGGCCGGCGCGAAGATCGGGTCGGCCTTCGCGTTGTATTTCGCCGACGGCGCCGACATCGTCAGGTCGGTGGAAGGCGACAGCAGCACAGCGCAGTCGGGCATCGGCAGCAGCGCGTCGCGCGCCCGCATCATCGTGACGAGCGACAGGCTGCCGCCCGCGGAGTCGCCGGCCAGTGCGAACGGACGTTCCGGGTAGCCTTGGTCGATGAGCCAGCGATAGACGGCGAAGCAGTCGTCGATGCCGGCCGGGAACGGGTGCTCGGGTGCGAGGCGATACTCCGGCAGCAGGACGCGCATGCCGGTCTGCTGGCAGAGTTGCGTGGCGAAGCGTCGATAGATCGAAGGCAGGTGCAGGCACCATGCGCCGCCGTGCAGATAAAGGAGAGTGCCTCGCTGCGCTAGAGCCGGTTCGCCGTACCAGGTCGCCGGGACCCCGGCGATCTCGACCGATTCCATCGCGATCGGGGCGGCTCGCCGACCCAGACGCGCGTCCATCTTCGCCGTATGTGCGCGAACTTCGTTGATATCGAGGTCTGGCCGCCAAACCGACTTTGTCGTCAGCCGGAGTAAACGATTGATCATCCGGGCGCGGAAGCTAGGCATCGCCGGCTCCTGAAGAATGCTGCATTGCACCATTGTGGGCCCATCGGGCCACGGTTGCCAGTCGCAATTCGCGCGTATCCACTGCGCCGCGTGCGCAACCCGGCAACGAGCGCTACGCTGCACCACGATGCTCCCTGATCCCGTGACCGCGGCGCCAGACTGTACTTCGCTGGATCTGTTCGAGGGCGAGGCCCGGCTCTGGTCGGCGGCCTTTCGGCCGGAGGAGGCCGCAGGACTCTTCGCCGAACTGCTGCGTACGATCGACTGGCAGCAGGAATCGATCCTGATGTTCGGCCGCCGTGTCCTCGTGCCCCGGCTCGTCGCCTGGCACGGCGATCCGGGAGCGAGCTACACGTATTCGGGGACCGCACACCAACCCTTGCCCTGGAACCGGCCGCTCGCCCGCATTCGCGACCGGGCGGTGGAGCTGTGCGGCGCGCAATTCAATGCGGTCCTGCTCAATCTCTACCGGGACGGCCGCGACGGCATGGGCTGGCACGCGGACGACGAGGCGGAACTCGGTCGCGATCCGGTCATCGCTTCGGTTTCGCTCGGCGCGTCGCGCCGCTTCTGCTTGCGCCACCGGAAACGCAGGAACCTGAAAGTCGACGTGCCGCTGCCGCACGGCAGCCTGCTCTGCATGTCGGGACCGACGCAACACCATTGGCTGCACGCGCTGCCCAAGACCCGGGCTGCGGTCGGCGAGCGCATCAACCTGACCTTCCGGCTCGTCGCGATTACGTAGTACCGCGGATTGCCGACGTCGTCCCGGCGGCACAGCGTCAGGCTTCATCCAATCGTCTGAGGGGACTGCCATGATTTCGAAACGCCTCGCCTGGTTGCCGGCTGCAGCGCTGGCCCTCATGGCCGCGAGCGGGTGTGAAAAGAGCGCGCCCGCCGTGAGCTACCAGCGCGATGTGGCGCCGATTCTCGACAAGCACTGCAAGTCCTGCCACATGCCCGGCCAGGCCGGTTACGTGGTGAGCGGTTTCGAGCTCGCAGGCTACGAGTCGCTGATGAAGGGCACGCAGTTCGGCCCGGTGGTCCTGCCCGGCGATCCGCTGACGAGCGTGCTGGTGATGCTGATCGAGGGTCGTGTGGACCCGTCGATCAAGATGCCGCACGGTGATGCGTCACCGCTGACGGAGGCCGAGATTCTGGCGATCCGCAACTGGGTCGAGCAGGGCGCGAAGAACAATTGAGCCGGAGACTCGCGCGAGCCGTCGCTGCTGCCTGCGCGGGCGCCGGCCTGGTCGTCGCCGTGCCGCCCGCGAGCGACGCGCAGGACGCGCCGATTGCCCGCCGGGCTGCCGTCCTCGAGCAGGTGCTCGTGACTGCGCAACGCCGCGAGCAGGCTCAGCAGGAGGTGCCGATCTCGATCCAGGTCGTCGGCACCGACTTGCTCGATGACGTCGCGGCAGACGACCTCGGCGACCTGTCGGTCTTCGTGCCCGGTCTCGAGATCACGAGCGACAGCCCGACACAGCCTCGCTATTCGATTCGCGGTATCGGCACCAACGATTTCGGCGTCGGCACCGATCCGTCGGTC
>Ga0209253_10000038_pt1 | contig 83157 bp, 72 predicted proteins | sample FrelakmetBRP12BR_FD_187145 | JGI IMG/M metagenome (GOLD analysis project Ga0209253, IMG submission 187145) | Freshwater lake sediment microbial communities from the University of Notre Dame, USA, for methane emissions studies - BRP12 BR (SPAdes)... | ecosystem: Environmental > Aquatic >...
CCCGGCGACCGGCATGATGATGTCGGCGCCCGCGTCGAGCAGCGTCTCGGTCATCGTGCGGCCCTTGTCGGTGTCGGTGAAGTCACCGGTGAACAGGCCATCCTGCGCCACCGGATCCCAGCCCTCGAGCTTCACGCTCGTGCCGTGGACCTTGTTGTATTCCTGGATGCCCATGTAGTAGCCGTCGCTGAAGGCGGTGACCGGCGGGATGTTGATGCCGGCGTACACGCCGACGACCCCGGTCTTGGTCATGCCCGCCGCCAGGTAGCCGGCCAGCATCGTGGCTTCATTGATGTTGTAGAAGCTGCCCATGTAGTTCGGGATGTCCGGCGACCAAGTGTCGACGCCGCCGAAGCTCACGTCCGCATTGGCGGGCGCAACCTTCGCCAGGGCGCCATCCAGCAGGAAGCCGACGCCGAAGATCATGTTGCAGCCTTCCTCGACGAAGGCGTTCAGGTTCGGCTCGTAATCGGCCTCACCCTTCGACTCGAGGAAGCGGATGTCGGCGCCCAGCTCTGCCTGGGCGCGTTCCATACCTACCCAGGCAAACTGGTTGAAGGACTTGTCATCCGTGCCGCCGGTGTCCGAGACCTGGCAGGCGATGTACGCAGGCACGACCGGGGGCGGAGGCGGTGCTTCGGTGGGCGGGACCGCGGTCGGTTCCACAACTACCGGTGGCGCTTCGGTCGGCGCAGCCTGGCCGCAGGCGCTCAGCACAAAGGCCAGCGCCAGCAGCACCGAAAGGACGGCGTACAGCTTCTTCATCTTCTCTCACTCCTTGTTTGGATTTCGGGAAGAGGTGTTCCCGGACTACACACGAGGATCTGCACGTGCCATCTTTGGATGTGGAGGACGCCGATCATCCCTTTCCCCGGAGGGCCGGGCCTTCCGGCTGGTAGTTCCTGTAGTGTAGCACGAGATACGGCCTCAGGCAAACCGCCTGCCCGCAGGGCTAGACATCCGGCTCTTCTTCCAGGCTGCCATAGTCCAGCACTTCCCTGGCCTGGGAGCCTTCCTTGGCCGGGCCGATGATCCGGCGTTCCTCGAGCATATCCACCAGCCGGGCCGAGCGTGTGTAGCCGATCCGCAGCCGGCGCTGGAGCAGGGAGATGGACGCCCGGCGCATCCCACGCACAACCCGTACCGCCTCGTCAAACAGCGGGTCGACGCCTTCCTCGGCCTCTGCCTCGATCTCATCCCATAGCGGCGCTTGCTTGAGCGGCACGCCGGGCATCGGCCGCTCCGCCGCCTGGCCACCCACGGGTGCCGGAGTGCTGGGCCCGACGGCCTGGCCGCGCCAGAACAGGATCAGCCGGTTGAGCTCGGCCTCGGAGACGAACGCCCCTTGCATGCGGATCGGAGCCGGGGCATCCGGCGAGTGGAACAGCATGTCGCCCCGCCCCAGCAGGCGCTCAGCGCCGGGCTGGTCCAGGATCACCCGGCTGTCGACCGACGAGGCCACGGCGAAGGCAATGCGCGCCGGGAAGTTGGCTTTGATCAGGCCCGTGATCACGTCCACCGACGGCCGCTGCGTGGCGATCACCAGGTGGATGCCGGTCGCCCGGGAGAGCTGCGCCAGCCGCGTCAGCACGCGTTCGGTCTCGTCCGGCGCCAGCATCATCAGGTCGGCCAGTTCGTCGATCACCACCACCAGGTAGTTGAACCCCTTCTGCCCGGCGGCCTGCATCCGCGTGTTGAACTCAGCGATGTTGCGCACGCCCTCGCGGGCGAAGCGCCGGTAGCGTTCGTCCATCTCGCGCGACACCCACTGCAGCGCCGGAACGACGCGCTCCAGGTCCACCACCACGGGCGCCAGCAGGTGCGGGATGCCGTTGTAGAAGGTCAGCTCGACCCGTTTGGGGTCGACCATCACGAACTTGAGCGCCTCGGGCGAGTTCTGCAAGAGCAGGCTGGCGATCAGAGCGTTGACGCACACCGACTTGCCCGAGCCGGTCGTGCCGGCGATAAGCAGGTGGGGCATCATCACCAGGTCGGTCGAGATCGGCCGGCCGGAAACGTCGCGCCCCAGCCCGAGGCGCAGCGGGGGCCGCAGTTTCCGGAACGACTCGGCCTCGAGCACGTCGCGCAGCGCCACCAGCGAAATCACCGGGTTGGGCACCTCGATGCCCACGTAGCCCTTGCCCGGCACGGGCGCCTCGATCCGGATCGACTGCGCTGCCAGTGCCAGCGCCAGATCGTCGGCCAGAGCGGCGATCTTGCCCACCTTGACCTTGACGCGTTTCCCGCCGCGCACGTCGACGAAGTCCGGCTCGACCCCAAACTGCGTGATCGTCGGGCCGCGGTTGGTTTCTACCACGCGAGCCGGGGCGCCGAATGCCCGCAGGGTCTCCTCGATCAGCCGGGCCCGTTCCCGGTCAAACTCCTCGTCCGCCTTGCCCTCCGCCCCGGGCTCGAGGATCTCGGCGATTTCGGGCAATACCCAGACAGGCGCCGGCGCCTCCGGCTCCGCCTCGGGCCCAACCTCGGACGCAGGCATCTCTGCGGAACCCCTTGCACCCGAGGTGACCGGCATGGGGCTCACCGCGCCGGACGCTGCCGCAGACCGGATGGGCGTCGCCTCGGGCGCAGGGGCAAAGGAGGCGGCCAGCCGTCGTCCGTCGGATGGCGGCCGCACGCGTCGCACGACGCCCTCAACCCGGGCCACCACATCGGACAGCGACCAACCGGCGACGAGCATCACGCCGCCGAGCAGCCAGGCTGCCATCACGACCACAGTCCCGGCGACGCCCAGTGCACCCAGCAGCCCGCCCCACAGCACCGCGCCCAGTAACCCGCCGCCGCGTCCCTGGTCGGCGAACTGCAGCGCCTCCACGCGGTCGGCGGGGAACAGGCAGGCGTGCAGAAGGACGAGCAGTGCCAGGTAGAGCAGAACGGCGCCGACTACCTGTGCCGCACGGACCTGGGGCAGGCGCGCCTGAAAGCGGCGCAGCAGCAACCACAGCCCCGCTGCAGCGAGCGCCAGCGGAACCGCCAGCAGCCCCCACCCGAACACGGTCTGGAGCAGGTCCAGCCAGGCGCGGGTCAGCACGCCTTCCGGAACGAGCAGGCTGGCGACCGAAAACAGGCCCAGAGCGATCAGGGCCGCGCCGGTGACTTCACCTCGGTGCTGTCGGAGGAACTCGAGAGCGGCATCGAGCCACGCCGGCCGCGTGCTGCCGGGAGCGGGCCCGCGCCGTGGGCTGCGAGGACGGCCGGATCGGCCGGAGGGCACGGAGCGTGAGGCTGAGCCTGCGCCCCGGCCTGCGCGCGCGGGCGGTTTGGAACGAGCCAAGAAGGGTGATCTCCCGTCGCGGATTATAGCATGCGGGTCGCGTTCACTTACCGGCCCGGCACGCGGCATTCTCGGATTCAATGTAGCCTCCCCATCCAACCGGGAGGCAAGATGCCCAATCGAACCCTTCGCCCGCCTGACGCGCGCTTCTTCCGCGCCCTCTACGCCCTCGGCCTCGGGCCGATCGTCGGCCGGCTGATCCTGCTGCTGACCACCACCGGCCGCAAGACCGGGCGGCAACGCGTGACCGCGCTTCAGTACGAGGAGCTCGACGGCGCATACCTGCTGGGTTCGTCACGCGGCATGCAGGCTGACTGGGTGCGCAACCTGGTGGCCAATCCGGAGGTGGAGATCCGGGTCCGGTCCCGGTGGTTCCGCGGGCAAGCCGAAGCGGTCACCGAGCCGGAGCGGATTGCGGACTTCATGGAACTGCGCCTCCAGCGACACCCGCGCATGGTCGGCAGGATCCTGCAGATGGAGGGCCTGTCTGCCCGCCCCACCCGCGCAGAGCTCGTAGGCTACGCCGCGCGGCTGGCGCTGGTAATCGTGCGCCCGCCAGCAACCTGATTCCCGGCCACGGGACAGCGAAGCGGATAGGCACGCCAGGGGCCTTCTAGCCAACGGACCCAAGGGATCCTCCGGCCTGCTGATCCACTCGGGCACATGCCGCGGCGCAGCATCAGCGCAGGACGGCCGGCGGTGTGGATGAACTCAGCGCCGGCGTCGAACTTCCCACGCACCGCCGCCCACTGTTTGCCGAGGACGTCGGGGTCCTCCCGCGCCTCGATCGGGATGTACGTCAGTTCCCGCAGGACCACGCAGCGGAAGGCTTCTCGGCCGTCGCTCACGATGCGGAGCCAGAGGTACTGGAGCCGATCCCCTGACGTTCGCAGCCCACTATCCTGGATCGCCAGATCTGGGGTCATCACGCGGCACCTGGGCACTTGGCGCGGCACTTGGGAGTTATGTGCGGCACATGGCGCGGCACATGGCGCGGCCTAAGCAGGCACATGTGCCAGGGGCCCCTCCGGCACTTGGCGCGGCACTTGGCGCGGCACACGGGAAAATGGGCGAAATCACCCCTAGATATGGCTGACGGCCTAGGCCGCGAGGGACCCAGTGGACTAGCCACCAGCACCTGCCTCCGGGAAGCCCCGGCCGCGCACGGCGTGGATCATCGCCGCTGGTGACGCCGGTGTGGGCGGGTGAACAAAGATGCCCTGCAGCAGGAGCGCAAGGTATCCGACGGGCAGGATCACCCACCGCCCCCAGACCGCCAGCGTGCTCAGGAAGGCGCGCCCCTGCCCGACAATCGCCGCCGGAGACGACGCTCGCCCATGCATTGGCGTCGATGCGGCTGGCGTACGCGGCGTAGCCGGAGAAGCCGAGCGCGGCGATGGCGTACAGGGCTATCCCTCCGCTCGCCCGCCAGCGCAGTGCCTTCGGGTTGAAGCGGTCCAGCTTCACTGCCAGCGCCCCTGCCCAGGCGAGGACGGTGAGGAGCAGCAGCACCGGAGGCGGCACGAATCCCGCGGCGAGAAGGGCTAGGGTGCCGGATGCGGTGATCCATGGCCGTTGTTCGCCAGGAGCCCGGCCGAGAAGGTACGCCAGCGGAAGCTCGAGCAGCAGGATGAAGATGCGGTCGAAGACGACGCAGATCACGGCCAGCAGCCCGTTCACGACCCAGGTGAGAGCGTCAAAAGGGTTCATCGGCTCAACGTCGCCTCATGCAGCCACACCGAGAACTGGCCAGCTGGAAGATCGAAGCTGCGCGGTGCCGTCACTGGGGTGCCCGTGGTGATGCCTGCCACGCTCTGCTGGCATCTGCCGGGGTCTCGAAATGCGATCTGCGAGGCGGCCCATTCCCAGGCGAAGGTCCTATCGGCAAGGACACTCCCGGGCACCGGTTGCACCCTGGTCGAGTCCGGCTGGTACAGCCGGGCCCCGGGATAGCGGGCCGCCAGCTAGGCAAGGATCCATTCGTGGGAGGGGTCTGTCAGGGACGCGATCGTCTTGCACCGGCGTAGGCTCTACAGCGATGGCTCAGCACAACCGGAGGAGTCGACTGCCTATCGACACGTGGACCCCATCTCCGAGGTGGCGCTCAACCTGCGTCCTATGAGGCAGCAGACCGGAAGGCCGCCGGGAGTTCTAGGACGCCAGGCCTTGCTCCTCGCAGGCCCCCACACATCAAATGCCCAGTGCAAACAGAATGAATTCGGCCGCCCGATGCATCCGTCCCTGTGGTGATACGGTTTCTCTCGGCGATGTCCCCGCACCTGGCGCCGGCGGCTGTGCAGGGGACCCCATTGGGCGGGATAGGCGACATCCTGCGTTCGCAGCCGCGCGGCCCTCAAGGCCGGCGACCCCTGAGGCCCGGCCCTTCGCCGGGCCAAGGGGGCGCCTGGCCTATGGGCCGCGCTCCGGCCTTATGGAAGTCCAGGGTTGAGCCCGCGCGCCTCTCGGCATCAGACCGGCTGGGACTCTCATGCGTTTCGGCAAGTGGCAATCGCTGCAAGGGAAGTGCAGATGCCTACCAACCCAACCCTGATTCCGGCCACGTCACCTTGCCGCCAGCCTCGCCACACCAGCTGATCGAAGGTGCCCGGGTTGAACCGGTCGAGTTCTTCCTTGACCAGCCTCCCCACCGCCTCGTGCACCGAAGCGGCCTCCGTCATCGCGTCCTCCGGTTGGCGGGCCAGCACCCCGCCACGGCCTTACACAGGCCACCCATCTGTCCCCGGCCGCGCACAGCTACGAGGGACAGGCATCACACCGGCTTCCTCTGCCTGCCGGAGGCGCGGTTGCTCTCGTGTGGGCGCACCCATTGGATGCCGGATCGCAACCGGGAGAACGCGACGGCGGCCGGTCCCCGGCATCCTGCCACGGTCGCGCGCGGCGGTGAAAGGAGCCAGCGCCAACTGGACTGTGCTGCTGATGATTGCGCCGCTGCAAGCGCAACCCCGCGCTGATCGGGCTGTCAGCCCGGACCCAAGGGTCGAGACGGAGTGCCGTTCCAACAGAATCCCGGGCGGACAGACCGCAGGGCCCTGCACGACGGATGTGACAGCCAGCGCCGCGCGATCCCGCTCTAGCGCGACAGGCGCGCATCGTCCGGGCAACGTGGCGTCCGGCCGCGTGGGAAGCTTGTCCATCACCCCGTCGCACCGATGCCGGCGCAGCCGCGATGCTACAATGGAGGTGTGAGCGATCCACGCGACCTTCAGGTCCTGCGCCTCACGCACTTCCTGCGCGACGTCCCCGAGGCGGACCTCGACCTTGCCGCCGCTCAACTGACGCACGAGTCGTTTGCGGCGGGTGACGAGATCATCGTCCAGGGTTCCGGCCCGGAGGCACTCTACTTCCTTCTGGATGGGACCATCGATCTGCTCCAGCGCGACGCTCGAGGGCGGGAGCGGCACGTCGCCACGCTGACCCCCGGCGACACGCTCGGGGAGGTCGAAGTCGTCTTCCGCCTGCCCCGTCTCAGCAGCGCCCGCGCCGCCTCGGCCTGCACGCTGGCGCGCTGGGAGCGCTCGGACCTTTCCACCTTTGTCGGCGCGCACCCGCCGGCTCTGGCCAGCCTGCGCTTCGCCGCGGCCAGCCGGCGCCTGGCGTCGCGGCTGCGCTTCGGCTGGCTGGGTGAAGGCGAGATCGTGTACGCCGCGGTGCGCAAGCACGTCGTCCTGCTCTACCAGGCCATGATTCTTCCGGTTGTGATCGCCATGGCTGGATTGGGTGCGGCTTCATGGTCGCTCAGCCAGGGCTCGACTCTCCTGGGCTGGATCGCCGCCGGCCTCGTTGCGGGTGGCCTCCTGCTCGGCGGCTGGCATGTCCTCGATTGGAGCAACGACTTCTACGTCGTCACGAACCGCCGCGCCCTGTGGATCGAGAAGGTGGTCGGGCTGTACGACAGCCGGCGCGAGGCTCCGCTGCACATGGTCGTCTCGGTCAGCCTGCGGACCGACGCCGTCACGCGCGCCCTCGGCTATGGCGACGTCATCATCCGCACCTTCACCGGCCAGCTCACCTTCCGCAGCGTCGGCAACCCGAAGGCCATGGCCGCCATGGTCGAGGAGCACTGGCGACGCCTGCAGCACCAGCGCCGCCAGGAGGACCGCACCTCGCTAGCCCAGACGCTGCAGGAGCGGGTCGGGGTTGAGGCGCCGCCGCCAATGGTCACGGCCCTGCCGGTGACCAGCGAGCGCGCCAGCCGCGATGTCGGCCTCGATCACTGGACGCTGCAGACGCGGTTCGAAGACAAGGGCGTGATCACCTACCGCAAGCACTGGGCGGTCCTGCTGCAGGCCGTCGGCCTGCCGTCCATCCTGCTTCTGGGCGGCGCTGGACTTCTCGGCGCCAGCCTCAGCGGGATGGTGACGCTGTTCGATCCGCTGCTTTCGGTGGTCATTCTGCTGGTGCTGATCGGCAGCCTCGGATTGTGGTGGCTGTACCAGTATGTCGACTGGGCCAACGATATCTACCAGGTCACGCCAACACAGATCGTCGACATCACCCGCAAGCCGCTGGGCACCGAGAGCCGCGAGGTGGCGCCGCTGGAGAACATCCTTGGCACGGAGGTCGACCGGAAGGGGCTTGTGGGACTGGTGCTGAACTACGGCACGGTGACGGCCACCATCGGCACGGCGGATTTCAAGTTCCAGGGCGTGTTCGATCCGGTGGGCGTCCAGCAGGACATCGTGCGCGCGCAGGAGGCCATCCTGTCCCGCAAGCGCCAGACCGAAAGTGGTCAACGAAGAGATGAAATGGTAGAATTGCTGCGACTGTACGACAAGGAGATCGCCTCCCGCCGGGCACGGCCGGAGGCCGGCGAGACTGACCCCGATGGCCACGCGTGAGATCATCACCCTCCCGGATCCGGTCTTGCGCCTGAAGGCGCGCAAGGTGCCGGCGGTAACCGAAGATGTCCGCTCCCTGATCGACGACATGGTCGAAACCATGCGCCTGGCTCCGGGGGTCGGCTTGGCCGCGCCGCAAGTCGGCGACAGCCGCCGCGTGATCGTCGTCGAGTACGCCGAGCCGCCGGAGCAGGAGGGCGAGCCGGCCCGTCCGCCGAAGCTCTTCGCCCTGGTAAACCCGGAGCTCGTCCGCCACAGCCCGGATCAAGTGGCCGGGGCGGAAGGCTGCCTGTCTGTCCCCGGTTACCTCGGCCAGGTCGAGCGCTACGAGTCGATCACCCTCAAGGGCCTCAACCGCCAGGGCGAGCCGGTGCGCATCAAGGCCAGCGGCTGGCTGGCGCGCATCTTTCAGCATGAGATCGATCACCTGGATGGCACCTTGTTCATCGACCGAGCCAGCGAGGTGTGGAAGGGCGAGGAGAAGGACATCGAGCACATCGCCGCCGATTGACCCGGCGACCATCCATGCACCTCCCCGCGCCGATCGCAGACACGCGGCTCGCGCGGTCGTTGGAGGCTCCGGCAGGGCCGCATGCTACAATCCCCGTGCCCATGCTCCTCCAGCACCTGTCCCTGACCAACGTCCGCAACTTCGTCCGCCTCGAGACCGCGGTCCCTACCGGCCCAACGTTGATCGTTGGCGGCAACGCCCAGGGGAAGACCAGCCTGCTGGAGGCGGTCTACTACCTGGCGCGTGCCACCTCGCCCCACGCCCAGAGCGACCGGCAGCTGATCAACTTCCTGGCGCTGCAGGAAGAGACGCCTTTCGCCCGATTCGTGGCCGAGTACCGCCGCGCCGACCGGCCGCAACGTGTGGAGATCCGTCTGGTCCTCGAGCCCGGTGCGCCCGGCGCCGAACCGCGCTTGCACCGTGAGGTCCTGCTCAACGGCGTCAAGCGCCGGGTCAGCGACCTGGCCGGAGGCCTGCACGCCGTGCTGTTCCTCCCGCAGGACCTGCGCGTCCTGGAGGGGCCGCCCTCCGAACGACGGCAGCACCTCGACTCGTCACTGGCGCAGGCCGACAGCCTCTACGCCGAGGCCCTGTCCGAGTACAGCAAGGTCCTGGCCCAACGCAATGCCCTGCTCAAACAGCTCGACGAACAAGGAAGGAACGGAACGCAACTGAATTTCTGGGATGAGGAACTGGCTGAGCAGGGCGCCACACTGATCCGCGCCCGGGCACTGGCCCTGGCCGAACACGATCGGATCGCCGCCCCGATCCACACCGAGCTCACCCGCGGGCGCGAGACGCTGCACCTCGAGTACCTGCCCAGCTACGATCCGCTGCCGCCCGCTGCCGGGCAGCTCGGGCTGCCGATCCAGACCGCGCCGGATCGCACCCTCCTCAGCCGTCAGTCTATTCGCGACGGCCTGCTCCAGGCGCTCGAGCGCACGCGGTCGGACGATATCGGCCGCCGGGCAACCTTCCTCGGACCGCACCGCGACGACTTTCGCTTCACGGCCAACGGCATCGACCTGCGTGCCTACGGCTCGCGCGGCCAGAACCGGACCGCCATGCTGGCGCTCAAGCTGGCTGAGATCGAGTGGCTGCATCAACGCACGTCGGAGTGGCCGATCCTGCTGCTCGACGAAGTGCTGGCCGAGCTGGACGGCGAGCGCCGTCAGGATCTGCTGCGCCGTGTCGCCGTCCTGCCTCAGGCGCTTGTCACGGCGGCGGACATCGAGATGTTCAGCCCGGAGTTCCGTCAGACGGCGACGACGTGGGAGGTGATGGCCGGAACCCTCCGCCCCCGGCCGCCGGACTAGAGGGCCTCAACCCAGCGGCCGGCGGGATGGCAGGCCTGCCCGGCGCGGGTACTCGGCCGGTGTGGCCGCCGATTTCTCCATCACCACCAGGAAACGCGTTTCGGGAATGCGCGGCAGTTCCACCGGGATCAGCTGCTGCACGCGCCCACCCAGCAGCCGCAAGGCCCCTTCGGCCGCATGCACCTCCGCCGGCCCGGTCTCGCCCTTCTGCGCGATCGCCCTCCCGCCCAGCCGGATCAGCGGCACGAGGTACTCCGCCAGCACCGAGAGGCTCGCCACGGCGCGCGCTACCGCCCAGTCATAGGCCTGGCGGTGCTCCGGCATCTGTCCGATCTCCTCGGCGCGCGCATGCACAACGGTCACCGCTTCCAACGCCAGGCCGTCGACCACGTGCTGGCAGAACTCCGCCTTCTTGCCCGTGGCCTCCACCAGCGTGACCTGCAGCCACGGAATGGCGATCTTGAGCGGCAGCCCCGGGAATCCGGCGCCGGTTCCCACATCCACCAGGCGGTCTCCGGACCGCGGCTTCAGTGCCAGCAGGCAGCTGAGCGAGTCAAGGAAGTGCTTGGCTTCGATGGACGACGGATCGGTGATGGCGGTCAGGTTGAAGCGCTCGTTCCAGTCCAGGAGTTCGGTGCCGTACCAGGCGAAGGCGTCCAGCTGCCGACGCGTCAGCGTTAGACCGAGGCGGCTGCGCGTGATCTCCTGCAGGCTCGGGATGCCGGCCGGGATGGTCATTCAGCGTGCGCGGCGCAGGGTGAGACAGGCACGCGTCTCGCCGACCACCAGCTTGCGGAAGTTGGTCACCGGCTGCGTGCCGAACTCCGACAGCGCGTCAAGCTGGTTGGGGACCAGGGCCCCCAGCTGCGCCAGCACCGCCAGCGCCGCGCGGCGTCCGGCACGCTGCCCGGGCGGACTGTCGGTCAGCTTGCCCAGTTCGCCGTCAGCGATCTTGACGGCCACGCCAAGCCCCGGCGAACCGGGGCCCAGCGCGCCGGGCCGAATGGCCATGCCCCGATAGCCTTCCGCCCCGCCCTTGGAGAGGATCCTTCCGCCAGCCATCTGCATCAGGCGCGTGTCGAATCGGCCCGGTCCATCGACCATGTCCGGGTTGGCGGTCATGGCATCCACAATGCGTCGGACGGCGCGTGCGCGCTCCGTGGGCAGGCCGGACGGATCGGCCAGCCGCGCATAACCCGTCGCCGCAGCAGCCAGCGGCACAGCGAACGTCGGCACGGAACATCCGTCGATGCCCAACAGCACCTGCGCCGGCAAGAGCCCGCACATCGCGCTGAAGACCTCGAGAATACGTCCCTGCACCGGGTGGTTCGGATCGATGTAGGTCTCCAGGGGCAGCCCGAGGAAGCGGGCCTGGGCAAGCATACCGGTGTGTTTGCCGGAGCAGTTGTGCCGGTTGGGCGTCAGCGGTTCGTCGTGGTCCCGCATGCGAGCCCATGTGTCGGGGTCATACGGAGGGTGCGTGCCGCACAGCAGGCAAGTCTCATCGATGCCGATCTGCGCCTGGATCGACTCGGCCATGGCCTTGTGGGCATCGGTCCCGGCATGCGAAGCGCAGATCAGCGCCAGTTGCCGCGCCGTGAGCCCGAACGCGTCCAGCCCGCCTCCTTCAACGAACGGAAGCGCCTGGAACGGCTTGGCGCTCGAGCGCAGGAACGTCGTGGCGTCCGGATCTCCGCACCAGGCCAGCAGCCGGCCCGTCCGATCGGCCACGGCCACGGCTCCGTAGTGCACGGACTCGACCAGGCCGCCCCGGGTCACCTCAACGACGGGCTCATACCAACCAGCGTTCATGCTCCCCCGTCCGATGCTTGCCACCGATCGATGGGGATCAGTCTTCGTCCGAGCTCCACCGGGTGTACAGGCGCTCGAGGCCGGCCTGGAGTCGCAGATGCGCATGCTCGCGCCGCGTGGCAGGGATCTTGAACCCGCGCAGCAGGCTGGCCGCCAGGGCACCGGTGGACTCTTCCATGTCGGGCCGCGGCTTCAGCTTGCGCAGCCGATCCTCCATACGTCCCAGCCAGGCGGCCATCTGGCCTACCGCCTTGCGGTCGACGACGCCGTCGCGCGACGAGACGAGCGTGAAGCCTTTGAACGGGCCGCGCGCTGCCTGCTGCAGCGTCGCCTGCCAGGCGTCCACGTCGGCCTCCCCCAGATAGGCCGGCTCCTCCAACCAGACCGCATCGCCCAAGAAGACGACCTTGGCGTCTGGAACCACAACCCAGATCGACCCGAGGGTGGGACCCGGGCGATGAAGCAAGAGGATCTCACGCCCCTCCAGGTGTAGGCTCATTTCCTCGGAGAAGGTCAGGTCGGGCACGGCTTTGGACACGCCGCTGATCCGCTTCAGCCGGTCGGCTTCGGCGCCGATCGGCCGCGTCCCGCCCTTGAAGGTATCCGGCCAGGAATTCATCACCAGGCGCGTCTCATCGTGGGCCAGGATGGGGAGATCCAGTCCCCGGGCGCCGAGAACCCGGTCGGGGTGATAGTCGAGCAGCGCCAGACTGCGCGGTCGCCCCTTCTCACCCAGTTGGCTGATCCACTCGCGGGCGTCCTCAACGCGGATCGGGGCATCGATGAGCAGCAAGCGGCCGTGGGAGGCGACGGCGCCGACCGACACCCCAAGGAACTTGTTTTCCAGGTAGACAGCGGAGGAAACGGAGCGCATGGGTTGACTCTCGGTCGGCCGAGGGATGGGCCGGACCGCGGCCCAAGACGACGCGGGTATTATACCGGCAGGCTGAACGAGAACGTCGCCCCCTGGCCGACCTCGCTCTCCACCCAGATGCGTCCACCGTGCGCTTCCACGGCCAGACGGCAGAAGGCCAGCCCGAGCCCCAGGCCCTTGGCGTAGCCTTCCTGGTGCAGACGGGCGAACTTGTCGAAGATGCGCTGCTGGTCGCGGGCCGGGATTCCCGGCCCCGTATCCGTCACGCTCACGCACACCTGCCCGGAAAGCCGCGTGGCGGAGACCGAGATCTCCCCGCCGCCGCGCGTGTACTTGACGGCGTTCTCCAGCAGGTTGATCAGCACCCGCCGGATCATGTCGACGTCCATCTCAATCATCGGCAGGTCGGCAGGCGCCAGGCTGAAGTGCAGCACCTGGCCCTTGGCCTCAGACACCGGGTGGATCTCTTCCACCGCCTCGGCGAGGATCGCACTGATCGAGCCCAGCGTCCTGTGCAGCACCGCCTTGCCGGATTCGAGTTGTCCAACATCGAGCAGCGATTCGACCAGGCGCGACAGGCGCCGGCTGGAGCGCACGCTGATGGCCAGCACCGACTGCAAGGTCTCATCCTGAGGCGGGATCGACGCCTGCAGCACCTCCAGGCTGGAAATCACGTTGCCCAGCGGGGAGCGCAGGTCGTGGAAGACCATCGACGTCAGGTCGGCGCGCAGCTCGTCCAGCGCCTGACGCTCCGAGATGTCGCGCAGGATCCACTGCAGCAGCGGCTGCCGGCCCATCTCCACCCGGGTCACATGCACCTGCACGGGCATCGGCCGGCCGTCGGCGTGGGTCACGCGGCCTTCGTAGGCGATCGCGCGGCCGGACCCGATCTGTCCCAGATCCTCCGGCAGCCGCTCCGGGTCGGGGACGTGCAGGGATAGCATCGCCCGCCCGCGCAGGGCCCGGCGCTCGTACCCCAGGAAGGACTCCGCACGATGGTTGGCGTCGGTCACGACGCCGGTCATATCCGAGATCAGGATCGGGTCGATGTTGTCTTCGAACAAGGCCGCGTAACGCTGGCGGGCTTCCTGCGTCGCCTGGAACAGCTGCGCATGAGCGATGGCCGTCCCGGCCAGGCCGGCAATGCCGATCAGCAGCTCGATCTGTTCAGGCAAGAAGTCGCCGCGCCGCGGGTTGACCGCTTCCAGTACGCCGATGACGCGTTCCTGCACGAGGATCGGGGCACAAGCCAGAGCCCGGGTTGTCGCGCCTGTCCGCTGGTCCACACTCGAGTCGAACCGGGGATCCTGGCGCACGTCGGAGACCACGATCGGCTGACCGTTCTCGGCCACCCACCCGGCGATGCCCTTCCCGCGCGGCAGGCGCAGCCCGATCAGTGTCTCGGCTCCCATCCCCAGAGCAAGCCTGAACTCGAGGTCACCGCTCTCCTCGTCACGCATCGCCAGCGAGGCGGCCTCGACGTCGAGGGTCGCCATCGTCTGATCCAGGATTCGCTGCAGCACCTCGCCCAGGTCGAGGCTGGCAATCACCACGCGTGTGGTCTCGCTGAGTGCCATCAGCGCCTGCAGCTGGCGCTGGCGTTCGGCGAACAACTGGGCGTTCGCCACCGCCACGGCCGCCTGATCGGCGAAGGCGCTGACCACCTCGACGTCCTTCGGGCCGTAGGCACCCAGCCGCAGGCTGTCGACATTGAGCACGCCCACCGCCTGATCGCGAACCACCAGCGGGGCCCCGATCCAGCCGCGGATGCGCTGAGCCTCCGGCACGTCTTCAGATCGCAGCCAGCCCGGCACCGCCTGCACATCTTCGACCATGATCGGCTGGCGGGTGGTCAGCACACGCCCGGTGAGCAACGCCGGGTCAATCGGCACGACATGCCCGATCAGCGCGTCGTTGTCCTGGAACCCGCGGGCCGCCACGGTCACCAGGTGATCCCCGTCGACCAGGAAGATGCTGGCACTGTCGTAGGCCACCACCCGCTCGAGCAGCTCGAGCACCTGCGGGAAGGCCAGCGCCGGGTCGAGCGACGAGTTGATCGTGCGGGCGATCTCCTGCAGGCGGGAGGCAAAGCGGCGGCGTTCCTGTTCGGCCGCGAACAGCCGGGCGTTCTCGAGGGCGATTCCGGCCTGGTCGCCGATGACGGTCAGCAGCGCCAGATCCTGTTCGCTGAAGTGGTTGACTTTGGGATGGCCGAGCGTCAGGACGCCGGCGACACGGTCGCGTGCCATCAGCGGCACACAGGCCGCCGAGCTCGACTCGACGTCGCTTTCGCCACCGTTGCGCTGCAGCCAGCGCGGCTCGCGGCGGGTGTCGGCGATGATCGCCGGCTGGCGGTGCTCAACGACCCACCCGGCCAGGCCGCGTTCGAAGGTATCCTTGAGTTGCTGAGCGCCGTGCTCGTGCACCTGGCCGCCATAGGCCAGCGCGCCCTCGCTCACCTGTCCATCCTCGTCCAGGACCAGCAGGCTGCCGCTCGTCGCCTGAACCGCCTCCAGCGTCAACTGCAGGATGCGCGGCAACAGCGTGTGCAGGTTGAGTTGCGAGGCCAGCTCGCGGCTGATCGACGACAACCGCTGGAGCGGTGTCGCCGGCGATTCGGACGTGCGGGCCTTGGCTGGCATTACAGTCCCTTCAACCCCGTGGCGGTGTTGAACACAACGACCCGTTCCTCGGGGCGAACGGTGCCATTCTCCACCAGGAGCCGCAGTCCTGCAACGGCCGCCCCGCCCTCCAGACACATCAGGCAGCCCTCCAGGGTAGCGGCCTTTCGGGCGCCCTCCGACAGGGCTTGCTCCCCCACCGCCACGGCGATACCCCCGGATTGTCGCACAGCCCGCAGAACGGCGCGGTCGGCGTACGGCCGGGGAACCCGCAGCCCTTCCGCCCGGGTCGAGGCGCCGGACCACGCCTCGATCCGATCGGCGCCCGCCTTCATAGCCCGGACCACCGGCGCACAGCCTTCGGCCTGGACCGACACCAGCCGGGGCCGGCGGGCCCCGATCCATCCCAGGCCCTCCAATTCGTCGAAAGCCTTCGCCAGGCCGACCAGGCCAGTGCCGCCGCCGGTCGGGTAGACGATCACCTCGGGCAGATCCCAGCCGAAGGCCTCGGCCAGCTCGAAGCCCATCGTCTTCTTACCTTCCAGGCGAAAGGGCTCGCGCAGAGTGGCCAGGTTGAACGCGCCCAGCTCGATCGCCAGCCGCGCGGCCTCCTGGCCGGCGCGATCGATCAGCCCGTCGACGCAATGGACCTGCGCACCGGTACGTTCCGCCTCTGCCCGATAGGCCGGGTGGGCGTCCGCCGGCAGGACGACGTGTGCCTGCATTCCGGCCCGTGCGGCGTAGGCCGCCAGTGCGCCGCCGGCGTTCCCGGCCGTGGGCACGACGACCTGGCGGATCCCGAGTTCGGCCGCCCGCGACAGGGCCACCGCCATCCCGCGCGCCTTGAAGGATCCCGTCGGGTTGACACCCTCTTCCTTGATGAAGAGCCTCTCGAGGCCGAGCGATGTCGCCAGGCGCGGCGCGGGCAGCAAGGGCGTATCGCCCTCGCCCAGACTCAGCCGGTAGCGTGCATCATGAACGGGCAGCAGTTCCGCCCAGCGCCACAGCCCGGATGGCCGCCGCGCAAGCGCATCCGGTGTGACGGCCCGCGCCACCGCGCGCAGGTCGTAGCGGGCGAATAGAGGTGAATCGCACTCCAGGCAAACGGTCTGGATCTGATCGGCGGGCAGAAGTATGCCGCACTCGGGACATTCCAGGCCCAGCAGGTGGCTCATCGCCGGCGGAGTATAGCACCGCGGCCTGTGGGCCTGTGGCGCGACAGGGCGCAAGAACATGGGACCGGCAGCCGAGTCATGCCTGCGGCCGGGCTCAGCATCGATGGCTGACCGCGCGGCCGCGCCGATTCGGTCGGCGCGACGGGACCTTGCGGACGATCGACGTGCGCTCGGCCCGATGTCCGGCGATGCCCGAGCGCAGGGTCTGGAGCGTCTACTCGACGTAGACCTCGACGCGCTGGCGTTCCTCCTCGTCGAGGATGTCGATGATCTTGCCGGTCAGCCCTTTGCGGATAGCGGCATCCAGTTCGGTCATGCTGACGCCTTCCATCTCGGGCACGAAGCGGGCACCCATACGCAGGCCGACGTTCACCAGACTGACCGGCAGGTTGACGTTGACCGCCGTCTTGCCCGAGTCCATATCGGTGACGCGCACGCGCAGCCAGCGACCTTCCCCGGGCGAGGCGGCGGCACGCTTGCTTTCGGCCTTGGTCAGGGCGGACAGCAGGCGCGCAGCTTCTTCGGGGGAGATCTTGCCCTCCTCCACCATCTTCAGGATCTTCAAGCGCTCATCCGATGTCGCCATGTCCGCCTCCCTACTCGTAGCTCACCCGGACGCGTTCGCCGTAGCCGGCTTCGTCCACATCGATCACCAGATTGCGCTCGGATCCCAGCTCGCGCTCCAGTGTCAGCAGCACGTCGTCGACCACCGTGGCCGCCAGCGACGGCACCCACGGACGGGCAAACTCGATCCCCCAGACAGCGGCGCGTAATGGGATCGGCACCCAGACACGCATCGTCCGGCCGCCTGCCGGTCGGACGCGGATGAAGATCCACGGCGAGTTGCTGCTGGCAGCCGCCAGCACCGTCAACACAATGCCGACTACCATCAGCGGGATGGCCAGGATCCACCAGGCGCCGCCCCGTGAGGCCAGCAACCCGCCTCCGCCCAGGACGGCCATGCCAACGGCCAACGGGATCAGCCACCACGACTGCGAACGGCGCGCAGCCGGAGCGGTTGGCGCCGATGGCTCATCCAATCGACGCAGCGCTTCCTCAACATCGATACGACCGTCCTCCAGTTGTTGGAGAACGTTCAGGTGCCCATGGTCGTCAGTCATCCCTTCACCTCATCCCGGCTTATCGCCGGGCTGCAACTCATGCTGCGGAGCGAGTTCCAGCGCCATCCACGTCAGCGTCCGGTCGGGACGGAAGCCGAGCTCCCACAGATCCGGTTCCGCATCGCCGGCGGCGTACTCCAGCATTCCGCCGGATCCCTCCGGCAGGTCCGCCAGCGCCCGCGACAGCACCGCCTTCTCCACGGCGCCCTTGTGGGCTGGATCGACCATCAGCAGGAAGCGATAGCCGCTCATCAGGCGCGCGTGTGCGGAAAGCGACGCCAGCGTCTCGGCCTCCGGCCTCCACACCCAGTGCCGCGTCCAGTCCATGCCCACCGCCGCCGGCACGCCGCTCCCGCGGAACAGACGCTCATCGGGCGGGAACGGCCACCAGAAGCCATCCGGATGCAACCTTCGCCCGAGTTCCCACTGCTCTCTCCACTCGGGATACGCCCGTGGGTGCAGCCCGGTCAGTGCGATCGGCCGAGGCCTCGGCAGCCCGCGCGGCCGCACCCAGGTCGTGCGCGTCGATGTGACCCGAAAGCCCAACGACCGGTACAGCTCGCGGGCCGCGTGGTTGGCGCGATCGACTTGCAGCACGACCATCTCGCTCCGCCGCTGCCCCGCCAGTTCGAGAGCCGCCTGAACCAGTGCACGCCCGATGCCTCGCCGACGATGATCTGGATGCACCGCCACATTGGCCATCACCCAGCGGCGCGGCTCGCCCTCGACGGACAGCAGGCTGACGTTGCCGACGATCCGGCCCGCCTCGAGCCACACGAACCCATCCGGGGAGGAGCCGGGCGGCAGGATCAGCCGTCCCAGCGCCCATCCCAACCAGCCCGCGGCGCCGAGCAGGCGCATGTCGCGCAGCATTCGCAGACCCGAAGCGTCCAGCTGCCCGGCAAAGGCGATCTGCACCACCCGGGCCACACCGTCCATGTCCCGGCGAGGGTCTGTGCGGCGCAAGCCGCGCTCCGCCGCCCGCGGCCGTGCCAGCGCGGCTGCGGTCACGCACTGCCATCCATGGCGCGAAACAGCTGCTCGGCCTGTTCGACGGTCAAGGTGCCGCTCTCGACCATGCGCAGGATCGCCAGACGCTCCTCGTCGCCGATCTCCCCGGCCCCATCCCCGGCCGGATCCCCGACCGACACTCGAACCTCGTGCACGCGGCCGGCGTCGGCAGCCCGCCCCAATCGATGTGCTCGCCGGCGTGCCCGGCCCATCGACGACCGGATACGCTCGGCGATGTCGGCGCGCATGATCCCGGGCAGCCGCTGGCTGCGCTCGATGTCGCTCAGGGCGGCCTCAACCTCAGCCTCAATGCGCGCCTCAAGATCCTGCCGCCATTCCTCGTTCAACCCGGAGGTCCCGCCCCCCATCAACTCGAGGCGCAGGTCGCCGGCCGACTCCAGGTCCAGGTTCGCCTCACCCGCACCCAGCGTCGCCGCGCCGGACGTCTTCGCCACGCGTGCCCGCAATGGCAACGCCACGCGTGCGTCGCCGCCAGACCGATAGTCGATCGATACGGATGCGTCCGGCGGCAGCCGACAGATCAGATCGCCGGAGGTCTGCAGGCGCGAGCGCGAACCGGCGGGCAGGTCCAGCTCGGCATGCACATCGCCATGGGCTTTCACCTGTACGCCGCCGCGCTGGTGCCGCAGGAACAGCGAACCCTCCACCATGCCGAGCTCGAGGTCGGCCTGCAGGCTCTCGAGATGCGCGTCGCCGCCGATCCACTCGGCGGACAGCCGCCCGCTGGCCTGAACCAGGCGCACGTCTCCCGCCACACGGCCGAGGCGGACGGCGCCCATCCCGCGCAGATTAAGATCGCCACCCACGGTGTCGAGGCTCGCCGCACCGGACATGCCGCTCAGGCGAGCGTCGCCGCCGACGGCGCCGACTTCCACGACGGCGCCGGCCGGCAGGAACAGCAGGCATCCGACTCGCGAGGAGACGACCACCGCCTCGGCTTCCCGCGTGACGGTCAAGTCGCCCCGCGACGGCGCCTGTGCCTCCAGCCCGCCGCCACTACGGCCGACGATGCGCAAGTCGCTGCCCACCGACCGCACGCGCACGCGCGGCGTCTCCCCAACCTCGAGCGTGTTCGTCTCCATGCTTGCCGTCCTCCCGCCCTGCCGGCGGCTAGCTCCCCTCGAGGGCGCGCATCGCTTCTTCCGACGTCATCTTGCCGCTGGCCAGATCGTCCAGAATGCGGTGCCGCTCCTCGTCACTCGCGGGCGCCGCCTCGGCCCCGACCGAGAACCCCATCTGCCGAATGACCTCGTTCAGCCGCACTCGCAGGGTGGGGTAGGACAATCCCACCTCGCGTTCCATCCGGTTGAGTTTGCCCTCGCAGCGCACAAAGGTTTCGACGAACGCCACCTGCTCCGCCGTCAATCGCCCCAGACGGCCGGCATCGAAATGCCCATCGATCGTCGTGTCGCAGGTGCGGCAGTGCAGGCGCGTGACCGCCAACGCCTCCCCGCACACCGGGCAACTGGTCAGCAGGTTGTTCACGCAGCACCTCCAGGCGTCAGCCCCGACAAGAGGGGCCTTCATCACAGGCACCGTCTCCGGCACCCATTCTCGCATGAGACTTCAAGAAAGTCAATGTGGATATTGATATTATTGAAGTCCAGTTGAATCGTATCAAGGCGTGGCATTCGCCGCCTCGGGGGGTGCGCCCTCCTGGCTTCTGGGCCTGCTAGAATGCAGAGACCGTCTGGCCTTGGCCGATGCCGGCCGTTCCCGGGAGGCACCGCCCGATGACCCCACCCTCCGCGGACGCCACCGGAGCAGGACGCCTTGATCTGCGCCTCGAAGGCCTGGCGTACGGCGGGGACGCCCTCGGGCGCGACGCGACCGGGCGGATGGTCTTCGTGCCCTTCGCCCTGCCCGGCGAACACGTGGCGGTCGACGTCGTGGAGGTCCATGCCAGCTGGTGCCGGACGCGGCTGGTCGAGGTGCTCGAGCCCTCGCCGGATCGCGTCGGGCCGCGCTGCCGGCACTTCGGCACCTGCGGCGGATGCCACTACCAGCATCTCGACCCTGCCGCCCAAGCCACGGCCAAGAGGGCCATCGTCTGCGCCCAACTGGAGCGACTAGGGGGCTTCGACCATCCCCCGGTCGCCGAGACGATCGCCTCACCCTCGCCCTGGAACATGCGCAACCACGTGCAGTTCAGCCTGACGCCCAGCGGCCGGCTGGGTTTCCAGGCCGCCCGATCCAACGATGTGGTTGCGCTGGAGGAGTGTCATCTCCCCGCCGAGGCCCTAGGCGCCGTCTGGCCTGCGCTACACCTCCATCCGCAGCCCGGGCTGGAGCGCGTGGCGCTGCGCTGCGCCGGTGGCGAGACGCTGATCGTCTTCCACGCAGCCGGCGAGCCTGAGGTGGGGCTCGAGCTGGACGTGCGCGCCTCGGCCGTATGGCTCAGCCCACTCGGCTTGCGCGTCCTGGCCGGGGAGGCGGCGCTGGTCCACGATGTGCGCGGCCGGCTGTTCCGCGTCCAGGCTGGCTCCTTCTTTCAGGCCCACGCAGCCCTCACCCCGGTCCTGATCGACCTGGTCCTGCGCGGCCTGCAACCCTCCCCCGGCCAGACGATCTTCGACCTGTATGCCGGCGTCGGCCTGTTCAGCGCCTTCCTGGCCGAACGCGGCGTCCGACTGATGGCCGTCGAGCACTCCGCCTCGGCGTGCGACGATTTTGCCTTCAACCTCGAGGAGTTCGACGCGGTCGACCTGTACCAGGCCGGCGTGGAGCACGTCCTCGCCTCGCTGCCCGCCCATCCGGACGCCGTCCTCGTCGACCCGCCGCGGGCCGGCCTTGGGCGCCAGGTCATCGCGGCGCTGGTTGAGCATGCCCCGCCGCGCCTGGTTTATGTCTCCTGTGACCCTTCGACGCTGGCACGCGATGCCCGCCAGCTGGCTGACTCCGGCTACCGCCTGGAGCAGGTCACACCCATCGACCTGTTTCCCCAGACGTTTCACATTGAGACCGTCTCGGTCTGGACCCGCTAGTCCCCGCCCGCGGTAGAATTCAACCGCCGCACGTTTGAGTGCGGCTTCGCGTGCCTCGCCCAGGAGTTGGCTGCGTGTCCGATCCGTCCCGTCTTGAACTGGCCCTCGATCTGGCGCGCCGCGCCGGCGCGCTGCTGCGTGACGGCTACGGCCGCGTTGGGGCCGTGCACTACAAGGGCCTCATCGACCCGGTGACGGAGTACGACCTGCGTTCCGAGTCTCTGATCCGGGACGCCATTCACTCGGCCTTCCCGGAGGACTCCATCCTGGGCGAGGAGGGGGGCGCCAGCGGCAGCGGGCCAGGACGCTGGACCGTCGATCCGCTCGACGGAACGGTCAACTTCGCCCACGACATTCCGATCTTCGCCGTCTCGATCGCCTACGGCGAGGGTGATCGTCCGCGGCTGGGCGTGATCTACGATCCGATGCGCGACGAGATCTTCCACGCCGCCGCCGGGGACGGCGCCTGGCTCAACGGCGCGCGCATGCAGGTGTCAACCGTCGAGGGCCTCGACCGCAGCCTGCTGGTTACCGGCTTCCCCTACGACATCCGCTCGACGCCCAACAACAACCTGGGCCACTACGCCGCCTTTGCCATGCGCTCCCTGGGCGTCCGCCGCCTGGGATCGGCGTGCCTGGACCTGGCCTACGTCGCCGCGGGCCGTTTCGACGGTTACTGGGAGTTCGCCGTGGAGGCGTGGGACATCGCCGCCGGGACAGTCTTGGTCGAGGAAGCTGGTGGCCGGGTCACACGCGCCGATGGGCGGCCCCATCCTCTGCAGCCGCCCACCTCCATCGTGGCCGCCAACCCGCGGCTGCACTCCGCCATGCTGGCGCTGCTCAACGATTCCGGCGCGTAATCCGACAGCTGGAGACGGGCGACGGCGGCGGAAGGCTAGTGCCCGCCGGCCAGGCGCTGCAGGCGCAGCGTCAGATCCTGTGGATCCACACGCGAGGTCAGATCGAGGCTGAGCGGCGTCACCGAGACTACCCGGTCAATGCGCAGGGCGTGCACATCGGAGTCCTCTTCCGGGGATTCGGGCATGCGCACCTGGTAGCCCACCGAGCCGGGCTGGTCGAGCCGTTCGCGCTTGGGGGCGATGGGGACGTAGTACGTGCGGTGCGAGAGACGGGTGATGCGCCACGGGGTCTGCGGCGTGGCGCCCAGCGGGATGTTGATGTCGAACACGTCCACGTCGGGCATTCCTTCCCACTCAAGGCACAGGCGAGCGAAGTAGGCGGTGAAGTGGGCCGCCACGCGGAAGTCGATGGCCTCCGAGTAGGACAGGAAGTAACTGCTGTCGGTCTCCTGCGAGACCGCCAGAGCTGGAATGCCGAAGGCCGCTCCCTCCAGCGCCGCTCCAACCGTCCCCGAGATCGAGATCCCGGTGGTCAGGTTCTCTCCGTAGTTGATTCCGGCGACGATCAGGTCGGGCTTGCGCGGCGTCAGCTCGAAGATAGCGTGCTGGACAGCCTGGGCCGGCGTCCCGCCGACGGCATACACCTTCCACGTCTTGCCGCCGACCGTCACCTGCTCTTCGTGGATGGCGCCGTCGGACGTGATCGGCATGCTGCGTCCGGTGCCGGTGGACTGCTCGCGCGGCGCGGCCACCGTGACGTAGCCGACGGCCGACAGTGCTTCGGCTGCCGCCCACAAGCCGGGGGAGCGGATGCCGTCATCATTGGTCAGCAGGATGAGTGGGCGGGCTGCGTCGGTCACCGTCGTCGTCTCCGCTCGAATCATACCATCCGGCGCCGCCGGTCAGCCGCCACCTTCCGCCTCGGCCGCCAGTTGATCGAAGAACGCACACAGGACCCGGTGCCGCTTCTCGCCCATGCGGCGCGCCGGATCGGTGTACAGCCGCTCGCGCACGCGCCGCAGCTTGAAGAGATACTCGTGGTAGGCGCTGTGCGGTTCGCCGGACTCGGTTTCTCCGCTGTCCAGGAAGGTGCGGCTGGGGGCAGCGTAGATCGGCGTCCCGGCCTGGATGGCGTAGCCGATGGTGCGCGCCGCACCGAAGGCGCCCATCACGTCCAGCTTGTCGGCATCGAACAGCACCTTCGCCTCAAGCGTCTCGGGGCGTTCCTGACCCCGAAAGCGATGGGCGCGAATGCAGTGCTCCACGGCACGGATGCGTGCCTCGGGCCAGCCCTCGCCGGACAGGACCTGCCGCGCTACGGCCGCCGAGCCCTGCTCGTGATCCTGGCGCGCCTCACCCTCCTCGGGGTGAGCACCGGCCGCATCGTGCAGCAACGCCGCGGCCCGGACGATCTCGACATCAGCGCCCACCTGGCGCGCCAGGTCTTCGGCCACCCCGAGCACGCGCAGCACGTGGTCCATGCCGTGCACGGGGTCGTGGGTACGGGACCAGCCCCGCGCCTGTTCAATCGTCGGCATCGTCACCTCCTGCATCCGTGGTCAGGTCCTGCACACATGCCGGCCAGGACCGTCCGGCGAAACGCTGCAGCGCCGTCCGCAGCCCAGGCTGCTCGAACAGGATCTCCGCTGTGGCACCCTCGGCCGCCAAGCGCCCGTCCTGGAGGACGATGGCCCGTTCGGCGACAGCGGCCGCGAACTCAACGTCGTGCGTCGCCACCACCACCGACAGCCCGGCCTGCTTCCACGTACGGATGCGGCGCGCCAGCTGAGCCTGCGACTTCGAGTCCATCCCCAGGGTCGGCTCATCGAGCAGTACGACCTTCGGCGCGGCGATCATCACCGCCGCCAGTGCCGTCCGCTGCCGCTCGCCGGCCGAGAGGTCACGCGGATAGCGATCCGCCACCGGCATCAGGCTGAAGGCCTGGAGCATCGCCTCGGGATCATGCATGCCTCCCGGCTCGAGCCCATGGTACTGCAGCGTGGTCAGCACCTCGTCGCGCACCGTGTCGGCGAACAGGAAGGCCGATGGCCATTGGGGGACATACGCCATCGCCTGCGCCCGGCCGACGACGGAGCGGTCATGGAACGCCGTGCCATCGATGGAGATCTGCCCGCGGTGCGTCAGCAGTCCCATCAGGCAGCGCAGCAGCGTCGTCTTGCCCGAGCCGTTCCCTCCCAAGACCGCGACCGCCTCCCCCCAACGGACGTCGAAGCCGATCTCGCGCAGCTCGAACCCTGCGGGAAAGGCGAAGCCGATGCCGCGGCATGCGAGGCGGGTCTCTGCCCCGGAGGGCTGCCGCGCGTGCGGCGGCCAGGCAAGCAGGCGCTTGCGCAGATGGGCAAGGGTGTCCACAGACAGGGCCGACGGCAGCCCGAGCCGTCGGGCGGCCTCGACCAGCGGGGGCCCGTAGGCCAGGCTCGGGATGACATCCTGCGGTGCACCCCAGGCCTCCAGCTCTCCTCGCCGGCCAAGCGCAGCCACGCGGTCGACGTCGGGCAGCAAGCGGCCCAGGCGATGTTCGCTGATCAGCGTCGTCAGCCCGTCCTGATGGCATAGATCGCGCAGCCAGTCGAGCACGCCTTGCGCGCTCTGGGTGTCCAGTTGAGAGGTCGGTTCATCCAACACCAGAACGCGCGGCTCGCGCGCCAGCGCCGCGGCCACCGCCACCCGCTGCTGCTCGCCACCCGACAGCTGGTCGAGCGGCCGGTCGATGAGGGGCCCAAGCTGCAGGCGCTCGATCGTCGCCCGCACTCGACGGCCGATCTCAGCGCCGGACAGGCCCGCAGCTTCCAGGCCGAAGGCCAGTTCGTCGGTGACCTGCCGGGTGATGAAGCGCGTCGCCGGCTCCTGAAACGCCGTGCCGACGATCCTGGCCAGGTCATGCGCGCGATTCGCTCGCGTGTCGCGGTCGCCCACCACCACGCGGCCGGAGAAGCGGCCGCCGTAGAAGTGCGGGACCAGCCCGTTGATCGCCCCCAGCAGCGTGCTCTTGCCGGAGCCGGACCGACCGGTCACCAGGACCGTTTCTCCTTGGCGCACGCGCAACGTGATCCCGGACAGCGCCGGGCGATCTGCTCGGGGATAGGTGTAGGTCAGACGGTCGATCTCAATCATGGCCGGGCACAACCGCGGGCAGTGCCAGCAGACCGACAGCCAGCGCCACCGGCCAGGAGAACGTCGGCCAGACGGCCTGCGGATAGGGCTCGTAGGCCAGCAGCGTAGGCGTCAGGGCCACCAGGACAACGGCGAGCCCCAGAACGCCGAGCGTCACGCCAACGATCAGGCTGTCGCTGCGCTTCCACACCTCAGGCCGGTAGCGGCTTCGCGATCCGCTGCGCGTGAGCACCACCAGCAGCAACCCGGCTCCAAGGCCGACGAGGGCCGCGGCGATCCAGCCGCGGGATGGCGCCAGCGACCAGGCGATCGCGCCCAGCGCAAACAGCCCGACGCCGACCCATGCCATTCGTCGGCCTCGATCCGATACCGCGGCGGCGCCCCAGCCACGCGTGGCCAGTCCCTCGCCCACCGTCAGCGCCGACTCGAGGCTGAGGATCACCAGCGGCGTGACGATGCCGCGCAGGTCCCGGAAGCCGCGCGGCGCATGGCCGCGCACCTGCTGCGCCTCACGCACCGCATCGAAGGAGCGACGCGCCTGCGGGGCGAAGTTCATGGCAATGGAAGCGGTGATCCCCGCCGGGGCAAGCCCGGCGGGGATGCGGCGCAGCAGGTCGGTGGGACTGAGCAGCAGGCTGAAGGTCAGCATCACCAGGAGCAGGCTGGCGAGCTGCAGGCCGGCTGTCGCCCCAAACAGCATCGCCTCCAGGGTGTAGGGTCCGCCGATGAAACGGACCGGGAACTCAAGCAGGACGGTTTCGCCGGCTCGGCTGAACAGGAAGTTGAGCAGCGTTGGGAAGACCATCATTCCGGCAAACAGGCGCAGCATGCCCACCGAAGGCCGTTGACCGGCCGCTCGCCAGCGGATCATCACCGCCGCGGCCGCGATCAGCAGCAGGTACCATGGATTGCGTACCAGCAGCGCGATGCCGCCGGCGCTGCCAGCCCAGGCCATCCAGGTCACGGGGTGCTGCTTGCGTGTGCCGATGGCTCGTGTCCTTCAGGAGGAGCGGCGCCGGAGGACGGTCGCCGACAGGACGGCGAGCAGCGCAATCACCGCCGCCCCTGCCCCGATGGCCGTCCACGGGGTCGACGAACCGCCGGAGTCTACGTCACCGGAGACCATCGCCAGCGCCGGGATGGCCTGTACCGTGGCCAGCAGGTTGTCCGCCGGCGCATCCGCGTTGAATGCGAAGGCCCCGCTCGATTGCTGGAGCGCCAGCAGGGCCGAGGCTGGATCGTTCCACGCCGAGAGATCCTCTCCGGTGGCCAGCAGCGCCTGTATCACCAGCGCCGTGGAGTTGGCGTCGGTCGCCTCGCCGAAGGCGCTCGGCTTCTGGTAGGTCCAGCCGCCATCGTCATTCTGGGCCGCGCGGAAGTAGTCGAGCGACGGAGCCGTCGCCTGCTGCTCCCCGGCGGCGAGCAACGCCATGACGGCCGCGGCCGTCGTGTTGCTGTCGCCCGCGCCGGGTGTCAGGTCGCCGTTGAAGGCATAGGTGCCGTCGGGCAGGCGGGCGGCCAGGAGGCCATCGATGGCGCCATCCGGGAGGTCCGTGTCCCCAGCGACGAGCGCCTGGATCGCCAGCGCACTATCGAAGGGTCCGCCTCCGAACAGGCCCGTCTCGGCGGAGTAGTCTTCGAGGATGCGGGCCGTGAGGTCGACCCCGCCGAAACTGCGGACATCCAGGCCGGCGGCCCTGGCGGCCAGGGTCAGCTTGGCGAAGGCACCCGCGCCCTGGATGGCACCGGCGCCGAGGGCGGCCTGCAGCGCGCCGAGCGGCGTGTTGCCCCCGAGGGTCCACTCGGATGGGTTCCCGCCTGCGGCGGCGATCGCCAGGACGGCATCGGCGGTGGCGCCCGGGTCGCTGCCCGGGACGAAGCCGTTCGAGAAACCCCCATCCGGTTGCTGCTGCGTCCGCAGCCAATCGAGCGCCGCCTGAACCGGTGCGGCGGGGGTCTGTGCCCCGGCGGGCAGCGGTGCGAGCAGCCAACCGGCAAGGGCAGTGGCGAGTACGAGCCGTCGGATCATCAGGATCCTCCAGAGTCTGATCGGTTGCGTCCGTCCACAGGAAAGCGAAAGGCCTCCGCTCATGCGCTGGCAGCGAAGGCCCACCCGGGTTGATGCATGCGCCACCTCCTTTCCACGAAGGGGAACCATGCGCCGGGTGATGGCGGGTATCCTGGCTTGGACCGCACCGCCGCGTACAGGTCATGCGGCGAGGCGACCCTTACAGTTGCGGGACAGCGCCGGACTTCCGCAGCAGGCGGGCACCGGCTTCCCCGTTGGCGGCCTTCGCATCCGGGCGAGAGGCCACCACCACCCTTGGTTCAATTGAGGCGGAGTATAACCCGCCGTCCAACCCAGCGTCAAGCGGCCCAGCCGGAAGCACATTGACGCCTCCTGCTGCCACGTGTTAGAATGCCCCATCATCTTCTCTTCCCTTCTCCGTTCGGAGCAGTCCTGCGTGGCCAAGCACACTACGGGCGTTGTCCGCTGGTTTGACGGATCCAAGGGCTACGGATACATCCACGCTGAAAGCGGCGAGCAGGTGTTCGTCCACTACAGCGCCATTACGGGCCAGGGTGCCCCGCTCCTCGATGAAGGCGAGCGTGTGGCGTTCTTCCTGGAGCAAACGGTCCGTGGCCTCGAAGCATCCGACGTTACCCGCCTGAATTGACGAACGCATCTCCCGACTGTGCGGCGCACCCCGGACGGCGAACCTGCTGACGGGGCATTGCCACTTGGCGCCCCCGGGCGGGGAGGGAAGAACACTTCGAGGAACAATGGAATGTCTGACTCAACCGTACGCGTGATCCCTCTCGGAGGCCTGGGAGAGATCGGCAAGAACATGATGGCCCTGGAGACAGGTGATTCCATCGTCGTCATCGACACGGGGATCATGTTCCCCGAGAACGATATGCTCGGGATCGACTACATCATCCCGGATTTTGGCTACCTGCGCGACAAGAAGCACAAGGTCCGCGCCATTGTGGTCACCCACGGGCACGAAGACCACACCGGTGCCATCCACCACGTGCTGGGCGAGATCAGCGCGCCGATCTACGCCACGCCGCTGACGCGCGGCCTGCTGGAAGCCAAGCTCAACCGCAACTCCCAGACCAAGACCACGTTGAATACGATCCAAGCTGGGGAGACCCTGAAGGTCGGCCCATTCGGATTCGAGTTCTTCCACGTTTGCCACTCGATCCCCGACGGGCTCGGGCTGGCAATCACCACCCCGCAGGGCGTGCTGGTGCACTCGGGCGACTTCAAGTTCGACAAGACACCCGTGGACGGCTGGCCGACCGATTTCGCCAAACTGGCCGAATTGGGGCAGCGCGGTGTGCTGGCCCTGCTGGCCGACTCGACCAACGCCGACAAGCGCGGCTGGACACCGTCCGAGCGCGTCATCGACGCCGCCTTCGACGATGTCTTCCGCCAGGCGCCCGGCCGTATCCTGATCGGCACGTTTGCCTCGCTGATCTCGCGCATGGCGCAGGTGGCAGCGGCCGCCGAACGCTACGACCGCTCGATGGCCTTCGTCGGCGCCAGCATGATCGAGAACGCCAAGATCGCCCGCCGCCTGGGCTACCTGGACATCCCCGAGGAGCGAATCGTCCCGGTCGACCAGGCGTTGGGCATGAAGCCGTCCAAGGTCGTGCTGATGTGCACCGGAACGCAGGGCGAACCGTCGTCGATCCTGGGGCGGCTGTCCGCGGGAACCAACCGCCAGTTCGAGATCAACTCCGGCGACACCGTCGTGCTCTCGTCGCATCCGATCCCGGGCAACGAGGAGATGGTGCACCGGACGATCAACCGACTGCTGCAACGCGGGGCAGACGTGATCTACGACGCCATCGCCCCGGTCCACGTTTCGGGTCATGCCAGCCAGGAGGAGCAGCGCCTGCTGCTGCAGACGGTCCGGCCGAAGTACTTCGTGCCGATCCACGGCGAGCTGCGCCACCTGCGGCAGCACGCCCGGCTGGCGCTGGAGTCCGGCATCGAGCCGTCGAACATCGCCGTGGTTGAGAACGGCACCGTGATCGAGTTCCACAAGGGACGCATGAGCATCGGCGAGCGCATCCCCGGAGGGTATGTCTTCGTCGACGGGCGAGGCGTGGGCGACGTCGGGCCGGAGGTCATGCGCGAGCGCGAGGCGCTGGCTCGCGATGGCTTCGTGCTGGTGCACGTGCAGCTCGACCCCAAGACCGGCCGCTTGCGCGGCGAGCCGCAGATCACCACACGCGGCTTCGTCGTCCTGCGGGATGGCGCCTCCCTGCTGGACACGGCTCGGGCCCGCATTCGGGAGCTGGTGAATTCGGCCAACGGCAGCGACCTGCAAACGCGCCTGGAGCGCGAGTTGGGCAAGCTATTCTTCGGCGAGATCCGCCGCAACCCGATGGTGCTGGTCGTCCTGTCGGACCGGTAGGCCTAGGCGCCGAAGGCTATAATCGCATCCCATGCGCACCGGGGTCTGGCTCACCGCGTTGGCGTTCGGCCTGTTCCTGACAGGCTGTTCGGGCCTGCCTTCGGCGCCGGCCACACCCACGCCCATCCCACCCACGCCGAGCGCCACACCCGAACCGGTCGCCGCCCGCGTGAATGGGACGGCCATCCGGCTGGCCGACCTCGAGGAGGAGGTCGCCCGGTTCGAGGCCGCCCAGCGCTCGCTTGGCATCGACCTTGCAACGCTGGGCGACTACCGGGCAGCCGTCTTGAACGGCCTGATCGACCGACGCTTGCTCGCCGAAGCCGCCCGGGCCAACGGCGCCAGCGTGGAACCGGTACAGGTGGATACTAGGATCGAGGCGCTGGCCGCCGAACTGGGAGGATCCGACGCCATGGGTGCCTGGCTGGCCGCCAACGGCTACTCGCTCGAGAGCCTCAAGGCTGCACTGGGCGAAGAGATCCTGGCGGCTCAGACCGTCGAGAGAGTCGCTGACACGGTGACGGAGTCGGCCGATCAGGTCCACATCCGTCACCTGCTGGTCGCCGACGCCAGGCTGGCGGAGGACCTGCGGGCTCAGATCGCGGCCGGTGCGGACTTCGCCGAACTGGCGCAGGCGTACTCGCTCGATCTGAGTACTCGTCCGGCGGGGGGCGACCTGGGTTGGTTTGCTCCAGGGACGCTGACCACGCCGGAAGTGGAAGCTGCCGCCTTCGAAGGACAGCCGGGGGACCTCAGCCCCGTCATCCACAGCGCGCTGGGGTATCACCTGGTCCTGGTCGTCGAGCGCGGCGAGCACCCACTCGACCCGGAAACCTGGCGCCGGCTGCGCCAAGAAGCCGTCGACCACTGGCTGATGGAAGAACGCAGCCGGGCAACAATCGAGAGCGTGAATCCGCCCTAGGCGGGCGAACGGCCGTCGTTCGCCCACCGGGCAGGGAGAGAGACCGATGGAAGACAAGGAACCCCGCGGCCCCGGCATTGTCGGGCTGTTCATCAACCTGCTGACGCTGATCGTCATCGTGGCGACCCTCGGCACCGGCGCGGCCTTCGGGGCCGTCTTCCTCAACCCGTACCTGGTAGACGTCGTCAATCCCTACCTGCCGGTGAAGCTGGCGCCGCCGCCCACACTGCCGCCCACGCTCGGCCCTCCAACGGCGACCAACACGCCGGAGATCTACCTGCCGGCGACCTGGACGGCCACGCCTACCGTCACCGAGACCGTCACGCCAACGCCGACTGAGACGCCGGTGCCCACCAACACCCCGACGCCAACGGTCACGCCGGCGGTCACCAACACGCCGTCGGGCGCCGCCATTGTGCCGCAGCCGGACAGCCCCAAGTTCACCACCAACTTCGCCAACACCAAAGCCTGTCAGTGGATGGGCGTCGCCGGCCAGGTGTTCGACACCAAGACCACTGGCGCCGTCACCGGTCTTGCCGTCCGCATCGGCGGCCAGCTGGGGACCTTCCCCGTTGACCAGACCAGCCTGACCGGCAGCGCGCCGGCCTACGGGCCGGGTGGCTACGAGTTCGTCCTCAGCGACCACCCGATCGCCAGCGCCAAGACGGTGTGGATCCAGATCCTCGACACGGCTGGCGTGCCGCTGTCCGACAAGATCTACTTCGATACCTCCGACAAGTGCAACGAGAACCTGGTGTTGTTCAATTGGGACCAGAGACGCTGAGGCGCACCGCGCTCCTGAGAGTCAGACGCCCCCGCCATGCGGGGGCGTTGTGTTTGCGCGGTCGCATCCGTTCGACGCACGTCAGGCGGCGAGTACACCCGCCAGCCGCTTGCACACCAGGTCAACCTGCTCGCGGGTCATAACGCCCGAGAACGGCAGCGCCAGGCTGCGGCGCCCAAGGTCCTCGGTCACCGGGAAGTCCCCCGGCTGGTAGCCGAACTGGTCGACGAAGTACCTCTGGAGATGGATGGGAGCGAAGTACGGACGGGCCGGGATGCCCTGCTCGTCCAGCGCGCGGATGACAGCGGCGCGGTCGATGGCGGCCGCCAGCCGGACGACGTACACGAACCAACTGACGCGGGTCGTCGTCGGAGCCACAGGAAGCGTTTCCACCTGCGGCAGCCGCGCCAGCTCTTCGGCGTACCACTCTGCCACACGCTGCCGCTTGGCCAGCAGTTCGTCGAATCGACGCATCTGGGCCAACCCCAGCGCGGCGCTCATCTCGTCCAGCCGGTAGTTGTAGCCCAGGTAGGTGTGTTCCAGCCACGTATCGCCGGGGGCGCGGCCCTGGTTGCGCAGCGCTCGCACCATGTCGGCGACATCCCCCCGGTCGGTGACCACCAGCCCGCCCTCGCCGGTTGTGATCTGCTTGTTGGGGTAGAACCCAAACACGCCGACGTCGCCTAGCCGTCCGGCGGGCAGCCCCTTGTACTCCGCGCCCAGCGCCTCGCAGGAGTCTTCCAGGATCGGCAGGTTGTGTTCCTGCGCCGTCTGAGTCAGCGCATCGAAATCCGCCGGCTGTCCGAACACATCGACCGGCAGGAGCGCTTTCAAGCGCCTGGCCTCCGGCACGCCGCGACGCGGCAGCCAGCGCTCTGCGGCCCTGCCGCCCTTCATCAGCCCGGCGGCCGCCTCAGCCGCCAGGTCGGTATCGATGTTCCCCGTCACCGGATCGACGTCGACGAACACCGGCACGGCGCGCTCGTAGAGCAGGATGTTGGCCGAGGCGACAAAGGAGAACGGCGTGGTGATCACCCGGTCCCCGTCCTCGATGCCCAGCGCTCGCACGCACAGGTGCAGGCCGGAGGTGCCGGAGTTGACCGCCACGGCATGCTGAACGCCAACGCGCTCCGCGACGAACTGCTCGAAAGCCTGCACCTGCGGCCCGATGCTCAGGTTCGGGGTGTTCAATACCGCCAGGACGGCATCGCGCTCGGCCTGCGACAGGTCGGGGGAGGACATGGGAACAAGGTACGCGTCGGGCACGGGGGAGTCCTTTCGGGAAGAGAAGGGATCAGCGGTCAGCTGTCGGCCGTCAGCCTGAGGCTGCGAGCTTGAGTGGATGGCTGAGCACTGAACGCTCGGAGCGTCGTCTGTCTATCGAGCCTCATCCTGCTTCTCTGGCCAAACCGCCCCGGCGCGGACGACGCCACCAGGCGGAACGTCCTTCTTGACCACGGCGCTGTTGCCTACCCGGGCAGCCTCACCGATCGTCACACCCAGGTTGACAGTCACACCCATGCCGACCAGCGCTGCCTCGCCTACCATCACGCCGCCGGCAAGGAGCGCGCCCGGCGAGACGTTGGCGTAGGCGCCCAGCCGGCAGTCGTGCGAGACAACCGCTGCGGTGTTGATGATCACACCGAAGCCGACGTCTGACTCGCTGCCGACGTAGGCGTGGGGCATCACCTGTACGCCCGCCGAAAGCCGTGCGCTCGGCTCGACGAACGCCGTCGGATGGACGACGGCCGGGCAGGCGAAGCCGGCCTCAACCAGGCGTCGAAAGACGAGAATTCGGCTGCGCGCATCGCCGATGCCGCCCACGGCGTTCGCCGCCAGCCGGACCCCCTGAGCCAGCATGTCCGGGAGCACCTCGGCGCCCCCCAGCACCGGCAGGCCAAGGATCTCCGTCCCCCTCGTCAGTCCATCGTCGACGATGCCGATGATCTCATGCTCACCCGTGGCACGGATGGACTCAATCAGCGACTTGCCGTGACCGCCGCCGCCGTAGACGATCATCCGCCTGCCGGCGGCCTGCTCTGCGTCCTGCGGCTTGCCCGCCAGCAGATCGCGCAGTTGCGCTTCAGTGATCAACTGTCCGAGCGGCAACCGTGTGAGATCCACGCCGGTCGTGCGCGCCAGCGCCAGTGCCGGAGCGGTCAGGCGCAGGCCTTCCGGCAGCGGCGCCTCCGCCGGCGGCCGGGGGTCCTCCGGAGGCCGCCAGGCACTCGATTTGGCCAGCCAGCACAGCCGGTCCCCGGCGCGCACCAGGCTGCCGAGCGTGGCCCGCAGCCCGGCCACGTAGCCAGCTGCCTCCGCCACAACCTCGACCGACGACTTGGTCGTCTCCAGCGTGACCAGCGGCTGGCCGGCGCCGACGCGCGTGCCGTCCGGCGCGTGGATCGCCGCCACGCGCGACTCGGGTTCGTTCGGGTTCAGCAGTGGGACCAGGACAACCGTGGGTTCAACCATCCGCTCACGCCATCATGCGCCGGGGGAAGTGTATCAGCAAGGTCGGCGCGCTTCCACCGAGTGGGGACGGGGATCACGCTTCAGCGCGTCAGGGCCAACGCCGAGGCGATGATCGATTCGACGCCCGGCAAGACGGCGGTTTCCAGGGTGCGCGCGGCCGGGATGGGCAGGTCGAGCGAGGCGATGCGTCCGGCGCGCAGGCCCGGGCCGTGTGCCTCCAGTCCCGAGGCAACCACCTCGGCCCCCCAGCCCAGCGTGCGCGTGCCCTCTTCGACCGTCAACAGGCCGTGCGTTCGGCTCAAGCTTTCGCGCAGGGGTCGGTCATCGAACGGACCCAATTGTGTGTATGCGATGAGCTCGGCGAAGACCTCGTGCTCGAACGCCAGCGCCTTCAGCGCCAGCCGCGCCTGCTCCGCCGGGTAACCATAGGACACCAGCGACAGGCTCGGCGTGGGGGCGCCGACAACGCGCACGCGAAAGACGGGATAGCGCTCTTCCGAGACCTGAATGTCGAATTCGGCACCGATACCCGCTGGCAGGAGCGCCAATCCGTACAGCAGTTTGTGCTCGATGAACAGTACCGGATCGTCATCGGCCAGCACGGCCGTCCGCAACAGCCCGCCGGGATCTCCGAGCGCCGTCGCCGCCACGGTCCGCAGGCCGGGCGCACCGAGAAGGTGCTTCTCGAGGGACTGCGAGTGCGTCGGCCCGTAGCCGCGACCTCCGCCCATCGGTGTGCGCACGACCAGCGGCACGCGTACTTCGTCGCCCATCATCCAGCGCAGCTTGGCGGCGTGGTTGACCAGTTGATCGGCTGCCAGCAGCATGAAATCGCCGAACATGATCTCAACCACCGGGCGCAGGCCGCGCAGGGCCATGCCGACGCCTACCCCGACGATGCCGGCCTCCGACACCGGCGTGGTGATCACGCGGTCGGGGAACTCGCTTGACAGCCCACGGGTGACCTTGAAGGCTCCACCATACGGGTCAAGGATGTCCTCTCCGAGCAGACGCACGTCCGGGGAGTCCGTCAGGCATGATCGCAACGCCTGGTTGAGGGACTCGAGCACCGTGGTCATCGCTCGCTTCCCAGCGCCGGCGTCAGCGTACGTGGATCCGCCGGCGCGGCGGCTTCGGCCGCCTGGAAGGCCTGCTCGACGGCCGCTCGCACTGCCTCCCCAGTCCGCTGGACATCCGCTGCGGCCAACCGGGAGGCGTGCAGCGGCAGCGGGTCGGCGCGCCGATAGCGCTCGATCTCGGTTGGATCCCGCGTGTCATCACCCTTCGAGTGGGCGGAGAAGCGGTAGGTGTGTAGGATCAGCGCCTGCGGTCCGGCGCCGCTTCGAGCTGCGTGCATCAAAGGCTGTGTCAGCCGGCGCACCTCGAGCACGTCAGTCGTGTCCTGCTCGGCAGCCGGGATGCCGAAGGCGGCGAACCGCGCCGGCAGACTGCCGGCCATGTGCCGCTCGATCGGCGTTGTCTGTGCGTAGCGATTGTTCTCGACGACCAGGACGATCGGCAGGCTCCACAGCGAGGCCAGGTTGAGGCTTTCGTACACCACGCCTTCACCCAGCGTGCCGTCGCCCAGGAACGCCACGACGACATGGCCGATGCGGCGCTCACGCTCGGCGAGCGCCATCCCCGTGGCCATCGGGATGGTGCCGCCCAGGATTCCACTGGCATAGAAATCCTTCCAGTGCAGGTGCTGGCTTCCACCGCGCCCCCGGCAGACCCCGGTGGCACGGCCCATCATCTCGGCCGCCAGCCCTTCCACCGGCCCACCGTAGGCCAGAAAGTGCCCGTGGCCGCGATGGTTGCTGACGACCACGTCACCCGCCTGGGCGCAGGACAGGACCCCCACCGCATCCGCCTCCTGGCCGATGGCGGTATGGGTCGTCCCATGTACGAGACCACGCGAAAAGCCCTCCAGCACGCGCTCCTCGAACGTTCGGATGAGGAGCATGCGCCGGTAGAGCTCAAGGGGATCGTCACACGGGTTCATGCCGGTCCGTGGGATGGAATCACTCCGCCGCCCGCTGGTTTGGGCGGCGGGAGACAAGGATGCGGAGGCCGGAGCGGACTAGCTGTTCTGCTTGGCGAATTCTTCCTTGACGATCAACCAGGCTTCGTGGGCGGCGTTGGGGACCTTGGCGACGGCGAAGTAGCGGGTCTTGCCTTTGGCCGTCTTGGCTTCGATGCGCCACTCCGTCGAGGCGAACTTGCTGCGCGATTTGACGTCGTAGAAGTTGAGCTCCGGCTTCATTCCCATCCTCCTCAGGCGGTTCAGGCTCTCGGGCGGTTTCCCGCTCCCGCATACTACCTGCCTTCGAGCTTCCCGGCAAGTCTGACTTTCGACCACTTGTTCTATGCTGTCCCGCCGCTCTGGCTCGATCCCTTGAACTCCTCGGCGGTTGCAAAACCAGGCTGCGCAATCCCTTCGCGCCGCACAACCTTCCAGGCTGTGAGCGCAAGGATCTTGACGTCAAGCCTGAGAGACCACTGGTCCACGTACCAGACGTCCAGCCGGAACTTGTCTTCCCAGGTCAGGTCGTTCCGGCCGTTCACCTGGGCCCAGCCGGTGATGCCCGGCAGGACCTCATGCCTGCGTGCCTGCTCGGGTGTATAGCGGTCGAGGTATTCCATGAGCAGCGGGCGAGGGCCGACCAGGCTCATTTCGCCACGCAGCACGCTGAGCAGATTGGGCAGGTCGTCGAGGCTGAACGAGCGCATCAGGCGCCCAAGGCCGGTCAGGCGCTCGGCGTCCGAGAGCCAGAGCCCGTCCGGTCCACGCGCATCCGTCATCGAGCGAAACTTGTACAACGTGAAGGGCTGTCCACGGTAGCCGGGCCGAACCTGGCGGAAAAGCACGGGCGATCCCAGGCGCCACCGAACCAGCAAAGCCAGCAACCCGAGCGGCACGCTGATCAGGATTGCCCCGGGGATCGTCAGCAGCAGGTCGAAGGCCCGCTTCCGAAGCGGGACGCCAGGGGGAAAGAGGGCGGCGCTCACCGGCGGCCTCGCCGCTCCGCCGCCTGGCGCATGACCCGCTCAAGCCCGTCCGCCAGCGTCTCCCGGTCAAAGTGCTGGGCGACATAGTCGCGCCCGGAGCGTCCCATCGTTCGCGCTGCGGCGCGGTCGCGCGCCAGCTGGCGGATGGCCTGGGCCAAGGCTGCGGGATCGCCCGGTGGGACGAAGACGCCCGCGCTGGCCTGCTCGATCACCTGGCGAATCACGCCGTCGATGGCCAGGATGACGGGCCTGCCAGCGGCCATGTAGTCGAACACCTTGTTGGGATACGTCGTCTTGTAGACGTCCAGCGGCTTCAGAATGGCGATGCCCGCGTCGGCCGCCGCCAGCGCCTGGTCCATCTCGTCCTTGGGCACTGCCGGCAGGAAGTGCAGGTTGCGCAGGCCGAGCGCCCGCGCCTGCTGCTCCAGCGCCGGCCGTTCCTTGCCGTCGCCCAGGAGCACGACGCCGATATCCGGTTCCTCCCGGAGCTCTGCCGCCGCCTCGAGCACGACGCCGAGATCGTTCGACAGCCCCAGCGCGCCGGCGTACAAGGCGACGAACTTGCCCTCCAGCCCGTGAGCCCGCCGAAACGCAGTCCCGGTTGAATCCGGGTCGAACATGGCGACCTCGACGCCGTTCGGCACCAGGTCCACCTGCTTCGCCCCGCGCCGGCGGACATGTTCGATGTAGCCCGGCGAGTTGACGATCAGGCGGTCGGCATGGTGATAGAGAAAACGCTCCAGGGCTTCGGCCAGGCCGATCAGCGCCCGGTTGCGCAGCACTCCGACCGCCACGGCGAAAGCGGGCCACAGATCGCGCACTTCAAAGACGAACGCCGCCCGCTTGAGTCGGGCCAGGAGCCATGCCGTGGCTCCCTGGAACAGCGGCGGCGTCGTGCCCCACACGACATCGACGTCCCGCACCTGCAGTCCGGCGGTGAACGACGACAGCATGAAGCTCAGGAAGCTCAATACCCGGTGGAAGAACGAGCGGTGCCAGGCGCGGTAGGTGGCGCATCGTCGGATGTGCACGCCGGTGTCATCCGTCCACTCGCGCAGGGCGAGCGGTTCGGCGCCTCCGGTGAGGTAGGAGACCTGCCCCGCCAGCACGGTGACACGGTGGCCGCGGCGAACCAGCCAGCGTGCCAGTTCGTGGTGGCGTGTTCCGCCCGGCTCACCCAGGGCGGCGAAGGCTTGATGGATCAGCAGGATGTGCACGGTCGAGGTCCAGGACACGGTCGTGCAGGGCGGCGCGGGCAATAGCCGCCGGCCCGATGCCGGAATCGTTCCACGCCAGATCGATCGCCCCGGTGTCAAACCCGTCGAAGGCGAACCAGGTCACCAATCGCAGGGGAAGCCGTCCCGATGATTCGATCTCGAGGCGCAGCGCCGGCTGCCTGTCGGCGTACGTCCTCGCCACCCAGCCCTTGATCGCCCTCTCGCCGGGAAGGTCGGTACCGGCGACCAGTTCGCCCGCGCGGTAGATGGAAGCGGAGCCCGTCGGGGCGGCGAACAGCACATCAACGTGCCTCCGCCCGTAGCGCAGGCCAAGCCGTCCGGGGCGCAACGCCCAGGCGCCGTCTGCCAGCAGCCAGCCCAGGCGCGCGCTGTGATCCCCGGTCCCCAGGACGTCGTCGACGATCAGCCAGGCGGAGGCATCGAGGCGCACGACGGTGCGGCGATGCGTGACGCCGAGCCGCCGGTAGCCGTCGTGCTCGGCGGCGATTGCCTCCAGCCGGCCGTCGGCCGTGCGCCAGCGGCCGAGCACATGGCCCTGTGCCCAGTGCAGCCACAGGAAGCGCCCAGCGCGCTGCATGGGTTCGAGCCCATCGACGACGACGGTGTTGTGGACTCCCGCCTGGGCCAGGCCGTTGTCCCAGGGCGGCGCCCCGTTGTAGAGGTACGTGCCGGCATCGATCGCCACCGGCTGCCGGTCGCGGCGCAGATCCAGGTGCAGCTGGTCGGAATGTCCAGGCCGCGAAGTGAAGCGCGCACAGCGCAGGATGGCGCACGATTCCCCCTGGCCGAGCGCATACAGCCCCGCGTTCGGCAGGTCTCTCGTCGCAGGCGGAGAAACCGCCCTCGCATCAGGGGCAACGATCCCTAGCCACACGCACGCCTCGTCCCACGGCCCGGGCGGGTACCGGGTGCGCCCGTCGAGCAAGCACGCCGCCGCCTGCAGCGCTGGCCGGTAGTCCTCGAACTCCGTCCCGCTCAGCGGCAGGATACACGCGCCGTCGTTCGGTCCAAAGTTGGCCGCCATGCCTGTAGCGGGATCGACCAGCGACTCGAGTGCGCCGGCCAGCCGCCGAATCGCATCCAGGGCTTGCCTCGGGAGCGGGTCCTGATTGCAGGCCGCGAGGCTGGCGGCCCAGGTGCACGCCTGCAGCGCCAGCCGATGATAGTTGGTGGAATGCTGCACGTAGCCACCGTCGGCGAAGACCTGCGAACGCACGGCGTTTACGAGCGCATCGCGCCCGAGCCGCCGCCACGCTTCCGCCGCCGTCGCCTCGGGGAACAGCAGGCCAGCGGTGTACAGGCCGACGGCTTCCGTCATCAAGTGGTTGTTGCCCTGGGCCCGGGCGTAGTCGAGGCTGGGTGGGATGCGCGCCGCGTGCACAAAGATCATCGAGGCCAGACGGGTGATGCGCGTCGCCTTGCGCTGCAGCCAGGGCGCCAAGCCATAGAAGGCGAAGACCAGCGCCATCAGCCGCAGGGCGACCTCCTGACCCGAAACCCAGTGCGCCCCGGCGTTCGGTTTGTTGGCCTGCCTCCAGGAGAGGATCAGGTCCCAGCACGCCTCGGCATAGGCGTCCTTGCCGGTCAAGCGGTAGGCGCGCACCATCGGGAAGACCCAGCCGAAGCGTGACGGCTCCCACACCAGCTTGATGTCCCCGGGCACCTGGTCGAAGCGCGTCCGGGTCCAGTGCTCGGTCAGATCGAACGACGGGGGAGGCGCATCGTCGGATAGCGGCGCCAGGGCCGACCAGTCGGGTGGAAACCCAAGCCGCACGGCGGGCAGTCCGAACACACGAAACCAACCCTCGCGCACGTCATCGGCCTCGGCCACAGCGTCTGCCACGCCTTTGCCGCCAGCCCGTCGGAGGGTTATCGAGAGATCGGCAAGCGGATCGAAGAAGAAGCGCGCCGCAGCGAGCGACTTCCGGTACGCGGCGTAGGCCTCCGGGTCGGATGGTATCCCCGGGCGCAGCCAGGCCGAGACGGGCTGTTCATCCCAGGAGGTGACCGGCGTGCGCGCCCGGATCCAACCGCTGCGCAGCTTGAGCTGATAGCGCGCGTAGCGGGCCAGCGGTCCGATCCCAAGCTCGCGCGCAGCCTGTGCGGTTGCCTGCAGACGACTCATTGCGTCCGATCGAGGGACTCGAGGCTGACGGGGGTGCGCGTGCGCAGGGCGTCCACGGCGGCCAGCGCGCTCAGGCTGGCAGCCATCAACTGGTCGTACGGGATCGGAGGCGGACCACCGGCGCAGATCGCCGCAGCGAAGGCTTCCCACTCCGCCTGGTGGCCCTTGTCCTGGCGCAGCCGGGAGCGCTGGACCTGGCGCCGGCCGGACTGATAGGTCTCGAGGCGCCGGAAGTCATCCAACACCGCGACGCGCCCGCCGCCGAAAGCCTCGATGCGCTCCTTGGGCAGCGACCGGTCGCCGCAGGCCAGGTAGGCAACCGTTCCGACCGAGCCGTCGGCGAACTCCAGGCACACGACGGCGCTCTCCTCGTGCGCCGGGCCGGCATCCGGGAGCCCGACGGCCGACACGCGCAGCGGGGGCGCGCCCACGAGGAAGATGAGGAAATCGAAGAAGTGACAGGCTTCGCCCAGCAGGCGTCCGCCGCCCTGCTCCGGATCGTGCAGCCAGTGGCTGGCCGGCAGCGGCCCGGCGTTCACGCGAACGTGGACCGCCAGCGGCGCATCGGTCGCCCGCAGGAAGGCCCGCATCGCGACGGCCAGCGGCGCGAAGCGGCGGTTGTAGCCAACGGTGAGGAGGCGGCCGGATGCCTTGAGCGCCGTGTCGATCGCGGCCAGATCCTCGCGGCGCAGCGCCAGCGGCTTCTCGCAGAATACGTGTTTGCCGGCCCGCAACGACGCCTGTACCTGCCGGGCGTGCTCGGCATGCCGCGTCAGGATGGCGACCGTGTTGACGCCCGGATCGGCCAGGATCTCCTGCTCACTTCCGGCCGCGTAGCGGAACCCAAACCGCCGGGCGGCGCTGGCCGCGCTCAGGCCTCCGCGCGATGCAATCCCAACGCGCTCAACGCCGGAGACGCGCTTCAGCGCCGGGAGGAGCACGCCGGTGGCAAAGGTGCCGGCACCGAGGACGCCCAGCCGCACGGCAGCCTCGGGATGTAGAACGTCGGCCCGCACCTCGAGCCGGGACACGATTTCGGCCGGATGGTCCGGATAGGTCAGCACGACTCCCAGGAAAGGCACCGTGCGCCGGCCGGTGACCACCTCATACGCCTCAACGGCGCGCTCAATTGGATAGCGATGGGTGATCAGCGGCCGCACGTCAACCTGTCCGCCGGCCAACAGATCCACGAACGCCTGCAGGTTCCGTCCTTCGGTCCAGCGCACGAAGCCGATGGGGTAATCGATCCCGGCCTGCTCGTACAGCGGGTCGTAGCGCCCGGGGCCGTACGAGCGGGAGACCCTAAGGCTCAATTCCTTCTCGTAGTATGTGCGGCGCGGGATCTCGAGGCCGACGTTGCCGATGACGACCACCCGACCCCGGTCGCGCGCCAGCGCGCCGGCCAGGTCCACCGGGTCGCTCGACGATCCATCAGCACACACCAGGACGATGTCAAAGCCGCGGCTTCGGGTGATCGACGCCGAATGCTCCACGGCGTCAGGTCGCAACCCGGCCGGGAATCCCATCTGCCGCGCCCGCTCGACGCGGGCCGGGTCCAGATCGACGCCGAAGGCCGTGCAACCCGAAGCCTTGCTCAGCGCGGCGGCCAGCAGGCCGAGCAATCCCAGTCCGATGACGGCGACGTGCTCGCCCACCTGCGGTTCCGCCAGGCGTAGCCCGTGCAGCGCGACGGCGCCCAGCGTGGTGAAGGCTGCCTGATCGAAATCCACGCCGTCCGGCACGTGGGCCATAAGGTTCTGAGGAACGATGGCGTATTCGGCGTGAACGGCGCTTCCACCGCCGGCGCAGGCGACGCGGTCGCCGATCTTGAAACCCTGCAGTCCGTCACCGACTGCCACGATCGTGCCGGCGGACGAGTAGCCGAGCGGAACCGGCTGGTCAAGCCGATTCTTGACCGCCTCCAACGTCGTCAGCAAGCCCTCACGCCGCACCTTGTCCAGCGTCTGGCGCACCAGGTCCGGACGCGAGCGCGCCTTCCCGATCAGGCTCTTGGAGGCGAACTCGACCAGCATGCGTTCCGTGCCGGCCGAGACCACCGACGCCGCGGTCCGAACCAGCGCCGTGCCAGGCCCGGCCTCAGGGACCGGAACCTCGATCACGCGGGTTTCCCCGGAGCGCATCTCTTGGACAACTTGCTTCATGGCGGAGCGAGAGGCCTTCGCAATCTCCTTTGCCAATGGGCGAACTGGCGGGATTATAGCACCGGGCCCGCGCGCACCACCTCGCGGTAGAACGCCTCGGCCTGCTCCATGCTGGTGGCGTGGTCGGCTCGTTGCCGAATGATCTCAACGTTGCGCCGGGCGGCCGACTGCCGCAGCGTGTCGTCTTCCAGAGCGCGAACGATCGCCCACGCCAGGCCTTCCTCATCGGCGGGATCGACGATCAGCCCGGTCTCGCCGCGTACCAGCCATTCGCGCACCGACTCCAGGTCGCCGGCAATCGGGAAGCACCCACAGGCCATCGCCTCGAGAAGCGTGTTGGGCGTGCCGTCGTGGGTGCTGGGCGAGACGCTCACCTGTGCCCGACGGAACAGGGCAGCCATCTCGCCGGGGTCCAGCGCAGGGAGCAGACGCACCGAGGCTGCCGGGTCCACCTGGCGCCGCCAACGCTCGGCCTGAGCATCCCCGGCCATCGATGGACAGACAAAGACCACGTTGGGTAGGCGCCGCAAGACGCGCGGGACGGCCCGGAAGAACGTATCGTTGCGCACATAGGCACGGAAGCCGCGCGGGTTGACAACCAATCGCGCACCGTCCGGAAGGCTCTCCAGGAAGGAGCGCATTCGCTCGGACAGTACTTCTTTGCCCTCGCCAGCCGGGAAGAACACCGACGGCCGGATGCCGCCGTTGCCGGGCAGGACAATGGACGGCCGGCCTGCCGGGAACCCCCAGCGCGACGCCAGGCCCAGATCGCGCCGGCAATCGGCATGCAACCCGGCCGCCGAATGCAGAGCCCGCCTGGTCAACAGGTTCATGCCGGGAGAGGCCTGCGCATGAAGTGTGAAGTCGTTACCCCAGACCGACACAAGCAGCGGAAGCCCCCGCGAGGCGCGCGCCGCCACCATGCCCTCGAAGGGAATCCGCAGCGCGTGCACCAGATCGGGGCGAAGGGTCTCGACCACCGCGCGCAGATCAGAGGCGGCCGAGCCGACGGTCAGCGGACCGAGCCATTGACGCAGGGCGAGCCGTAGCCGCAAGCCCCGCGCTCGCCCTCCAGCGCGAGCCGCCACCGCATTCGGTGCGGATGCACTGAACGCCACCGGCACAACCCTGAAGGAAGACAAACCCGGGATCGCTGCGGCGGGGAAGCTGGACACCCAGTGCACCTCGTGTCCAGTCTGCACGAAGTGCTCGACCCAGCTCCGGGCGATCGGGCTGCGCCCGTCAGCGTAGTACAGCAAGCGCACTCAGGGCCTCCGCAGAGAGACGGCGCACAGCGCGGCGACGAACGCGTCCGTCATGGCCTCAAGGTTGAACCGCTCGCGCGCCAGCCGGAAGGACGCCTCCCCCATGGCGCGCAGCTTTCCCTCGTCCAGCGTGAGCGCCTGCTGCAGCGCCGCGCGCAGGTCAGCCAGGTCACCCGGGCGAACCAGCCAACCGTTGTCGGGCGTGACCATGTCCTGCGGCGTGCCGTCGCCTTCGGCCGCGATGATCGGCAGTCCGGCCGCCAGGGCTTGCTGCAGGGCCAGCCCGCCGGTGCCGGGCAGGACGAACACATCCGCCCGGGCGAAGGCCGCCTCAAGCGCCACGGCCCTCAGGTCTCCCAGAAAACGCGCCGCGGGCATCCATTCCTGCGCCCGCGCCTCCAGCCGCCTCCGATCGGGACCATCGCCCGCGATGAGCACGTCCGGTTGCGGGCGCAACCCGGCGCAGGCTTGCAGCAGCAGGTCGATGCGCTTGCGCGGCTGCAGCCGGCCGACGAACAGGAAACGGCGGGCTCGCCCGGGAAGGGGGTCTCGTGCCGGCATGTGGGAGGGCGCCGGCGCCGCGGCGTTCGGAGCGACGAAGACACGCTCCGCCGGGGACCCCAGGGCCCGATACTGCGCCGCGCCCAGCAAGCTGTAGGCGATCAACGCGTCGAAACCCTCCAGCCATGCGCGGCGAAGCCAGCTGCGCAGCCCTCGCGCCGGCGGTGCGCCGAGCCCCCAGCCAACGACAGGACGCCGTCGCTCGTGCATCCAGCGTAGGGCTAAGCGATTGCTCAGGTAGCGTGGGTTCGCCTCGAGGACAAGGATCTCCGGCTGCGTGCTTTCCAACCAGTCGAGCAGGCCGGCTTGTCGGGAGATCGAGAGCGGTCCCGGAAAGATCCTCAGGTTTGTGGCCGGGGTGAGGACAGCGTGGTTCAGGCTCTGGGCGGAGTAGATCGCCTCCCCCGGCTGCGGACTCCCAGCGAATACGGCCAGGCCGCCATCGCAGCGCGCCCCCAGCGACTCCATGAAGGCGGCGCGGTAGTCCGGCAGCACGCGCTGCTGCAGGCCTACTTTGCCCGGGTACCGAGGGGCGTTCCGCATCCGCACCCTAGCCCGCCCACCCAAGGGCATTCAGATAGCCGTCGAGCATCGTTTCGAGCCCCAACCCGGCTTCGGCGCGCGCCCGCGCCTCCCGCCGCATCCGTTCGCCGCGATCAAGCACTTCTACGGCGGCCGACGCCAGTGCCGCCAGGTCGGGGGGCTGCAGCTGCCAGGCATCACCGCCATAGGGGACGATGCGCCCTGCCTCGCCGGTCACCAACTCCGGCAGCGCGCCGGTGTCGAACGACACCACCGGCAGGCCGCAGGCCAGCGCCTCCACGACCGCGTTCGGGCAGGCGGGCATCACGTCCGAGGCAAACAGCATGTGGGCGGATCGGTCGAGCGCCGGGATGGATCCCGGGGGAACGACTCCTATCCAGGTCACAGGTGCGCCGGCGGTTCGGTCGGCATGCTTCTGCACGGCGGGCGGCACGCGGCCGGCGACCACCAGCTCCACCGACTTCCCGCGACACGCCTGCAGCCGGAGCGCCAGATTGAGAGCCCAGCTCAAACCGATGTCGTAGCCGCTGGCCAGGTTCGCCTCGACCACGAGTAGGCGCACACGATCAGCCGGCCGGGACTCAGCCCCTTCAGGTGTGTACAAGTCCAGGGGAACGCCGTTGAGGACCACGAAAGCCGGCGCCGGCGTCGTGCCGCGAACGCGCTCCCACCACCGGCGGGCAAACTCACTCTGGTAGACGATCTGCGTCGCCACGCGGGTGCGGATGAATTGAAGGACCTGATTGTTGACCTCGGCGCGCAGACCGTGGCGCAGGCCGGTTCGCCTGCGGCGGTGGATCCAGTTCATGCCGTTGAGTCGTTGAAGGACAGGCAGACCGCGGCGCCGGGCTCTGAGCAGCCCGGCCAGGTGCCGCGTCCCCCCGACAACCAGAACGGCATCATACGGCGGATCGGCCAGGTCGTAGGTCACGCCGATGCCGCGCCGCGCCAGTCCATCCGCCAGCCGACGCTGAAAACCTGCTGGACCGGCTACCCCGGGGATGCGGGAAACCAGGCACAGGCGTTTGGTGCTCATGGGACAGCGGCACTCACGCGCGGCACGCTCCAATCCGGGCGGCAGGCGGTTGCTTCGCCTCCGATCCAGTACACATTCTCGCCCGCGCGGCGAGCCCAGGCAAGCGCGGCCGATCGTGTGGGCGTAGCCCGTGAGGTATCCACCCGTCGAGGACTGCTTTCAGGAGGCGGCCAGCAGCGCGTCCACAATCCGCTCCGCAGCATGGCCGTCGCCATAGGGGTTGGCCGCCCGCGCCATGGCAGCGTGGGCCCGCGGATCGTCCATCAACTTCGAGGTCTCGGCCACGATGCGATCCGGGTCGGTCCCGACCAGCCGGGCGGTGCCGGCCTGCAGAGCCTCCGGGCGCTCGGTCACCTCGCGCAGCACCAGCACGGGCGTACCCAGCGCCGGCGCTTCCTCCTGCAGACCGCCGGAATCGGTGAGCACCAGATAGGCGCGCTGCAGACAGTGCGCCATGTCCCGGTAGTCGAGGGGATCGACGAGGCGGACGTTTGGGAGACCGCCCAGGATGCGCTCCGCAGGCTCGCGCACGTTCGGGTTGCGATGGACCGGGTAGAGGATCACGCAGCCAGAGGCGTACATCTCCGCCAGACGTCTCAAGGCGGTGAAGATGTCCTCCAGCGGTCGGCCGAAGCTCTCACGCCGGTGCGCGGTGACGAGGATCAGCCGCCGATCGGCCGGCAGTCCGGCCAGCGGCCCCTTCGTCTCATCGTACGGTTGGGCGACGATCGTCTGCAGGGCGTCGATGACCGGGTTGCCCGTGACCACGACGCGGTCCTCCGGGATCCCCTCACGCAGCAGATTGGCCCGCGCCCAATCCGTAGGCGCGAAGTGCAGGTCGGCCACCACGCCGGCCACGCGCCGGTTGATCTCTTCGGGGAAGGGCCGCCACTTGTCGCCGGTGCGCAGTCCGGCCTCGACATGCCCGAGCCGCACCTGGTGGTAGTAGGCCAGGAGGGCGGTGGCCATGGCCGTCGTCGTGTCGCCCTGCACCAAAACCCAGTCCGGCTGCACCTGCTCGAGCACCGGATCGAGTCCGGTGAACACGGCCGCCGTGAGCTCGGCCAGCGATTGATCGGGCTGCATCAGGTCAAGATCGTAGTCTGGCTGCAGGTCGAAGAGAGCGAGGACTTGATCGAGCATCTCGCGGTGTTGGGCCGTGACGCACACGCGCGAGTCAATGCCCGGCGTCCGGCGCAGGCGCAGGACCACGGGAGCCATCTTGACCGCTTCGGGGCGGGTGCCAAAGACCGACAGCACGCGTACCCGCCGCTCAGCCACGGCGCTTGCCTGCTCCCAGGATGTACAGCTCGAATCCGGCGGCCGTCCAGCGCCGGCGATCCCAGCGACCGCGCGTGTCGATGGCCACGCGCCCGGCCATGTCCTTCGCCGCCGCAACCGGGTCCAGCTCCACGAAGGCGCGGTGGTCGACCAGCAGTACGACCGCGTCGGCCTGGTGGAGCGCGGCATCGAGTGAGTCGGCCGGCGCACAGCCGGGCACGCGCGCCGTCGGCGCGAACGGCTCGAAGGTCGCCACGCGCGCCCCGCCCTCGGCCAGCAACCGGGCGACCTCGATCGCCGGACTCTCGCGCAGGTCGTCGACGTCGGGCTTGTAGGCCAGGCCGAGCGCCGCGATCGTTCGCCCGCGCAGCCCTCCCAGCGCCGTGTCGATCAAGCCGACGGCGTGCGCCGGCTGCGAGTCGTTAACCAGCCTCGCCTGGCGGATCAGCGGCGTGATCTCCGGCGCCGACTCGACCAGGAACCATGGGTCGACACTGATGCAGTGTCCGCCGACGCCCGGACCCGGGCGCAGGATGTCCACCCGCGGGTGGCGGTTGGCGACGGCGATCGCCTCCCACACATCAACGCCGAAGCGGTCCGCCAGCCTGGAGAACTCGTTGGCCGCGGCGATGTTGACGTCGCGATAGGTGTTCTCCATCAGCTTGACCATCTCGGCCGTGGTGGCGTCGGTAAGCACGATCTCGCCGCGCACAAAGGCGGCATACAGCTCGCGTCCCGCTTCAGCCGAGGCGCGATCGATGCCTCCGATCACGCGGGCATTCTCGACCAGCTCGCGCAGGATCTGCCCCGGCAGGACACGCTCCGGCGAGTAGGCCAGGTGGAAGTCGACTCCAGCTTGCAGCCCGGAACGCTCGAGGATAGGGACGATGACATCCACCGTTGTCCGTGGCGGCGAGGTGGACTCGAGCACAACCAGGTTCGTGGGCCGCAGATGGGGGACGATCGATTCGGCGGCCGCAAGGACAGCGCTCAGGTCGGCACGCTTGTCCGCCAGCACCGGCGTCGGCACAGCGATCAAGAAGGCGTCTGCCGGCTCGGGCTGTGCGGCAATGCGCAGATTCCCAGAGCCCAGGGCGGCCTGGACCAGCGTGCGCAGCCCAGGCTCCTCGATATGCAGCTCGCCGTTCCGCAAACCGGCTACGATCCGCTCGTTGACATCAACGCCGACCACCTTCAGGCCGCTGTTGGCGAAGGTGCTGGCGGTCGGCAAGCCGATGTAGCCAAGCCCGAGGACGCAGATCGTGTTGAAGCGCACGTGCCTTCCCCCACGGACGGCCTTCCATTATCCCACAACCCCGCACGACGACGGCGGCTGGGATGCGCTACACTCCACGGGATAGGGCTTCAGTCTGCCGCAACCGAGAGAGACCCATGCAAACCACCCTTCCCGCGCGCCGATTCGGACTCGAGATCCTGCGCCTCGCCCTCCCTGCTCTGGTCGTGACCGTCGGACTGCAGGTGCTCCGCGTCTTCATCCCGAGCCTTGCCTGGTACCTGCGCGATACCGTCGGGGTCAGCTCGACGGTGCTCGGCGCGTGCGCGTTCGGCACGTTCCTGCTCGGCTTTCTGGCGGCACCGCTGCGGCGCCTGCTCGGCCCGTCAGCCTTCCTGACGGTGACCGTCGGAGGCCTGGCCGTCATACGCCTCGCCGAGCAGATCGTCCATCTGCCGGCCGCTGATCTCGTCCTCAGCCTGCTCGGCACCGTCCTGTTTCTGTTCGCACTCCCCGCCCTGCTCGCCCAGGCGCGCTCCGCGCACTCAGAAACTGCCGCCGCGTCGCTCGCCGGCGGGTGGGCGCTTGGGTTGGCGCTGGATACGGCGATCAAGGGCTTCGCCGGCACGCTTGACCTGAGCTGGTGGCGCGGCCTCGTGCCGGTGATCCTTGTATGCATCGAGTCCGGCCTGCTGTTGGCGTTGCTCCTGCGCGCACCGCGTGCTGCCTCTGGGGAAGACAGCGAGACCTCCTGGCCCGCGGCGCTGCCTCTGCTCGGGCTCGGCCCGCTGCTCTTCCTCCAGGCCATGCTCTACCAGAACCTGGGCTGGATGGCACAGGTCGTCAGTCTGACGCCGGCGGCCGCCCTCGTCCTGGCCATGATCGGCAATCTGGTCCTGGCAGCCGGGGTGTGGGTCGGCCTGGCGCGCCCGTTCGCCCTGCGCCCGCTGACGGCGTTCCTCGGCACGGCCTGCCTGGCGCTCTCGGCCAGCGTCGCCGGGCAAGTCACCCCGGCGTTCGCGTTCAACGTCGTCATTGCCCAGTTTGTCTTCGGTTGGAGCCTGGCGGCTATCGCCCTGGCCGCCTCGGCGCCGATCTCGCGCGGGCTGGGCCGCAGCGCGGCCTGCCTGAACACGGGCCTGCTGCTGTTCCTGATCCTGACCCTTGCCTACTACGTCTCGCTGGACCTGCCCCTCCCGGTGGAGCGCCTGACCCTGCTCCCCGCCGCAGCCGTCTTCTTCGGCCTCACCGTCGCCGCCGCGACCACGAGGCTTCCCCCGAATCTGGTTCCTCGCGCCGCCTCGGCCGCCGCCTTCATCGGGGTGGCGGTGTCCTTCCTTCCCGTTCTGGTCTTCGCCTTGCTTCAGCCGGGATTGCCTGCGCCAGCAACCGCCGGCGCACCCCCCGTCCGCATCCTGACCTACAACATCCACTCAGCCTACGACAGCCAGGGCGCCCAAGACCCGGAGGCGATCGCCCGCGTGATCGAATCCTCCCAGGCCGATGTCGTGGCGCTGCAGGAGGTATCGCGCGGCTGGCTCCTCGACGGCTCGACCGACCTCGTCGGCTTCCTGGCACGGCGCCTGGAGATGCAGATCCTTTTCCAGGGCACCGCCGACCCGGTTTGGGGCAACGCGCTGCTAACCCGGCTGCCCATCCTCGAGCGCGGATCGGCGCCGCTCCCCCTGGCCGGCACGCTCCTGCCGCGCGGCTACTTGTGGGCGACCGTCGATGCCGGATTGCCGGACCCGCTGATGGTCATCGTCACGCATCTGCACCACGTGGAAAGCGAGCATGCCCCGAGGCTGGCCCAGGTCCCGGTGCTGCTCGACTTCTGGGAAGAGCGACCGTCTACTATCTTGCTCGGCGACCTCAACTCCGAACCCGGTTATCCCGAGATGGCGCTCATCGCCGACGCCGGTTTCGTCGACGCGTGGGTTGAGGCAGGGACGGGCGAGGGGTTGACCTGGCCCGCCACCGCTCCATTCGAGCGCATCGATTGGGTCTGGCACACGCCCGACCTGCGCGCCGTCCAGGCCGTCAACCTGTCGACCACGGCCTCTGATCACCTGCCGCTGCTGGTCGAGCTCGATGGGATCCCGTAACCCCAGCCGGGGACAGACTGCACGCCGAGGGAAGGATCCGTGACTGGCCAACCCGATCTGACCACCGAACGACTTCGCCTGAGGCCCTTTACGCTCGCCGACGCGCCGGACGTGCAGCGCCTCGCGGGGGACCGGGACATCGCTGCTACCACCGCCGCCATCCCACATCCGTATGAGGACGGCATGGCCGAGGCCTGGATCGGTCGGCACCCAGAACGATTCGCCGGCGGCGAATCGGTTGTGTTTGCCATCACCCGCAAGCCCGACGGCGCGCTGCTCGGCGCCATCGGCCTTGAGCTCAACGCCGAGCAACAGCGCGCCGAACTCGGCTACTGGATCGGCAAGCCCTACTGGAATGCGGGCTACTGTACCGAGGCAGCCTGGGCCGTGGTCCGCTACGCGTTCGAGGCGCTTGGCCTGCGCCGGGTCTTCGCCTGCCACTTCGGCCGCAACATGGCATCCGGGCGCGTGATGCAGAAGGTCGGCATGCGCCACGAGGGAACACTGCGGGAGCACACGGTCAAGTGGGGCACCATCGACGATCTGGAGTACTACGGACTGCTGCGCGCCGATGTGGCAGCCGAGGCCTAGCACGCCGGCCTCCTCTCACCGGGTCTCCAGCAGACGGACATGAACGTGATTGTCGGTTCGGACGCCTCAACGCATCTGACCGAATCCGTGCTGGAGGACCTGCGCCAGCGTGGACACCAGGTCAACCGGGTCGACCCTCTGTCCGGGACGCAGGCCTCCTGGCCTCAGGCCGCTCGGACCGTCGCCGAGGCCGTCGCCTCCGGCGAGGCGGAGATGAGGGTGTGTTCTTCTGCCGGACCGGGGCCGGCGTGAGCCTGGCCGCCAACAAGGTCCCGCGTGTGCGCGCCGCCCTGTGCGCCGATGCCGAGGCGGCGCCCGGCTGTGGGACGGGGCCAACGTCCTGTGCCCGCCGTTGCGCGGCACGTCCGAGGCTATGGCCAGCGAGATCCTCGAAGTCTGGTTCGCCAACGCCTACCGCCCCAATTCGGAAGACGACGCCTGCCTGGATGAGCGCGGCGATTGGAGGCCGACGATCGCACGACCGGGCCGCGGACAGAGTAGAATGCGTGAGACGGCGACCGCATGCGATGCCATCGCTCGGCGCTCGCCCTAGGCGCATGGTCCGATTCGATGGCCTCGGAGGAGAACAGGGATGAGAGCTAGGACCGAACGTCTGCGCGAGCTCCTGGGCGAGATCTTCGACCTGAACGCCGCTTCGGCCGTTCTGACGTGGGACCAGCAAACCTACATGCCGCCCGCCGGCGCCGAGGGGCGGTCCATGCACCTCGCCACCCTCAGCCGCCTGGCGCACGACCAGTTCGTCAGCGACGAGTTCGCTGCCGCGCTCGACGCCGCTCAGGCGGAGGTCGCCGGTCAGCCGCTCGAGCAGGATGACGCCGCCCTCGTGCGCCGCGTGGCCCGCGACTTCAACAAGCAGCGCCGGGTCCCGTCTGATTGGGTGGCCGAGTTCAGCCGCCTGACGGCGCTGGCGCACCCCGTATGGCAGAAGGCCCGCGCCGAGTCGGACTTTTCCCAGTTCCGCTCGTCGCTCGAGACCATCATCGGCATGCGCCGTGAGTATGCCGCCTTCTTCGCACCCTACGAGCACGTCTATGACCCGCTGCTGGACGACTACGAGCCGGCGATGCCCACGACGCAGGTCAAGGCCGTCTTCGACGCGCTGCGCCCGCACCAGGTTGAGCTGGTGCGCGCCACGGCCGAACGCGGTCGCAAGGTCAGCGATGCCCCGCTCCACCAGGCGTTCGACCCCGAACGGCAGTGGGCCTTCGGCCTGGAGGTCATCCGCAAGCTGGGGTACAACCTCAACGCTGGCCGCCAGGACAAGTCCGTTCACCCGGTTACCATCCCGATCGGTGTCCGCGACGTGCGCATCACGACGCGCATCGACCCCGGCTTCCTGAACACAGCACTGTTCAGCACGATCCACGAGTGTGGGCACGCGCTCTACGAGCAGGGCATCGATGTTCGCCTGGACCGCACGCCGCTTGCGACCGGCACCTCCATGGCGCTGCACGAGTCGCAATCACGCCTGTGGGAGAACTTCGTCGGCCGCGGCCGCCCGTTCTGGACGGCATTCTACCCGCGCCTCAAGGAGCTGTTCCCCGAAGCGCTCGGGCGCGTCAGCCTGGATGATTTCTACCGGGCGATCAACAAGGTCGAGCCGTCGCTCATCCGCGTCGAAGCCGACGAGGCGACCTACAACCTGCACATCATGCTGCGCTTCGAGCTCGAGATCGAGCTGATGGGCGGCACGCTGGCGGTGAAAGACCTGCCGGAGGCCTGGAACGCACGCGTGCGCGACTACCTGGGCCTCACACCCCCGGATGACGCCCAGGGCGTCTTGCAGGATATTCATTGGAGTGAAGGATACGTGGGTTACTTCCCCACGTATGCCCTGGGCAACCTGGTGGCAGCGCAGCTGTGGGAGCAGATCGTGAAGGACGTCCCGGACCTCGAGGCGCAGATCGCCCGGGCTGAGTTCGGCGGGCTGCTCGCCTGGCTGCAAGAGAACATCCATCGCCACGGCGCCAAGTATTACCCGATGGAGCTGCTGCAGCGCGTCACCGGGCAGGGCCTGACACCCGAGCCGTACCTGCACTACCTGCGGGCTAAGTTCGGCGAGGTGTACGAGCTGCGCTAGCCGCGTCCGGCGCGGTGGCGATGCTACAATCAGCCCCGCCGATGGGACGGAGAAACCACCCCCGGCGGAGGATGAACGTGGCCCTATTTCATGAACGCCTGGCCGGGACCGTGGCGATGTTCACCGTGCTGGCCGGCCTGTGGGGAATTGTGGCCGCGCTCCGGCGCCGGCCGGTGGAAGCCGGCTACTGGGGAATCGTCGCCGTGGGCGAGATTCTCATCCTGGCCCAGGCGGTCCTCGGTGTCCTGCTGTACATCGGCGGCGAACGCCCCGGCCGCGGTATCCACATCCTGTACGGCGCCATCACCGCCCTCACCCTTCCCGCCATGTATGCCCTCACACGCGGCCGCGACGATCACCGCGCTCAGTGGTCGTACGCGCTGCTGTTCTTCCTGCTCACCGCCCTGAGCCTGCGCGCCGTTGCCACCGCCGCGGGCTGAGCCGCGTGGGGTCGCCCCGCGTCCGGGCAGGCAGGAGCACCGAGTATGACCGACAGCCGCAAGCCGACCATCGTCGTGCTCGACGGCGACCAGACCGGCCAGGAACTCCTCCTCGAGGCCCTGCGGGTACTCGATCCGGCCGTGCTCCGCCTGCCGTTGGCGTTCGTGCGCTTCGACCTCAGCCTGCAGAACCGGCGTCGGACGGGCAACCAGGTCATCGCTCAGGCGGCCGAGGCGATGCGCCGCTACGGCTTCGGCCTCAAGGCCGCCACGATCACACCCGAAGAACCGGACGACGTCTCCAGCCCGAATGCCATCCTGCGCGAAGCCCTCGACGGCAAGGTCATCCTGCGCACGGGCCGCCGGCTGCCCGGCGTCCGTCCCGTCGGCGGCGTGCACGCGCCGATCGCCGTCGTGCGCATGGCCGTCGGCGACGCCTACGGTGCCAAGGAGTGGCGCGAGATCGACGAGAACGGTGACGAGATCGCCCAGCGCCTCGAACGCATCTCGCGCAAGACCTGCCGAGCCGTGGCCGAGTTCTCCTTCCAGCATGCCGAGAAGACCGGCGCCAAGGTCTTCGGCGGACCCAAGTACACGGTCAGCCCGGTGTATGAGGGCATGCTCAAGGAGGAGCTCGACGCCGCGGCGGCACGCCACCCCCGCGTGCGCTACGAACCCCAGTTGATCGATGCCACGTACGCGCTGCTCCTGCAAAGCGCCGGTGAGGCGCTGGTCATCCCGGCGCTCAACCGCGATGGCGACTGCCTGTCCGACCTGGTGCTGCAGATGTACGGCTCGATCGCTGGGTCGGAGTCGATGGTCCTGGCCTTCGACGACGATGCCATCCAGGTGCGCGTGGCAATGGCCGAGGCCCCGCACGGCACCGCTCCGGCGCTGCAGGGCAAGAACATCGCCAACCCGATGGGCATGATCCTGGCCGGCGCCGCGCTGCTAACCTACCTTGGCACGCCGGCGGCCGACCGCGCCTCGCGCGCCCTGTACGAGTCGGTGTTCGAAGCGCTCGGCCAGGGCGTCGCCACCCCTGACCTGGGGGGCCAGGCCAGCACGACCGGATTCACCGACGAGGTCATCCGCCGCGTGACCAGCAAACTGGATGTCTGGGAAACGCTTGGCTGAGCGCGCGTCCTTTGTGCTCCGCCGCCTGTTCGGCCGGCAGGTGCTCGCGCGCCTGGCGTTGATGGCCGCCGTACTGGCGGCCTGCAGCGCGCCCCCGCCGTCCGCCACTCCCACCGCGGCGCCCATTCCACCCAAGGCCGTCATGACCGAAACGCCGGTGCCGACACCGACCGTCCCGCCCTACACCGATGCCACGCCTCCCATCGTGCTCGATGTGCCGCTGCCCTCTCCCACCCCGCTTCCGCCGACCCCCAGCATCGGTTTGCCTGCGGAGCGTCTGACGATCTTCGACCCCGGCCCGGGTTCGCAGGCCGTCAGCCCCCTGCTTGTCACCGGCTTTGGCGGACCCTCGTGGCAGGGCCGCGTCCGCCTGCGCTTGATCGGCGAGCAGGGCGACGTCCTCGCCGATCGAACCACCTTCCTGCAAGCCATGCCGGACCTGGCCGGGCGGATCTACACCGAGCTTGAGTTCCAGTTCCCATGGGTGGCGCAGACCGCGCGCCTGGAGGTGCGGACCTTCAGCCCGCGCAATGGGCAGATGGATCACCTCACCACGCGAGCGGTGGTGCTCCTGACACGGGGCACGGCACTGCTATACCCGGGGCTGGGCGGCGCCGAGAAGATCGCCATCTTCTCCCCGCGATCCGGCGCCCTCGTGCGCGGCAACCAGGTCAGCGTGCGCGGCGGCGGGTGGCTCGACACGCCGGGGCCTCTGGTGGTCGAGGTGCTCGACCGCAACGGTCAGGTCGTCGGGTCAGCCACCACCCCGCTGTCCACCTCCCGCACCGGCGAGGTAGGATCGTTCGAGGTCCAGGTGCCCTTCGAGATCCCCGTCTCCCAGTACGGGCGCATCGCCGTCTACGAGCCAGCCATCTCCCCCGCCGGTGTGCTGCACTACAACAGTGTGGACGTCTACCTGCAGCCCTGATCACCCGGGAACCTGGCAGAGGCGGGGGGCGTCCATGCCAATGGTAGAATCCGCCTCCTTGTGGGAACCGGAATGCGTTCGTCCCTCCTGCCTCGCCGCTCGTCCGACGTCCTGACGCTGCTGACGCGTTTGCTGCTGGCGGCCTTCCTGGCCGGCACATCCTTCCTGGCGGCGCTGTTCGTCTTCCTCATCGCTGTGCGCATTGTCTTCGTCAACCGGGCGCTTCCCGGTGTCCGATCGGGCGATGGCACGCTGAGCGGGAGAACCACGGGACAGATGCAAGTCGCCCTGGCAGGGGCATACACCTACCCGCAGACCGGGCTCCTGGCGCTGCGCGATGGCACCTCCGTGTGGACCGCGACACCGGCTGAACTCGGCGTCAGCCTGGACACGCAGGCAATGGCCGAGCAAGCCCTGGCCGTTGGTCGCCGCGGCACATTGGCCCTGCGCCTGCAGGAGCAGCTCGACGCCTGGATTTCCGGAGTCGATGTCGCTCCGGTGGTCGTGTTCGACCAGGCCCGCGGCGCTGCGGCCTTGCAGTCGATTGCCACCTCCATCAACAAGGCGCAACTCGATGCCACGATCGGCATCAACGGCCTCGAGGTCATTGTCCAGCCCGGCCAGGTCGGCCGCACGCTCGACATCGACGCTTCCCTGATGGTCATCCAGCCAAGCATTGCCCAGTTGCATGACGCGGACTTGCCTCTGGTGGTCCGTGAAACGCCCCCCCTGGTACTGGATGCCTCCGAGCAGGCAGCCATCGCTCGGCGTATCCTCAGCCAGCCGCTGACGCTGACCACCGACGGCGCCGGACCCTGGACCTTCGATCCCCCCGCCCTGGCGAGCATGCTGCGCTTCAACCTGGTCCAGGACTCGCAGGGCGGACGCTACCAGATCGGCGTCGATTCCCAGACCATGGCGGCCTTCCTCGAGCCGCTGGCTCCCGACCTGCAGCGCTCGCCGGAGAACGCCCGCTTCATCTTCAATGACGACTCGCGTCAGCTCGACCTGCTCCAGGATTCCGTCATCGGCCGGACGCTGGACGTTGCGGGGACGATTGAGGCGATCAACGCCGGCCTGGCCTCCGGTTCGCATTCCATCGATCTCGCCTTCCAGACCGAGCAGCCTGCCGTTCCCGGGACGGCCGTGGCCGCCGATCTCGGGATCACGGAGTTGGTCGTCAGCGCCAGGACGTACATCACCGGCTCCAGCCCTGAACGGGTGCAGAACATCCGCCTGGCGTCGGCGGCCTTTCACGGCCTGCTCATCGCGCCGGGCCAGACCCTGTCGATGGCCGACGTCCTGGGCGACATCAGCCTGGACAAGGGCTACGCCGAAGCCCTGATCATCATGGGCAAGCGCACCATCAAGGGCGTGGGCGGCGGTGTGTGCCAGGTCAGCACCACGCTGTTCCGCACCGTCTTCTTCGGAGGCTACCAGATCGACGAGCGCTACCCGCATGCCTACCGGGTGGGCTACTACGAACAGGGGCCGAACTCCCCCGGTCCCGGCCTCGACGCCACCGTCTTCGCGCCGCTGGTCGACTTCAAGTTCACCAACGACAGCGACCACTGGCTGCTGATGGAGACCTACCTGTACAGCAACTCGCTCGAGTGGAAGTTCTACTCGGCCAAAGACGGACGCGTGGTCTCGTGGGAGAGCACCGGCGCGCAGAACGTCGTCGACGCACCTGAGCCACTGTACAAGGAAAACCCGGACCTGCCCGAGGGCAAGATCAAGCAGGTTGATTACCAGGCCGACGGCGCCGACGTGACCGTCACCCGGACGGTGCTGCGCGAGGCGCAGGTGCTGCACAACGATGTGATCCGCACGCACTACCTGCCGTGGCGCGCGATCTACGAGTACGGCCCGGGCACCGAGCTCCCGGAAGGCGCCAAGACCGAGGACGACTGAAGCCCGGATCGTCCCGGCATGATAGAATCTCCGCCGCGGAGGCGATGCCATGATCCATCCTGACCTGCTGGAGATCCTGCGCTGCCCGCATTGCGTCCAGGAGAAGGAAGGGCTGCTGAAGCTGGTTCGCGACTCCTGGTTGGTGTGCCAGGAGGCCGGCTGCGGCCGAAAGTACCCTATCGTCGACGACATCCCGGTGATGCTCATCGACGAGGGCGATAAGTGGATCAAGGTGGCCGAGGCCGCCCTGCCGGTGCCGCCCCCGAACGTCTGACCGCCAGGTGCCCTCTCTCTCCAACCTGATCGACGAACTGACCTCCGGCGACGACCTGCGCGCCGGGCAAGCCTCGGCCGTGCTCATTCGCCGGGGCACCGAAGCCCTTCCTTTGCTGCTGGGCGTCATCCGGTCGTCGTCCCCCGATCATCGCTGGTGGGCGATCCTCAGCCTCGCGCACATCTACCATGCACAGGCCGACCAGGCCCTGGTGGATGCTTTGGGGGATCCCGATAGCAGCGTGTGCCAGGTGGCCGCGCTAAGCCTGCGTCACCGGCCGCTGGCCGCCGCCCTGCCTCGGCTGATCAGCCGGCTGGGAAGCGAGGATGGTTTGCTGTCGCGCTTGGCCGGAGACGCGCTGGCCGCCCTCGGAGCTCTCGGGACCCCGGCACTGGCGCAGGCGGCCATCGACCCGTCACCGGCGACACGCATCGCCGCCGTCCGTGCCCTGGCACTCAACGAGGATCCCGCCGCAATCCCGGCGCTGTACGCGGCGCTCGAGGATGCTTCGGCCCTCGTCGAGCATTGGGCGACCGACGGCCTTGAACGGCGCGACCTCGGCATGGTGTACTTCAAGCCCTAGGCGGCACTCCATAAGCCACGGGCGCCTGCCGTCGGGCAGGCGCCTTCGTTTCCCGAGAGATTCCGGGGGCTAGCCCTGCGCCATCGCCCGGGTGACCAGCCAGACCACCCATAGACCCATTGCAGCGAAACCGATGGCGAACTTGACGAAGAACGAGGCGCTGTAGCCAATCGCCGTTCCCAGCACGGCCTTGCCGGCCCGTGTACTATCGCGGTGCTTGCGCCACTCCAGCAGGAAGATGCCGGCCAGCAGCGCAATCAGCCCTCCCAGGGGCCCGGCGATCACGAGCAGGAGTACGCCGGCGGCGATACCGCCAACGATGCTCCAACCGGAGGCGCCTCCGATGCGTGCCCCGGCGCTGCTGGTCGCCACTTCGGCCACGACCCCGGCGCCGCACAGCAGGCTGATCCCTGCGAACAGCCACGGCCCCCAGGTCCCCCAGCCGGCAAGCAGCCCGTAGCCGAGCGCCGCCGCCCAGATCAAAGCCAAGTCCGGAACCGCAGGCAGCAGCGTGCCGATCAGCCCAATCAGCATGAAGATGCCGGCCAGGACCGCCCACACGACGTCAAGCATCATGCGCCCTCGGGCGCCAGCACATCGATGCCGCCCATCCACGGACGCAGCACCGGCGGCACCAGGATGGTTCCGTCGGCCTGCTGGTAGTTCTCCAGGACGGCGATCAGCGTCCGTGGAAGCCCCAGCCCCGAGCCGTTCAAGGTGTGGACATATTTCGGTTTGGCGCCCAGTTCCTGGCGGAAGCGGGCATTGGCCCGCCGCGCCTGGAAGTCCCCGCAGTTCGATACCGAGGAGACCTCAAGCCACTCGTTGCACCCGGGCGCCCAGACCTCGACGTCGTACGTCTTGCGCGCCGTGAAGCCCAGGTCGCCGGCGCACAGCTTCTTGACCCGGTAGGCGAAACCGAGCTCGGCACAGGTCCGCTCAGCATGCGCCAGCATGCGTTCCAGCTCCGCCTCCGAGTCATCCGGCGTACAGAAGGTATACATCTCGACCTTGTCGAACTGGTGGCCGCGCTTGATCCCGCGCACGTCGCGTCCGGCCGACATCTTCTCCCGCCGGAAACAGGGGGTGTAGGCCGTGTAGCGGCGCGGCAGCGTTGCCCCGTCCAGGATCTCGTCCATGTGCAGCCCGGTCAGCGGCACCTCGGCCGTGGGGACCATCCACAGGTCCTCCTCGGCATCGTGGTACAGGTTGTCGCGGAACTTGGGCAGTTGCCCGGCCGAGAAGAGCGTCGCCTCGCGCACCAGGAACGGCGTGTACTTCTCGAGGTACCCCTGCCGCGCGTGCAAGTCGAGCATCCAGGCGATCAGGGATCGCTGCAGCCGGGCACCCGCCCCGCTCAGCACGTAGAAGCGCGAGCCCGTGATCCGCACGCCGCGATCGAAGTCGAGGATCCCCAGCGCCGGTCCCAGGTCCCAGTGCGGGCGGGGCTCGAACTCGAATGCGCGCGGCGTTCCCACCTGGCGCAGGACCACGTTGCCGGTCTCGTCGGCGCCATCGGGAACGTCGGCATCGGGCAGGTTGGGCATGCCGGCCATCAGATCCTGCAGCGCCGCTTCCTTCTCGCGCACGCTGACATCCAGGGCCTCGATGTGCTGGCCGATGGCGCGCATCTCCCGGATGCGTGCCTCGCGGTCGCCGGTATCCTTCATCTGGCTGATCTCTTTTGACACGCGGTTGCGCTCAGCCTTGAGCTGCTCAACCTGCGTCAGCAAGACTCGCCGATCGGAGTCCAGCGCCAGCAGCGCATCGACCGGCGGCTCGACGCCGCGCCGGGTCAGCCCCGCCCGCACCTGCTCCGGATGCGCTCGGATCTCCTGAATGTCCTGCATGCCGACCTCCTCGATGGCCCTAAGGCAACGCCCCCTCGTCCTGCAGGACGAGGGGGCGCTCGTGGTGCCACCTGCTTTTGCCGGCCCGTGCAAGGGACGGCCTCACTTCGCGCTATCGGGCGAACCCGGCTCCCTTACAGTCCCGCCTCGCGGGACTCCTTCGGAAGCAACGGCCCCGGCGGGGCGGCAGAGGGGATTCCGGTCGGGGCCTTGCCGCCTCGCACCTGCCGGCGGCTCTCTGGGAAGGCCCTGCGGCCGTACTGGTCTCCGCGCTCGTCTGCTGCGGCGCATGGTGCACCGCCATGTTGTGAGGGCGAATTATACCGGTTGGCCGCAGACCGTCAAACTACCACACCCTCCACAAGCTGAGCCGGGGTTCCCCACGGTCCCTTGCAGCGTTCTTCCGGCAGGGCGGCATCTCCCAGCATGGGACCTACGGCCGGGGCGCACTCCCGTCGTCGTTGACTTTCCTCTTCGGCTCCTTTATCCTTGCCAACGCCCTTTCGCCAAGGGAGCCCGGACGGGGCGGGCCGTCCGAATTCCTCCGACGTTATGCCATTCCATGGGAGAGTCGGTATGGACATCTTCGAGAAGGCCCAGTCGTACCTGGACGCCAGGCTGGCGAAGGCCGCCGGCTACTATCCGTACTTTCTGCCGCTGGAGGATACCGAAGGCACCGAGGTGATGATCGGCGGGCGGCGCGTGCTGATGATCGGGTCGAACAACTACCTTGGCCTGACCACCGACCCGCATGTCCGCCAAGCTGCCATCGATGCCATTGCCCGCTACGGCACCTCGTGTACCGGATCACGCTTCCTCAACGGCACGTTGGCGCTGCACCAAGAGCTCGAGGCCCGCCTGGCGGCCTTCGTCGGCAAGCCGGCGGCGCTGGTCTTCAGCACCGGCTACCAGACCAACCTCGGCACGATCTCGTCCATCGTCGGCCGAGGCGACGTCGTATTGGCCGACAAGGATGACCACGCCAGCATCGTCGATGGCTGCATGCTGTCTTTCGGCGAGATGCGCCGCTTCTCACACAACGACATGGCCCACCTCGACCGCCAACTGGCCGGCATCGACCCCAAGGCCGGACGGCTGGTCGTCGTTGACGGGGTGTACAGCATGGGCGGCGATCTGGCGCCACTGCCCGAGATGGTGACCCTGTGCCGGAAGCATGGCGCGCGCCTGATGGTCGACGACGCACACAGCCTGGGCGTGATGGCCCGCGGCCGGGGGACGGCAGCCCACTTCGGCGTCACCGATCAGGTCGACCTGATCATGGGCACCTTCAGCAAGTCGTTCGCTTCGTTGGGAGGCTTCATCGCCGGCGACGAGGATCCTATTCATTACATCCAGCACCACGCCCGTTCGCTTATCTTCAGCGCCTCGATGCCGGCGTCCAACGTCGCCGCCGTCCTGGCGGCGCTCGACATTATCGAGCGCGAGCCGGAGCGCGTCGACCGTTTGTGGGAGGTCACCGAACGGATGCGCGCCGGGCTGGTCCGCCTGGGCTACAACATGGGCCCCAGCGTCACGCCGATCATCCCCATCCTAACCGGCACCGTCGACCGCACGATGGAAGCCTGGAAGCGCTGCTACGAGGCCGGGCTGTACGTCAACGCCGTCATCGCCCCGGCCGTCCCGCCCGACCAGTGCCTGCTCCGCACGAGCTACATGGCCACCCACACCGACGAGCAGATCGACCGCGCCCTGTTGATCCTGGGCGAGGTCGGCCGAGGGTTGGGCCTGATTGCCTGACCCGGTCCTGGTCACCGGCGCCAGCGGCTTCCTCGGCTCGGCCGTCTGCCGCCACCTTGCCCAGCAGGGCCTCGAGGTCCGTGCCCTGCACCGTTCGTCGTCCGATCTTTCCGCGCTCGAAGGCCTGCGCGTCGACCGCCGCGTCGGCGACATCCTCGATCCCGAATCCCTGGCTCCCGCCGTCGCCGGGGTGCGCTGGGTGTTCCACGCCGCGGCCGTGGCGGCTTACTGGCGCCAGCAGCCCGAGCAGGTCATCCGTGGGGCCGTCGAGGGGACGCGCAACATCGTGCTCGCCTGCCGGCAAGCCGGAGTCGAGCGATTGATCCTGACATCGTCGATGGCGGCGCTGGGCGTACCCGTTGGCAACGAACTCCTCACCGAGGCGCACACCTTCAACCTGCCAGCCAAACGCTTCCCTTACGGCTATGCCAAACGGCGGGCCGAGCTCGAGGCGCTGAAAGTCGCCGGCGAGTCACTCGAGGTGGTGGTCGTCAACCCGTCGATCGTGCTCGGCGCCGGCGACGTGCACCAGATCAGCGGCTCGCTCGTAATCCAGGCGGCGCGCGGGCGGACGTTTCTGTACACCGGCGGCGGCACCAACATCGTCCACATCGACGATGCCGCCGCCGGTCACCTGGCGGCTGCCGAACGAGGCCGCAGCGGCGAGCGCTACATCCTCGGTGGTGAGAACCTGACTCACTTGCAGCTCTTCACACTGCTGGCGGAGGTGGTCGGCTCCCAGCCGCCATGGCTTCGCCTGCCGAACTGGGCCATCGAGCCGGCGGCGACGGCGCTCGACCTCGTCCGGAGCGTGGCGCCCATGCCATTGGATGGCAACCAGCTCCGCCTCAGCCGTCACCGTTTGTTCTGCGACATGTCCAAGGCGCGCAGCCAACTCGGCCTGGCGCGCACCCGCACGGCGCGCCAGGCGATCGTCGAAGCGCTGGCCTGGTACCGGGCGCACGGAGTGGTCTGAGAGATGAGCAAACGCAAGACCCAACCGTCCCCTTCCGGCCCACTTGACGGCCTCACGCGCAAAGTCGACTCGAAGCTGCCCAAGCGGCAGCGTGCCTCGGCGCCGTCGGGGGAACAGCCGGCGTTCACCCCGCCCTACCCGCCGAGTTGGTACGACCGGCTCGCCAGGCGGATCGACCGCCTGCCCGGTCCATCCTGGCTGGCCTACCTGGTGTTGGGTATGGCGGGGGTGCTCGTGCTAACCGGGGTCCAGATGCTTGCGGGCGCCTACCATCCGGGGAAGTACCTCGTTCTTCACCTCTTTCTGGGCTCGCAATTCGCCTACCTTCTTGGCTGGATGCGTCTCCTCGACCGGTCGGCGGCCGCCGCCCTCGAGACCTTCCGCCCCGTCCTCCTCCTTCCCCGTCGTTTACGAGGAGGCCACGCGGACGAGGCAACCACGCTGGAGGAGTTGCGCTACCGGCTGACGACCTTGCCCCCTCGGCCGACGCTGTGGGCGTCTCTGGCCGGCGTGCTCCTGGGGGTTGTCACCCCCCTGCTTGTCTTCCGCCCTCCCGGCACGACGGCCTATTCCCTGACGGCCGCCTTCGCCTGGGGTCACATGTCGACCTCGCCGGGCGCCATGGCCGCTTTCTTGATCCAGATGGCGTTCTCCGAGGCTGTCGCCGGCGTCTTCATCTACCACTCGGTCCATCAGCTCCGGGAGATCAGCCGCGTCTATCTGACCTTCGCCCAGCTGAACCTGTACCGACTGCAGCCCCTCTACGCTTTCTCCGTGCCGGCCGCCATCACTTCGGGCGGATTGATCCTGTACAACTACACCTGGTTCGCTGCGGGCCCCGAGTTCCTCGCGCAGCCCATCAGCATCGTCTTGGGCATCTTCTTTGCTGTAGCGTCGGCCGTGATCTTCGCCTGGCCGCTGCTCGGGATCCATCGCCGGCTGGTGGCGGAGAAGAGGAAGGCGCTGGCGGAGAGCGCCCGCCGTTTCGAGGCGGCCGTGAGTGAACTGCACCAGCGGGTAGATAAGAAGGCCATGACGAAGATGGATGATCTGAACAAGACGCTTGCCAGCCTGGAGCTCGAGCGGGCGGCCCTCCAACGCATCCCCACCTGGCCGTGGGATCCTGGAACACCACGCGGTCTGGCGGTCACGCTCGTACTCCCGCTCGTCATCTGGTTAATCCAGTACATCCTGCAGCGGGTGCTCCCGTAAGCGCGGCGGCGGCCCGGTATCGGGGACCCGGCTGGGTCCCCTGAGCGCAGTCCGCCGGACTCCCGCGCCGCTGTCGAGCCCATCGGCGGGTCGCCCCACGTGCCCCGTCATCGGTGCCCACACCTGCCTGCCGCCACTGGCGTCCCGCTCGCCTTCGGCATCCGGCGCAAGGAACTTTCGCTGGTGATGCTTGGCCAGGCGCTGGGAACGCTCGATTTCGGACTGGCGCTGACCCAGGCTCAGATGATCACCTTCGCCGTCTACGTCGTGTTCTGCATCCCGTGCCTGGCGACGCCCGTCGTCCTGCGCCGCGGGCTCGGCTGGCGCGCCATGGGCTCCGTGGCGGCTTCATCCACCGTCGTGGCGCTGGCGGTGCGCGGCGGGCGTCTCCTCGCCGGCGTCTGAGCCGCGGCTGCCTTGTGAATGAGACAGGGGCCCGCGTGCGCGGGCCCCAGGGTTTGCTCTTCGACTTCGGAAGTCCTGGCTGGACTTCCGAAGTCGCCTCTCAGGCAAGCTACACGTCCAGGTTCGCCATCTGCTCGTAGAACTTCCAGCGGCTGATGACGTCCTTGCGCAGCGATTCCATTAGCGTCTCGGCCCGTTTCGGATCGGACTGCCGAAGGGCCTTGAAGCGGACCTGCTTGTACATGAACTCTTCCACGTTCTTGGTCGGCGCCTTCGAGTCGAGCTGCAGCGGGTTCTTCCCCTGCGCCGCCAGCATCGGGTCGTAGCGGAACAACGGCCAGAAGCCGGTCTCGACGGCATCCTTCTGCAGGTCGGTGCCGCTCATCATGTCCATGCCGTGGTTGATGCAGTGGGCGTAGGCCACGATCAGCGACGGGCCGGGGTAGGCCTCGGCCTCCTTGAAGGCGCGCACGGTCTGGGTCATGTTGGCGCCGTAGGCCACCTGGGCGACGTAGATGTTGCCGTAGGTCATGGCGATGGCGCCCAGGTCCTTCTTGGGCATGTCCTTGCCGGCGGCGGCGAACTTGGCCACGGCCGCGCGCGGCGTCGCCTTGGACGACTGTCCGCCGGTGTTTGAGTACACGCCGGTGTCCAGGACCAGCATGTTCACGTTGCGTCCGGAGGCCAGCACGTGGTCCAGCCCGCCGTAGCCGATGTCGTAGGCCCAGCCGTCGCCGCCGATGATCCACACCGAGCGCGGGATCAGGTACTCGAGGACGCTCAGTGCCCGCTTGGCCTCCGGATCCTTGAGCCCCGCCAGGTGGGCCCTTAAGGCATCCAGCCGCACCCGCAGCTCCTCCACCGCCTCCGGCGAGGACAGGTCGGCGTTCAGGATCGAGTCGATGAACTCCGCCTTGCCTTGTTCCTTGAGCCGGCCCAGCATCTCGCGGGCGAAGACGTTCAGCTTGTCGGCCGTCAGGCGCATGCCCATGCCGAACTCGGCGTTGTCCTCGAACAGCGAGTTCGACCAGGCCGGGCCGCGGCCGTCGGCTCGCGGTGCGTAGGGGGTCGTCGGCAAGTTCCCGCCGTAGATCGACGAGCAGCCGGTGGCGTTGGCGACGACCATGCGGTCGCCGAACAGCTGCGTCGCCAGCTTGATGTAGGGCGTTTCGCCGCAGCCGCCGCAGGCCCCGGAGAACTCGAACATCGCCGGCAGGAACTGCGAGCCCTTGACCGTGAAACGGTTGGCCTGCCTGGGATCCGGGTCGGGCAGGCCGAGGAAGTAGGCCCAGTTGGCCGCTTCGGCCTCGCGGATCGGCGGCTGCGAGGCCATGTTGATCGCCTTGCGCTCGGTCTTCTGCCCCTTCTCATCCTTGACGAAGGCCGGGCAGACGAAGACGCAGGCGCCGCAGCCGGTGCAGTCCTCCGGCGCCACCTGCACGCTGTACTTCATCCCGGCGTATTCCTTGCCCTTGTAGTCGATCGACTTGAACGTCGCCGGCGCGCTGCCGTTGCCGAACTTCGGGTCGTAGGCCTTGACCCGGATGGTGGCATGCGGGCAGACGAACGAGCACTGATTGCACTGGATGCAGGCCTCGGGTTCCCACACCGGGATCTCAAGGGCGATGTTGCGCTTCTCGTAGCGCGTGGTGCCCGACGGATACGTGCCGTCGACCGGCATGAGCGACACCGGCAGCCGGTCGCCGCGGTTGGCGATCATCTCGGCCGTAACCTTCTGAACGAACTCGGGCGCATCGGCCGGAACGGGCGGGTGCATGTGGATCTTGCTCGTCGCCTTGGCCGGCAGCTTCACTTTCTGGATGCGCTCGGCCGCCAGCGAGGCGGCGCGCACGTTCATATCCACCACCGTCTTGCCCTTGTCGCCGTAGGTGTCCTCGACCGCCAGCTCGATCATCTTCAGCGCCTTCTCCTCCGGCAAGACGCCGGAGATGGCGAAGAAGGCCATCTGCATGATGACGTTGATCCGTCCGCCCAGCCCCAGCGACTTGGCCAGCGAGTAGGCGTCGATGACATAGAACTTGGCCTGCTTGTCGATCAGCGCCTGCTGCACCTCGGCCGGGATGTGGTCCCACACCTGGTCGGCCGCGTACGAGCTGTTGAGCAGGAAGGTCCCGCCTTGGCGCAGGTGGACAAGGATGTCGACCCGCTCCAGGAAGGAGAACGCATGGCAGGCCAGGAACTCGGCCTTGTTGATCAGGTAGACGCTGCGGATCGGGTGTGGGCTGAAGCGCAGGTGTGAGGTGGTCATCGAGCCGGACTTCTTCGAGTCGTATACGAAGTAGCCCTGGGCGTAGTAGTCGGTCGACTTGCCGATGATCTTGATCGAGTTCTTGTTGGCTCCGACCGTGCCGTCGGCTCCCAGCCCGTAGAACATGGCCCGGTGCGTTCCCTCGGGCTCCGCCTCAACGTCGTCGTCCCACGACAGCGAGCTGTGGGTGACATCCTCGAAGATCCCGACGGTGAAGTGGTTCTTGGGCGTCTTGGCCTTAAGGTTGTCCAGCACCGACTTGGCCATGCCGGCGTTGAATTCCTTGGACGCCAGGCCGTAGCGGCCGCCCACGACCAGCGGGATGGCCTCGCGGGCGATCATCCCGTCCCCCACCGCCTCAGCGATGGCCGTTTGCACGTCCTGGTACAGCGGTTCGCCGGAAGCCCCCGGTTCCTTGGTGCGGTCCAGGACGGCGATCCGCCGCGCGCTCTTCGGCAGCGCCGCCACGAAGCCGGCCGAGTCGAACGGGCGGTACAGGCGGACCTTCAGCAGGCCCACCTTCTCGCCCTTCTTGTTCAGGTACTCCACCATCTCGTGCATCGTCTCGCCGCCCGAGCACATCATCACCACCACGCGGTCGGCATCCGGTGCGCCGATGTAGTCAAACAGGTGGTACTGGCGCCCGGTGAGCTTGGCGAACCGGTCCATCGCCCTCTGGACAATGGCCGGCGTCTTCAGGTAGTAGGGGTTGACCGTCTCGCGGCCCTGGAAGTAGACATCGGGGTTGTGGGCCGTGCCGCGAATGGATGGATGCTCCGGCGATAGGCCGCGCCGGCGGTGTTCGGCCACCAGGTCCTCGTCGATCATTGCCCGCAGGTCGTCGTGCGTCAGCTCCTCGACCTTCTGGATCTCGGACGAGGTGCGGAAGCCGTCAAAGAAGTGCATGAAGGGCAGGCGCGATTCCAGCGTCGCCGCCTGGGCAATCAGTGCCGTGTCCATGGCCTCCTGGACATTGTTGGACGCCAGCATGCCCCAGCCGGTCGAGCGGGCGGCCATCACATCGGAGTGATCGCCGAAGATCGACAGCGCCTGGGTCGACAGGGCGCGGGCGGAGATGTGGAAGACCGTCGACGTCAGCTCGCCGGCGATCTTGAACATGTTGGGGATCATGAGCAGCAGGCCCTGCGAGGCGGTGAAGGTTGTCGTCAGGGCGCCGGTGGTCAGCGCGCCGTGGACCGCACCGGCCGCGCCGCCCTCCGATTGCATCTCCACCACCGTGGGCACGCTGCCCCAGATGTTCTTCTCCCCTAGCGAGGCCTTCTCATCGGCGATCTCGCCCATGCTCGACGACGGTGTGATCGGGTAGATGGCGATGACCTCGTTGACGGCGTAGGCCACGTGCGTCGTGGCCGAGTTGCCATCATGCGGCACCAGCTTGCGCTGGGTTTGGGTCGTAGGCATGCAGGGCTCCTTGGGTAACCGACGCGAGGCCAGGATGCAGGCGCGCGGGGACGCGTCGGGAGTCAGTCAATTCCCAAGTCTAGGGACCCCCCCCTCGGGGCAATAGTGCTGAAGCGCCCGCCAAACTGGATGACAATTGTCACTATTGCCCATCCTGGATTTGCGGGACCCTCGAACCTGGCAAAGCAGGCCCGGGAAGGGTCTGTCCAGCACCACCCACACGGGAGGCAGCATGCCGGACCTGAATACGACCTACATGGGGATCCCGCTCCGCAGCCCGATCGTCGTGGGCGCCAGCTCGGTGTCCGGCATGCTCGACAAGATCAAGATGGCCGAGCAAGCCGGGGCCGGCGCGCTGGTCATCCGCTCGTTGTTCGAGGAGCAGATCCAGTTCGATGCGCTGCGCATGGATGAATCCCTGGCCGTGGGCTCGGAGAGCTTTGCCGAGGCGCGCACGTACTTCCCGTCGATCAAGCATGGCGACGCGGACGAGCACCTGATGTGGGTGGAGAAGGCACGTAAGGCCGTAACCTTCCCCCTGTTCGCCAGCTTGAACGCCGTCAGCCCGGGCGCATGGACCAAGTACGCCAGACAACTCGAAGGTACAGGCGTCAACGGCCTGGAACTGAACATGTATGTCGTGGCAGCCGATGCGCGCCGCTCGGGGACGGCCATCGAGCTGGAGCTGCTGGAAGTGGTCGAGGCCGTCAAGCAGCAGGTGAAGATCCCCCTGGCGGTCAAGCTCAGCCCGTTCTACACCTCGGTTGCCTACATCGCGTCGGAGCTCGATAAGCGCGGCGCGTCCAGCCTGGTTCTGTTCAACCGCTTCCTTCAGCCCGACATCGACCCGGCAACCGAGAGCCTGACGAGCGACATGGTGCTCAGTGGGCCGGAAGAGCTCAAGCTGCCGCTGCGCTGGACCGCGCTGCTGTATGGTCGAATCAAAGCCGAACTGGCGTTGAGCACCGGCGTGCACAGCGGCACGGATGCCGCCAAGGCGCTGCTGGCTGGTGCCACCGTCGTGCAGACCGCATCAGCCGTGATCAAGAACGGCGTGCCCTACGTCTCGACCATGCTGCGCCAGCTCGACGAGTGGATGACCGAGAAGGGCTACGCCTCGGTGGCCGACTTCCGCGGCAAACTCAGCCAGAAGCAGGCTGCCGATCCGTTCGCCTTCGAGCGCGCCCAGTACGTGCGATTGCTGCTGTCCCAGAAGTAGACCTGCCTCAAGCCCTCGATCCGAATGCACGGGCGGCTCCTTTCGCGGGAGCCGCTGCGTTTCGGCGACCTGCTATCCCCCGACTGCCGAAGTCCCTTCGGGACTTCGGCCCGTAGAATCCCGATTGCCTCTTGACTCTGCCTGTCCAGACGAGGTATAGTCGCTAGGTCGGCCCAAGGCCGGCAACCACTACCCCAAGAAGGAGGGGCGCATGTCGAACAGCACGACCGGCTTTGCCAGCGTTCACCGCCAACCCGCGGCTCGCCCCTCCGGCGTTCGCCTCCTCCAAGGCGCCTAGGACACCGGAGCACCGTTCGAAGCCCATGAGCCGCGGGCCAGCGCCCGCGGTCTTGCTTTCTTATCCCCCTTGCCCGGCCTGGGACGCCCGGAGGGCGGGTGGGAGAGGCAGCGGGCAGGTTCCGAGAGCGTCCGTCACCGGCGGGGTCTAGCATCGAGCACCCCGGCCAGCGAAGAGGAAGCGCATGAACATCCAACTAGCCATCGTCCGCGCCTGCCTCGGGGACGGGTGCCGCGTTCGCCTCCTGGAGGGCGGCGCCATCATCGACGTGCGGCTTGACCACCGCACCGGCGACCGGAGGCGTTTGCGCTACGGTTACCTCGCCGCGGTGGAACAGACCGTGGCTCCGGCGATCGTCTGGCACTGGCAACGCGCCCAGGCCCTGATCTGGCGGCCTGACTCGGTCCTGGCGGTGCTGCCCGAGGGCCTGTTGGTCGAGTGCCATCCGGGCCGCTCCCCACTGGCATGGACCGGCGCCGCGCCCGAGGTGTGGGTCACGTGGGTCGCTGGTACCTGGGAGGTGCATGACGCCGTGATCCACGGCCATCCAGCTCATCCGGAGCGACTGGTCCAATGGCTCGTCGAACAACCGGTTGCCGAGCATGCATGATCAGGCAGAGGTCACAACCGCGACAGCGTCCGGCGCCACGATGGCGCCGGACGCATGCTTTCCGACTCATGCAGTCGCCGAGCGGCTACAGGCTGAAGGGTAGAACCAGGTTGACGATCAGCCCCAGCACAAACAGCCCGCCGGCCAGCTTGTTGTGATAGAAGGCGGCCGAGACATACCATAGGGGCCAGACCGGGTAGTCCGGCGGCGGCTCAGTCGGCTTGGGGTCACGGTAGATCTTGAGCACGCGCACCAGCCGAGGCAGCGCCAGCACGACCAGCAGCACCCACACCCCAAGGGTGCCGGTCAACACCAGGGCGGCGACCACGACGTAGTAGCCGATCATCATGACGACGTTGGCCCATTTCGAGGCCATGGCGCCGATAAGCACCGGCAGCGTGTGGATGCCCTTGGCCTTGTCGACCTCCAGCTTGTCGATGTGCTTGCCGAAGAGCACCGTCGTGACGACCAGCGCGTACGGGACCATCGCCCACCACACGCCGGCCGGGGGCATCTGGCCGGCGGTGACGTAGTACGTTCCGCCGATCATCAGCGGGCCCCAGACGATGAACACCGCCGGCTCGCCCAGCCCGTGGTGCTTGAGCTTGATCGGCGGCGCCACGTAGAACACGCTGATGAACAGCCCCAGCAGGGCGAAGACGACCACCGGCCAGCCCGTGCGCAGCCACAGCACGATCAGCAGCGCCAGGTCGACCAGGTTGAACACCAGAATGGCGGTGCGCAGCCCGGCCTTGGAGACCAGCCCGCCCAGAACCGGGTGTGGCGCATACAGCGCCCGCGTGTACTCGTCGGTGTCGACGCCGCTCTCCATGTCGAAGTAGTCGTTGGTCATGTTGTTGGCGCCGTGAGCGATGAGCAGGCCGATCAGCGCCAGGGCGAAGTTGAGCCAGTTCGGATTGGCGATCGTGGCCACGGCCAGCAGCCCGCCGATCAGCCCCGAAGTCGCCGTCATCGTCAGCACCGCCGCCCGGGTGATGATCAGCCAGCGGCTGACAATGTCCATCCTGCGGCCCGGCGACAGGTTGACCGTGTCGAGGACCTCTTTCCAGTTGCGCAGATACTCCATGGGGATCCTCACCATTTGAGGTGGGTGCAGTGTACCAGCGGCATGAGCGAACGCAAAGGAGAGCCCCACGCGGGGCGCTCCTCGGGGATTCGGCATCCCATCTGTGCCGCCGGCAATGGCATGTCGCGCCGACCAGCAGGGGTTCTTCTCGGGATGTGCCTCACTCCCAGCGAAAGACGCGCGCGGCGACACCGCCCACGACGACGATCATCACCGCCAGAACAGCGACATCCTTGAGGTGCGCCGACCACGCTTCGCCGAACCACATCCCGCGCAGCAGGTTGACGGCGTAGGTCAGCGGCAGGAAGGCCGAGATCTTGCGGACCGACTCGGGCAGGATCTCGATCGGCATCCCGGCGCCGGACAGGAACAGCATCGGGTAGAAGATCACCATGCCCACGACCTGGGCCATACGCGCCCCCGGCGCCAGGCTGGCGATCACGTAGCCGAGCGAGAACATCGCCAGGCAGCCCAGCACCACGGCCGCCAGGTAGCTGACGATCCGGCCCTCGAACTGCACCCGGTACAGCGCCCAACCCATGGCGAGCAGCAGCAGCATCCCGACGATGGTCATCAGCAGGTTGGTGCACACATCGGCGGCAATGTAGGTCAGTGGACGCATCGGCGTAGCGCGGAACCGCCTCAAGACCCCCAGTTCCCGGTAGCCGGCGGTGGTGATCGGGATGCTCAGCAGCCCGACCGTGCCCAGGATCAGCCCGGTGTAGTTCGGCATCGAGACGTCCATCGTCCCGTGGCCTCCGAACATCGGGCTCGGTTCGTTCCCGTAGATCGAGCCAAACAGGATCAGCATCAACGCCGGGAATGCCATGGTGAAGAAGGCGGCGATCGGTTCGCGCAGGTAGAGCTTGAATGACGCCATGGTCAGATTCGTGAAGCCGCGCATGACCCTACTCCCTCATCTCTCGCCCGGTCAGGCTGAGAAACACGTCCTCGAGCGTCGGCTGCTCGGTGCGCAGATCGCGGAACGCGATCCGGTTCGCCTCCAGAGCCGATACCACCCGGCTGACGAACTGGTCTCCCGATCCGTGCACAATCACGCGCTCGCCGCTGGCCTCGACCCGCTGAACGCCGGCCAGGGACGCCAACGGCAGATCCCGGGCATCCCCGGCGACCGTGAACACGATCCGGCTTTCCACGCCGAGTGAGCGGACAAGCGCCTCCGGCCGGTCGAGCGCCACGATCTTGCCGTGGTCCAGGATCGCCACGCGGTCGCACAGCCGCTCGGCCTCTTCCATGAAGTGGGTGGTCAGGAGGACCGTCCGGCCCTGCTGGCGCACTTCACGCACGAGGTCCCACATCGAGCGGCGCGCCTGGGGATCGAGCCCGGTGGTCAGTTCGTCCAGGAACACGAGCTCCGGCTGGTTCACCAGCGCCAGCGCGATGAACAGCCTTTGCCGCTGGCCGCCGGAGAGCTTGGCCACGGGCGCCGACCACTTGTCGGAGAGGCCCAGGCGCTCCACCAGATCGCGGGGCGAGGATGTCTTCTGGTAGAGCGATCCGAACAGCGTCAGGGCTTCGCCCACCCGCAACCGCGCCGGAAGGCTGGCCTGCTGGAGTTGGATCCCGATGCGCTCGGCCAGCGCCTGGCGATCGCTGCGTGGATCCAGGCCGAGGACCTGAACGCGGCCGGCATCGGCCCGCCGCAGGCCCTCGACACACTCGATGGTCGTCGTCTTGCCAGCCCCGTTGGGCCCGACCATCCCGAACACCTCGCCTTGCTCGACGGTGAACGAAACCCCGTCGACGGCTCGGACCGGCCCGTAGGCCTTGTGCAGTCCCTCGACTTCCACAACGATCGACATCAGTTCCTGCCTTTCCCCGGTTGGCCTTGCCATCTGCGCCGTGCCGGGTTGTTGCTAACCCTTCAGGATCGTCTGCAGTGCAGCGACATGACCCTTGAAAGCCTTGCGCCCCTTGCCCGAAAGGGCGATGTAGGTGCGGGGCTTGCGCTGGACAAACGCCTTCTCGATCGAGATGTAGCCCTCTTCCTCCAGTTTGCGCACGTGCGCACCGAGGTTCCCATCGGTGAGCCCGAGCAGGTCGCGCAGGAAGGTGAACTCGGCCGCCTCGGTCTCGTGCAGCGACGCCAGCGAGGCCATAATCCTCAGGCGAACCGGTTGATGGATGACCGGGTCCAGGTCGGCCATGGCCTACTTCCAGGCGCGCAGGATGTAGATGCCCAGGCCGATCAGCCCTCCGCCGCCGAGGAAGGCGATCCAGTAGCCCAGGTAGGCCGGCATCAGCAGCCAGCCGAGGATGGCCAGCGCCGTGAGCAGCAGGCCGGTCCACAGCAGCACCGGCGAAAGCCACAGGCCGACGAAGACATAGCCGAAGCTGATGGCCACGGTGATGAAGAGGACCAACCGGTCCGGCGACATCGGCCAGGCGATCCACACGAGCAGGCCTACGTACGCCATCAGGGCAAGCCACAGCCCGGTCATGCGCCAGCCGTACGCAACGCGCACGCGGCGGCGCGTGCGCATGCCGACGATGGCCGTGGCGGCCCCACCCAGGATATCGAGCACGAGCCACAGCACTCCGGAACTGGCGCCGCCCAGGAGCTGACCCCCAAGGTAGCCGATGAACCAGACGCAGCCCCAGATGACAAAGATCCAGCCGGTGCCCGAACGGGCGACAGCCCGCCGGGTCTGCTCGGCAGCCATTTGGATCTGGTCCAGGGCGAGTTGCGCTTCGTCAGCTTCCATGTCCGTCTCCGGTAGAGCACTCTGTGATACAGAGTACTCTAGATTCGACCGCCTGTCAATACCCAACCGGCGGGCGCTGCCCAGTCGCCGCATCTGAACCTGTGGCCTGATAGCCTCGCCAGGCCGATGCCTGGACCGCTCACCAGGACCTCTCCTGGTCACCTTTCAGCTGTGTGCCAGCTCGAGTTGCCTCCAGGACCTGCCACCGGGGAGCACCTGGCGTCGCCCTCGTTCCCGAGGCGGTCCCTGCGGGTGGCCCGTGGTTCGGTTGTAGACTGAGTTCATCAACCTGCACTTGTTTGTCTGGCCTCGAACGGCATCGGAGGCATCCATGTCGAACGCTCGGATGTGGATCGACTCGCTCTCCCGTCCAGCCAACGCCGCCGGGATCACGCTGGCCCTGGTCCTCGGCAACCTGGTGTTCAACATCGCCGCCAACGCCAGCTTCAAGGTCTCCGCCCTGAGCCCCAACTGGCGCACCTTTCTCACCTGGCAGGTCATCGGCAACCTGGCCGGCTTCATCACCGTCCTGACCCTGACCGGACTGCTGCGTTACATCCCGCTTCACACCGCCTTCACCGTCACGACGGGGCTGGCCGTGCTGGGGGTCCAGATTGGCGCCGCGGCATGGCTCTTCCGCGAGCCGATCTCGCGCGCAGACTGGCTTGGAACGGCCCTTATCGTCCTCGGCATCCTGCTCGTCGGCCAGCACTAGGTCCATGCGCCGTATCATCCGGGGCTTCGATGCGCAGGTGCGGCGCGCCGTCGGCGTGTTCGAGTTCACCCAGGACCCGGAGTGCATCCTGCGCCTGCAGCGGACGGCGCTGCAACGCCGCCTGATTCTGCCCGATGCCTCGTTCCCCAAGGGGACACCGGTCCTCGAGTTCCACCTGTGGAATGAGCGCGTGCCGCCTTTGCCGCCCGGGGGCGCCGATCTTGCCTGGGCGCGGCAGATCTCTCGGTCGCTCCTCCGCTCCTTCCGGATGGTGCGCACGCACCTGGTGACCGAGCTTGCCAGCGCCGACGTGCGGGCCATCGGTGGCACCACGGTCCTCGGCCCCGCCTCCGGCGCTTCGGCCGACATTCTGGCGCATCTGGGGTTCCTTCCCCGGCCTAGCCACAATCCGCTCGGTCGGTTTGGTGAGGGTTGGGAGAACGCCTATACCTGGAGCCTGATGTGGGCCTACAATCCCGCCAGCCTGCGCGGCAAGCGCTTGCTGCAACTGCGCCGCACAGAATACTGGATGTCGGTCTCCACATTCCTCGAACGATTTCCCGCCTCGTGATGCTAGAATCCGCCTCGCGTCCCTCCCGGAGGTCAGCATGCCTGAAGCCGTGATCGTCTCCGCCGTGCGTACTCCCATCGGCGCCCACGGCGGCGCGCTGGCCGCCGTCCGGCCGGACGACCTGGCCGCGCTGGTCATTGCTGAAGCCGTCCGGCGCGCCGGAGTCGATCCCGGTGAGGTCGAAGAGGTCTACCTCGGCTGCGCCAACCAGGCCGGTGAGGACAACCGAAACGTGGCGCGCATGGCTGTGCTCCTGGCGGGATTCCCCGTACACGTGGCCGGGGTGACGTTCAACCGGCTGTGTGCCTCCGGGCTGCAGGCTGTGAACGCCGCCGCGCGGGCAATCAAAGCCGGCGAGGGGGAGGTCTACGTCGCCGGCGGCGTGGAGAGCATGTCCCGCGCCCCCTACTCGGTACCCAAGGCCGACAAGGCGTTCCCGTGGGGCAACCTTACCGCCTGGGACACGACGCTTGGCTGGCGCTACCCGAACCCGCGCATCGAGCAGCAGTACGGCATCGACTCGATGGGCGAGACGGCCGAGAACATCTACGCCCAGCGCCCGACGATCACGCGGCAGGATCAGGATGCCTTCGCGGCCGAGAGCCACCGCCGGGCCGTGGCGGCGATCGACTCCGGCCGCTTCGCCAATGAGATCATCCCCGTCCCCATCCCCCAGCGCAAGGGCGATCCGGTCCTCGTCACAACCGACGAGCGCCCGCGCCGCGACACGACGCTCGAGTCGCTGGCCAGGCTCAAGCCGGCCTTCCGCGACGGCGGGTCGGTCACAGCGGGCAATTCCTCCGGCTTGAATGACGGAGCCGCGGCGCTGGTGGTGATGAGCGATCACAAGGCGGCGGCGCTTGGGCTGCGCCCGTGGGCGCGTATCGTCGCCTCGGCCGCCGCCGGCGTCGAGCCCCGCGTGATGGGGCTCGGGCCGGTGCCAGCGACGCGCAAGGCGCTGCAGCGCGCCGGCCTGGAGCCGAAAGCCATCCGCCTGGTCGAGCTGAACGAGGCCTTCGCCGTCCAGTCGCTGGCGGTCATGCAGGACCTGGGTTTCTCCCCCGAGATCACGAACGTCAACGGCGGCGCCATTGCGCTCGGTCACCCGCTCGGCTGCTCCGGGGCGCGCATCCTGACGACTCTGCTGCACGAGATGCGCCGACGCGCGGCCAGCGAGCCGCGCCCGTACTACGGGCTGGCCACGCTGTGCGTCGGCGTCGGGCAAGGCGAGGCCACCATCGTCGAGTGGATCGGTGCCTAGCCCCGATGCGCGCATCCCTTCCTAGCTGACCCATGCGTATCCTCGTCACCGGCGCCACTGGTTTCATCGGCTCGTGTCTGTGCCGCGCGTTGGTCCAGCAAGGGCATCAGGTCGTCGCCCTGCACCGGCCGACTTCGATCCTCGCCGGGCTGGAGGGCCTGCCTGTCCACCGGCACGTGGGCGACATGCTCGACCCGGCCTCCCTGGCCGGCGCCCTGCGCGATGTTGAGGTGGTTTTCCACACCGCCGCGCCGATGCGACCGGGCGCTGAAGCCCAGGCCGCCCTCGAGGCGCACGTCCTCGGCACTCGCAATGTCCTGGAGGCCGCACGCCAGGCCGGTGTCCGGCGACTGGTGCATACCTCATCGGTCGCTGCCCTGGGCGTGCCTGACGCGCCTCCCTCCCGCTCGCCCCAGAACGCCCCGCTGCTCGACGAGCGTCACACCTGGAACTACATCCCTGCACGCTGGCCGTACGCCTTCGCCAAGCACGCCTCGGAATTGGAGGTCCTCCGGGCAGTGGACCGCGGGCTTGAGGCGGTGATCGTCAACCCGTCGGCCGTCTTCGGTGCTGGCGACTGGTACCGCACGGTGCGCAGCGTGGTGGCGCACGTGGCGCGAGGCGGCCTGGTCCCCATCATTGCCGGCGGGCTGAACGCCGTGCACATCGACGAAGTGGTCGCCGGCCACCTGGCGGCTCTCGAGCGCGGCCTTCCCGGTGAGCGGTACATTCTCGGCGGCGAGAACCTGGTGCTGTCAGAGCTGCTCCGCATCACGGCGGAGGTGGTGGGCCGCCGTCCACCCCGTCTGACGGTGCCGCTGGGGCTGGTCCCGCCGGTTCGCTGGATCCTGGAGCCTCTTCGCCGATGGCTGCACTTGCCGATCGAGCCCTCGGTGCTGTGGCTCGCCGGTTACTACTTCTTCTACGACACGCGTAAGGCGCAGGTGCAACTCGGCCTGCCCGCCCCCCGGCCGTATCGTCAGGCCGCCCAGGAGACCTATGCCTGGCTGCAGTCCCTCGACTCCAACGCTCCGGAACCCGCCGAACACTAGGGCGCGGCGAACCGTGCTACACTCGCCCCGGCACGCGCAGGCCGACGAGGGGAACTGAGCGGATGGACGAGCGCTCCGGCGCACCGGTGTTCGGTGATCGGGAGGGCATCTGGGCCTCGGCGCTGCGCGCCGCCGCCAGCGTGGCGCGCCAGGCGGCCTTCAGCGAGAAGGACGTCCTGAGGACGATCACCGAGGAACTACGCCGGCTCCAGATGCGCGGCAGCGTCAGCCTGCTGCTCCCCGACGGTCGGCTGCAGATCCAGACCCGCTCCGTCAGCCGCACGGCCGAGCGGGCCCTTGAACGCCTGGCCGGCATCAGCATCGGCGGCTACACCTTCGATCCCGCCACGGTCGACGTCTATCATCGGGCCTTGACCTCCGGCGAGGCGGTCTTCACGGCCGACCGGTCCGAGGTCGTTCGCCAGATGATGCCGGGGACGATGCGCATCTTCCTCCCGCGCATCATCCGCCTGCTAGGCAGCGTTCCGGTGATTGTGGCTCCGCTGGTTCTCGGCGGTAGCCCGATCGGCGCCATCAACGTCGCCGCCCGATGGCTAACCGCCGGGGACGCCCCGATGGTTGGCGCGCTTGCCGACCACATCGCCATCTCCATCGGCCATGCCCGGACGCGCGAGAACCTGCAGGTCGCCTTGCAGCGCGAGCAGCTCCGGCACCAGGTGGTCGAGGCCGTCACCAGCGCTCTCGAGCTCCCGCGGGTTCTGGAGCGGCTCCTGAAACTGGCCGCCGAGACTACTGGGGCTGACGCCGGCGCGGTGGCGGTCCTCGATCCCACCGAGCGCACATTGGAGTATCCGTGCACCCTCGGCCTTCCGGCGGGCTGGGGCGACGATCTCACCGCCGGCGACGAACCGGTGGCCTGGAAGGTTATCCGCACGGCGCAGCCCATCCTGCTTCCAGAGTACGGCGCCTACCCCGAGGCGGCTTCGGCGTGGGTCAAGATCGGCATCCACGCCCTGATCGGCGTACCGCTCCTCGTCGGCGATCGCGCCATCGGCGCCATGGGCCTGTTCGCCCGCCGGCCCGATGTGGTGTTCACGCGCGATCAGGTCGACACGGTGGCCACCATCGCCCGCCTGGCCGCCATCGGCATCGAGAACGCCCACCTGTACACGCAGGCCCGGCAACGCGCCGACGAACTGCAGGCGCTGATCCAAACCGCCCGGTCGATCTCATCGTCGCTCGATCTTCAGACCGTCCTCAACCGGATCGCCGAGCAGGCCAAGGCGCTGCTCAAGTCCGACGGCTCGCGCATCCACCTGTTCGACCCCACCAAGGGCGTCCTGCGCTGCGTTGTTGCCCTGCATACCGATTCGGACGCCCTGATGGCGGTGCAGTTCACTCCCGGGAGCGGACTGACCGGTGCGGTGTTCCAGTCGGGCAAGCCCCTGCTGGTGAACGACCCGCACGACTTCCCGCAGGCCGTCCACATCCCCGGAACGCTGGAGGATGAACCGGAGGTCCTGGCGCTCATGCCGCTGCTTGTGCGCGAGCAGCCGATCGGCGTGATGACCGTGCTGCGCTACAGCCTCGAGGTTCCCTACACCGCCGACGATGTCAACCTGCTCTCGGCCTTCGCCGCGCACGCCGCCGTCGCCATCGAGAACGCGCGCCTGTATGCCCAGGCCACCCACCGTGCCGAAGAGTCGCAGGCCCTGATCCAGACCGCCCGGTCGATCTCGTCGTCGCTCGAGCACCAGACCGTGCTCAATCTGATTGCCGAGCAGGCCAAAGCGCTGCTCAAGTCCGATGGCTCACGCATCCACCTGTTCGATCCCAAGCAGGGTGTCCTGCGCTGTGTCGTCGCCCTGCATCCGGATGCTGAGGCGGTGATGGCCATTCAGGTCGCGCCGGGAATGGGACTGACCGGGACCGTCTTCCAGTCCGGCAAGTCCACCCTCGTCAACGACACCCATGACTTCCCGAATGCCATCCAGGTTCCCGGCACGCCGGAGGACGAGCCCGAAGTGTTGGCCCTCGTCCCGCTGCAGATCCGGCAGCGCACCATCGGCGTGATGACGGTCCTGCGCTTCAGTCGGGAGGTCCCCTACACCGCCGAGGACGTCCACCTGCTCTCGGCCTTTGCGGCCCATGCCGCCATTGCCATCGAGAACGCCGATCTGTACGGGCAGATCGCGGCGCAGGCGCACGACCTGGAGGGCGAGATTGCGCGGCGCACGCGCCAACTGGCCGAATCCGAGGCCCGCTACCGCTCGCTGGTGGAGACCTCCGTGGCGGGGATCTTCCAATGCGACCTGCGCGGCCGGGTGGTCTACGCCAACCAGGCCTTCCTCGACCAGGTGGACCTGCCCGCGGAAGGCCTGATCGGCAAGGTGCTGGTCGACATGTTCCCCGAGGACCAACGCCAGGTGATCCTGGAACGCTTCCGCGCCCGGCTGCGCGGCGAGCTGCCCCAGCATGAAGTCACCGAGCTCGAGTTCACGCGCGCTGACGGCCGCATCCTGCATGCCATGGCGGCGACGAGTTTGATCGCCGGCCCGGCCGAGACGCCGCAGGGCATCATGGGTCTGGTCCTGGACGTCTCAGATCGCAAATCGCTCGAAGCCGCCCTGCAGGCCGAGCGCGACCGGCTGCGGGCCATCCTGGCGAATATCGGCGACGCCGTGATGGTGGCCGATCTTGACCTGCAGCTCGAGTACGTCAATCCGGCCTGGGAACGCCTGCACGGCTTCGAACCCGGGGAGGCCATCGGCCAGCACGTGCGTCTGATCCAGAGCGACCGGCATCCGGCGGAGATCTACCGTGAGATCGCCGACGCCATCGACGAGGGACGCACGTGGCGCGGCGAGCTGATCAACCGCCGCAAAGACGGCAGCACCTACGATGCCGCCGTGACCATCACCCCTGTCCGGTCCGACACGGGCGAGGTGGTCAACTACGTCGGCGTGCAGTACGACATCAGCGCCCTCAAGGAACTCGACCGCCTCAAGTCGCAGTTCGTCTCGGATGTGTCGCACGAGCTGCGCACGCCGCTGACCAACATCCGCCTGTACCTGGACCTGCTGCGCGAGACGGCGGACCGGGACAAGTCCCTGACCTACCTCGACACGCTGACGCGTGAGAGCGAACGGCTGGCGCACTTGATCGACGACCTGCTTTCGCTGTCACGGTTGGAGGCCAAGGCCACGCCGCTGAACGTTGCCCCGGTGGACGTCAGCCAGTTGCTGGCGGCGCTGGTGGAGGACCGGCGCACGCTGGCTGCCAAGCGCGGCCTGCTGCTCGACCTGCAGTGCGAGCCCGATCTACCTCCGGCCCAGGGCGATCAGCGCCTGCTGACGCAGGTATTCACCAACCTGCTGACCAACGCCATGAACTACACCCCCGACGGCGGCCGCATCACGCTCTCGACCCGGCGGCGGGTGACCCCGCATGGCGAATGGATCCTCGGGGAGGTGGCCGACACCGGACCCGGCATCCCTCCGGAGGAGCAGCCGCTCCTCTTCCGCCGCTTCTTCCGCGGGCGTGCCAGCCACCGCACCGGCGCCTCGGGCACCGGCCTGGGCCTGGCGATCTGCAAAGAGATCGCCGAACTGCACGGCGGACGGATCACGCTCGAGAGCGACGGCATCCCGGGTCACGGGTCCGCGTTCGCCGTCTGGCTGCCCGGCCTAACCCCCGCGAAGCCTGCCTCCTAGGGACTCAGTTTCCCGTCATACAGGGCCTCGACATCCCTCGCAATTGCCATCCATGGCAACGCCCAATCGCCGCCAGAAGCAGCTCGACCGCCCGGCCCGGCTTCCTTCTGCTCCCTAACCCATGCCGTCTTCCCGTAGGCGGCCCGAAGGAAGCGCACGCCCCGCGCGCGGTCGTTGCGCCAGTCATGGGAGCTGTCAGGTTGTCTGGGTGCGGGTGGTGGAAGCGATGCCCCGGCCCGACCGGAGGGGAGCGTGGTGGTCCCCCCCTCAGGCGAGGCGGAACTGCGAGCCCTGCGGGGTCTTGGTGACCTCGATGCGCGCCGGGAAGGCGTCCTTCAGTTCGTCGATGTGGGTGATGACCAGGATGCGGTCGAAGTCGTCCTGGATGCTGTTGATCGCCGCCACAAGGTTCTCTCGTCCGCGGGCGTCCTGCGTGCCGAAGCCCTCGTCGATGAACAGGCTGCGAAGCTGGGCGCCGGCGCGCCGGGCCAGCAAACGCGACAGGGCAATCCGGATGGCGAAGTTCACCCGGAAGGCCTCGCCCCCGGAGTACAGCTCGTAGGCGCGGGTGCCGAGCTCGTCCGAGATCAGGATGTCCAGCGCCTCGCGCACTTCGCCGGTCTTGATCTCCTTCTGGGTCTCGATGCGCACGTGCATGCGCCCGTCGGTCATCCGGTTGAGCAGCTCGTTGGCCGAGGCTTCCAGCTCGGGGACGGCCGTCTCGATGATCATCGCCGGGACGCCGCGTTTCCCGAAGGCCTCGCGCAGCTCCTCATCCAGCGACAGGTCGCCGGCCAGTCGGTCGAGATCGGCTTTGCGCTCGGCGCGCTGCTTGCCAAACGACTCCAGCGCCGCAAGCAGCTGGCGGGCGCCGCCGACGCGCTCGTCGGCCATGCGCTTGTGCAGCCGTAGGCGGTCGACGGCCTCCGGCGTCAGCGAGGCGGCGCGCAGGTGGATCTCGCTCGTTTCGACCTGTCGCTCGAGCGTGGCGCGCTCGGTCCGATCCGCTTGCAGCTCCGCCTGCCAGCGGGCCACCCGCTCGGCCAGCGCCGCCCCCTGCCGCTCGGCCTCCTGGGCGTGATCGATCGCCGCCAGCAGTTCGCCGGCGCGCTTCTCGCGTTCCGGCCGCTGGCGCAGGGTCCGGTCGAGCGCCAGGCGCTCCTCGTCCAACGCCTTCGCCTGCGCCTCGAGCTCCCGCAGCTTTCCCTGGTTGGCGCGGTACGCCTCCCGCCGCTGATCGATCTCGCCTCGCAGCTCGTCCAGCAGTCGGTGACGGTGGTCGTCGGTCAGCGCCTGGCCGCACGTCGGGCAGACCGGCTCCCCCC
>Ga0209253_10000039_pt1 | contig 81203 bp, 82 predicted proteins | sample FrelakmetBRP12BR_FD_187145 | JGI IMG/M metagenome (GOLD analysis project Ga0209253, IMG submission 187145) | Freshwater lake sediment microbial communities from the University of Notre Dame, USA, for methane emissions studies - BRP12 BR (SPAdes)... | ecosystem: Environmental > Aquatic >...
GAGAACTTCGACGCCGCGGCGTTGAACCGCCTGGTCAAGTAGCCGGCGCGCGCGGCACCCGAACCGCCGACTTCGGCCGGAATGCGGCGCACACCTCGGGGTCGGTCTCCAGGTACGGCCCGCCGATCAGATCGATGCAATAGGGCACCGCGGCGAAGATGCCGTGCGCCGCAGGCACGGCCTTGGGCAACCCTTCGAGCGTTTCGGCGATCGACTTGGGCTGGCCGGGCAGGTTGATGATCAACGCCTTGCCGCGGATCACCGCCACTTGCCGCGACAGGATCGCCGTGGGAACGAAGCGCAGCGAGATCTGGCGCATCTGTTCGCCGAAGCCCGGCATCACCTTGTCGGCGACGGCGAGCGTGGCTTCTGGCGTGACGTCGCGCGGCGCGGGGCCCGTGCCGCCGGTCGTCAGCACCAGGTCGCAATGCGCGTCATCGACCAGCTCGCGCAGCGTCGCGCCGATCAGGGGCGCCTCATCCGCGATCAACCGTGTCTCCCAATGCACCGGGTTGCGCAATGCGCGCTGCAGCCAGTCGCGCAGCGCAGGCAGCCCCTTGTCCTCGTAGACGCCGCTCGACGCCCGGTCGCTGACCGAGACCAGGCCGATGCGCACGGGATCGAGGCTCTCCATGTTCATGCGATGTCACCGACGAAGGGCTTGACGAACTGGAATAGCTCGCGCCAACCCCGACCGTGGCGCTGCTCGGGCGCCGTGAGCGCATCGTGGCGGGCAGCGCGCACCAGGCTGCGCAAGCGCTGCAGGTCGCTGTCCGGATACGCGGTGGCCCAGCGCGTAATCGCCTCATCGTCGCGCACCAGCTCGGCGCGCCAGCGCTCGGCCTCGTGCAGTTGCAGCGACTCGCGCGCCGACCCGAGCTTGAACTGCGCGACGGCGTCGCGCAGGGGCTCCGGGTCTGTCGTTCGCATCAGCTTGCCGATGAACTGCATCTGCCGGCGCCGCCCTTCGTGCGACCGGGTGCGCGTGAATTCGTGAATCGCCGACCGCAACCGCTCCGGCAACTTCATGCCGGCCAGCCGGTCTGCGGGCAGTTCGGTCAGTGCCTGGCCCAGCGACTGCAGCTCGTGCATCTGTTGCTTGAGCTGCGTCTTGCTCGGGCCTTCGGCGGCATCGCCAGTGGAGGGCCGCAAAGGGCTGCGTGTCGGTCGCACGGTGCGGGTCGTGATTCTGGTTGGCTCGTCGCTATGATAGACGCGAGACCTCTCATTCAACCCTAACGCACCCATGTCCACGTCAACCACCGCGCAGGGCTTTGCCTATTCCCGCGAGCAGTTCCGATCGTTGGTGGAGGATGTGCTGCAGATCGCCCGCACCGTCGGTGCCAGCGATGCGGCGGTCGAGGTGTCGGAAGGCTCCGGGTTGTCGGTGTCGATTCGCAAGGGCGAGCTCGAACACGTGGAGCGCAATCGCGACAAGTCGCTCGGCGTCACCGTCTTCGTCGGCCAGTGCCGGGGCAACGCCAGCAGCTCGGATTTCTCGCGCGAGGCACTGGAGCAGACGGTGCGGGCGGCCTATGACATTGCGCGGTTCACGGCCGAGGATCCGGCTGCAGGACTTCCCGATGCGGGCGACCTGGCTTCGGCCGAGGAAGCCTCGATGGATCTCGACCTGTTCCATCCCTGGGTGATCGATGCGGGCCAGGCGGCCGAGCTTGCCAAGCGCTGCGAGGCGGCCGCGTTCGCCACCGATCGGCGCATCACCAATTCCGAGGGTGCCGGCGTGTCGGCGCAACAGTCGCATTTCTTCGCCGGCAACTCGCGCGGCTTTCGCGGCGGTTACGCGAGCTCGCGGCACTCGATCTCGGTGGCGCCGATCGCCGGCCGCGGCGCCGGCATGCAGCGCGATGCCTGGTACAGCTCGATGCGCGATGCGACCGAGCTGGCCTTGCCGGAGGCGGTCGGAAGGTATGCAGCCGAACGCGCGTTGTCGCGACTGCGCTCACGCAAGATCGATACCTGCGAAGTGCCGGTGTTGTTCGAGTCCACGCTGGCGGCCGGGCTGATCGGCGCTTATGTGCAGGCGACGAGCGGCGGCTCCCTCTATCGCAAGGCAAGCTTCCTGCTCGACAGCCTGGGCAAGACCGTGTTGTCGACGCACCTGGATCTCGACGAGGACCCGCACGAGCTCAGGGGCAAGGCCAGCGCGCCGTTCGACGACGAAGGCGTGCGCACGCGTAAACGCCGGGTCGTTGAGGCGGGCGTCGTGAACGGATACTTCCTGTCCAGCTATTCGGCGCGCAAGCTGGGCCTGCACACCACCGGGCATGCCGGAGGTGCACAGAATCTGCGGCTCTCGAGCCGCGAAACCGGAGCTGGCGACGACCTGCCCGCGATGCTGCGCAAGCTCCACCGGGGCCTGTTCGTCACCGAGCTGATGGGGCAGGGCGTCAACTACGTGACCGGCGACTATTCCCGCGGTGCCGCCGGCTATTGGGTCGACGGTGGCGTGATCGTTCATCCGGTGCACGAGGTGACCATCGCCGGCCACATGGGCGACATGCTGCGCGACATCCAGGCGCTCGGAACCGACGAGTACACGCTGGGCGGCAAGACCGTCGGCTCGATGTTGGTGAGCCGAATGAAGGTCGCCGGAAGCTAGATCTCTGAGCTGATCGTTGGCGGGGGAAAACCCCGGTCGGCGGGGTAGGGGTCGCTCCTAGAATCACTCGCATCCGTTTGTTCCCCAACTTTCCTCGCGAGGAGATCTCAATGGAACGTCGTTCCTTCGTTCGTGGCGCGGGCTTGGCGAGCGTGCTGGCCGCCGGTGCGGCGCCGGCCATCGTGCATGCGCAGACCAACATCCGCTGGCGCATCGCGTCGAGCTTTCCGAAGTCGCTCGATACGCTGTTCGGCGTCTGCGACGTGTTCGCCAAGAAGGTCAGCGACATGACGGGCGGCAAGTTCCAGATCACGACGCACGCGGCCGGTGAGCTGGTTCCCGCATTCGGCGTGCTCGACGCCGTGTCCAACGCGACCGTCGAGATGGCCAACACCGCGCCGTATTACTTCTTCGGCAAGGATCCGACCTACGCACTCGACTGTGCCATTCCATTCGGCCTGAATGCGCGCCAGATGGCGGCGTGGATGTACGAAGGCAACGGCCTGAAGCTGCTGCGCGAGTTCTACGCCAAGGTCGGCATCGTCAACTTCCCGATGGGCAACACCGGTGCGCAGATGGGCGGCTTCTACCGCAAGGAAATCAAGTCGCTGGCCGACTTGAAGGGTCTGAAGTTCCGCGTCGGCGGCTTCGGCGGCGCTGTGATCTCGCGTATCGGTGCCGTGCCGCAGAACATCCCCGGCGGCGAGATCTACCAGGCGCTGGAGAAGGGTACGATCGATGCGGCCGAGTGGGTCGGCCCGTACGACGACCTGAAGCTCGGTCTTCACAAGGTGGCGCCGAACTACTATTACCCTGGCTGGTGGGAAGGTGGCCCGCAGCTGTCGCTGTACGTCAACCAGAAGGCCTACGAAGGGCTGTCGAGCGAGTACAAGGCGATCATCGAATCGGCGTCGTCCTTCGCGCACCTCGACATGCTCGGCAAGTACGACTATCGCAACCCGGCCGCGCTGAAGACGATGGTGAGCTCGGGCGTCAAGCTGTTCCGCTTCCCCAAGGACGTGATGGACGCTGCGTTCAAGGCGGCAATGGAGGTCTATGCCGAACTGAATGCCAGCAACCCCGCCTGGAAGAAGATCTACGACGACTATTCGACCTATCGGCGCGACGCGAATCTGTGGTTCCGCTTCTCCGAGGCCGCGTTCGACGACTTCATGCAGGAACAAAAGCTCTGACGAGCGCCTGCTGGCGACACCGGCGGCGCGACGAGAAACCCCGCTGCGGCGGGGTTCTTCATTGCTGCTTCTGCGATGTCGGGTGATGGAGGCCGGTCAGGGCTTCTTGTCCTGGTCCTTCTTCATCGACTCCAGCAGGCCCCTCATCGGATCATCCTTCTCCGACTTGGCTCCCTCCGGAAGGGAGGCGCCGTCTCCGGGTTGCGATGGCGCACTCTTCGCGCTCTGGCGCGGAGCGGCCTGCATCTGCTGTAACGCCTTTTCCGCGTCGATCTTCACTTCCTTGTCCAGCCCGCTCGACACCAGACCCGGGAACGCAATGATCAGGCCGACCATCAGCACCTGGATGATCACGAACGGCACCGCGCCCCAATAGATCTGCTCGGTGGTGACCCTGGGGATGCGTTTTCCGGTGAGCTTGTCGTTGTAGTCGTCGTGCGCTGCCACGCTGCGCAGGTAGAACAGCGCGAAACCGAATGGCGGGTGCATGAACGAAGTCTGCATGTTGACCGCCAGCAGCACGCCGAACCAGACCAGGTCGATGCCAAGCTTCTCCGCTACCGGTCCGACCAGCGGGATGATGATGAACGCCAGCTCGAAGAAGTCGAGGAAGAATGCCAACACGAAGATCAGGATGTTGACCACGATCAGGAAGCCGAGCTGACCGCCGGGCAGGCCCGTGAGTAGATGCTCGACCCACTTTGGCCCATCGACGCCCTGGAATGCCAGGCTGAACACGGTGGCGCCGATCAGGATGAACAGCACGAAGGACGACAGCTTCATCGTCGAGTCCATCGCCTGGCGCAACAGCCTCAGATCTAGGCGCCGCCGCCCGAGGGCCATCGCCAGCGCCCCCATCGAGCCCATCGCGCCGCCCTCGGTCGGTGTCGCGATCCCCAGGAAGATCGTTCCGAGCACGAGGAAGATCAGGCCCAACGGCGGGATCAGAACGAACGTCACGCGCTCGGCCATGTTCGACAGCAGTCCGAGCTTGGCGACCTTGTTGATTACTGCCAGAACGAACGCCAGGCCGACGCCGACGCACATCGACACGACAATCAGCTCGTCGGTCGGCACACTGGCCGGCCGTGTCCTGGCGTAGACCATTGCCGCGGCGACCGACACCACCGCCAACACGCCAAGCGAGCGCAGGCCTGGCGTGCCGTCGTCTTCGCGGATTGTGCGTGCCTCTTTGGGTAGTGCCGGTGCCCATTGCGGCCGCCACAAGCTCACCAGCAGGATGAAGCAGATATACAGGCCGGTCAGCGTGAAGCCGGGGATGAAGGCGCCCTTGTAGAGGTCGCCGACGCTCTTGCCCAATTGGTCGGCCAGCACGATCAGCACCAGCGACGGTGGAATGATCTGCGCCAGGGTGCCTGACGCCGCGATGACACCGGTGGCAATGCGCCGGTCGTAGCCATAACGCAGCATGATCGGCAGCGAGATCAGGCCCATCGAAATGACCGACGCCGCCACCACCCCGGTGGTGGCCGCCAGCATCGCGCCGACCAGGATCACCGCGTAGGCGAGGCCGCCGCGGATCGGGCCGAACAGCTGGCCGATGGTGTCCAGCAGGTCCTCGGCCATGCCCGAGCGCTCGAGGATCAGCCCCATGAAGGTGAAGAAGGGAATGGCCAGCAGCGTGTCGTTCTGCATGATGCCGAACATGCGCAGCGGCAGGCTCTGCAGGAACGTCGCCTGGATGACGCCCAGCTCGATGCCGACGAATCCGAAGAAAAGCCCGCACGCCGCGAGCGAAAACGCCACCGAATAGCCGAACATCAGAAAGACGATCAGCGAGGCGAACATGATCGGCGCCATGTTGGCGATCAGGAAGGCGGTCATTTGCGCGCTCCCGCTGCGGCAGCCGCTTCACGTGCTGCAACCTCCCGCTGCAAGGCCTCGGCCAGTTCTTCCTCCGGTGTCTTGGCCTGGTGCTTGCGGGTCGGGTCGGGCACCAGCCCTTTCAGGAACGCGAACCGCTTGATCAGTTCCGACACGCCCTGCAGGCCCAGCAATGCGAGGCCCAGCGGCAGCAGCGCGAACACCGGCCAGCGGATCAGACCACCCGCGTTGGACGACACCTCGCCAGTGAGGAACGCATTGATCACCAGCGGCATCGCCAGCTTGATGATCATGAAGACGAACGGAATCAGGAAGCAGCTCAGGCCGACGATCTCGATCCAGATCTGTGTGCGTTTGGAAAGGCGCCCGGACAGCACATCGATCTTCACGTGCTCCTGGCGCATCAGCGTGTAGCCCGCGGCGAGCAGGAATACGGCGGCGAACAGGTACCACTGGATTTCCAGAAACGCGTTCGAACTGGTATTGAAGATCTTGCGCACCGACGCGTTGAGCGCGCTGACGAAGGCCGCCGCGAGCACGAGCCAGGCGACCCAGCGGCCGATGAACTCGCTGAGCCGGTCGATCCAGCGCGATAGCGCAAGTAGCAGGGACACCTTTATCGCCTCCAATTCACGCCCGCTGGCGCGCCCAACTCACGGGCTACGCCGCGGGACCGGACGATTCTAGAAAGAACGTCTGTGCGCCGAGGCCCGTACTAACGCGCACGGCGTGCGCGCTCAGCGCGTCGATACCGCCATGATGAGCCGCGTGGAGCGGGCGCCGGAGCGGCAGAACACGAGGATCGGCCGCGGCAGTTCGTCCAGCAGTCGGGCCATAGCCGCGACCTCGTCGGGTGACTGGACCATCGGGCCGACCGGCAGGAACCGGAACTCCAGGCCAGCTGCGCGGGCCGCCGCCTCGATGCTGGCGTTGGTGGGCTGCGTCGGCCCTTCCTCGAAATCCGGCCGGTTGTTGATCACGCTGCGAAAACCGGCCCGCGCAGCCTCAGCCATGGCCGCTGGCTGCAGTTGCGGAGCGACGCACAGGTCCGGCGCGACAGGTCGAAACGCAAGCAGATCGCTCATGGCGTGAAAGCTTACTTGGCCAGCGCCAGTTTGACAGCGGCCGACACCAATCCCATGTCGGCTTTACCGGCCAATTGGGCTTTGACGGCACCCATCACCTTGCCCATGTCGGCAGGTCCCGTGGCACCGGTCTCGGCGACGATGCGAGCCACCTCGGCGGCGATCTGGTCAGCGCTCAGACGCTGAGGCAGGTAGCCCTCGAGCAGTTTGATTTCGGCGCTCTCCTTGTCGGCCAGGTCGGTGCGGCCGGCCTGCGAGAAGGCGGCTACCGAGTCCTTGCGCTGCTTGATCAGCTTGTCGACGATGCCGATCACCGCGGTGTCGTCCAGCACGATGCGTTCGTCGATTTCCTTCTGCTTGCAGGCCGCCAGCAACATGCGTATGGCGGACAGGCGCTCGGGCTGCTTGGCGCGCATCGCGTCCTTCATGTCTTCGGTGATCCGGTCCTTCAGGCTCATGGCAGGCTCCTTGGGTGCGCCTCGGGCGCCTTGCGGCGGCCAAGGCGACGACTGAAACGCAAAAGCCCGCAGCGGTGACCCGTGCGGGCTTGGGGGGAGGTCGCGTTCGTGCGCCTCAGAACAACTTCTTGGGCAGCTGCATGCTGCGCACACGCTTGAAGTGGCGCTTCACAGCGGCGGCCTTCTTGCGCTTGCGCTCGGACGTCGGCTTTTCGTAGAACTCGCGCGCACGCAACTCGGTGAGCAAGCCGATCTTTTCGATGGTGCGCTTGAATCGGCGCAGAGCGACGTCGAACGGCTCGTTTTCCTTGACGCGAATCGTGGTCATGTAAGGCTTGAATCCTATGGGCTCGCTCTCGTTGCCGATGGGCCAGGGAGATGCATCACCCTGCGCGCCGGTCGAGGCTTGTGGTTCCGGCAAAGTCGAGCATTCTAGCTCAACTGCCGGCGCTGTCTGATGGGCCGGGTAGCGCCCGCGCGCAGGCCGCGGCGCTGGCCCACGCCCATTGGAAGTTGTATCCGCCGAGCCAGCCGGTCACGTCGACCACTTCGCCGATGAAGTACAACCCGGGTCGCAGGCGGCTTTCCATGGTCCGGGAACTCATCTCCCGCGTATCGACGCCGCCGACGGTGACCTCGGCCTTGCGCCAGCCTTCGGTGCCGGTCGGAGTCAGCGTCCAATTGCGCAGGCCGTGTATCAGCCCATCCAGTTCACGATCGCTGCACTGCGCGAGCGGCCGACTGGCCTGCACCCCCGAAACGGCGAGCCAGGTTTCGGCCAGCCGTTGGGGAAGATGTGCGGCGAGTTCGGTACCCAGTTGGCGACGCGAGGCGGTCTTGGCCGAATGCAGCAACCTGCCCAGGTCGCGATCGCCCGCCAGGTCGACGCAGACCGATTCGCCTGGCGTCCAGTAGCTCGAGATCTGCAGGATCGCCGGGCCACTCAGGCCACGGTGGGTGAACAGCAGGTCCTCCAGGAAATGGATCCGGCCCGCTGCGCTACCGGTCGACACATCGGCCTGCAAGGCCACGCCCGCCAGCGCCGCGAACGGGCGCCAGGCCGGTGGGTCGAAGGTCAGCGGAACCAGTGCCGGACGGGGCTCGATGATGGAGTGGCCGAACTGGCGCGCCAGCCGGTAGCCGAAATCGCTGGCACCGATCTTCGGAATCGAGAGCCCGCCGGTGGCCACGATTAACCGGGGCGCCGCTGCGCTCCCACGCTCGGTCTGCAGCGTGAATGCAGCACCGTTGTGCGCGACCGGTCCTGGCCTGCAGGGTTGCCAGCGCGTCACACCACCAGCTGAACACTCGCTGAGCAGCAGGTCGATGACGCGACCGCTGCCCTCGCCGCAGAACAGCTGTCCGCGGTGCTTCTCGTGCCAGCCGACGCGATGGCGCGCAAGCAGCGCGATGAAATCCGCGGGCGTGTATCGCGCCAGCGCCGATCGGCAGAAGTCCGGATTCCTGGAGATGAAGTTGCCCGGACTGGTATCGCGGTTGGTGAAGTTGCACCGTCCACCGCCCGAGATGCGGATCTTTTCGGCTGCTTTCTCGGCGTGGTCGATCAGCAGCACCTTGAGGCCGCGCTGGCCGGCGATGCCCGCACAGAACAGCCCCGCGGCGCCTGCCCCCAGAATGATCGCGTCATACATACATGCCTCGAGGCCGGTTCAGTGCGCGCTTCGCGCGATCGGTTCTTCGCAGTGCAGCGGCGCATGACGCCCCCGCGCAGTCGATGCAGGTCCGATCCGGCAGCGTTTTGCAGGCCGTTGCTGCGTCGCACAAGACGACGATGACGATTGCACCATAGGTCGCTATCATCGATCGCCCGATGGGCTCACCGACTCGCATCGAACGACATGACCCCTGCCGCCGAGATCAACCTGCCTGCGACTGCGCCGCCAGCGCAGCGTTCGGATGATTCGGATCTGCTCGTCGCATTGGGGCGGACGTTTCAGACACTGGCCTCGCAGCCTGGAATGATGTTCGGCCTCAAGGACGCGGGCGACGGCCGATACTTGCTGGTATCGGAGTCGCTGGCCAGTTTCTATGGCCGGCCGGCCGAGGAAGTTTGCGGTCGCAGCGATGCCGAGTTGCTCGACTCGACGCTAGGAGCGGCGATGCGCGCGGCCGACCAGACCGCGCTGGCGCACGGGCGCCAGATCAGCAGCGAACACCGCTTCGATTGGCGCGGCGGCCGGCACGATTGGGAGGTGCTGCGTTCGGTCGTGGAGGTGCGCGGGCGCAGGATTCTGTCGTGTCTGTGGCGCGATCTCATGCCGCAACGCCAGCGCGACGCGCAATTGCAGGCTGCGCTCGAACAGATCGAACACCATCAGGCGGCAGCGCAGCAGATGCGCCGCGAAATGGGCGATCAGCTGATGCGCGACAGCGCCACCGGCCTCAACACCCGGGCCCATTTCGAGGATCAGTTGCGACGCGAGGTCGACTTGTCGACGCGCGAGCACCGCGAGTTCTCGCTGGTGTTCATCGAGCTCGATACCTATAGCGAACGGGTTGCCGCACTGGGTCCGCGCGCCGCAGATCTCGTGCTGGAGGCGATGGGGCGCCTGCTGCGCGGCAACACGCGAGCGATGGATGCGTCGTGCCGACTGCTCGAGCGGCGCTTTGCGGTGCTGCTGTCCGGCGTCGGCCTTGCCACGGCGCATTCGCGCATGGAGGGCTTGAGGCGGCAGTGCGCTACCCAGATCGTCGTGCTCGAGGGCGAGGATCTGGGCTTCACGGTGTCGATGGGGGTGGCGAGTTTTCCGCACACCGCGCATTCGCAGGCGGAACTGCTCGAGGCCTGTGAAGTGGCGTTGTCCGAGGCACGCGGGCGCGGCGGCAACACGGTGGCCCTGGCCAGCATTCGATTCGATCCGGCCTGACGGCGGCGCGCTACGCGGTGAGTCCGCGCCAGACCATATAGAGCGCCAGCAAGTACAGCAGGCCCGCAAAGAGCCCGGACAGGCGCCGGGTATCGGTGGCATGTGCGACGCGCGCACCCAGAGGCGCAGTGGTCATGCTGGCCAGCGCGATCATCGCCAGCATGGGCAGCACCACATAGCCCAGGCTTCCCGATACCGGCGACTGCAGTTGCCAGGATCCCGCCACATACCCGATCGTGCTGGCCAACGCGATCGGAAAGCCCATTGCGGCGCTGGTGGCCACGGCGTTGTGGATCGGCACGCTGCTGCGCGTCATGAACGGCACCGACAGGAACGCCCCACCTGCGCCGACCAGTCCCGACAGGAAACCGATCGCCGCGCCGATGACCGACTGAACCAGGGGCGCCGGCAACGCCCGTGTGGCAACGGTCTTGCGCCGCAGCAGCATGCGTGTGGCCGAGTAGCTGACGAACACGGCGAAGACGACGGCCAACCAGGCCCCCTTCAGCAGCGCAAACGCGCCGGCGCCCGACAACAGGCCCCCGATGACGATGCCCGGCGACATCGTCCGCACGATCGTCCACCGGACCGCTCCGCGTTCGTGGTGGGCTCGCAGGCTCGAGATGGAGGTGAAGACGATCGTGGCCATCGACGTGGCGATTGCCATCTTCACGGCGAGCCCGGGTTCCACGCCCCGATGCGACAACATCCAGGTGATGAACGGCACCATCATCATGCCGCCGCCGATGCCCAGGAGCCCGGCCAGAAAGCCCGCCACCGCGCCGAGCAGCAGCAGTTGCGCCGCCAGCGCGGGCTCCAGCAACGAGATCAAGCGGCGATCCGATCAGGCCGGCAGCAGCGCCAGCACGGCGCGCCACTCGGCGCCGGCCACGGGCGTGATCGACAGCCGGTTGCCGGGCCGCAGCAGTTGCATGCCGGCCAGCTCGGGACGGGTACGCATCTCGCGCAGTGGCAAGAGCCGGGTCTTCTTGACCAGCTTGACATCCACGTGCATCCAACGGGGAGCATCGCGGGTCGCCTTGGCATCGAAGTACCTGCTCTTGCGGTCGAACTGGGTGGCATCCGGGTAGGCGGCACTGCAGACCGACGCGATGCCGGCGACGCCCGGTTCGGCGCACGACGAGTGATAGAACAGCACGCCATCGCCGATGCGCATCTGGTCGCGCATGAAATTGCGGGCCTGGTAGTTGCGGACGCCGGTCCACGGCACGCGTTTGCCGGGTGCTCGCGCGAGGTCGTCGATCGAGACCTCTTCGGGCTCGCTCTTCATCAGCCAGTATTGGGCCATTGCGTCAGTCTGGAAAATGTGTCCGCCGCGCACCGGAGGCCGCATTCCTGAACCCAGGGGATTCAGGTGGGCCCGGTCAGCAAGGCTTCGGGTTCATCTGACGCGAGACGATCACACCCGCCAAGCAATATTCCAGGCCCTAGCTCGTTGAGCATCGGTTCAAGGAAATAAGAACCTCCGCGAACGCGACGGACCAAATCATTCTACGTCGCGAACCGCGCTGCGCAACGTGTGAATCTGGCGTGCAGCGCGTTTAGATCAAGCGGCCATCGTCGCTGAGCGCGGCGTCGATGCGGCGGATCAGTCGCTCGAGGTCCTGTGTGTTCGGTGTCGAGGCCGTGTTGCCGCGGCTCTTCGAGGGCGCGTCGGCCAATTGATAGGCCAGGTTCAAGGCCGCCAATACGGCAATCCGCTCGCGGGCTTTCACCTTGCCGGCGTCGCGAATGGCGCTCATCTCGCTGTCGACAGCGGCCACGGCCTGCAGCAGGTCGCGCTCGCCGCCCTCGGGGCAGGCCAGTACATAACTCTGGCCGAGGATCGTGACTTCGAGCTGGCTCAAGCGGGGCCTCGACCTGCTTCGTCGGCGGCGGGCAGTCGTTCGAGCAACGCGTCGATGCGCGATCTGGCAGCCGACAACCGTGACTTCAGGCTATCGCGCTCGTTGCCGAGAGTCGCCAGTTTCTGTTCGAGCAGCACGTTGGTGCGCTTGAGCTCTTCATGCCGAAGCACGAGTCGCTCGATCCGCTCGGCGAGGTCTTCCAACGTGGGCATGGAGGTGGCGGCCATCGAAACTGCGTCGGATTGTAGGCGCGGTTCCCGGCATCGGCGTCAGCGGGCGCGCGGTGCGTTTGTCGTGCGCTTGCCGCGCGACTAACGCCCGAGCGCCGGTTGCGCGCCGGTTCGGCCCGCCGCATCCGACGCATTGCTCGGACAAACCCGAGCGACCGCGCAGGCCCCGCATTTCGGACTTCGTGCGGTGCAGACGTACCGTCCGTGCAGGATCAACCAATGGTGTGCCTCGACGCGATACGCGGGCGGGACCACCGCGAGCAGTCGCGCTTCCACGGCATCCGGCGTACGCCCGGGTGCCAGTCCGGTGCGATTGGCGACGCGAAAGACGTGGGTGTCCACGGCCATTGTCGGCTCGCCGAAGGCCACGTTGAGCACCACGTTAGCGGTCTTTCGTCCGACCCCGGGAAGCTGCTGCAGCGCGTCGCGGTCGCGGGGCACCTTGCCGCCATGCTGATCGACCAGCATCCGGCAGGCCCGCAACAAGTACTTGGCCTTGTTGCGGTACAGGCCGATGGTGCGGAGGTGCTCGCACAGCGCCTCCTCGCCCAAAGCGAGCATCGCCCCAGGCGTCGGCGCGACGGCGAAGAGCTGGCGCGTCGCCTTGTTGACGCTGGCGTCCGTGGCCTGCGCCGACAGCAGTACAGCCGCGAGCAGCTCGAACACGCTGCTGTACTGCAACTCGCTGGCCGGTTGCGGTTTGGCGGCCTTCAGCGTCGCGAAGAACGATTCGATGTCTTGCGGGTCCATCGGGCTACCCCTTGCCGGAGGACCGCGTGGCGCGCGCGCGGGCCAAGGCAGCGTCGACGACGGCACGCTTGCGTGCGAGCGCCTGCGGATCGGTCAGTGCGCTGTGCTGTTCGAGGTGAGCGAGCTTGTCCGCGGCCTTTGCGGCCAGTCGCAGGTCATTCTCACGCTGATCGCGCTCGATGCGCATCTTGTGAAAGCCGTATCGTCGGCGCGACTCGCTGGCCTGCTCGGCGCTCCAGGCCTGCCAGCCTGTCAACGGCGAGGTGACGTCCTTCATCGTGATGCAGTCGACGGGGCATGCCGGAATGCAAAGCTCGCAGCCGTTGCAGAGCGCGTCGACGACGGTGTGCATCAGCTTCGGCGCGCCGACGATGCAATCGACCGGGCAGGCCTTGATGCACAGCGTGCAACCGATGCACCAGTCCTCGTCGATCACCGCCAGCGCGCGCGGGCCCTCGTGCCCTCGCTCGCGGTCCAGCGCTCGCACCGGACGCCCGGTCACAGCCGCGAGCCGAACAATGCCCTCGGCTCCGCCCGGGGGGCAGCGGTTGATGGCTGCATCCTCCTCGGCCATGGCCGACGCGTATGCGCGGCAATCGGGATATCCGCATCGGGTGCACTGCGTCTGCGGCAGCGTGTCTTCGATGCGGTCAGCCAGCGTGGGTATTGCGTTGCGCGGCGCCGGGGTCACGCGCCGATTATCGGCGCGCGGCTCCGCCGTTGGCGGCGCGCGATGTCGCGCGGCGGCCGGCCGTGGTTCGGACGCGCGCGGGCACGATGCGCTCGCTTGGGCGGCCGAAGCGTTCGATGAATCGGCGCACCTCGGGATAGACCTGTTCGCGCCAGCGGCGCCCCGAGAAGATGCCATAGTGCCCGGCGCCGATCGCGTCGTAGTGAAACATGCGCTGTTTGGCGACTCCCGTGCACAGCGAGTGAGCGGCGCGCGTCTGGCCGGCACCGGAGATGTCGTCGAGCTCGCCTTCGATCGTCAGCAGCGCAGTCGAGGTGATGTCCTGCGGGCGGACCCGCTCGCCGGCAACGTCCCAGGTTCCGTTGACGAGGGCGAAATCCTGGAACACCGTCTTGATCGTGTCCAGGTAGTACTCGGCCGGCAGGTCGAGCACGGCGTTGTACTCGTCGTAGAACTGCCGATGCGACTCGGCACTGTCCTCGTCGCCGCGAACAAGGTCGAGGAAGTAGTCGTAGTGGGAGCTCATGTGGCGATCGGGATTCATGGCCACGAATCCGGTGTGCTGCAGGAACCCCGGATAAACGCGCCGCCCTGCGCCTGGGTAGTTCGGCGGCACGCGATAGATCACGTTGTTCTCGAACCAGTCGAAGCTCTTGTTCATCGCCAGGTTGTTCACCGCAGTGGGGGAGCGGCGGGCATCGATCGGCCCGCCCATCATCACCATGGCCGGCGGCGTGGCTTCGCCGCGGCTGGCCATCAGCGAGACGGCCGCGAGCACCGGGACCGTGGGCTGGCACACCGAGATCACGGTGACGTCGTGTCCGATGGTGCGGATGAACTCCTGCACGTACTGGACATAGTCATCCAGGTGGAACGGGCCGTTCTCCAGCGGCACCATGCGTGCGTCGGTCCAGTCGGTGACGAAGACCTTGTGGTCGCGCAGCAGCATCTTGATCGTGTCGCGCAGCAGGGTCGAGTGGTGCCCCGACAACGGTGCCACGACCAGAACCTTCGATTGCGTCTTCATCCGTTGCAGCACCGGCGCGTGGTCGGTGAATCGTTTGAAGCGGAGCAGGCGGCAAAATGGCTTGGTCAGCGTCACCTGTTCCTGGACGGCAATCTCCACATCGTCGACCGTGGTGCCCCGGATGTCGAATCGCGGCTTTTCGTATTCCTTGGCCAAGCGATGCATCAGGTCGAAGCTGGCGGACATGCGCTGCGCCATCGGCACATGGGTGAAGGGAGAAAGCGGATGGCTATACAGCTTGGACGACGCGCTGGCGAACTCGGCGAACGGCGCCATCAGCGCGCGTTGTGACTCAAAGAGCTGATAGAGCATGGCCTGGTGACTCCTGGGTTCGCCTCTACACCGCCTGCCGTGGGAATTCCGGCGCGCGGGTATCGGCTATTGCCTGGCGCGACATGGTGCACCGCAACATAGCTGCAATACTATCTCGTACAGCCTGCCACAGACCAGGTTGCTCGAATAGATGGAGTGGCCACCCGATTCGGGTTGTCCTTCGTGGTCTGCTCACGACGGTTTGCGTCGCACGGGCGCGGATTCGGCCCGCGCATCGCCTGGCGCAGGGGCGGTCGTTACAGGACGCTGGCGATCGCCTTTGCCACGTGGCCGATGTTCTCGCTGTTCAGCGCGGCCACGCAGATCCGCCCCGACTCCACGCCGTAGACGCCGAACTCCGAGCGCAGGCGCTGCATCTGGTCCTTGGACAGGCCCGAATAGCTGAACATCCCTTGCTGTCGCCCGATGAACGAGAGATCCTGGCGGACGCCGGCGGCGACCAGCCGGTCGATCAGTTCGAGCCGCATGCGGCGGATCCGCTTGCGCATGCCGGTCAACTCGTCTTCCCACAGACTGCGCAGCGACGGGTTACCCAAGACCGCGGCGACCACCTGGGCGCCATGCGTGGGCGGATTGGAGTAGTTGGTGCGGATCACGACCTTCAGTTGCGACAGCACCCGCGCCGCCTCATCCTTGGACGAACACACCACGGACAGTGCGCCGACACGCTCGCCGTAAAGCGAAAAGCTCTTCGAGAACGAGGTGGCCACGAAGAACGCGATGCCGGCATCCAGAAACCGGCGCACGGCGATGCCGTCTTCGGCGATCCCTTGCCCGAAGCCCTGGTAGGCCATGTCCAGAAACGGCACCCAGCCCCGCTTTCTGGCCGATTCGACCACCTGGCTCCATTGCTCAGGGGTCAGGTCATATCCGGTCGGGTTGTGGCAACAGGCGTGCAGCACCACGATGCTGTCTGGTCCGGCGCCATTCAACGCCGCAAGCAGTGCATCGAACCGGATTCCCTTGGCCTGTGCGTCGTAATAAGGGTAGGTCGAGACTTCGAAGCCGGCCTGCGAGAAGAGCGCCCGATGGTTCTCCCAGCTGGGATCGCTGATCATCACTTGCGCGCGTGGCTCGAGCCGCTTGAGGAAGTCCGCGCCCAGCTTAAGTCCGCCGGTGCCGCCGAGCGCCTGCACCGTGGCCACGCGTTGCTGTATGACTGCCTGTGCATGTTCGCCGAACACCAGCGTCTGCACCGCTTGGTCGTACGCGGCAATGCCGTCGATCGGCAGGTAGCCGCGAGCCTTGGGTGCCTCGGCCATCGCCTTCTCGGCGGCGGCGACGCAGCGAAGCAGAGGAACCTTGCCTGCCTCGTCGTAGTACATGCCCACGCCGAGATTGACTTTGTCCGGGTTGGCGTCGGCAGCGAACTGCTCGTTGAGGCCGAGTATCGGGTCGCGCGGCGCCTGTTCGACCGTGGAGAAGAGCGTCATTGAATCGATCCTGGATTGAAGCGCATCCCGCCGCCGCGGCGACGGCTCGCGAGGATTACGGGGTTGCGTTAGGCTGACAGGTTTCGTCGCCATGCCGCGCGCATTGCGATTCTATTCACAGCCCATCCATCCACCAGATCGCATCCATGGCACAGGTCGAAACGCCGAACCCGGTTGAACCACGCGGCGAAACCGTGAGCTTTGCGGATTCGCCGTTCCTGCTCTATCAGCCCTATGCCCCGGCGGGGGACCAGCCCGAGGCGATTCGCAAACTCATCGAGGGCATTGCCGATGGGTTGAGCTACCAGACGCTGCTGGGTGTCACCGGCTCGGGCAAGACCTTCACGATGGCCAACGTGATCGCCAGGCTGGGGCGGCCGGCGATCGTGTTTGCACCCAACAAGACCCTCGCGGCGCAGCTGTACAGCGAATTCCGGGAGTTCTTTCCGAAGAACGCGGTGGAGTACTTCGTCAGCTACTACGACTACTACCAGCCCGAGGCGTATGTGCCGCAGCGTGACCTGTACATCGAGAAGGACAGCTCGATCAACGAGCATATCGAGCAGATGCGCCTGAGCGCGACCAAGAGTCTGCTCGAGCGTCGCGACGTGGTCATCGTGGCCTCGGTCAGCGCCATCTACGGCATCGGCAACCCGAGCGATTACCACAAGATGGTGATGACGCTGCGGGTGGGCGACAAGCTGGGGCAGCGCGACGTCATTGCGCAGCTGATCCGGATGCAGTACTCGCGCAACGAGATCGATTTCGCGCGCGGCAGCTTTCGCGTGCGCGGCGACACGATCGACGTCTTTCCCGCGGAACACAGCGAGCTGGCCGTTCGCATCGAGCTGTTCGACGACGAGGTCGAGTCACTGTCCCTGTTCGATCCGCTGACGGGGCGCCTGCGCCAGAAGATCCCGCGGTTTACGGTCTACCCGTCGAGCCACTATGTGACGCCGCGCGAGCGCGTGTTGGCTGCGATCGACGGCATCAAGGACGAGCTGCGCCAACGCCTGGACGAGCTGGTCAAGGCCGGCAAGCTCGTCGAGGCCCAACGGCTCGAGCAGCGCACAAGATTCGACCTCGAGATGCTGCAGGAGGTCGGGCACTGCAAGGGCATCGAGAACTACACCCGCCACCTGTCCGGTGCGGCGCCTGGCGAGCCGCCACCGACGCTGGTCGATTACCTGCCCAGCGACGCGATCATGTTCCTCGACGAAAGCCATGTGCTGATCGGCCAGCTGGGTGGCATGTACAACGGCGATCGTTCGCGCAAGACGACGCTGGTGGAGTATGGATTTCGCCTGCCGAGCGCCCTGGACAATCGGCCGCTGAAGTTCGAGGAGTTCGAACGCAAGATGCGTCAGGCGGTCTTCGTTTCGGCGACGCCCGCCGACTATGAACGCGAACACGCGGGCCAGGTGGTCGAACAGTTGGTCAGACCCACCGGTCTGGTGGACCCGGACGTCGAGGTGCGGCCGGCAGCGCACCAGGTGGACGATGTATTGCAGGAGATCCGCGAACGCGTCGGCGTGCGCGAACGGGTGCTGATCACGACGCTGACCAAGCGGATGGCCGAGCAGCTCACCGACTACCTGGCCGACAACGGCGTGAAGGTGCGCTACCTGCACAGCGATATCGACACGGTCGAACGCGTGGAGATCATCCGCGATCTGCGGCTGGGTGTGTTCGATGTGCTGGTGGGCATCAACCTGCTGCGCGAGGGGCTGGATCTGCCCGAAGTGTCACTGGTGGCAATCCTGGATAGCGACAAGGAAGGCTTCCTGCGCTCCGAGCGCAGCCTGATCCAGACGATCGGACGCGCTGCGCGCCACCTGAACGGCAAGGCGATCCTGTACGCCGATCGCATGACCGACTCGATGAAGCGCGCGATCGACGAAACCGAGCGCCGGCGCGCGCGACAGCTTGCCGTCAACCAGGCCCAGGGCATCACGCCGCGCAGCGTGAAGAAGCAGGTTCGCGAGATGATCGACGGTGTCGTCAGCGCCCAGGACGACAAGAGCAAGCTGAAATCGGTGGCCGAGGCCGCCGAGATCGAACTGCTGTCTGAAAAGGACCTGGGCAAGCGCATCAAGGCGCTGGAGCGGCAGATGCTCGATCATGCCCGCAACCTGGAGTTCGAAAAGGCGGCTCGGGTGCGCGACCAGCTGGCTCTGTTGCGCGAGCAGGCCTTTGGCGCGGCCGGTCACGACGTGAACGTGGTCCCTCCGGACGCGACGAAGGGGCGGACATGACGCTGCAATTTAGAGTGCTGATGGTCTGTACAGGCAATATCTGCCGTTCGCCGACGGCGGAGGCTGTGCTGCGACGGATGGTGGTCGATGCCGGGTTGGATCGGCATGTCGAAGTCGCTTCGGCGGGAATCGTCGAGTACCACGCCGGCTCGCCGCCCGACCACCGTGCCCAGCAGCACGCCCGTCGACGAGGTTACGACCTGTCGCGGCAGCGGGCGCGCCAGATCCGCGCGCGCGACTTCGAACGCTTCGACCTGGTTCTCGTGATGGAGGAGGATCAACGCGACCTGTTGGTCGAGCAATGTCCGCAGCAGTTCCAGGAGCGTGTTCGGCTCCTGATGGATTTCGCGCCGGCGCAGACACCTGGCACCGGGATCCCCGACCCCTATTACGGTGCACCCGCCGGTTTTGAGCGGGTCCTTGACATGGTCGAAGAGGCCTGCGCGGGTCTGCGCGACGACCTTCGGCGGCGGCTCCTGGATCCGGCTCGACCCTAATGCCGACGAAAACAGTCGGCTTCAGCTATACTTGACTGATGCGCTCGGGTTTCGGGCGCTTTCGTGGGTTCTGGGGCCCGCTGCGAGGCTGGAAACCGACCGTTTTGGTCGTGAAACCGGCCTGCGGCGCCGCAGCCAGACCCCCAAGGAGCAACGCATGCGATTGACCACCAAAGGCCGTTTTGCAGTAACCGCGATGATTGACCTGGGCTTGCGTTCCAGCAATGGCCCGGTTGCGCTGGCCGCCATCAGCCATCGGCAACAGATCTCGCTGTCGTATCTGGAACAGCTCTTCGGCAAGCTCCGCCGACATGAACTGGTCGAGAGCACGCGCGGCCCGGGTGGCGGCTACTCGCTGGGGCGAAAGGCCGAAGCGATCACGGTCGCTGACATCATCGTGGCAGTCGACGAACCGATCGACGCCACCGGTTGCGGTGGCAAGGAAAACTGCATGGGCGACGACACCGGTCGGTGCATGACGCACGACCTGTGGGCCAGCCTGAACCAGAAGATGATCGAGTTTCTGGATTCGATCACCTTGAAGAAGCTGGTCGACGACCAGCTGGCCAAGGGCATCTCGATCGAGGAGACACCGGTGAAACGCGCGATTTCCAGCGTTCCGGTGGTCAAGCCGATCAAGATCACAGCGCCGAACTCGGTGTTCGCGCTGGGCAGCGCGCTGTCCAAGTAGCCTTCGCTGCGCTGACATTGGTCCATTGCATCAACCCGTCATACCTGCCTGCTCGATCATGACCCCGCATTTCCCGATCTACCTGGACTACGGCGCCACGACGCCGGTCGACCCGCGAGTCGTCGATGTGATGGTGCCCTGGTTGCGTGAGCACTTCGGCAACCCGGCCTCGCGCAGCCACGCCTGGGGCTGGGAGGCCGAAGAGGCAGTCGAGAAGGCTCGCGTCCAGGTCGCCGAACTGGTCGGAGCGGATCCGAGAGAGATCGTCTGGACCTCGGGTGCGACGGAATCGAACAACCTCGCGATCAAGGGCGCGGCGCATTTCTACCAGAGCCGCGGCAAGCATCTGATCACAGTGAAGACCGAGCACAAGGCCGTGCTCGACACGACGCGCGAGCTTGAGCGCCAGGGCTTCGAGGTCAGCTATCTGGATGTTCAGGGGAATGGGCTGCTCGACTTGCAGCGTTTCAAGGATGCGCTGCGGGCCGACACCATCCTGGCGTCGGTCATGCTGGTGAACAACGAAATCGGTGTGATTCAGGACATCCCGGCGATCGGCGCGCTGTGCCGCGAGCGCGGGGTGATCTTCCATGTCGACGCGGCGCAGGCAACCGGCAAGGTCGCGGTCGATCTGCGGCAGCTGCCGGTCGACCTGATGAGCCTGGCCTCGCACAAGACCTACGGTCCGAAAGGGATCGGCGCGCTGTACGTGCGTCGCAAACCGCGAGTTCGGATCGAAGCGCAGATGCACGGAGGCGGACACGAGCGGGGGTTGCGTTCAGGCACGCTGCCCACGCACCAGATCGTCGGCATGGGCGAGGCGTTTCGGATCGCGCACGAGGAGATGGGCACCGAAAGCGAGCGCATCCGCATGCTGCAGCAACGCCTTCTGCGCGGGCTGTCCGACATCGAGCAGGTGTTCATCAATGGGGACATGGAGCGACGCGTTCCGCACAACGTGAATGCCTCGTTCAACTTCGTCGAGGGCGAGTCCCTGATCATGGGTGTCAAGGGCATAGCGGTGTCGTCGGGCTCGGCGTGTACCTCGGCAAGCCTGGAGCCGAGTTATGTGCTGCGGGCCCTTGGCCGCAGCGACGAACTGGCGCACTCCAGTTTGCGCATGACGATCGGCCGCTTCACGACCGAGCAGGAAATCGACTACGCCGTCAATACGTTGAGAGAACGTGTGGCCAAGCTGCGCGAGCTGTCTCCGCTTTGGGAGATGTATCGCGATGGGGTCGATCTCAGCACGATCCAATGGACCGCACATTGACCGAATTGGAGAACTGATATGGCCTACAGCGAGAAGGTCGTCGACCACTACGAGAATCCGCGCAATGTCGGTTCGTTCGAAAAGGGCGACGTGACCGTCGGCACCGGCATGGTCGGAGCTCCGGCGTGTGGCGACGTGATGAAATTGCAGATCAAGGTCGACCCCGATACCGGTCTGATCGAGGATGCACGATTCAAAACCTACGGCTGCGGTTCGGCGATTGCCTCGAGTTCACTGGTGACCGAATGGGTCAAGGGCAAGACGCTGGATCAGGCGCTGACGATCAAGAACACCCATATCGCCGAGGAACTGGCGCTGCCGCCGGTCAAGATCCACTGTTCGATACTGGCCGAAGACGCGATTCGCGCGGCGGTCGACGACTACAAGGCGCGTCATGGCGCAATGGGCAAGGCGAACTGAACCTGAAATGGCTGTCACGCTTACCGAAGCCGCTGCGCGGCATGTTTCGCGTTACCTTGGCCGACGAGGCAAGGGCGTTGGCGTACGCCTGGGCGTCAAGACGACCGGATGCTCGGGTCTGGCCTACAAGCTCGAATACGCCGACGACATCGCGCCCGAGGACCATGTGTTCGAGGACCATGGTGTCAAGGTGCTGGTGGATCCGAAAAGCCTGCCGTACATCGATGGCACCCAGCTTGATTTCGTGCGCGAGGGCCTCAACGAGGGCTTCAGGTTCCACAACCCCAGAGAAAAGGACCGCTGCGGTTGCGGCGAGTCGTTTCGAATCTGAGCGAGCCCGCGTGCTCCGTGCCTTGACCTGGCCGGTTGCGACGTCAGATCGCCACTTCTTCATGGCTGGTCCTGCGATTGAAATCAGACCCGAGCGCCCGGATCATCCGGACGTGCTGGCGCTGCTGGCTGAACTGGATCACTACCTGGGCAGCCTCTACGCCCCGCAGGAGAACCATATCCTGGACATCGCCACGCTCAAGTCACCGGAAATTACCTTCCTGGTGGCGCTGCATGAGGCACGACTGGTCGGCTGCGGCGCAGTACGTCGCATGCCGGGTGAACCGTCGACCAACAGTGTCCGGTACGCCGAGGTCAAGCGCATGATCGTGCAACCGTCCATGCGCGGGCAACGAATCGGCGAACAAATCCTGGCAAGCCTGGAGTCGACCGTGCGCGCCGAAGGCGTTCAGCTGTCGCTGCTGGAAACCGGTGCGTTGCAGACTGGCGCGGTGCGCCTGTATGAGCGCTGTGGTTATCGTCGGCGCAGCGCCTTCGGCGGGTATCCGGACAACGGCAAGTCGCTGTTTCTGGAAAAGCGGCTGGTGTCATGAAGCTCGAAAGCGACGACTTCGAGCTGTTCGGCATGCCGCGTCGATTCGCGATCGACCCGCTGCAACTGGATGCGCGTTGGCGCGCATTGCAGGCCGAGGTGCATCCTGACCGGTTTGCCTCCGAGGGCGCCGCATCCCAACGCCTGGCGATGCAATGGGCGGTCCGGGTCAACGAGGCCTATCGACGGCTGAAGGACCCGTTGTCGCGTGCGACCTACCTGTGCGAGCTTGCGGGCGCGGCGGTCGACGCCCATGACAATCAGGCCATGCCCAAGGCCTTTCTGATGCAGCAGATGCAGTGGCGCGAGGCGCTTGCCGATGCGCATGAACCGGCGGCGATCGAGGCGCTGGCGGGCGAGGTGGCCGCGCAGGCGCGCGCGCTCGAGGACGAGGTTCGCCTCGACCTGGACGAGCGCGGCGACGTCGATGCGGCGGCGCGGCGCGTGCGCGCGTTGATGTTCCTGGCGCGGTTTCGCAGCGACGTGAACCGTCGCCTCGAGGCGCTGGAGCAGTAGCGCGAGATCATGGCGCTGCTGCAGATCTCCGAGCCGGGGCAGAGCCCCGATCCGCACTCGCGGCGGATTGCGGTCGGCATTGATTTGGGCACGACCAACTCGCTGGTCGCTGCGGCCAGGCATGGACAGGTCGAGTGCCTGCCTGACGCGCAGGGCCGCGTGCTGCTGCCTTCGATCGTCCGCTATCTGCCTGACGGGCGCCGGCAGATCGGTTTCGACGCCCAGGCAGCGCAGGCTGACGACCCGGAGAATACGGTCGTCTCGGTCAAGCGGTTCATGGGCCGAAAGCTCGCCGACTTGGTCGATACACAGAAGCTGCCCTATCGATTGGTCGACGGTGCTGGAATGGTGCACATCGACACACGGCAGGGTCTGAAGTCCCCGGTCGAGGTATCGGCGGAGATACTCGCAACTCTGCGGCAGAGGGCGGAAGACAGCCTGGGCGAGGAGTTGTTCGGCGCCGTCATCACGGTACCGGCGTACTTCGACGACGCGCAACGGCAGGCCACCAAGGACGCCGCGCAACTGGCCGGCCTCAAGGTGCTGCGGTTGATCAATGAACCCACGGCCGCGGCCCTGGCCTACGGCCTGGACAACGGCAGCGAGGGCTTATATGTCATCTACGACCTGGGAGGCGGCACCTTCGACGTCTCGCTGCTGCGCCTGTCGCGGGGTGTCTTCGAGGTGGTGGCCACCGGCGGCGATTCAGCGCTCGGCGGCGACGATTTCGACCGCGCGCTGGCCACCTGGGCACTTTCGCAATCCAGCATGGTCGCCCAGTCGGCAAGAGACAAGCGCGCTGTGCTGGTAGCCGCTCGAAGAGCCAAAGAGGCGCTGACCGCGGCTACCGATGTGCGCATCAGTGCCGAGCTGGAGGCTGGTCGGCTCGATCTGGCGGTCAGCCGTGCACAGTTCGACGCGTTGACGCGACCGCTGGTCGACCGAACCCAGTCGGTGCTGCGCAAGGTGCTGCGTGACGCCCATATGACCAAGAATGACGTGCAGGGCGCGGTGCTGGTCGGCGGCTCGACGCGCATGCCGGCGGTGCAGCAGGCCGTTGCGGAGTTCTTTGATCGACCAGCGTTGACCAACCTGAATCCCGACGAGGTGGTTGCAATCGGTGCCGCGACCCAGGCGCACGCGCTGGCGGGTCACACGCGCGAGGGCGACCTGCTGCTGCTGGATGTGATACCGCTGTCGCTGGGCCTGGAAACGATGGGTGGCCTGGTCGAACGGATCATCGAACGCAATACGACGATTCCGGTGGCCAAGGCACAGGACTTCACGACTTTCAAGGACGGCCAGACGGCGATGGCCATTCACGTGGTGCAGGGAGAGCGCGAACTCGTCAGCGATTGCCGTTCGCTCGCGCGCTTCGAGTTGCGTGGAATTCCCGCTCTGGTGGCGGGCGCGGCGCGCATACGCGTCACGTTTCAGGTCGATGCCGACGGGCTGCTCAGTGTGTCGGCGCGCGAGTTGACGTCGGGCGTCGAGGCGGCGGTGGTGGTCAAGCCCAGTTATGGCCTGGCCGACGACGACATCGCCCGCATGCTGCGCGACGGTTTCGCCAGCGCCGAGGACGACATGCAGGCCCGTTCGCTGCGCGAGGCACGCGTCGACGCCGAACGCCTGACCCTGGCCATTCAGTCGGCGCTGGCGGCCGACGGCGATCTGCTGTCGGCGCAGGAACGATCGCTGATCGATCGCCGCGTCCAGGAACTGGCGCAGGCCGGTCGCGGGGAGGACGTTGCCTTCATCCAGACCTCGATCGACGCGCTGTCGGACAGCACCGAGGCCTTTGCCGCGGCACGCATGAACCGGGGCATACGCGCAGCGCTGACCGGCCGGCGCGTCGAGGAAGTCTGACTGCGCGCCATGCCCATCATTCGCATCCTTCCGCATGCCGAGTACTGCCCGCAGGGCGACACGATCGAGGCAGCGCCCGGTACGTCGATCTGCGAAGCCCTGCTCGAGAACGGCATCGCCATCGAGCATGCCTGCGAGATGAGCTGCGCCTGCACGACCTGCCATGTGATCGTCCGCGAAGGCCTTCAGTCACTGGGCGAGATGGATGAGTCGGAGGAGGATCTGCTGGATCGCGCCTGGGGCCTGACACCGACCTCGCGCCTGTCGTGCCAGGCCATCGTATCGAACCAGGACATCACGATCGAGATTCCGAAGTACTCGATCAACCAGGTCCGGGAGAAGCACTGAACTGCCGGTTTGATCACTGACCGGAAAGTCAAACGGCCCGCATTGCGGGCCGTCGTCCTGTGATCGGTGCGCCCGGAACTACCGCGTCACGCTTTCGCCGTGCAATGTGCGCCGCAGCCAGCTGCCGAACGGCCCGAGCAGGCCGTTTTCATCCTGATGCTCGCGTTCGCGCACGAGACCGCGGTCATTCAACATCTGCAGGAACACGCGCACTTCGAGTTTGGTCGCGCCGCTGCTGTCGCAGAGTTGCTGGACGCTGACATATCTGTGCGACATGTCGCTGAGCATGCGTCGGTAGGTGATCCGGTGGTACGGGGTGGGCAATTCCGGCCAGGCAGTGAGCTTGAACTGTTTCATGGTTCCGACGTGTCGTGGATCGCTGCGTCCGGTTGTTCTGCAGTCTGGCACGCTAGCGTAATGGTGCATGGCATCAATCAACAAGCGTCCGCACAAGGCATGCGGGTATCCCCGGTGCAAAGGTGTGACGTATTGCAAACGTTCTGCGTTCAGCACGGTTCCGTGCCGGGTCGATACACTGTGTTGCAATGAACGTGCTCGGCGTCGAGTCCTCCTGCGATGAGAGTGGCGTCGCTCTCGTTTCGGTCGATGGCGCCGATCTTCCGGAGTTGCGCGCCCACGCGCTGCACAGTCAGGTCGACATGCATCACGACTACGGCGGCGTGGTTCCAGAGCTCGCTTCGCGCGACCACATCCGGCGCCTTTTGCCACTGACCCGCGAGGTCCTGTCGCGCGCCGGCTGTGGCCTTGCGCAGGTCGATGTGGTTTGCTTCACGCGGGGCCCGGGCCTGGCTGGTGCGCTTCTGGTCGGTGCGGCGATGGCTTGTGCGCTGGCCGCGTCGCTGGGGCGCCCGGCTGTGGGCATCCATCACCTCGAGGGCCACCTGTTGTCGCCGTTCCTGTCGCAGGATCCGCCACGGTTTCCGTTCCTGGCCTTGTTGGTGTCTGGTGGACACACGCAATTGATGCGCGTCGAGGATGTAGGGCGTTACGAGCTGCTGGGCGAAACGGTCGACGACGCAGCTGGCGAGGCGTTCGACAAGACCGCCAAGCTGATGGGACTGGGCTATCCCGGCGGGCCTGCATTGGCCGCACTGGCCTCGGACGGTCGGGACGACGCGTTCGTCCTGCCGCGGCCGCTGCTTGGCAGCCCGGGACTGGACTTCTCGTTCGCCGGGTTGAAGACTGCAGTCTGGCTCCAGCACCGCAAGCTCGGCGACCAACCATCGAGGCAGGCGCTCGCGGACCTTGCAGCCTCTACTCAGGCCGCCATCGTCGACGTACTGGTGCGTAAATCGGAGCGTGCCCTCAAGGCGACCGGGCTGAAGCGGCTCGTGGTGGCCGGAGGCGTCGGCGCCAATTCTCTGTTGCGCCGTCGGCTCGACTCGATGTGCACCAAGCGGCGAGTCCGCACGCATTACCCGGAACTGAGTCTATGCACGGACAACGGCGCGATGATCGCGCTGGCTGGCGCGATGCGGGTTCAGCGTGGCCTCACCACACCGAACCCGACCTACGCGTTCGACGTGCGACCGCGTTGGCCGCTCGACGAACTATCGCTCAGCTGACGGACAACTGTGCCGATCTCGAGGCCCGACGCTTGGCAAGCTCGAGCTTCAGGATGCCGCTCTCGAGTTTGGCGCTGGATTCACTCTGGTCGACTTCACCCGGGAGTGTGAAGCTGCGTGCATAGCTCGACTCCGACCGCTCGCGATAGATCACACGATCACCGGCCTTCTCTTCCTCCGACTTGCTGGTGCTCGCCTCCACGCTCACGCGACGACCGTCGATCGCGATCTTCACCTCGTCTTTGGCCACGCCGGGCATCTCCATCGTGACTGTGTATGCTCGCTCGGATTCGGACACGTCGAGCGCGGGGCTGCGTGCAACAGCCCCTAGCTGAGACCCGGCGGGCGAGAAGAACCGGTCAAGCGATTCATCGAACAATCGATCGAACGAACGGGCAAGTTCTGATGAACGCCGTGTCATGGGAACCAGGAACATATCAACCTCCATCAAGAATCCGAATGCCACCATCGCCCCCATGACGATGGTTTCTGTCATCCACAATTTGAAGATGGTTGCCGTCCCAACGATTTCAAGGACCCGTCAATCGTGTTGACTCATGGATTTGGGCGCCGTCCGTTGCGCCGGGGACTGAAAGATGCGTGAAACCGTTCTGGCGATGCAGGCCTCGCGTATCCGGGAGGTTGCCAACGCAGCGTTGGGGCGCCCGGATGTGCTGGCGTTCTGGTTCGGCGAAAGCGACGAAGTCACGCCGCAACCCGTGTGCGACGCGGCTGCCGCTTCATTGGCGCGAGGGGAAACCTTCTACGGTCACAACCTCGGCCTGCCGGAGTTGCGTGACGCACTGGCGGGCTATACCAATCAGCTGCATGGCAACGTGGAGGCCGATCGCATCGCCGTCACGAGTTCGGGCGTCAACGCGTTGATGCTCGCGGCCCAGTTGCTGTCCGGCGCCGGTGACGAAGTGGTGGCCGTCGTGCCGGTATGGCCAAACCTGACGCAACAGCCGACGGTGATGGGCGCGCGGGTTCACCGGTTTGCCTTGACGCCCGACGCCGGCGGTGTCTGGCGCCTGAACCTGCCGGCGTTGCTGGACGCCGTGACGCCCGCGACACGGGTGCTGCTGGTCAATTCGCCCAACAACCCGACCGGCTGGGCCATGACCCGCGAGGAGCAACAGGTTGTGCTGGAACATTGCCGCCGCGCGGGAACCTGGATCGTCGCCGACGAGGTTTACGAACGGATGTGGTTCGGGGCCGGCCTGAATGCACCGAGCTTCCTCGACCTGGCGACACCGCAGGACCGTTTGATCGTCGTGCACAGCTTTTCGAAGAGCTTCCTGATGACGGGCTGGCGACTGGGCTGGATGGTCGTGCCCGAAGGCGTCACGGCGCAGATCGGCAAGCTGATCGAGTTCAATACCTCGTGTGCGCCGGAGTTCGTGCAGCGCGGCGGAATTGCGGCGCTGGCCATGGCCGACGAGTTCGTCCCGGCGTTGACCGGGCGCCTGCGCGCCTGTCGCGATCTGCTGCTGAACCAGTTGCAGCAGCTGCCCGGAGTCAAGGTTGCCGTGCCGGAGGGCGGGCTGTACGCCTTCCTGAAGATCGAGGGGCAAGCGGACTCGCTGGCATTGGCCAAGCGGCTTGTTGCCGAGCATGGCCTTGGATTGGCCCCCGGCGTTGCATTCGGCCCCGAGGGTGAGGGCTGGCTGCGCTGGTGCTTCGCCTCGCGCGAGCCGCAGCGCCTTAGCGCAGGGGTCGGCCGGCTCGCTCGCGCCCTCGGGCTATAATCGCCGGCCACTCGTTCAGGCCCCAAGCCCATTGCGAGTGACAGCACGGCGTGGGTCGGTTTCACCCGCTGCCGCAAGTGGACAGATGAAACCGCAGATGGGTGGCCAGCCCGGGCGGTTTCTCGCATCAAGGAAATCGTTCATGTCGATGGCAATCGCCCAAAAGGCCGAAATCGTCAAGTCCAGCGCACGCAGCGTTGGCGATACCGGCTCGCCGGAAGTTCAGGTCGCGCTGCTGACTGCGCGCATCAACGAACTGACGCCCCACTTCAAGACGCACCTGAAGGACCATCACGGTCGTCGCGGCCTGCTCAGGATGGTGAGTCGGCGCCGCAAGTTGCTGGACTATCTGAAGAACAAGGACGCCGAGCGTTACAGCGCGCTCATTCAAAAGCTCGGCCTGCGCAAGTAGGCCGCCTGCAAGTACACCGGGAGCCTGCCACGTCATCGAGATGGCGGGCCCCGATCCTGGAGCGAGGCACCCATCTTGGCGCTGCTGTGTCATTCCACCGGGGCTCTGCGAACGAGCCGCGCTGGAATGGCATCGCGCCGTCGTGCCGCTACGCTCCCGGTTCGCGTGCCGCCGCATCTGGCGCGCCCTCTGCCTATGGAGCAAACAGCATGAGCATGTTCAACAAGGTCACGAAGACCTTCCAATGGGGATCGCATCAGGTCGTCCTCGAAACCGGTGAGGTCGCGCGCCAGGCCTCCGGCGCCGTGGTCGTCAGCATCGAAGACACCGTCGTGCTGGCCACGGTGGTCGGCGCCAAGACCGCGAAGGCCGGACAGGACTTCTTTCCGCTGACTGTCGATTACATCGAAAAAACCTATGCCGCGGGAAGGATCCCTGGCAGCTTCTTCAAGCGCGAGGGGCGCCCGAGCGAACTCGAGACGCTGACCTCGCGCCTGATCGACCGGCCGATCCGCCCGCTGTTTCCGGACGGGTTCTTCAACGAGGTGCAGGTCGTCATCCATGTGCTGTCGCTCAATCCCGAGGTACAGGCCGATATCGCCGCGATGATCGGTGCGTCCGCCGCGCTGGCAATCTCTGGCATCCCGTTCAACGGACCCGTAGGCGCTGCGCGAGTGGGTTACATCAACGGCGAATACGTGCTCAATCCCGGTAAGACCCAGCTGGTGGATTCGAAGCTCGACCTGGTTGTGGCGGGCACCGAGGCCGCCGTCCTGATGGTGGAGTCCGAGGCCGACCAGTTGTCCGAAGAGGTGATGCTGGGCGCGGTGGTGTTCGGCCACCAGCAGAGCAAGACCGCGATCGACGCGATCCACGAGCTGGTGCGCGACGCGGGCAAGCCGGTGTGGGACTGGCAGGCGCCGGCCAGGGACGAGGCGTTCATCGGCAAGATCGCGGCGCTCGCCGAGGCGCCGTTGCGCGCGGCCTACCAGCTCCGCAGCAAGCAGGCCCGTACGCACGCCTGCCGCGCGGCCTATGCCGACGTGATGGCCGCCCTGAAGGCCGACGCCATCGAGTTCGACGAAATCAAAGTCGAGGGACTGCTGTTCGACATCGAGTCACGCATCGTGCGCAGCCAGATTCTCTCCGGCGAACCGCGCATCGACGGGCGCGACACCCGTACCGTGCGTCCGATCGAGATCCGCGCCGGCGTGCTGCCGCGGGTGCATGGGTCGGCCTTGTTCACACGCGGCGAGACGCAGGCCATCGTGGCGGCGACGCTGGGTACCGAGCGCGACGCGCAGCGCATCGACGCGCTGGCCGGAGAGTTCGAGGAGCGGTTCATGCTCCACTACAACATGCCTCCGTTCGCCACCGGCGAGACCGGGCGGGTCGGCACACCCAAGCGGCGCGAGATCGGCCATGGGCGACTGGCCAAGCGCGCGCTGATCGCCGTGCTGCCGGCGAAGGAGGACTTTCCGTACACGATGCGGGTCGTCTCGGAGATCACCGAGTCCAACGGCTCGTCGTCGATGGCTTCGGTCTGCGGAGGCTGCCTGAGCCTGATGGACGCCGGCGTGCCGCTGAAGGCGCATGTGGCGGGCATCGCGATGGGCCTGATCAAGGACGGCAACCGGTTCGCCGTGCTGACCGACATACTCGGCGACGAGGACCACCTGGGCGACATGGACTTCAAGGTAGCCGGCACCGGTGCCGGTGTCACCGCGCTGCAGATGGACATCAAGATCCAGGGCATCACCAAGGAGATCATGCAGGTCGCCCTGGCGCAGGCCAAGGAGGCGCGGCTGCACATCCTGGCCAAGATGCAGGAGGCCGTCGGCGGCGCGCGCAGCGAGGTGTCGCAGTTCGCCCCGCGCCTGTACACGATGAAGATCAACCCGGAAAAGATCCGCGACGTCATCGGCAAGGGCGGCTCGACGATCCGGGCGCTCACCGAGGAAACCGGCTGCACGATCGATATCGCCGAGGACGGCACGATCACGATCGCGTCGACCGAAGCCGACAAGGCCGCGTTCGCCAAGAAGCGCATCGAGGAGATCACGGCCGATGTCGAGGTGGGCAAGGTCTACGAGGGACCGATCACCAAGATCCTCGACTTCGGCGCCCTGGTGAGCCTGCTGCCCGGCAAGGACGGGCTGCTGCACATCAGCCAGATCGCGCATCAGCGCGTCGAGAAGGTGACCGACGTGTTGAGCGAGGGACAGGTCGTCAGGGTCAAGGTGCTCGAGACCGACGAGAAGGGACGCGTCAAGCTCTCGATGAAGGCCCTGCTCGAACGACCCGAAGGCATGGAAGACGATCGCGGCGATCGGCCGCCACGGCGCGACTACGGCGACCGCGGCGAGCGACGCGACCGTGGCGATCGGCCGCCGCGCGGCAATCGCGAGCCGCGTGAGGCAGAGGCTGTCGCTCAAGGGCAGCCGCAGGATCAAGAGCAACAGCAACAGCAGCAATAGGCTGTCTCCGGTCCGGAATGCAACTGCCCCCACGCTCACTTCGTTCGCTGCCCCCCGAGGAGGCTGAGCCCGCACCGAGCAAGCGCCTGCGCGCTTGCGAGTGGCTGGCGAAGGACGGCGGGCCTGCAAGCCCGCCGGCGTGTCAGTACCTTCGGGCGGCCGGGCGGTACTGACATGCAGGCCATCGAGATTTCCCGCTTCGGCGAACCCGAAGTCCTGGTCCTGGCGGAACGCCCGGATCCGCGTCCGGGCCCTGGCGAACTGCTGGTGCGGGTGAGCGCGTCCGGAATCAACCGTCCGGACGTGCTGCAACGCAAGGGAGCCTATGCGCCGCCGCCCGGTGCCTCGGATCTGCCCGGGCTCGAAATCGCCGGCGAGATCGTTGCCGGTGACGCGGCCGAGCTGGCGGCAGCCGGGTTCAAGCTCGGTGACCGGGTCTGTGCGCTGGTGGCCGGCGGTGGTTATGCCCAGTTTTGCGTCGCGCCGATCGGGCAGTGTCTGCCGATTCCGAAGGGCCTGTCGGACATCGAGGCGGCCAGCCTGCCCGAGACCTTCTTTACGGTCTGGTCCAACGTGTTCGATCGCGCGCGCCTGGGCGCGGGCGAGACCTTGCTGGTGCAGGGCGGTTCGAGCGGCATTGGCGTCACCGCGATTCAACTGGGCAAGGCCTTCGAGGCGCGCGTGTTCGTGACCGCAGGCAGTGCCGAGAAGTGCGAAGCCTGCCGCCAGCTCGGCGCGGATGCGGCGATCAACTACCGCGAACAGGATTTCGTCGCCGAGGCCAAGACCCTGACGCAAGGGCGCGGCGTCGACGTGATACTCGACATGGTGGCCGGCGCCTATGTGAGCCGCGAGGTGTCGTGCTTGGCCGAAGATGGGCGTATCGTGATCATCGCGGTGCAGGGTGGCGTGAAGAGCGAGTTCAACGCGGGCGAGGTCTTGCGGCGCCGCCTGACCATCACCGGGTCGACCCTGCGCCCGCGACCGGTTGCGTTCAAGAGTGCGATCGCCTCGGCGCTGCGCCAGAAGGTCTGGCCGTTGATCGAGGCCGGCCGCGTCCGGACCACGATTCATCGTGTGTTCGACGCAGCACAGGCGGGCGCGGCGCATGCATTGATGGAAACCAGCACCCACGTCGGCAAGATCGTGCTGCGCTGGTGAGGGGAGACAGTCGATGCGACGCAAACTGGTAGTGGGCAACTGGAAGATGCACGGCAGCCACCCGGCGAACGCCCAGCTGCTGACGGCGTTGTCGGCCGCGCGGCCGTACGGATGCGATGTCGCTGTATGCGTGCCGTTTCCGTACCTGTCGGAAACCGCTGTGTCGCTGGCCGGCACCGATCTGCGCTGGGGCGCTCAGGATTGTTCGGCGCATGAACAGGGTGCATTCACCGGAGAGGTGTCCGCTTCGATGCTGGCTGAGTTCGGCTGCCGCTATGCGATCGTCGGCCACTCCGAGCGGCGCCAGTACCATCAGGAAGGCGACGCCGTCGTCGCCGACAAGGCCAAGGCCGCGTTGGCGCGCGGCGTGACCCCGATCGTCTGTGTCGGCGAAACGCTGGACCAGCGCGAGGCAGGCCAGACCGACGTTGTCGTCAAGCGCCAGTTGTCCGCGGTGATTCACGCGCTGGCGCATTGCGCCGGCGAGATGGTAGTGGCCTATGAACCCGTCTGGGCCATCGGCACCGGCCGCACCGCGACGCCCGAGCAGGCGCAGGCCGTGCATGCGATGCTGCGTGCGCAGTTGCAGGCGGCCACGCCGCGCGCAGTCGAAATGAAGATCCTTTACGGCGGCAGTGTCAAGCCCGACAACGCCGCGACCCTGTTTGCGCAGCCCGATATCGACGGCGGATTGATCGGCGCAGCGTCGCTGAAGGCGGCCGACTTCATCGCGATCTGTCGCGCGGCGAATTGAGTTCGACAAAGAGAATCAGGAGCAGATTGACGATGAAACGCCCCAGCGCCCCGATAGACATGCGGCCCAGCGGGCCCGCACTGGGCCCTCTGGCCAGGCTTCAAGGTTGTGCCTTGTCGCAACGGCACGGTGGAGGCTGAGATGCAGATCTGGGTAAACATCATGCTTGTGGTGCAGATCGCATCAGCGATCACGATGATCGGCCTGGTGCTGGTCCAGCATGGCAAGGGCGCCGACATGGGCGCCTCCTTCGGCAGCGGGGCCTCGGGTAGCCTATTCGGTGCAACAGGCAGCGCGAACTTCCTGTCGCGCTCGACCGCCGTGTGTGCAACGATCTTCTTCATCTGCACGCTCGCGTTGGCATTCATGTCCTCCGGCGTCGGCGGAGGAGCGCCTGCCGGAGGAGGCACGGTGCTCGACCGCGCGGCCCCGTCAGCCAGCGCGCCTGCCTCTGCGGTGGTGATTCCTGGCGCGGTGATTCCCGGCGCCGCGAGCGCAGTGGCGCCCGCTGGGTCGGCTACGCAATGAGCTCGCGGGCAGCGCGCGCACTGTCGTTCGCGCGCTATGCGCGCCAAGGAAACGAAAGCGAAACGGTTTAGAATCGCCGGCTGTTCGGAGGTCTTGCCTCGAGTCCTCTGTCAGGCAACCGGGTTCAGGCTCTTCGACCGTTGTGCCGACGTGGTGAAATTGGTAGACACGCTATCTTGAGGGGGTAGTGGCGAAAGCTGTGCGAGTTCGAGTCTCGCCGTCGGCACCAAGGAATCGACGAAACAGGTTCTGTTCCGGTGCGGGTGGCCGGGCATCCCGAAGAACGACGAACATGGACCTGCAACCGTACCTGCCCGTCATCCTGTTCATCCTGGTCGGCGTCGCGGTTGGCGTCGCGCCGCAGGTTATCGGTTTCGTGCTCGGGCCGAACCGGCCCGACGCGCAGAAGAACAGTCCCTACGAATGCGGCTTCGAGGCGTTCGAGGACGCGCGCATGAAGTTCGATGTGCGCTACTACCTCGTCGCGATCCTGTTCATCCTGTTCGACCTCGAAATCGCCTTCCTCTTTCCCTGGGCCGTGGCGCTGAAGGAAATCGGCGCGCCGGGCTTCTGGGCCATGATGATCTTCCTCGCCATCCTCGTCGTGGGCTTCGTCTACGAGTGGAAGAAGGGCGCTCTCGACTGGGAGTGATCAGGAAGCGGCGATGGGCATCGAAGGCGTACTCAAGGAAGGCTTCGTCACCACGTCGGTCGACAAGCTGATCAACTGGTCCAAGACCGGTTCGCTGTGGCCGATGACTTTCGGGCTGGCCTGCTGCGCGGTGGAGATGATGCACGCCGGTGCCGCGCGCTACGACATCGACCGTTTCGGCATGCTGTTCCGTCCTAGCCCCCGGCAGAGCGATCTGATGATCGTCGCCGGTACGCTGTGCAACAAGATGGCGCCGGCGCTGCGCAAGGTCTACGACCAGATGGCAGAGCCGCGCTGGGTGCTGTCGATGGGCTCCTGCGCCAACGGCGGCGGCTATTACCACTACAGCTACTCGGTCGTGCGTGGTTGCGACCGCATCGTTCCGGTCGATGTCTACGTGCCCGGCTGCCCGCCCACGGCCGAGGCGTTGCTGTACGGCATCTTGCAGCTGCAGGCCAAGATCCGGCGTGAGAACACCATCGCTCGAGCCTGAGGCCATGAGCAGACTCGATATCCTGCAAGACGCGTTGCGGACTGTGCTCGGTGCGGGCCTGAAGGAGCTGGTGCGCGATCGCGGCGAACTGACGATCACCGTGGCTGCCTCCGACTACCTCGGTTCCGCACAGACCTTGCGCGATCATCCGCAACTGAAGTTCGAGCAGTTGATCGACCTGTGCGGCGTCGACTACTCGTCGTATCGCGAGCAACCCCGGGTGTTGCCGCGCTACTGCGTCGTGTCGCACCTGTTGTCGGTGACGCACAATTGGCGCGTCCGCCTGAAGGTATTCGCGCCCGACGATGAATTGCCGGTCGTCGCATCGGTCAGCGAAGTATGGAACGCCGCCAACTGGTTCGAGCGCGAAGCGTTCGATCTGTACGGCGTGATCTTCGAGGGCCACCTCGACCTGCGCCGCATCCTGACCGACTACGGATTCATCGGGCACCCGATGCGCAAGGATTTTCCGGTCTCAGGCCACGTCGAGATGCGCTACGACCCCGAGAAGAAGCGCGTCATCTACCAGCCCGTGACGATCGAGCCGCGCGAGGTGACGCCGCGGATCGTGCGCGAAGATCAGTATGGTGGGTTGCATTGATGCGTGCGTCGTCGTACTGCGACGTCAACTTTGGCCTCGGCACGCGCTTCGCGCTTGACTTCGCGGTCGCGAAGTCAGCCTGCGCCGACGCCTGCGGCGTTGGCTTCGGCCGGTCGCTTTGCGCGCTTAACTTGGCCGGCGCTAAGTTGGCCTGCGCCGAAGTTCAGCGCGGTCCATTGCCAGCGCAGGTTGTCGCGTATGGCTGAAATCAAGAACTACACGCTAAATTTTGGGCCCCAGCATCCTGCTGCGCATGGGGTGTTGCGCCTGGTGCTGGAGCTCGACGGCGAGGTGATCCAGCGCGCCGATCCGCATATCGGCTTGCTGCACCGGGCCACCGAGAAGCTGGCCGAGAGCAAGACCTTCATCCAGTCGCTGCCGTACATGGATCGGCTCGACTACGTGTCGATGATGTGCAACGAGCACGCCTACTGTCTGGCTATCGAGAAGCTGGCGGGCATCCGGGTGCCGGTGCGGGCTCAGTACATCCGCGTCATGTTCGCCGAGATCACGCGGTTGTTGAACCATCTGCTCTGGCTCGGCTGCCATGGCATGGACTGCGGTGCGATGAACATGCTGATCTATTGCTTCCGCGAGCGCGAAGACCTGTTCGACATGTACGAGGCCGTATCCGGCGCCCGCATGCATGCAGCGTACTTCCGTCCCGGCGGCGTCTACCGCGACCTGCCCGACACGATGCCGCAGTACCGCGTCAGCAAGATCCGCAATCAGCGTGCGATCGATGGGCTGAACGAGAACCGACGTGGCTCGCTGCTCGACTTCATCGACGACTTCACGCGCCGCTTCCCCGGTCTGATCGACGAGTACGAGACCCTGCTGACCGACAACCGCATCTGGAAGCAGCGTACCGTGGGCATCGGCGTCGTGACGCCCGAGCGTGCGCTCAACCTCGGACTGACCGGCCCGATGCTGCGCGGCTCTGGCGTTGCCTGGGACCTGCGCAAGATGCAGCCCTACGACGTGTACGAGCGCATGGACTTCGACATTCCGCTCGGCGTCAACGGCGACACCTACGACCGCTACCTGGTGCGCGTGGAGGAGATGCGCCAGTCCAACCGCATCATCGAGCAGTGTTCGAAATGGCTGCGTGCCAACCCGGGGCCGGTGATCACCGACAACCACAAGGTCGCACCGCCCTCGCGCGTCGACATGAAGGCCAACATGGAGGAGCTGATCCACCACTTCAAGCTGTTCACCGAGGGCATGCACGTACCCGAGGGCGAGGCGTATGCGGCGGTGGAACATCCGAAGGGCGAGTTCGGCATCTATCTGATCAGCGACGGCGCCAACAAGCCGTACCGGCTGAAGATCCGGGCGCCCGGCTTCGCGCATCTGGCGGCGCTCGACGAGATGAGTCGTGGCCACATGATCGCCGACGCGGTGGCGATCATCGGCACGATGGACATCGTGTTCGGCGAGATCGACCGATGACGCTTGCTGATAGCACCAAGGCCCGCTTCGACCGCGAAGTGGCCAAGTACCCCGCGGACCAGAAGCAGTCCGCGGTGATGGCCTGCCTGGCCATCGTGCAGCACGAGCAAGGCTGGGTCAGCGCCGAGGCCGAGGAGGCCGTGGCGGCGTATCTCGGCATGGCGCCGATCGCCGTGCGCGAGGTGACCACCTTCTACAACATGTACAACCAGCAACCGGTCGGCCGCTTCAAGCTCAACGTCTGCACCAATCTGCCGTGCCAGCTGCGCGACGGCAAGCAGGCGCTCGACCACCTCTGCTCGCGCCTCGGTGTCGACGAGGGCGACACCACCGGCGACGGCCTGTTCACCGTGCAGAAGGCCGAGTGCCTGGGTGCCTGCGCCGATGCGCCGGTCGTGCTCGTCAACGATCGACAGATGTTGAGCTTCATGTCGAACGACAGGCTCGACGACCTGATCGATACCTTGAAGTCGAAGGCGGGGTGAGGGTGGCGATGCTCGATCTGTCGAAATTTCAGGCCACCGGCCGCGAGACTTGCTTTCACGACCGCCATATCGACCCTCAGATCTATGCCGGGTTGGACGGCAGCAACTGGCGCCTGGCCGATTACGAAGCGCGCGGCGGCTACCAGGCGCTGCGGCGCATCCTCGGCAAGGATGGCGGCAGCGGCATGACGCCCGACCAGGTCGTTGCCGAGGTCAAGACCTCGGGCCTGCGCGGCCGCGGCGGCGCCGGCTTTCCGACCGGCCTGAAGTGGAGTTTCATGCCACGCACCCAGCCGGTGCAGAAGTACCTCGTCTGCAATTCCGACGAAGGCGAGCCCGGAACCTGCAAGGACCGCGACATCCTGGCCTTCAACCCGCACATCGTGATCGAGGGCATGGCGATTGCCGCCTACGCAATGGGCAGCACGGTGGGCTACAACTACATCCACGGCGAGATCTTCGAACTCTACGAGCGTTTCGAAGAGGCGCTGCGCGACGCGCGCGCGGCCGGCTACCTCGGCGCGCGCATCCTCGGCAGCGATTTCAGTTTCGAGCTGCATGCGCATCATGGCTTCGGCGCCTACATCTGCGGCGAAGAGACCGCGCTGCTCGAGTCGCTCGAGGGCAAGAAGGGGCAACCGCGCTTCAAGCCGCCGTTCCCGGCCAGCTACGGCCTGTACGGCAAGCCCACCACGATCAACAACACCGAGACCTTCGCCGCGGTGCCCTGGATCATCCGCTACGGCGGCCAGGCCTACCTCGAATGCGGTAAACCGAACAACGGCGGCACCAAAATCTTCTCGATGGTCGGCGATGTCGAGCGACCCGGCAACTACGAGGTGCCGCTCGGGTTGCCGTTCGCCAGGCTGCTGGAACTCGCCGGCGGAGTGCGGCGCGGCAGGAAGCTCAAGGCCGTGATTCCCGGCGGCTCATCGGCTCCGGTGCTGCCCGCCTCGGTGATGATGGACTTGACGATGGACTACGACGGCATCGCCAAGGCCGGATCGATGCTGGGCTCGGGTGCCGTCATCGTGATGGACGACTCGCGCTGCATGGTCGACAGCCTGTTGCGCCTGAGCTACTTCTACCAGCATGAGTCGTGCGGGCAATGCACGCCGTGCCGCGAGGGCACGGGCTGGCTGTGGCGCGTGGTGCACCGCATCGAGCACGGCCAGGGGCGCGCCGACGACTTGCCCCTGCTCGACTCGGTGGCCGAAAGCATCATGGGACGCACGATCTGCGCGCTCGGCGACGCCGCCGCGATGCCAGTGCGCGGCATGCTCAGGCACTTCCGCGACGAGTTCGTGTACCACATCGAACACAAGCGCTGCATGGTCTCCACGGCCGAGCCGGTATTGGCGTGACCCATGATTGAAATCGAACTCGACGGCAGGAAGGTTAGCGTGGCCGAGGGCAGCGTGGTCATGCACGCGGCCGACGCGGCGGGCGTCTTCGTGCCGCACTTCTGCTATCACAAGAAGCTGTCGATCGCGGCCAACTGCCGCATGTGCCTGGTCGACATCGACAAGGCGCCCAAGCCGATGCCGGCCTGCGCGACGCCGGTGACCCCGGGCATGGTGGTGCGCACCAAGAGCGAGAAGGCGCTGAGGGCGCAGCGTTCGGTGATGGAGTTCCTGCTCATCAACCACCCGCTGGACTGCCCGATCTGCGACCAGGGCGGCGAGTGCCAGTTGCAGGACCTGGCCGTCGGCTACGGCGCCTCGGCGTCGCGCTACGCCGAGGAAAAGCGCGTGGTCTTCCACAAGAACGTCGGTCCGCTCGTCGCGATGGAAGAGATGAGCCGCTGCATCCACTGCACCCGCTGCGTGCGCTTCGGACAGGAGGTCGCCGGCATCATGGAGCTCGGCATGCAGCATCGCGGCGAGCATTCCGAGATCACCACCTTCGTCGGCCGGACGATCGACTCCGAACTCTCGGGCAACATGATCGACATCTGCCCGGTCGGCGCACTGACGAGCAAGCCGTTCCGCTACAGCGCCCGTACCTGGGAGCTGGCGCGGCGCAAGAGCATCAGCCCGCACGACTCGACCGGCACCAACCTGGTGGTACAGGTCAAGGCCGACCGCGTGATGCGCGTCGTGCCGCTCGAAAACGAGGCCGTCAACGAATGCTGGATCGCCGACCGCGACCGTTTCGGCTACGAGGCGCTGAACGCCGAGTCGCGCCTGAAGTCGCCGATGATCAAGCAGGGCGGGCAGTGGCAGCGCGCGAGCTGGGACGCGGCCCTGGGTTATGTGGCCGATGCGCTCAAGCGCGTCAAGGCCGAACATGGCGCGCAGGACATCGGGGCAATCGGCTCGCCGCACAGCACGCTCGAGGAGTTGCATCTGCTGGGCAAACTGGTGCGCGGCCTGGGCAGCCAGAACATCGATCACCGCACGCGACACAGCGACTTCGCCAACCGCGGCCCTGCCGGTACGGCACGCTGGCTGGGACTGCCGGTGGCGGATCTGTCGACGCTCGATCGCGCGCTGGTCGTGGGCTCGTTCCTGCGCAAGGACCACCCGCTGTTTGCGCAACGCATCCGTCAGGCTGTGCGGCGCGGTGGCAGCGTGGTCAGCCTGCATGCGGTGCACGACGACTGGGCGATGCCGGTCGCCGTGAAGGTGACGGCCGCACCCAGTGCATGGCCGCAGGCTCTGGCCGAAATGGCTGCGGCCGTCGCGGCGGCCAAAGGCGTCGAAGCGCCGGTCGATGTCGAGACCAGCGCACCGGCGCAAGCCGCGGCACAGGCCCTGCTGTCCGGGCAGCGCAAGGCGATCGTGCTCGGCAACGCCGCCGCGCAGCATCCGCAGGCGAGCCAGTTGCTGGCGCTGGCGTCCTGGATTGGCGCGCAATGCGGCGCCAGCGTCGGCTATCTGGGCGAGGCTGCCAACAGTGTCGGTGCGCAATGGGTGGGCGCGATGCCCGGGCCCGGTGGGCGCAGCGCCGGGGCGATGTTGAGCGCTCCGATGAAGGCCCTGCTGTTGCTCAATGTCGAGCCCGCGCACGATGCGGCAGATCCGGCGGCCGCGCGAGCGGCTCTGCAGGGCTCGGGCCTGGTCGTCGCGCTGACGCCGTTTCTCGATGCCGCTGTCGACAACGCCGATGTGCTGCTGCCGATCGCGCCGTTCTCCGAGACCTCGGGCACGTTCGTCAACGCCGAGGGCCGCGTGCAGAGCTTCCACGGCGTGGTCAAGCCCCTGGGTGATGCGCGCCCGGCGTGGAAGGTGCTGCGTGTGCTCGGCAACCTGCTCGGACTGCAGGGATTCGAGCATGAAACCAGCGAGCAGGTGCGCGACGAGGCTCTGGCCGGCGGCGACACGGCGGCGCGCCTGTCCAATGCGCCGGCGGGGGCGCTGGCGGTCGGCCCCGGGCTGCGCGGCTTCGAGCGCGTGGCCGATGTGCCCATCTATGCCAGCGATGCGCTGGTGCGCCGTGCGGCGTCGCTGCAAGCCACCGCGGATGCGCGGGCTCCGGTGGTCGGTCTGCCGTCGGGGCTGTGGCAGCAACTCGGCCTGCGTGCTGGCGCGACGGTGCGGGTGAGCCAGGGCACGGCCAGTACCGTGTTGCCCGCGCGCGAAGATCTGTCGCTGGCACCGACGGCGGTGCGAATCGCGGCTGGCCATGCCGCGACCGCGTCGCTGGGTGCGATGTTCGGTCCGGTCAGCGTCGAAGCGGTCGCGGGGTAGGCGGCGATGATCGCGAGCTTCAATCAGTACGGCGCCTCGTTGCTCGGCTCGCAGCTCTGGGCGGTGGCCTGGAGCCTGATCAAGATCATCGTGCTCGTGCTCCCGCTGATGCTCTGCGTGGCCTACCTCACGCTGTGGGAACGCAAGGGCATCGGCTGGACCCAGGTGCGCCCCGGTCCGAACCGGGTCGGCCCGTGGGGTTTGCTGACGCCGATCGCCGACGCGGTCAAGCTGATGTTCAAGGAGATCATCCGGCCGACGGCTGCCAGCAAGGGCCTGTTCTTCCTCGGTCCGGTCATGACCATCATGCCGGCGCTGGCGGCCTGGGCGGTGGTGCCGTTCGGACCGGACGTCGCGGTCTCGAACATCAATGCGGGCCTGTTGTTCCTGATGGCCATCACCTCGATGGAGGTCTACGGCGTCATCATCGCCGGCTGGGCATCGAACTCGAAGTACGCGTTCCTCGGCGCGCTGCGCGCCTCGGCGCAGATGGTGAGCTACGAGATCGCGATGGGCTTCGCGCTGGTGGTGGTGCTGATGGTCAGCGGTAGCCTGAACATGAGCGAAATCGTGCTGGGGCAGGCGCGAGGCTGGTTCGCCGACCATGGCGCGACCTTCATGTCCTGGAACTGGTTGCCGCTGCTGCCGATCTTCGTCGTGTACTTCATATCGGGCTTGGCCGAGACCAACCGGCACCCGTTCGACGTGGTCGAGGGCGAGTCCGAGATCGTCGCCGGACACATGATCGAGTACTCGGGCATGGCGTTCGCGATGTTCTTCCTCGCCGAGTACGCCAACATGATTCTCGTGTCGGTCCTCGCCGTCACGATGTTCCTCGGCGGCTGGACGGCACCCCTGGGCTTCAGCCTGTTCGGCCTGGTTACGCCCGGCTGGATCGTCGATACGCTGTGGTTCTGGGATTGGTTCTGGCTGTTCAGCAAGACCTTTGTCGTTGCCACGATGTTCCTGTGGGTGCGCGCCACGTTCCCGCGTTTCCGCTACGACCAGATCATGCGGCTAGGCTGGAAGGTCTTCATACCGGTGACGCTGGTGTGGCTGGTGGTCGTGGGTCTGTGGATGCAGACGCCGCTGAGCATCTGGAAGTGAATCGAGGATCCACCGACATGGCCGTCGCGACCCCCATCAAAGACTTCATCTCCAGCTTCATGCTGCTGGAGCTGCTGAAGGGCCTGAGGCTCACTGGTCGCCATTTCTTCCAGAAGAAGATCACGATCCAGTTCCCGGAGGAGAAGACGCCGCTGTCGCCGCGCTTCCGCGGACTGCACGCGCTGCGCCGCTATGAAAACGGCGAGGAGCGTTGCATCGCCTGCAAGCTGTGCGAGGCGGTCTGCCCGGCGCTGGCGATCACGATCGAGTCCGACGTGCGCGACGACGGCACGCGCCGCACCACGCGCTACGACATCGATCTGACCAAGTGCATCTTCTGCGGCTTCTGCGAAGAGAGTTGCCCGGTCGACTCGATCGTCGAAACCCACATCTTCGAATACCACGGTGAAAAGCGGGGCGACCTGTATTTCACCAAGGACATGTTGCTCGCGGTCGGCGACCGCTACGAAAAGGAAATCACGGCCGCCAGGCAGGCCGACGCCAAATACCGCTGAATGCGGGCAGACTGACGCCCGCGCCCGGCAACAAGAACAATCCATGGACACCACGAGCGCACTCTTCTACCTGTTCTCGGCCGTGCTGCTGTTCGCCGCGCTGCGTGTCATCACCTCGCGCAGCGCGGTGCACGCAGCGCTGTACCTGGTGCTGGCGTTCGGCAGTGCGGCCTGCGTCTGGATCCTGTTGCGCGCCGAGTTCCTGGCCATCGCCCTGGTGCTGGTCTACGTCGGCGCGGTGATGGTGCTGTTCCTGTTCGTCGTGATGATGCTCGACATCGGCAGCGACCAGTTCCGCGAGGGCTTCTGGAAGCATCTACCGCTGGCCGGCCTGGTCGGCGTCGCGATCGCGCTGGAAATGGCCTTGGTGCTGATGCGAGGCTTTGACGTGAGGCAGGCGGCGCCGGTGAGCGAGGCGGCCGCGAGGCTGGGCAACACCAAGATGCTTGGCATCGCGATCTACACGGAGTACCTCTATCCGCTGCAGGTTGCAGCAGTGTTGCTGCTGGTGGCCATCATTGCGGCGATCGCGTTGACGCTGCGCCGCCGCAAGGACAGCCGTTACCTCGATGCGTCCGAGCAAGTCAAGGCCAAGAAGGCCGACCGGCTGCGCATCGTGCAGATGCAGCCGGTGGTCGAGCCGCCGCCGGCACCGCCGGCGGACGCGGCCGCAGGAGCCAAGACATGAGTGCGCGCCGGGCCGCCCCCAGGGCGCTTGCTCCCCCTCGGGGGGCTGAGCGTGGACGACAAGACGTGCGCTGGCACAGCTTGTCGCCTCGCGAAGCGGCCGGGCATGCAGGCCCGGCCGTGGACAGCGTGGAACGCGCCAAGGGGGCCTCATGACGGTCACGCTCGGCCACTACCTGTCGCTCGGCGGGATTCTGTTTGCCGTGTCGGTGATCGGCATCTACCTGAATCGGCGCAACCTGATCGTGCTGCTGATGGCGATCGAGCTGATGCTGCTGGCCGTGAACCTCAACTTCGTCGCCTTCTCGCACTATCTCGGCGACATGGCGGGCCAGGTGTTCGTGTTCTTCATTCTCACGGTCGCCGCCGCCGAATCGGCGATCGGCCTGGCCATCCTCGTCGTGTTGTTCCGCAACCGGGCCACGATCGACGTCGAGGACCTCGACGCCCTCAAGGGCTGACGCCGGAGAACCCTCAACCGACATGACTGCAACCCTGTCCCAGAACTTGTTGCTCGTGGTGGCCCTGGCGCCGCTGGTCGGCGCCGTCGTCGCAGGGCTGGGGGGCCGCGCCGTCGGGCGCCGCGGGGCGCACACGGTGACCATCCTCGGCGTGCTGGTGTCGTTCGTCGCGTCGGTCGTGGTCCTCAAGGCGGTGGCGCTCGACGGCGCACGCTTCAACGCCACCATCTACGAATGGATGGTGGTCGGCGGCCTGAAGATGGAAGTCGGCTTCCTGATCGACGGCCTGAGCGCGATGATGATGGCGGTGGTCACCTTCGTGTCGCTGATGGTGCATGTCTACACCATCGGCTACATGGAAGACGACCCCGGCTATCAGCGTTTCTTCTCCTACATCTCGCTGTTCACGTTCTCGATGTTGATGCTCGTGATGAGCAACAACTTCCTGCAGCTGTTCTTCGGCTGGGAGGCCGTGGGCCTGGTCTCGTACCTGTTGATCGGCTTCTGGTTCAAGCGGCCGAGCGCGATCTTCGCCAACCTGAAGGCCTTTCTGGTCAACCGCGTCGGCGATTTCGGATTCATCCTCGGCATCGGCCTGATCGTCGCGTTCGCCGGCACGTTGAGCTACGCGGAGGCCTTCGCCAAGGGAGGTGAACTGGCGAAGCTGCTGTTCCCGGGCAGCGACTGGATGCTGATCACCGTGATCTGCATCTGCCTGTTCATCGGCGCCATGGGCAAGAGCGCGCAGTTCCCGCTGCATGTCTGGCTGCCCGATTCGATGGAAGGCCCGACGCCGATCTCGGCGCTGATCCACGCGGCGACGATGGTGACCGCCGGCATCTTCATGGTGGCGCGTATGTCGCCGCTGTTCGAACTGTCGGATACCGCGCTCAGCGTGGTGATGGTGATCGGGGCGATCACGGCGCTTTTCATGGGCTTTCTCGGCGTCATTCAGAACGACATCAAACGCGTGGTGGCCTATTCCACGCTGAGCCAGCTCGGCTACATGACCGTGGCGCTCGGCGCGTCGGCGTATTCGGTGGCGGTGTTCCACCTGATGACGCATGCGTTCTTCAAGGCGCTGCTGTTCCTGGCCGCCGGCTCGGTGATCATCGGCATGCACCACGACCAGGACATCCGCAACATGGGCGGCCTGCGCAAGTACATGCCGGTCACCTGGATCACCGCGCTGCTGGGTTCGCTGGCGCTCATCGGAACGCCGCTGTTCTCCGGCTTCTACTCCAAGGACAGCATCATCGAGGCACTGCACGCCACGCATGTTGCCGGGGCAGGTTTTGCCTACTTCGCGGCGATGACCGGCGTGTTCGTGACGGCGTTCTACTCGTTCCGGATGTACTTCCTGGTCTTTCATGGCAAGGAACGCTTCCGCCACAAGCCCTTCCCGGGCGAGCACGACCACCACGACGAGCATGCCGTGCACCACGAGCCGCATGAATCACGCTGGGTCGTGACCGTGCCGCTGATCCTGCTGGCGATACCGTCGGTTGTGATCGGCTTCGTGACCGTGGGGCCGATGCTGTACGGCGAGTTCTTTGCGGACTCGATCGTCGTCGACTCCGTGAAGCACGGCGCGATGGGCGAGTTGGCCAGACATTTCCACGGTGCAGCCGCGATGGCCGCGCACGGCCTGACAGCGCTGCCGTTCTGGCTGGCGCTGGCCGGTGTGGGGCTGGCCTATGTGTTTTACATGGTCAAGCCAGAGATACCGACTGCGATCCACGCACGCTTCGGTTTGGTCTATCGGCTGCTCGAGAACAAGTACTACATGGACTGGATCAACGAACGGCTGCTGGCGCCGGCGGCGCGTGGCGTGGGAATGGCGTTCTGGAAGGGCGGCGACCTGGGCTTGATCGATGGTGTGGCGATCAATGGTTCCGCATTCGCGATCGGCGGTCTCGCGCGATTGACGCGCCTGGTGCAGACCGGTCATCTCTATTGGTACGCACTGGTCATGCTGCTGGGCGTATTCGGCCTGTTGACATGGCGTCTATGGCCCACCTTGGCGACCCTGTGGGGCCGCTGAGCGCAGCGATCGAGGGCGGAGCACGAGAATGGGCCTACTGAGCGTCGCGATCTGGCTGCCGATCTTCGTGGGGCTGCTGCTGTTCGCGCTGGGCCGCGATCAGAACGCCGAGGCGGTGCGATGGATCGCGTTGATCGGCGCCACCGCCGGCCTACTGGTCACGTTGCCGTTGATCTCGGGTTTCGACAACGGCACCGCTGCCATGCAGTTCCAGGAGGATCTGCCCTGGATCGGCCGTTTCAACGCGCGCTACCGGCTCGGCATCGACGGCATTTCGATGTGGTTCGTGCCGTTGACGGCGTTCATGACCGTGATCGTCGTCATCGCCGGCTGGGAGGTGATCACCGACCGCGTGGCCCACTACATGGGCGCGTTCCTGATCCTCTCCGGCCTGATGGTCGGCGTGTTCAGCGCGCTCGACGGCCTGCTGTTCTACGTGTTCTTCGAGGCCACGCTGATTCCGATGTACATCATCATCGGCATCTGGGGCGGGCCCAGGCGAGTCTATGCGGCGTTCAAGTTCTTCCTCTACACGCTGGCAGGTTCGCTGTTGATGCTGGTGGCGCTGACCTATCTGTACTACAAGTCGGGCGGCAGTTTCGACATCCTCACCTGGCACAAGTTGCCGCTGCGCGGCGGGGCCCAGACGTGGCTGTTCTTCGCCTTTCTCGCCGCGTTTTCGGTCAAGGTACCGATGTGGCCGGTGCATACCTGGCTGCCCGATGCCCACGTCGAGGCGCCCACCGGCGGCTCGGTGGTGCTGGCCGCCATCATGCTCAAGCTGGGGGCTTACGGATTCCTGCGCTTGTCGCTGCCCATCGTTCCAGACGCGAGCCGCGAATGGGCCTGGTTCATCATTGCGCTCAGCCTGATCGCCGTGCTCTATATCGGCCTGGTGGCGCTGGTGCAGCGCGACATGAAGAAGCTGGTCGCCTACTCGTCCGTCGCGCACATGGGTTTCGTGACGCTGGGCTTCTTCATCTTCAACGACCTCGGCATCTCAGGTGGCCTGGTGCAGATGATCTCGCACGGCTTCATCTCGGCCGCGATGTTCCTGTGCATCGGCGTGCTGTACGACCGCGTGCATTCGCGCGAGATCGCGGCCTACGGCGGCGTGGTCAACACCATGCCCAGATTCGCCGCGCTCGCGGTGTTCTTCGCCATGGCCAACTGCGGCCTGCCGGGCACCAGCGGCTTCGTCGGCGAGTGGATGGTGATTCTCGGCACCGTGAAGGCGAACTTCTGGCTCGCGGCCCTGGCGGCGACGACGCTGGTGTTCGGCGCCGCCTATACGCTGTGGATGGTCAAGCGAGTCTACTTTGGCGAAGTGGCCAACGCCGACGTCAAGGCGCTGGTCGACATCGGTCCGCGCGAGTTCCTGATGCTGGCGGCCCTGGCCGTTGCCGTACTCTGGATGGGGGTGTACCCGAAACCCTTCACCGATGCGATGAACGTGTCGGTGGGCGAGCTGATCAAGCACGTGGCCCTGTCCAAGCTGCAGTGAGAACGATCCAATGAGCGAGATGAACTGGCTGATCGTCTACCCGGAGATCGTGCTGCTCACGATGGCCTGCGTGGTGGCCATCGTCGACCTGTTCGTCACCGATGTGCAGCGCCGTGCGACCTACTGGCTCACGCAACTGAGTTTCGCGGTCGTGGCCGGGCTGCACCTGGGGCTGACCGACGGGATCGGCGCGCCCTACGGCATGCAGGACATGGTGGTCAGCGATGCCATGGGCCACACGCTGGCTTTCTTCGCCAGCGTGGCGATGATCGTCACCGTCGCCTACGCCCAGCCCTATATCGCCTCGCGCGACATGCTCAAGGGCGAGTTCTTCACGCTGTCGATGTTCGTCCTGCTGGGCATCTCGGTGATGACCTCGGCCAACAACTTCCTGGTGGTCTATCTCGGCCTGGAGTTGATGAGCCTGTCGCTGTATGCGCTGGTGGCGCTGCGGCGCGACCACGCGGTGGCCACCGAGGCCGCGATGAAGTACTTCGTGCTCGGCGCGCTGGCCAGCGGCTTCCTGCTCTACGGCCTGTCGATGATGTACGGGGCCACGCGCTCGTTGGAGATCCCCGACGTGTTCTCGGCCATCAGCAACGGGCAGGTCAACCCCTCGGTGCTGACCTTCGGCGTGGTCTTCGTCGTGGCGGGCCTGGCGTTCAAGCTCGGCGTCGTGCCGTTCCACATGTGGGTTCCCGATGTCTACCATGGTGCGCCGACCGCGGTGACGCTGCTGATCGCCGGCGCGCCGAAGCTCGCCGCCTTCGCGATCACGATGCGCCTGCTGGTGGAGGGCATGCTCGGCCTGGCCGTCGACTGGCAGGAGATGCTGGTGGTGCTTGCGGTCGCCTCGCTGGTGGTCGGCAACCTGGCCGCCATCGCGCAGACCAATTTGAAGCGCATGCTGGCGTACTCCACGATTTCGCAAATGGGCTTCATGCTGCTCGGCATGACGGCGGGCGTGGTCACCGGCAACACGCTGTCGGCCGGCAATGCCTACAGCTCGTCGATGTTCTACATGGTCACCTACGTGCTGACCACGCTCGGCACCTTCGGGTTGATCATGGTCTTGTCGCGGGCGGGCCATGAGAGCGACGAGATCGCCGACCTGGCCGGGCTGGGCAAGCGCGCGCCGTGGCTGGCCGGTGTGATGACGCTGTTCATGTTCTCGCTAGCCGGCGTGCCGCCGATGGTCGGCTTCTACGCCAAGCTCTCGATCCTGCAGGCGCTCGTCACGACCCATGTGGTCGGCTACATCGCGCTGGCGGTGGTGGCCGTGATGCTGTCGCTGATCGGAGCCTTCTACTACCTGCGCGTCGTCAAGGTCATGTACTTCGACGCGGTGCCCGCTGGCACACCGGCGATCGATCGACGCCGCGGCATCAGCGCCGTGCTGGCGCTCAACGGTGGCGCGGTGCTGGTGCTGGGCCTGCTGCCCGGCGGGTTGATGGCGCTGTGCCGCGACGCGATCCTGAAGGCGCTGACCAGTTGAGCGCCGGTCGCGACGCGTCGTCGCGCGGCGCCACGGCGCCCGATACCGACCCGGCCGACGCGCATCTGCTCGAGCGCTTCGTTGACGGCCAGCAGGTCTTCGCGGGCCGCCTGCTCGACATCCGCCGTGACACCGTCGCGATGCCCGATGGCCGTCATGCCACGCGCGAGTATGTCGTGCACCCGGGCGCCGTCGTGATGGTGCCGATCCTCGATGACGGCCGGCTCGTCATGGAGCGGCAGTTCCGCTATCCGGTCGGACGCGTGATGCTGGAGTTCCCGGCCGGCAAGATCGATGCGGGCGAGCCGCTGCTCGTCTGCGCGCAGCGCGAACTGGCCGAGGAGACCGGCTATCGCGCGCGCGAGTGGGCGCACGCAGCGTCGACTCACAACGCCTGCGCGTACTCCACCGAGATCATCGAGATCTGGTTTGCCCGCGGACTCAGGGCAGGCGAGCGTGCCCTCGACGACGGCGAACTGATCGACCTGAGCTTGGTCTCGGAAACCGAGCTCGACGCGGCCGCAGGCCGTGGCGAACTCACCGATTCCAAGACCCTGATCGCGCTGCTGTGGCTGCAGAAGTGGCGCAGCGGCGCCTGGGGGCTGAAATGGTTCGTGGCGCCCTGATGCCCGGCTGGCGATAATGGCCCCAAGATGAAGGTCCTCAACCTGCGTTGCGCCAACGGCCACAGTTTCGAAGGCTGGTTCGCCTCCGACGATGAATTCATGGACCAGAACGGCGCCGGAATGATCGACTGCCCGATGTGTGCCGACCGAATCATTTCGCGCATGCCGAGCGCGCCGCGGCTCAATCTGTCTGGCGCGCGGGTGGCGACGACGGCAGCCCCTGAGGCGGCGACCGCGGTGGCGACGAACGATCTGCAGACCGCATGGCTGCAGGCGGTGCGCCAGGTCATCGCAAGAACCGAAGACGTCGGCGAACGTTTTGCCGAGGAAGCGCGGCGCATTCACTACGGCGAGATCGAGAGCCGCGGTATTCGCGGCCAGGCCACGCCCGAGCAGCGCGCCGAGTTGCTCGACGAAGGCATCGAGGTCGTCGCGCTGCCGATGCCGCGCGCGCTCGACGGCCCGCTGCAATAGTGGTGCGCCCCAGCAGTCGCTAGAGCACGCGGCCAGGATTGAGCGTGCCCTGCGGGTCGAGCGCCCGCTTGATGGCACGCATCATCTCGAGCGCCACCGGGCTCTTGCGTCGCGCCAGTTCGTCGCGTTTGAGCACGCCGATGCCGTGTTCGGCGGAGATCGAGCCGCCGCGCGCCACCACCGCGTCGTAGACGATGGCGTTGACCGCGTGTTCATGGTCGGCGAGAAACGTCTGTGCTGGCATGGCGGCCGGCGCCTGCACGTTGTAGTGCAGGTTGCCGTCGCCGAGGTGCCCGAAGTTGACGAGCCGCACACCGGGGTACGCCGCGCGCAGCGCCGCGTCGGTACCGGTGACGAACGCCGGAATCGCCGACACCGGCAACGCGATGTCGTGTTTGATGTTCGGCCCCTCTTCGCTCTGCGCCATGGGAATCGACTCGCGCAGATGCCACAGCGCGCGCGACTGGGCCAGGCTCTCCGCGACCACGGCGTCGGCGACGCAGCCGCACTCGATGGCGGCTTGCAGCAGCGCCTCGAAGCGTGAGCGCGCCGCCTGCTCGCCGTCGCTTTCGCTCGTCTCCAGCAGCACGGTCCAGGCTGCACCGGGCAGCGGCCGGGGCAGTTGCGGGAAATGCATGGCCACCAGCTCGAGCGCGAAGTCGCCCATCACCTCGAAGCCGGTCAATCCGGGTCCGAGGCGGCGCTGCGCGAGCTTGAGCAGTTCCACGCAGGCCTGCAGGTCGCGGCAAGCGGCCAGCGCCGTCACATGGGCGGCCGGCAGCGGGAAGAGCTTCATCGTGGCCGCGGTGATGATGCCCAGCGTCCCTTCGCTGCCGATCATCAGGTCGCGCAGGTCGTAGCCGGTGTTGTCCTTGCGCAGGCCCGTCAGGCCGTGCCAGACCTCGCCCTGCGCGGTCACGACCTCGAGGCCGAGGCATAGTTCGCGCGCATTGCCGAACCGCAGCACTTGCGTGCCGCCGGCGTTGGTGGCGAGCGTGCCGCCGATCGTGCAGCTGCCTTCGGCCGCCAGGCTCAGCGGCAACAGAAAGCCTGCCTGCTCGGCAGCCTGCTGCGCGGCCTGCAGCACGCAGCCCGCATCGAGCGTGATCGTCGAATTGGCCTCGTCGATCGCGCGCACGCGGTGCAAACGCGTCAGGCTCAGCAGCAGCTGGGAACCGCTGGCGTCGGGCACGCCGCCACCCACCAGGCCCGTGTTGCCGCCTTGCGGCACGATGCTCGTGCCCTGCGCCGCGCACAGGCGAACCACCGCCGCCACCTCGTCGGTAGAGCCCGGGCGCACCACCGCGAGCGCCTTGCCGCGCCAGCGCCTGCGCCAGTCGAGTTCCCAGGCCGACAGGTCACCGTCGGTCATCACGTGCTCCGGACCGACGGCCTCGCGCAATTGGTGGATCAGCTGCTCGTTCATGGCGTGGCCAGCTTCGGGTGGCCTAGGCGCCAGCGGATGTGCAGGGTGCAGGTCGCGAACAGCAAGCCGCACAACACCAGCTCGACCCACGCCAGGCGTGCCGACAGGCCCGTATCGCTGCTGGCGCGCAGCGCGCCTTCACAGACGTAGACCCACACCAGCAGGCTCAGGCCGCGATAGCTGGCCAGGCGCAGCTTCAAGACGCCGGCGAGCGGAACGATCAGCGGCAGCACCTTGAACGCCAGCGAACGTGAGCCGGTCGGCGCCAGCCACAACTCCCAGGCCATGCCCAGCGCGACTAGCGCCAGCATCAGCGTCGCGGTGGCGGCGCGTGTGCCGCGAATGACGGCATCGGCAGCGACTGGCAGGTCGGTCATGGCTGGCATGATAGGGTCTGTCGACCCATGAACACCGCTGCCACCTCGCACGACGCGCCCACCCAATCGGGGAACCTGCTGCACTCGTTGCGGTCCTGGCCCTGGCTCGACACGGCGCGCACGCTGCGTCAGCGCTTCGGCGAGGACCGGCTGGGCCTCACCGCCGGCAGTCTGACCTTCACCACGCTGATCGGCATGGTGCCGCTGATGGCCGTGATGCTCGCGGTCTTCACGGCGTTTCCGATGTTTGCGCGCTTCCAGCACGCGCTGGAACAGTACCTGCTGCAAAGCCTGGTGCCGCAGAACATCGCCAAGCCCGTGCTGTCGACGCTGACGCAGTTCGCCGCCCAGGCCAGCAGACTCGGCGGCGCAGGCCTGGTGTTGCTGCTCGTTGCGGCGCTGGTGATGGTGTTCACGATCGACCGCACGCTGAACGCCATCTGGCGCGTGCGCAAGCCGCGTCCCGTGGCCCAGCGCGTGCTGGTGTACTGGGCCGCGCTGACGCTCGGCCCGCTGGTGCTCGGGGTGAGCCTGAGCCTGACGTCGTATGCGATCTCGGCGTCGCGCGGGCTGGTCGAGGCGATGCCCGGCGGCGTGAGCGTCCTGCTGAACATCATCGAGTTCGGCCTGCTCGCCGCAGGCATGGCGGGCCTGTATCGCTTCGTGCCGAACACGCACGTGCGCTGGCACCATGCCTGGGCCGGCGGCGTGTTCGTGGCGATCGGGTTCGAGGTCGCCAAGCGCGTGCTCGGCTGGTATGTGGCCCAGGTACCGACCTATTCGGTGATCTACGGCGCGTTCGCCACGCTGCCGATCTTCCTGCTGTGGATCTACCTGGTCTGGGTGATCGTGCTGCTCGGCGCCGTGATCGCCGCCTATGCACCGAGCCTGTCGATGCACGTGGCCCGCATGCCGGACACCCCGGGTTACCGGTTTGCCCTGGCGGTGGCGCTGCTGCGCGAGTTGCATCGCGCGCGCGGCAGTGCGCAGCGGGGACTTTCGGTACAGGCGCTCGCCGCTGCCGTGCACGTAGATCCATTGCAGGTCGAACCGGTGCTCGAGACCCTGGTCGCGATGGACTGGGCCGCGCGCCTGGACGAAGACGGTGTCCAGCGCCATGTGCTGCTGATCGACCCGTCGCACACGCCGGCGCGGCCTTTGATCGACGCACTGCTGCTGGAAGACGACCGTGCCGCCGCCGCCTTTCGCCGCCGCGCCGGGTTCGACCAATTGAAGGTCAGCGAGATGTTCGACACCTGAAGCGTCGCTCGGTGCCGCCGGCAGGGATGTTCTCCGGTCGGGTTTTTCGTGGCGCACCCCTCAGGACGTGCGGTGGACCGCTGCCTGCCGCGATGCCGACCCAAGGGTGCAGATGGCACAGCCGGCGTGAAGAACGTCCCACGGGTGGGCTCAAGAAGCGCTATCGAACGGCCGAAATCCCGCCGATGAAGCCCCATTGGGCCGGTACATGTTTCAAGTTGATGTCCTGAGCGGGTACCTGATCTGCGGTGTCGATTCGCTGGTCGCTGCAGCCATGCTGCGCATGGCCGAAGCCAACGATCCGCGAACCCAGGACGCCCTGCGCGTCTGCGGTCTCGCATTCGTCACGCTCGGTGTGAGCCTGTTGCCCGCAGGTCTGGGGGCAGCCGTGGCCCACCCCGCGGCGCAGTTCTCCCTGGCTTTCGGCTCGTTGGCGGGTCTGGTTCTGGTCGCCCGCGGGCTGGGCCAGCTGCAAGGCCGGATTCTCGCGACGTCCTGGGTCTTGTGGCTGATCGCGGCCAGCGCAGCGGCGACGTCGGGCTCGATGCTGGCGGGGCCGCGCGCATTCGGCATTGTCTTTGCGGCCGGACTGGTCGGTACGTCAATGTTGATCGTCTGGTTTGCACGGGGCTTCATTTCGAGCCCGCGCGACGCGACCGAGCGCGCCTTGGGTGCGTCGTTGATCGTGCTGGCCGTGTCGACCTGGGTCCGATTGGGGTTCACGCTCGACTACAGCGGGCCGGCTCAAGTCCACATGATGTATGCGCCGGCGGAGGCGATGGCCGTCTTCGCGGTGCTGTACGGCGTGTTGCCGATGCTCGTGGCGACGCTGCTGTTGAGCCTGGTGAACACGCGTTTGAGGCAGCAGCTGCGTACCCGGGCGATCACCGACGAACTCACCGGTTCGATGACGCGGCGCGCCCTGCGCGAGCTGGCGCCGGCGCTGATCGAGCAGGAACAGCTGCGCCACCGGGAGGTGGCCGTGCTGATGCTCGACATGGATCGATTCAAGAACATCAACGACACCTACGGCCACCATACGGGTGACGGTGTGCTGCAAATCGCCGCGTCGGCCCTGCGGTCGGCCATGCGCGCGGATACGCTGCTGGCGCGATACGGGGGCGAGGAGTTCGTCGCCATCGTGCCGGTCGACGACCTGCCTGCAGCCCGCCGTGTCGCCGAGCGGCTGCGCCGCGCCGTGGTCGATGTGAATTGGAGGGACAAGCTGAAGCTCGCGGACGGTGTCACAGCGAGCGTGGGCGTCGCCATCATCGGCCCGGAAGAGACGCTCGACATGGCGCTGAAACGCGCGGACGAGGCGCTGTACCGTGCCAAGCGCGATGGCCGCAACCAATGCCAGTTCAGCCTCGCGGTAGCCTGATTTCGTCGGCCTGACCGCTCGCCATGCCGGTGGTCGCTGCGGCGCGGTTCGAGTCGGCACAATGGCGGCTTGGAATCGAACCGAAGCGGGACTGCCATGTCCGACGACTACTTCAACCACCTGCGGCAACAGCTGCAGGCGCTGCGCGATGCCGGGTTGTACAAGACCGAGCGTGTCATCACCTCGCCACAGGGGGCGATGGTGCGCACCGCCGACGCGCGCGAGCTGATCAATCTGTGCGCTAACAACTACCTGGGCCTGTCGTCGCACCCGGCGGTGGTCGCCGCCGCACACGAGGCCTTGCGCACCCATGGCTATGGCATGAGCTCGGTGCGCTTCATCTGCGGCACGCAGGATCTGCACAAGACGCTGGAGGCGCGGCTGGCGCGCTTTCTCGGCACCGAGGACTGCATCCTCTACGCGGCGGCGTTCGACGCCAACGGCGGCCTGTTCGAGCCGCTGCTCGAGGAGGCCGATGCCGTCGTCTCCGACGAGTTGAACCACGCCTCGATCATCGACGGCATCCGCCTGTGCAAGGCCAGGCGCTACCGCTACAAGCACAACGACATGGCCGATCTCGAACGTTGTCTGCAAGAGGCGGCCAACGACGGCGCGCGTTTCAAGCTGGTGTTCACCGACGGCGTGTTCTCGATGGACGGCACGATCGCCCAGCTCGATCGCATGCGCGCCATCTGCGATGCGCATGGCGCGCTGCTCGGCATCGACGAGTGCCATGCCAGTGGTTTCATGGGCGCCACCGGCCGCGGTACGCACGAGCACCGCGGCGTATTCGGCAAGATCGACATCATCACCGGCACGCTCGGCAAGGCGCTCGGCGGCGCCTCGGGCGGCTTCACGGCGGCGCGGCGCGAGGTGGTGGAGCTGCTGCGCCAGCGCTCGCGCCCGTATCTGTTCTCCAACACGCTAATGCCCGCGATCGCCGGCGCATCGATCGCGGTGCTCGACCTGCTGGAATCGTCCACCGCGCTGCGCGACAAGCTCGAGGCCAACACGCGCTGGTTCCGCCAGGCGATCGTCGAGGCCGGCTTCGAGATCAAGCCGGGCGAACACCCGATCGTGCCGATCATGGTCTACGACGCGCCGAAGGCGCAGGCACTGTCGGCGCGGCTGCTGGAACTCGGTGTCTACGCGGTCGGCTTCTTCTTCCCGGTGGTGCCGCGCGGCCAGGCGCGCATCCGCGTGCAGATGAGCGCCGTGCACGAACGCGCCCACCTGGAACTGGCCGTGGCGGCGTTCAGTCAGGCCGGCCGCGAACTGGGCCTCGGCACGTAACGACCGTGCCCAAGATACTCATCATCGGTGCGAACGGCCAGATCGGCACCGAGCTGGCCGAGGCGCTGGCGCTTCGTCACGGCGACGCGGCCGTGGTCACCGGCGATCTGGCGCCCGGAGGGCGCATTGCGCGGATCGCGCACGAGGCCGTCGACGTCACCGATGCGGCGGCGCTTGCATCCGTGGTGCACCGCCACCGCGTGACGCAGATCTACCACCTCGCTGCCGCGCTGTCGGCCAACGGCGAGAAGCACCCGCAATGGGCCTGGAACCTGAACATGGGCGGCCTGCTCAACGTGCTCGAGCTCGCCCGCAACGCCAAGCTCGAGCGCGTGTTCTGGCCCAGCAGCATCGCCGCGTTCGGCCCGACGACGCCGGCCACCGCCACGCAGCACACGGTGATGGACCCGACCACCGTCTACGGCATCAGCAAGCTGGCCGGCGAGCGCTGGTGCGCCTGGTACCACGCCAAGCACGGCGTGGACGTGCGCAGCCTGCGCTACCCCGGCATCATCAGCTGGAGGACGCCGCCCGGCGGCGGCACCACCGACTACGCGGTGGAGATCTTCCACGCCGCGTTGAAGGACAGGCACTACACCTCGTTCCTGCGCGACGACACGCGGCTGCCGATGATGTACATGCCCGACGCCATCCGCGCGACGATCGAGCTGATGGAAGGCCCGGCGCTGAACATCCGCGAGCGTGGCTCGTACAACGTAGGCGGCATCAGCTTCACGCCGCGCGAGATCGCCGACGAAATCGCCAGGCATCTGAAGGACTTTGCGCTGACCTGCGCGCCGGATTTTCGCCAGGCGATTGCCGACAGCTGGCCGCAGGTGATCGACGACGCGCAGGCACGCCGTGATTGGGGATGGAGCGCACGGTTCGACCTGAGCGCGATGGTCGTGGACATGCTGGCGAATCTGACGCCAAGGTCGGTGGCGGTGGTCTGACCGGCCGCATGGGGGATGCCGACCGGTTCGCCCGCGCGGACCAGCCGACGGCTCGACGCAGCGGCGCGGCCCTGGCGTCAACCGGCGTGCGTGCGAGCCCATCGCAGCAGCGCTGCGTCGAGCATCGGGTGGGCGAGGTAGCGTTCGATGTAGGCACGCTCGCTGCGCCCGCCCTTGGCGCGGATCAGATCGATGAGCGCGCGGCGCTCGTCGCCGCGCCATGCGCCGAGGTCGAGCAGCATGAGGAGTGGGGCCAGGCGGCGCCAGGCCTCGTGCTGGGCCCGCGAGAAACCGCGCAGCGATGTCAGGCCGCACTGACGCAGCAGCTCGGCGCCGGCTTGATCGACGGCGCGTTCGCGGTTCGAACCTGCCCGCGCCGACAGCGCGGCGCCGGAGTGCAGTCCCAGCTCGCTGAGTGGCACCAGGGGGTGCGGCCTCGCTGGGTCGAGGTCGAGGAACAGATGCCGTTCGGCCAGCCGGCGCAGCGTGGCCGGACGGGTGCGACGTCCAGGGCTGCGCTGCAGGCGCGTGCGTTCGTCGCGCGCGAGCTTGCGCGTGGCCGCATCGCGGGGCTGAAAACCGAGCTTGGCGTAGAACCACCAGGCACCGGATTCGAGGGCTTCGTCGTTGTCTTTGCCGAGCTGGTACGGCTCGATGCTGAACGATGTGGTGCCGAACGCGCGATGCAGCGCGGCCAGCCAGCGCGCGAAGGTGAACGCGGCCTCGCCGCCGCGAAAGGTGTCGAAGGTGTTGAACGACAGCGCCGCGCTGCGGCCCACGACGTCGGCTTGCGCGTAGCCGATCGGCACGCCGTTGCGCAGCGTCAGGCTGCCGTAGAACGAGGCCAGGGCATGGCGCCGCTGCGGAATCACGCCGACGAACGCGAAGGCCAGGCCGTCGCCATCGTCGACGAACCAGGCGTCGCGCGCATCGGCGAACGAGAAGGCCTCGAGCGAGCGGGCGCGGGTGACCATCGCTGCGCGAGCCAGGTCGACGATGGTCTCGCCGTCGCGCGCTGACATTCGGCGCACCGAGCGCGGTACCCGTGCCATCTCGGTACGCAGATCCGGGCGCACGCGCGGCGGCGGTTCGCGCCGGAACACCACCGATGCATGGTTGAATTGGGCCATGGTCCGTGACGGCGTGTCGGGGCCGGGTGCGAGCACGTAGCCCGCATCCAGGGTGTCCGAGTAGGCTTCCTGCGTGAACCCGTCGCCCGGCATTGCGGCGATGCGCCGCAGCAGGAAGACGGCGTCGGCCTCAGCGGTGCCGCGCAGCCGGTCGAGCGCGGCAAAGCCGGGCAGCTTCAGCTCGTTCAGGGCGTACGCCTCGGCACGCGTCAACAGTGGCGGCAGGGCGCGCGCGATGCGTTCCTGGGCGTCGCTGTCACGGCGGTCCAGCCGCAGCTTGTCGGGCCAATGCTGCGCGAGCCACTGCGCCTGCGCGGCGAAGAAGCGGCAGTGAATAGGCGTGCCGGCGATGCCGCTGTCGGCCAGCGCGGCGCGGTGCGCGCGCAGGTCGCTGCGACTCGCAAAACCGGCTAGCATGGCCTGCACCTGTGCCAGCACCGCCGCATTGTCGGGATAGGCTCGAATGAAGCACAACGCTTCATGCAGGCGCCTCACGGCGTGCGCGCTGCCGAGCTGGGTGCGCGCAAGTTGCTTCAAGAGCGCGAGCTTCGTGTCAGCGGCCCGGGGTCCAAATTCCAGGCGGCAGCGTTCCAGCGCGGCGAGCGTTGTCGATGACATGGCGAGGTGATGGTAGTACTTAGGCTGTGCGTGCCGCCGCCTGGCGTCGCCATGTCGGCATCGACTATCGCGCCTGTCCGCTGGCAGGAGGTATATTCGACCGGCCCGGCCGACCGGGTGTTGACCGAAGCGCTTCGTGCATTGCTCGGTGATCGATAGGTGACGATGGAAGCACGAAGGTTCAGAGTCGGCCAGCCGATCACACCCGAACAGTTCGAAGAGCTGACCGACGAACAGCTCGCGCGACTCGTGCCGCGCGCGTACCGCGAGTTCTTCCAGGGCAAGGACTTCTGCGCCGACGGTTGCTTCTACCTGCACGACGGCACTGCGTGGAGTTTCTTCAAGGCCGGCTTCCTCGACGAGTAGCCCGCACCCAGCTCGCCGATGTCGCCGGTCTTCCTCGTCTTCGCAGTCTGTGCCTTCGCCAGCGGGTTCGCGTTGCGCATCATCGACCCGCTGATCCTGCCGATTGCCCAGCAGTTCGCGGTGACCCCGGGGGCCGCGGCGCTGCTGAGCACGGCCTACGCGCTGCCGTACGCGATCGCGCAGCCCTTCCTCGGCCCGCTGGGCGACCGCTTCGGCAAGCTGCGCTGCATCCAGGTCTGCATCGCCGGCATGGCAGCGGCGCTGGTGCTGGGCGCGGTGGCGCCGACGTTCGAGTGGCTGATGGCCACGCGGGTGGCGGCCGGTGTATTTGCCGGCGGCCTGATTCCGCTGGTACTGGCCGGATTGGGCGATGCCTACGACATGCTCAATCGCCAGGTGATGATCGGGCGCATGCTGCTGGCCATCATCACCGGGCAGATGCTCGGCTCCATGGTGGCAGGGTTCGCCAACGCGGCGTTCGGCTGGCGCAGCGCGCTGTGGATCGCCGCCGTGGCCACGGTGCTTGCCTGCGCGCTGGCGTGGTCTGGAATTTCCCGGCCGCAGCGCTCAGGCGCCGGACAGAACGCTGCGCAACTGTCGTTTGGCGCGCTCTATGGGCATGTATTCGACAACCCGAAAGCGGTGTGGCTCTATGCCGCTGTGGTGGTGGAGGGGGCGCTGGTCTTCGGCCTCTTTCCTTACGTCGGGCAGTTGCTGATCGTCCGCGCCGGCAGCAGCGTGGGGACGGCGCCGGCGCAGGCCGGGATCGTGCTCGGCGCATTCGGCATCGGTGGGCTCGTCTATGCGCTCGGGGTCCGGCGCATCATCGCGTGGCTCGGCGTCAAGCGCATGTGTCGCGCCGGTTCGCTGGCGGTGGCCTTGCTCTATGCGGGGCTGGCCATGTTCCCGGTCTGGTGGCTGTACGCGCTGGCCATGGTGGGCGCCGGGCTGAGCTACTACATGCTGCACAACTCGCTGCAGACCGAGGCGACCGAGATCGCGCCGTCGGCACGCGGCTCGGCCGTGGCGCTGTTCGCCTGCGGTTTCTTCGCCGGCCAGGGCCTGGGTCCACCACTGTTCGGCGCGATCGTCCAGGGGCTTGGCTTCCCGGCCGCGCTGCTCGCAACGGCCGTCGGGCTGGTGCTGCTCGGCCAGGTCGTCGTGCGGAAGATCATTGCCTGAACGGTCGGGTCGGTCGGGCTCGGCGCCTCAGGCCTGCCAGACGCCATAACCGGCCTCGCGCAGGCCGATCGCGAGTTCCACCTCCATCTCGCGCGCAGCCTCGTAGGGCATCGGGTTGTAGAGCTCGTAGAGTGTTGGCAGCAGGCGCAGCCCGTACTTGAAGACGAAGCGATTGGCCTGGATCCCCGCCTTGTGCTTGTCGAACCGCAGGTCGGGGTCGAGGCCTGTCATGCCGACGTAGACGAAGGGCTTGCCGAGTTCGTGGTCGGGGTTGGCCTTGCGAAAGCTCGGCTCGTTCCACACCTGGTCGGAAAGCTCCACGACATAGACGTTGTGGTGGTGACGCCGGCGGCGAGAGGTGGGCATGCCGGACTATGCAGCGAACCGGTTCACCGGGCTTGCACAGGCCCGATCCGCCCCCAAATCGAACCCATGAGTGCCCATCCATCCACACCCTCGCGCGCGCAACTGGCGGTGACACATCTGCTGGCCAGGTTGCTGGATCGCCTGGAGCGCAGCACGGTGCCCGTAGGCGCCGAGCAATATCGCTCGGTGGTGCTGCATCTGGTCGACGAATTCGCCGATATCCCACCGGGCGCCGACTTGGCCGCTTTGCTGGACGCACACCCGGCGGCCGCCGAGTTGTACGAGAACCTGCACTACCAGCATGCCGGCCTGTGCCGACAGCCGCTCGAGGCGGCTGCTGCGGCGGAACTACAGGCCAAGGAAGTCATCGCCCGCGCCAGACGCCGGGCACCTTGATCCCCGGGTTGCGTCGGCGGCCCGCGCTACGGCCGCAAGCCTCCTGGCGGCGCCTGCACCCACCCCAGCCCCGTCAACGGGCTTTACGAGGCCCAGCGGAGGCGAGCCTTGTTGTGAGGGACAATAGCCCCATATCGAAAACATATGGCGCCCAGGCCCTTGGTGCGCTCTAGGCCAGTTTGGCCTTGCCGTCCGGGGCTGTATGCACTGGGGGTATCGACCGCATGAAACGCCAAGCCAGACAGGATCCACCGCATGTCCAAGATTGACGCCAAAACCGCTGTGCTGCCCGATGGACTGCGCTACAAGAGCAAGGTATCGGGCTCGCCGTTCAAGGCGACGAGCACCTTCGGGGCAGCCACGATGTCGTGCTTTCTGTGCGGCAAGCACAGGCCACGTTCGATGATGAAGACCCGCAAGGTGCTCGGCAAAGCCCAGGCCGTGTGCGCGCCGTCGTGCAAGGCGATGGACGAAGCCTCGGGTTGAGCCCGACGTTCAGGTGGCCGTCGCCAGCAGTTGCGCGCCCAGCGCCTCGGCCACTTCGATGCCGTCGACGCCGGCCGACATGATTCCGCCCGCGTATCCCGCGCCTTCGCCGGCCGGATACAACCCCGCCACGTTGATGCTCTGGTAGTCGCGCCCGCGCGTGATGCGCAACGGCGACGAGGTGCGGGTCTCCACGCCGGTCAGCACGGCGTCCGGCATCGAAAAGCCCTTGATCTTGCGTTCGAACGCCGGCAACGCCTCGCGAATCGCCTCCAGCGCATAGTCGGGCAGGCTGGCCTGGCCCGCCTCGGCCAGGTCGGTGAGCCGCACGCCCGGCGTGTACGACGGCAGCACGCCTCCCAACGCACTCGAACGCTGGCCCTTGATGAAGTCGCCGACCAATTGCGCGGGGGCCACGTAGCCGCCGCCGCCGAGCGCATAGGCCCGCGACTCCCAGACGCGCTGGAACGCCACGCCGTCCAGCGGATTCACTGCGCCGGCATCGCCGGGTCGTTGCCTGTAATCCTGCGGCGAGATGCCGACCACGATGCCGGCATTGGCATTGCGTTCGTTGCGCGAATACTGGCTCATGCCGTTGGTCACCACGCGCTCCAACTCCGACGTGGCCGCCACGACCGTGCCGCCGGGGCACATGCAGAAGCTGTACACAGAGCGGCCGTTGCGCGCGTGGTGCACCAGCTTGTAGTCGGCGGCGCCGAGGATCGGATGGCCCGCGTTCGGGCCGAAGCGAGCACGGTCGATCAGGCTCTGCGGGTGCTCGATGCGAAAGCCGATCGAGAACGGCTTGGCCTCCATGACGACGCCGCGCCGGTGCAGCATCTCGAAGGTGTCGCGCGCGCTGTGGCCGAGCGCTAGCACCACGTGGTCGGCGCGCAGTTCTTCGCCGCCTGCGAGCACCACGCCGCGGATGCGGCGTGATCGTTGACCGGCGCTGCTGCCGGGCAGGTCTTCGACAGCCAGGTCGACGACCTGTTGCCCGAAGCGGACCTCGCCGCCTAGCGCCTCGATATTGGCGCGCATCTTCTCGACCATGCCGACCAGCCGGAACGTGCCGATGTGCGGCTTGGCGACGTAGAGGATCTCCTCGGGCGCGCCGGCCTTGACGAACTCGTGCAGCACCTTGCGCATCAGATGCCGCGGGTCGCCGATCTGGCTCCACAGCTTGCCGTCGGAGAAAGTGCCCGCGCCCCCCTCGCCGAACTGCACGTTCGATTGTGGGTCGAGCACGCCCTGGCGCCACAGACGCCAGGTGTCTTTGGTGCGCTGGCGAACCTCCTTGCCGCGCTCCAGCACGATGGGCGCGAGCCCCATCTGCGCCAGGATCAGCGCCGCGAAGATGCCGCAGGGGCCAAAACCGACCACCACCGGGCGCCGACGCGGTTCGGCGTGGAAGTCGGCCGGCGCATGGCCGACGAAGCGGTAGCGCGTGTCGGGCGCCGGGCGTACATGCACGTCGCTCGCGAAACGCGCCAGCACTGCGGCTTGGTCGGCGAGTTCGCAGTCGACGGTGTAGATGAGCACCACCGCGGCCTTCTTGCGCGCGTCCCAGGCGCGCCTGAAGACCGTGAAGCGCTGTAGGTCGGCATCACGGATGCCCAGCCGCGCCACGATGGCCGCGCGCAGCGCAGCTTCGGCGTGGTCGAGCGCCAGCCTCAGTTCGGTGATTCTCAGCATCGGCGCAGGGGTGCTCCCAAGCCGGCTGAGTGGTCATCGGGCGGTCTGTGAGCGCAGCAGGCTCGGCGCTGCCGATTCAACCGCCGCGCTTCGGCCGCTTGCCCGGATTCTTCTTGCTGCGCGTGTGCGCACCGCGCTCGAGGCTGCGCTTCTGGCCCTTGTGGACCGTGAGGGTCACGCCGGCGGGCGCGGGCGGCCGCGGCGTGGCAAGGCGGTCGGCTTCGGTTCTGATCTTCTTGGCCATCGAGGACTCCGCGGATGATTACCTAACCGACAATTAGGCCACAACGGCGGCGCGCAACATCCGCAAGGCCGTACGTCGGTGGCCTTGCCGGGGCGCCCGATCGGTTGATCGGCCTCGACGAGATCGACCGACAGGGAGCTACACGGGCGCCAGATAGACTTCCCCGCTCACCACCCCTGGAACATCACGATGTTGCGTCCCATCGCCGTCCTCTGCCTTGGCGCGGCCATGCTCACCGCCTGCGCGACGTCGCCCGCGCCGCCGCAGGCGGCCATCGCCGATCTCGCTCCCACCGGTAAACTGCGTGCCGCCATCAACTTCGGCAATCCGATCCTTGCCACCAAGGATCCCGTCACCGGTCAGCCGCGCGGCGTCTCGGTGGACCTGTCGCGCGAACTGGCGGCGCGACTGGGCGTGGGGCTGGAGTTCGTCACCTTCGAGGCGGCGGGCAAGGTGGTCGAGGCCGCGCGCTCGGGTGCGTGGGATGTGGCCTTCGTGGCGATCGACCCGGCGCGCGGGCAGGACATGCTGCAGACGCCGCCCTACGTGATCATCGAGGGCGCGTACCTGGTGGCGGCCGATTCGCCGATCCGCCGCAACGAGGATGTCGATCGCGAGGGCGTTCGCATCGCGGTGGGCAAGGGCAGCGCCTACGACCTGTTCCTGTCGCGCCAGCTCAAGCACGCGCGCATCGTCCACGCCCCCACGTCGCCGGCTGTCACCGATCTGTTCATCGCGCAAAGGCTCGAGGTGGCCGCGGGCGTCAAGCAGCAACTCGAAGCCGACGCACGGCGCCTGCCCGGGCTGCGCCTGCTCGAGGGCCGTTTCATGGTGATCAACCAGGCGATGGCCACGCCGCAGGGGCGCGAGGCGGGCGCACGGTACCTGCGCGAGTTCGTCGAGGCGATGAAGGCCTCGGGTTTCGTCGCGCAGGCACTGGCGCGGCATGGAATCGAAGGTGCGGCAGTGGCGCCGGCAATGGGCAACCCTTGACGGCGACCCGCGCTGCTGCCATGCCCAACGTTCGTAGATCTCCACCACCTGGGCCTGTGGCAGAGCCGGCTCCGCGCGTGCTCGACGCCGAGGCGTTGCAGCAGGTGGCCGACCGCACGCTGGCGCACTACAACGCGAACGCCGAGAAATTCTGGGCCGGCACGCGCGATCACGACGTGGGCCAGAACGTCGAGGCGCTGCTGCGTCACATCGTCGCCGAGCCGCCCTATGCGATTCTCGATTTCGGCTGCGGACCGGGGCGCGACCTGATCACCTTCGCGCGCTTGGGTCATCGCACCATCGGACTGGAGGGTGCGCGCCGTCTGGCCGACCTGGCACGTCTTCACAGCGGTTGCGAGGTCTGGGAGCAGGACTTCCTCAAGCTCGAGCTGCCGCACGCCCGTTTCGATGCCGTGTTCGCCAATGCCAGCCTGTTCCATGTGCCGGGACAGGAATTGCCGCGTGTGCTGCACGAGCTGCGTGCCACGTTGAAGCCCGGCGGCGTGTTCTTCAGCTCGAACCCGCGCGGCCAGGGCGAGGAGGGATGGCACGGCGGGCGCTATGGCGCGTTTTACGACCTCGAGGCGTGGCGCGCTTACATGGTGCTGGCCGGCTACCTCGAACTCGAGCATTACTATCGACCCGCGGGCCTTCCGCGCGAGCGGCAACCGTGGCTCGCCAGCGTATGGCGCAGGCCTGCGTAGGCACTCCGACGCCGACCCGGATCGAGCATCGACTGCGCGCCGGTCAGCGCGCGTTTCGGCAGAGGCCGGAGCGCGCGTTAGAACGCGATCTTGCCGGTCCAGATGTCCTTGTACATCACCCAGTCGCCCATGAAGCTGTAGAGCGGCCGCTTGAAGCTGGCGGGCTTGTTCTTCTCGAAACCGAAGTGCCCGATCCAGGCACAGCCGTAGCCGCACAACAGGCCGTACAGAAGGTACTGCGGCCTGCCAGTGACGACCAGCATCACCAGGCACAGCAACGCCAGCGACGAGCCCAGGAAGTGCAGGCGGCGGCAGGTGCGATTGCTGTGTTCGCTCAGATAGAACGGGTAGAACTCGGCAAACGTGGTCAGCGTCCTGGGGTCGACGGCGGTATGGCTCATCGTGCGGTCTCCGGTTCGGCGAGGGCCTCGCGCAGGGCATTCAACACCGCGTCAGGCGCCTCGGCCATCAGGTGATGCCCGCTGGGCACCATCACCACCTTGGCGTGCAGCGCCTCGGTGAGTTCGCGCGTGGCCTTCGGCGGCGTCATCTGGTCGTGGCTGCCAAGGATCATCGTGACCGGGCAGCGCACCTTCGCCGCTGCCGCCAGACCACCGGTGTAGCGGTCGCAGATCGTGAAGCCGTGGTGGAACAGGTTGTGCCCGGGTGAGCCGGCGTGCATGCGCCGCATCAGCGCGCGGTTGCTGCCGTGCACCCACATGCCCGGGCCGGGGTACGAGGGCTTGGAGGCGATGGTCCCGATCGACCAGGTGTTGACCATCTCGATCGCGCGCAGCGGGTCGTCGAGCGCGGTCTTCAGCAGCGCCTCCGACACCTTCATCGGATAGGCCGACCCGAGCATCACCAGCCGCGTCGCGCGCTCGGGCGCTCGCGCCGCGGCCTCCAGCGCGATCAGCGAGCCCATGCTGTGGCCGACGAACGCGGCTTGTCCTACGCCGGCCGCCGTGAGCATCGCCAGCAGCCAGTCGGCTGCGACCTCGATGCTCTCGGGCGGGGGGCCGGCGCTGCGGCCGTGGCCCGGCAGGTCCACCGCCAGCGCCGCATGGCCATGGTGTGCGCACCAGCGCGCCAGCAGCGTCCAGCCGCTGTGGTCGTGCATCGCGCCGTGCACGAACGCCACGCAGGGCAGGGCAGGGTCGAGCAGCTTGCCGCCGGTGTAGGCATAGGCGGGACGGCCGTTGACGCTGAGCTTCATGATGCGGCCTTCTCGGCCACCTTGAAGGCGCGCTTCAGGTCGTCGATCAGGTCGTCGGCGTCCTCCAGGCCGATCGACAGCCGGATCGTGCCCGGCGTGATGCCCGCGGCTACCAGCGCCGCATCGTCCATGCGGAAGTGCGTCGTCGATGCCGGGTGGATCACCAGCGAGCGGCAGTCGCCGACGTTGGCCAGGTGCGAAAAGATCTTCAGCGCCTCGATGAAAGCCTGGCCCTGCTTGCGCGAGCCCTTGAGGTCGAAGCTGAACACCGAGCCGCAGCCGCGCGGCAGCAGCTTGCGTGCCAGCGCGTGGCTCGGGTGCCCTTCGAGTTCGGGGTAACCCACCGAAGACACCAATGGGTGCGATGCCAGGTAGTCCACCACCTTGCGCGTGTTCTCCACATGCCGCGCCATGCGCAGCGGCAGCGTCTCGATGCCCTGCAGGATCAGCCACGCGGTGTGCGGGCTCATGCAGGCACCGAAGTCGCGCAGACCCTCGCGGCGCGCGCGCAGCAGGAACGCGCCGACCGTGCTCTCCTCGCTGAACACCATGCCGTGAAACCCGCTGTAGGGTTGCGTGAGTTCGGCAAAGCGGCCCGACGCGTCCCAGTCGAACGCGCCGCTGTCGACCAGCACGCCACCGATCACGGTGCCGTGGCCCGACAGGAACTTGGTCGCCGAGTGGTACACCAGGTCGGCGCCATGCTCGAACGGCTTCATCAGCCACGGCGTCGTGAAGGTGGAGTCCACCAGCAGCGGCAGCCCGGCGTCGTGCGCGATCGAGCTGACGGTCGGGATGTCGAGCACGTCGAGGCCGGGGTTGCCGAGCGTCTCACCGAACAGCAGCTTCGTCTCTGGGCGGATCGCGGCGCGCCAGCCGTCGATGTCTCCGGGCTTGACGAACGTGGTGTCGACGCCGAAGCGCCGCAGCGTGTAGTGCAGCAGGTTGTGCGAGCCGCCGTACAGGGCCGTGCTCGCGACGATGTGCGAGCCGGCTGCGGCGATCGTCGCGATGGCCAGGTGCAGCGCCGCCTGCCCGCTCGCGGTGGCGATGGCGCCGGCGCCGCCTTCGAGCGCGGCGACGCGCTCCTCGAGTACCGCGTTGGTCGGGTTGCTGATGCGGCTGTAAACATGGCCCGAGCGCTCCATGTTGAACAGCGATGCCGCATGTTCGCTGTTCTCGAAGACGAACGAGGTGCTCAGGTGGATCGGCACCGCCCGCGCGCCGGTGGCCGGGTCGGGCGCTGCACCGGCGTGCAGCGTGAGGGTGTCGAAACCGGGGTCGCTGACTCCAGCCATGGGTGGCTCCGCACTGTTGCGTCACGGCATTGTGTGCTATGTTTTCCCGGAGCCTGTTCCGGCTTCGAGAGGGCGACATCATGAAAGTCAGCGACATCCTGCGGGTCAAGGGCGGCACGCTGTTCACGGTGTCACCCGAGCAGCCGCTGGGCGAGGCGATCAAGACGATGGCCGATCGCGACATCGGCTCGCTGGTGGTGATGAACCACGGCGAGCTGACCGGCATGCTGACGTTTCGCGAAGTGATCCTGGCCGTCGTGGCCAATGGCGGCAGCGTCGGCTCCACGGTGATCGGCCAGGCGATGGACGGCGCGCCGTTGATCTGCACGCCCGACACCGAGATCGACGAGGTACGGCGCATGATGCTGCAGCGTCACGCCCGCTACATGCCGGTGATGGACCAGAAGACGCTGATGGGCGTGATCTCGTTCTACGACGTGGCCAAGGCCGTGGTCGAGAGCCAGGGTTTCGAGAACCGCATGCTCAAGGCCTACATCCGCGACTGGCCGGTCGAGGAGGCGGGCGCCGAAGAGCCCAAGGCCTGAGCGGGCCGGTTCGGCCCGGCGCTGCCTGCGACAATGCAAACCCCGGCGCCTGGCCGGGCTTCGTCGACACACCCCGCCTTCCATGTCCGGCAGCACTTTCGGTCACCTGTTTCGAGTCACCAACTTCGGCGAGAGCCACGGCCCCGCCATCGGTTGCGTGATCGACGGCTGCCCGCCGGGCTTGGCGCTGGCCGAATCCGACATCCAGCCCGACCTCGACCGGCGCCGGCCCGGCACCAGCCGCCATGTGACGCAGCGCAACGAGGCCGACGCGGTGCAGATCCTGTCCGGCGTCTGCGAGGGCCTGACCACGGGCACGCCGATAGCGCTCATGATCCGCAACGAGGACCAGCGCAGCCGCGACTACGGCAACCTGCTCGACACCTTCCGCCCCGGGCATGCCGACTACGCGTACTGGCGCAAGTACGGAGCGCGCGACCCGCGCGGCGGCGGGCGCGCATCCGCACGGCTGACGGCGCCGATGGTGGCCGCAGGTGCCGTGGCGAAGAAGTGGCTGCTCGAGCACCATGGCACGCGATTCGTCGGCTGGATGTGCCAGCTCGGCGAGATCGAGATTGCCTTCGACGCTGAATCGCACATCGCTGGCAACCCTTTCTTCGCGCCCAATGCCGGCATCGTGCCGCGGCTCGAGGCCTACATGGATGAGCTGCGCAAGAGCGGCGACTCGTGCGGCGCGCGCATCACCGTCACGGCGCAGGGCATGCCCGTGGGCCTCGGCGAGCCCCTGTTCGACAAGCTCGACGCCGAGATCGCCTACGCGATGATGGGCATCAACGCGGTCAAGGGCGTCGAGATCGGATCGGGCTTCGGCGTCGTCACGCAAAAGGGCAGCGAGCACGGCGACGAACTCAGCCCGCAAGGTTTTCGCTCCAACCACTCGGGCGGCGTGCTCGGCGGCATCTCCACCGGCCAGGACCTGGTGGTGTCGATCGCGATCAAGCCCACCAGTTCGATCCGGCTGCCGCGCGCGTCGATCGACCGCAATCTGGCGCCGACCATCGTCGAGACCCATGGCCGGCACGACCCCTGCGTCGGCATCCGCGCGACGCCGATCGCCGAGGCGATGCTCGCGCTCGTCGTGATGGATCATGCGCTGCGCCATCGCGCGCAGTGCGGCGACGTGGCCCTGCCCGTGCCGCCGATCGCCGCGGCAGCGCCCGGCGCGCCGCGCCGATGACCGACCCGCGCCACGCGCTGCGCCCCTACGCGGTCGCGTGGTTCTGCTACTTCGCGGCGATGGGGGTCTACAGCCTCTACGCGCCGCTGTGGTTCCAGCAACTCGGGCTGTCCGCGCTGGCGATCGGCGCGATCGCGTCGGTGCAGGCGTGGACCCGGGTCTTCGCGCCCTACAGCTGGGCCTGGATCGCCGACCGCAGCAACCGCCGCCACGGGCTGCTCAAGCTGTCCGGCGTGCTGTGCGCCCTGACGGCGCTGGCGCTCGCGTTGACCGGGCGCTTCGGCGTGGCCGCCGTCAGTGTCTGCGTGGCGCTGCTGTTCATCGCCAACGGCTCGGTGATGCCGCTGACCGAGGCCTCGATCGCGCACCACCTCAACATGGGTGCCGGCGGTGGGGGCGGACGTTACGGGCGTACCCGGATGTGGGGCTCGATCGGCTTCATGCTGGCGGTCACGGTGTTCGGTTTCGTGCTGCAGCACGCGGGCCTCGCCACCTGGCCGTGGATCGCGTTCGGCATGTGGGTGCTGCTCGCCGCGGCGTTGTGGCGCCTGCCCGCCGCTGCCGACGCGGCGCATCACGAGGCCGCTGCAATGGGCGCGCTGGTGGTGCTGCGCCGGCCCGAGGTGGCGTGGTTCTTCGGCGGCGTCTTTCTTACCGTGCTGGCGCACACCAGCATCTACACGTTCTTCTCGCTATTCGCGGCGTCCTATGGCATGAACGAGTCGGCGATCGGCCTGCTCTGGACGGTGGGCCTCGTGGTCGAGATCGCGTTCTTCTGGTACCAGGGCCACTGGTTCGAACGCCTGTCGCTGCACGGCTGGCTGCTGCTGGGTGCCGGCGTGGCAGCGCTGCGCTTCGGTGCGATCGCGCTCAGCGGCGGTAATGTCGTGGTCCTCGCGCTGACCCAGATGACGCACGCGATCACCTTCGCCGCGCAGCATGCGGCCTGCATCGCGCTGGTCACGCGCTACTTCCCGGGGCGGCTGCGCGGCCGCGGCCAGGCGCTGTACAGCACGATCGGCTATGGCGCGTCGGGCGTGATCGGCGGCGTGGCCGGCGGCGCGGTGATCCAGCGCTGGGGCTTCCCGGCGCTGTTCTGGGCCGCCAGCGCGTCTGCGCTGCTGGCCGCCGGCTGCGTGATGCGTTCGCGACGTCACGCGCGCGCTTCGGCGTGATCGGCCCGAGCCCATCGGGCTGAGCCGCAATTCGTCGCATCGGCAAGGCGCTTCGTCGCCGGGTGGTGCGAGCCGGCGTGCGGCGTCGCTACACTGCCTGAGCTTCATGAGAGCCGCAGTCGCACCTGTACGAGAAGGACACCATCCCGATGCGCAAACTCTGGTTGATCGGGCCCGCTGTCGCTGTCGCGATCGGCATCGCGGCAGCCGTCGTCATAGCCCGGGTCAATGCGGGCAAGGCCGAAAAGCCCACGGTGACGCTCGAGTTCCTGCCGCGCGAGGTCGTGCAGCCGGCATGGCTGCCGATCGGTGCGCAGATCGAGTTCTCGGGCCCGCTGGTGGCGCCCGGCACGGCCGTCGTCCGGGCCAAGGCGGCCGGTACGCTGGTCACCCTGGCGGTGCAGGAAGGCTCGCGCGTCCGGGCCGGCCAGTCCGTCGGGCGCATCGACCTGGCCGAACTGGCCAGCCGCAGCGCCGAGCGTGGCGCCAACGTCGAGGCGGCGCGCGCGGCGCTGGCGCAAGCCGAACGCACGCATGCATCCAACGAGCGGCTGGCGGCGCAATCGTTCATCTCGCCGATCGCACTGGAGACCTCGCGCTCGCAGCTCGACAGCGCCAGGGCGCAGCTCGATGCGGCGCAGGCCTCGCTCGACGTGACGCGCGTCGGCCTGCGCGAGGCGGCGCTGGTCGCGCCGATCGACGGCATCGTCGCCAAACGCCATGTGGTGCCGGGTGAAAAGGTCGCCAACGAACAACCGCTGCTGACGATCGTCGACCTGTCGCGCCTGGAACTGGCCGGTGTGGTCGGCACTCATGAGGTCGCGCGTCTGGCGCCGGGCATGCCGGTCCAGGTGCGCGTCGAGGGCGCGGTGGCTCCGGTACAGGGCCGTCTGGCGCGCATCGCCCCGGCCGCCGAGGCCGGCACGCGCTCGATCGGCGTGACGATCGAGCTCGCCAATCCGGGCCAGTCACTGCGCGCCGGGCAATATGCGCTGGCCCGGGTCGACCTGCCCGATGACCGGCCGCGCCTGACGGTGCCGATTCCTGCCATCGGCAGCTCCGGCGGCCAGGACCATCTCTGGATCATCGACAACGGTGTTCTGGCGCGGCGCGTCGTCACGCTCGGCCGGCGCGACGAGGTGGCTGGCCGCGTGGAGGTGCTGACTGCGCTGGCGCCGGACGCGCAGGTCCTGGCGGCGCGTTTCGACAATCTGCGCGAAGGTGCCAAGGCGGTGGTGGTGGCCGGTAAGTCACCGCCGATCGCATCGGCGGCGGCCAGCGCAACGGCCCCGGCGCGCTGAGCGCGCCGACGCGGCCCGCCACGAAAGGCTCCGGTCATGTGGATCACGCGCGTGTCGATCGCCAACCCGGTATTCGCCACCATGGTGATGGTGGCGCTGTGCGTGCTGGGCCTGTTCTCGTATGCACGCCTGGGCGTCGAGCAGATGCCCGACGTGTCGATTCCGGGCGCGTTCGTCGACGTGCGTTACCCCGGCGCCTCGCCCGAGGCCGTCGAGCGCGAGGTGACCAAGCCGCTCGAGGAGGCGCTGAATTCGATCGCCGGCGTCAAGCGCATCACGTCGCGCAGCTTCGAAGGCCGCAGCCAGACCAGCATCGAGTTCTCGCTCAACGCCGATCTCAACCGCGGCATGCAGGAGCTGCGCGACCGCGTGGCGCTGGTGCAGTCGCAGTTTCCACGCGATACCAAGGCGCCGACGATCGCGCGCTTCAATACCGACAACGACCAGCCGGTGGTGGTGATGGCGCTGCTTTCGCCGACGCGCTCGCCGCGTGAACTGTCGGTCCTGGCCGAGCAGATCGTGGCCAAGCGCCTGACCCGCGTCGAAGGCATCGCGCAGGTGAACCTCTCGGGCCTGGCGACGCGCGAGGTGCGCATCGATCTCGACCCGGCACGGCTGCGTGCCTATTCGATCACTCCTGCGGAGATCGCGACCGCGTTGCGCGAGGCCAATGCCGACCAGCCGGTGGGTCTGCTGTCGAACCGCACCGCGGATGCGATTCTGCGCGTCGAAGGCCGGGTGCGCGACCCGCGCCGCTTCGCCGAGACGGTGGTCGCGCGGCGCGGCGCGCTGCCGCTGATGCTGGGCGACCTGGGTCAGCTGGTCGAGCGCGAGCGCGAGCCCGAGTCGATGGCGCGCGTCAACGGCCAGCGCGCCGTCAACATCGACGTATTCAAGCAGCAGGACGCCAACATCGTGGCCACCGGCGAGGCGGTGAAGGCGGCGATGGAGGAGATCCGTACGACGCTGTCGGCCGACGTCGAGCTGCGGCTGATCTACGCCTCGAGCGACTTCGTCAAGGACTCGCTGGCCGGACTGCAGCGCACGCTGATCGAGGGCGCGCTGCTGACAGTGGCGATCGTGCTCCTGTTCCTGAACTCGTGGCGCTCGACGGTCATCACCGGGCTGACGCTGCCGATCTCGGTGATCTCGAGCTTCATCGCCGTGCACGCGTTCGGTTTCACCCTGAACTTCATGACGATGATGGCGCTGAGCCTGTGCATCGGCTTGCTGATCGACGACGCGATCGTCGTGCGCGAGAACATCGTGCGCCACATCGCAATGGGCAAGGACCACCACCGCGCGGCGCGCGAGGGCACCGACGAGATCGGCCTGGCGGTGATGGCCACCACCTTCGCGCTGTGCGCGGTGTTCGTGCCGGTGGCGTTCATGGGCGGCATCATCGGCAGGTTCTTTTATCCGTTCGGCATCACGGTCGCGGTGGCCGTGCTGGTGAGCCTGTTCGTCAGCTTTACGCTCGACCCGATGCTGTCGGCCGTCTGGCGCGACCCGCCCTCGGACAGCCTGCGCCGGCTGCCGCTGCTCGGGCACCTGATCCGTGCCACCGACCGGGGCATGGACGCCCTGCACACGCTGTACGAGCGGCTGATCCGGTGGGTATTCTCGGGGCGGCGCTACGGCTTCATCGGCCCGCGCGGCATCGTGCTGGGCGTCGGGACGGCGAGCTTCCTCGGCGCGCTGGCGCTGGCCCCGCTGGTGGGCACCGAGTTCGTGCCGCAGACCGACCAGAGCTTCACGCAGCTGTCGCTGCGCATGCCGGTCGGGGCCAGCCTGGAGCGCAGCGACACCAAGGTGCGCCAGGTCGAGGCCATCGTCTCGACATTCCCCGAGGTCAAGACGCTGTCGACCAGCGTCGGCGGTCAGGGGCAGGGCTTCTCGGTCGGCCGCAACCAGGCCACGCTGAACATCGCGCTCGTCGACCGCGCCGAGCGCGGGCGCAGCCAGAAGGAGGTGGAGAACGCGATTCGCGCGGCCATCGCCAAGATTCCCGGCATCGAGGTGTCGGTCGGATTCGATCGGCCGATCTACGTCGCCATTCTCGGCAGCGACCCCGATGGCCTGGCGCGGATCGCCACCGAGTTCGCCGAGAAGGTGAAGGCGGTGCCCGGCATCGCCGACGTCGAACTCTCGGTCAAGCCGGGCCTGCCTGCCTATGCGGTGCGGCTCAAGCCGGAGGCGGTGCGCGAGATCGGGCTGACGACGACGCAGCTCGCGTCGTCGCTGCGCGCCTATGTCAACGGCGAGGTCGCCACCTACTGGACCACGGCCGACGGCGAGCAAGTGGAAGTGCTGCTGCGGCTGCCTGAACACCAGCGCGAGCGCATCGACCAGATGCGCGGTCTACCGGTCGCGTTCGCGCGCGACGGTACCGCGATCCCGTTGGAAGCGGTGGCGACGATCGAGTCGGTGGCCAACCCCGACGTGATCCGGCGCCAGAACCTGCTGCGCCGTGAAGCGATCTTCGCCGGCGTGCAGGGGCGGCCGTCGGGTGACGTGGGTGTCGACGTTCAGAAGCTGGTGAAGGAGACCACGCTGCCGGCCGGGTTCAGCTTCGACGTCGGCGGGCAGGCCAAGGAGCAGCAGGAGGCCTTCAGCGCGATGCTGGCCGCGATGGCGCTGGCAGTCATCTTCATCTACATCGTGCTGGCGAGCCAGTTCGGCAGCTTCGTGCAGCCGATCGCGATCATGGCGTCGCTGCCGCTGGCCTTGATCGGCGTGATGCTGGCGCTGCTGTTCTGGCGCAGCACGTTGAACGTCTTCTCGATGATCGGCCTGGTGATGCTGCTGGGGCTGGTGACGAAGAATGCGATTCTGCTGGTCGACTTCGCCAACCAGGCGCGCAAGGCCGGCGCCACGGTGGCCGAGGCGCTGCTGCAGGCAGGCCTGATCCGCATGCGGCCGATCATGATGACGACCTCCGCGATGGTGTTCGGCATGCTGCCGATGGCGCTCGCGCTCAACGACGGCGGCGAGATCCAGGCGCCGATGGGCCGGGCGATCATCGGTGGGGTGATCACCTCCACGCTGTTGACGCTGGTGGTGGTGCCGGTGGTCTACAGCTTGCTGGTGCGCGACAGGCGGGCAGCGCAGCAACCCGCCTCGGGCGGCGCGGTGATGCCGGCGGCCGCGAATCGCGACTAGGGCCTGGCCCGGCCCTCAGCACTCGACGATATTCACCGCCAGACCGCCGCGCGCGGTCTCCTTGTACTTGGTCATCATGTCGGCGCCGGTCTCGCGCATCGTCTTGATCACCTGGTCCAGGCTTACATGGTGGGTGCCGTCGCCGCGCAGCGCCATGCGCGCGGCGTTAATCGCCTTGACCGAGGCGATCGCGTTGCGCTCGATGCACGGGATTTGCACCAGGCCGCCGACCGGATCGCAGGTCAGGCCGAGGTGGTGTTCCATGCCGATCTCGGCGGCGTTCTCGGCCTGTGCCGGCGTACCGCCGAGTACCGCGCACAGTGCGCCTGCGGCCATCGAGCAGGCGACGCCGACCTCACCCTGGCAGCCGACCTCGGCGCCGGAGATCGATGCGTTCTCTTTGTAGAGGATGCCGATCGCGGCGGCGGTGAGCAGGAAGTCGCGGATGCCGCGTTCACTGGCACCGGGCACGAAGCGCGCGTAGTAGTGCAGCACGGCCGGCACGATGCCGGCGGCGCCGTTGGTGGGCGCGGTCACGACGCGTCCGCCGGCCGCGTTCTCCTCGTTGACCGCCAGCGCATACAGGTTCACCCAGTCGAGCACCTGCAGCGGGTCGGTCAGAGCCTGCTCGGGGTTGGTGGTCAGCGCCGTGAACAGGCCCGGTGCGCGGCGCCGCACCTTGAATCCACCGGGTAACACGCCCTTGGCGCGGCAGCCGCGCGCGACGCAGGCCTGCATCACCTGCCAGATGCGGTCCAGTCCGGCGTCGATCGCGGCATCGTCGCGCCAGTGGTGCTCGTTGCGTCGCATCACCTCGGCGATGCTGAGGCGCTCGCGCTCGGTCAGGGCCAGCAACTCGGCGCCGCTGCGAAACGGCAGCGGCAGCACCGTGGCGTCGGGCGCGATGCGCCGCGCGCGCGTACCGTCGCCGGCCACCTCGTCGCTGACCACGAAACCACCGCCGACCGAATAGTAGATTCGCTCGGCGAGCATGGCGCCCGCCGTGTCATAGGCCGTGAACCGCATGCCGTTGGCGTGCAACGGCAGCGACTCGCGGCGATGGAAGAGCAGATCGCGGCGTTCGTCGAAGGCGATGGTCGGGCCTTCGCAGAGAGCGAGCCGCGCGCTCGCTCGCATGGCCTGCAGCAACGCCGGAATGGCCTCGACGTCGACCCGGTCGGGTTCGTGCCCGGCAAGCCCGAGCAGCACGGCCTTGTCGCTGCCGTGGCCCTTGCCGGTGGCGCCGAGCGAGCCGTAGAGCTCGGCCTTGACGCGCGCCGTGCGGGCAGCCAGGCCGTCGTGCGCGAGCCGCAGCGCGAAGATGCGCGCGGCGCGCATCGGGCCCACCGTGTGCGAGCTGCTCGGGCCGATGCCAACCTTGAACAGATCGAAGACCGAGACGGCCATGGAGTGCTGCCCGTATTCAAATCGCCGAAAGGCCGAAATCGGCCGGATGGATGCGCCGAGTGCGGCGCCTGAATTCCAGCGTCGAGCCCGGCCAGAGCGTCGTGATGCGGCCGTCGCGCGTCTGGTACCAGCTGGTGCAGCCGCCGGTGGCCCAGATCGTGTGGCGCAGCCGCTCCTGCATTTCCCGGTTGAAGCGATCCTGCGCGGCGGGCAGCGGCGCCAGCGTTGGGTGCTGCTTCAGCGTGCGCATCGCGTCGTCGATCAGCGCCAGCTGCGATTCGATGATGTGCACCATCGAGTTGTGCCCGAGTCCGGTGTTCGGCCCAATGACCGTGAACAGGTTCGGGAACCCCGCCACCATCGTGCCGAGGTAGCCGACCGGCCCGCGTCGCCAGACCTCACCCAGAGACAGACCCTGGGGCCCGATCACCTCGCACGGTGGGCCCACTTCGGCCGCCTCGAAGCCGGTGGCCGTGACCAGCGCGTCGAGCCGGATCAGGCGGCCATCGTTCAGTCGCACACCGGCGGGCTCGACCGCGACGATCGTCGCGGTTTCGAGCTGCACGTGCGGCTTGCGCAGCGCCGGATAGTAGTCGTCGGCGATCAGGATGCGCTTGCAGCCCATGCGGTAGTCGGGCGTCAGCGCGTCGCGCAGCCGGCCCGGCGGGATGCGCCGATGCAGGTGCGCCAGCGCCAGCGGCTCGAGCCTTTTCAACCAGTTCGGATGGCGCGTGAACGCAGGCGCACGCAGCTCGTGCAGCGCATAGATCGTGGCGCGCCAGGCGCTGCGCAGCCCCGGCACGTGGGCGAGCGCCCAGCGCGCGCGCGGCCCGATCGGCGCGTCGCCGCGCGGCAGGATCCATGGCGCAGTGCGCTGGAACACGCTGAGCTGCCGGGCGTGGCGCGCGAGCTGGGGCACGACCTGGATCGCGCTGGCGCCGGTTCCGATCACGCCGACGGCGTGGCCCTCGGCGGCAAAGTCGCGCGGCCAGCGGGCAGTGTGGATCACCGGGCCGGCGAAGCGATCGAGCCCCTCGATCTTCGGCGCGGCAGGGCGGCTCAACGGCCCGGTGGCCAGCGTCACCGTACGCGCGGACACAACGTCCTCATGCCCGCCGGTGCCACGCAGGTGTGCCTGCCAGCACCGCGACGCCTCGTCCCAGCGCAGGCCGACGAGGCACGTGTTCAGGCGCAGTCGAGATCCGATATCGAAGCGCCGCACGCAATCGTTCAGATAGGCCTCGATTTCGGCCTGGCCTGGGAACTTGCGCGTCCAGTTCGGGTTCGGAGCGAACGAAAACGAATACAGATGCGATGGAATATCGCAGGCGGCGCCCGGATACCGGTTGGCCCACCAGGTGCCGCCCACACCGGCAGCTTGCTCGATCAACAGGAAGTTGTCGTCGCCCGCGCGACGCCGGTGAATGGCGGCACCCAGCCCGCCGAACCCGGCGCCGACGATCAGCATGTCGATCGAGGCGGTCATCGGCGCGGCATCGCTGTGGCCGCCTCAAGCGGTCTCGTAGTCGCCGATCGGCACGCAGGTGCAGAACAGATTGCGGTCGCCGTAGACGTTGTCGACTCGCGCTACCGGCGCCCAGTACTTGGAACGCCTCAGGCTGCGCACCGGGAACGCGGCTTCCTCGCGCGAGTACGGGTGCGCCCAATTCGTCGCGAGCAGGGCCGAGGCCGTGTGCGGCGCGTGCTTCAGCGGGTTGTCTTCGCGCGGCCAGGCACCGCTGTCGACCTTACGGATCTCGTCGCGGATCGCGAGCATCGCGTCGCAGAAGCGATCGAGCTCGACCAGAGGTTCGCTTTCGGTCGGCTCCACCATCAAGGTGTTGGCTACCGGAAAGCTCAGCGTCGGCGCATGGAACCCGTAGTCGATCAGGCGCTTGGCCACGTCTTCGGCCGTGACGCCGCATTCGTCCTTGAACCTGCGCAGGTCGAGGATGCATTCATGCGCCACGCCACCGCCCTTGATGCCGGCGATGCCGCCGCTGAAATGGATGTCGTAGTGCTCGGCCAATCGCGCCGCCACGTAGTTGGCGGCGAGGATCGCGCATTCGGTGGCTTCGCGCAGGCCTTGCGCGCCCATCATGCGCATGTACATCCACGAGATCGGCAGCACCGCCGCGTTCCCGAACGGCGCCGCCGCGACCGGTCCGACCGGCGGATTGCCACCGGCGCCCGGCGCGGCGGGCAGGAAGGGCAACAGGTCTTCGGCCACGCAGACCGGGCCGACGCCGGGGCCGCCGCCGCCGTGCGGAATGCAGAAGGTCTTGTGCAGGTTGAGGTGGCTGACGTCGCCGCCGAACTCGCCCGGCGCGGCCAACCCGACCAGCGCGTTCATGTTCGCGCCGTCGACGTAGACGCGTCCGCCATGCTGGTGCACGATGGCGCAAAGCTCCTTGACGCGCGCTTCGAACACGCCATAGGTCGACGGGTAGGTGATCATGATGGCGGCCAGCTCGCTGCGATGCTTTGCGCATTTGGCGCGCAGATCGTCGAGGTCGACATTGCCCTTCGAATCGCACTTGACGACCACGACCTGCATGCCGGCCATCTGCGCCGACGCCGGATTGGTACCGTGCGCCGATTCGGGAATCAGACAGACCCGCCGTCCGGCATCACCCCGTGATTCGTGCCAGGCCTTGATCGCCAGCAGCCCCGCGTATTCACCCTGCGACCCGGCATTGGGTTGCAGGCTGACGCCGGCATAGCCGGTGGCCTGGCACAGCCATTCGCACAACTGATCGTTCAGCTGGCGATAGCCGGCCAGCTGGTCGGCCGGCGCGAACGGATGCACCTGCGCGAACTCGGGCCAGCTGATCGGGATCATCTCGCTGGTGGCATTGAGCTTCATCGTGCACGAGCCGAGCGGGATCATCGAGCGGTCGAGCGCCAGATCCTTGTCCGACAGGCTGCGGATATAGCGCAGCATCTTGGTCTCGCAGTGGTGCGTGTTGAACACCGGGTGCGTCAGGAACTCGCTGGTGCGCTTCAGGCCCGGCGGCAGGTTCGGCTCGACGCCGGTCTCCAGCGACTGCACCGTCGGCACGCTCTGGCCGGGCGCGGCGAACCAGCTCCACAGCGCCGCGATGTCGTCGCGCGTGGTGGTTTCGTCGAGGCTGATGCCTAGCTGGCCGGGCGACACTCGGCGCAGGTTGGCGCCCGCGGCCAGCGCGCGCTGCGCGATCGCGTCGCAGTCCGCTCCGGCCTGCACCGTCACCATGTCGAAGCTGTGCGGATTCAGCACCTTGTGGCCGAGTGCCGCGAGGCCCTTGGCGAGGATGGCGCTGTAGCAGGCGATGCGCCGCGCGATTCGCGTCAGGCCAGCAGGCCCGTGGTAGACCGCGTACATGCTGGCGATCACCGCCAGCAGCACCTGAGCGGTGCAGATGTTCGACGTGGCCTTCTCGCGCCGGATGTGCTGTTCGCGCGTCTGAAGAGCCAGGCGATAGGCCTTGTCGCCCTGGGCGTCCACGCTCACGCCGACCAGTCGCCCGGGCATCGACCGCTTGAACTCGTCGCGGCAGGCCAGATAGGCGGCGTGCGGGCCGCCACAGCCCATCGGCACGCCGAAGCGCTGCGTATTGCCGACCGCGATGTCGGCGCCCCATTCGCCCGGAGGCTTGAGCAGCGTCAGCGCCAGCAGATCGGCGGCGACGATCAGCGCCGCTCCCTTGGCATGCGCGGCATCGGCGATGGGCTTCATGTCGTGGATGACGCCCGTCGTCGACGGATACTGCGCGATCACCGCGAAGTAGTCGCTGCTCTGTATCAACGCCGGTGCCACGCCGACCAGCACCTTCAGGCCCAGCGGCTTGGCACGGGTCTGGATCACCTCGATGGTCTGCGGGTGGCAGTCGCCGGCCACGATGAGCGTATCGCTCCTGCTCTTGACGCTGCGCTTGGCCAGCGTCATGGCCTCCGCCGCCGCAGTGGCCTCGTCGAGCATCGATCCGTTGGCCACGGTGAGACCCGTGAGGTCGCACACCATGGTCTGGAAGTTGATCAGCGCTTCCAGGCGACCCTGGGAGATTTCGGCCTGGTACGGCGTGTAGGCCGTGTACCAGGCCGGGTTCTCGAGGATGTTGCGCAGGATGACGCCCGGGGTGACCGTGTCGTGATAACCCTGGCCGATGAAGGACTTGAGCACCCGGTTGCGCTGCGCCAGCGCCTTGAGCTCGTCCAGCGCCTGGGCTTCGCTCAGCGCCGGCGGCAACTGCATCGGTCGCTGGCGCGCGATGGTGCGCGGGACGATCGCCTCGATCAGGGCCTGGCGCGAGGCCGCGCCGATGACCGACAGCATGTGCTTCTGATCGTCGGCGCTGGGCCCGATGTGTCGGGCGATGAACTCGGAAGCGTTCTCGAGCTCGGCGAGCGGCGTGCGTGCGGACATCAGCATGGTTTCTCGGACGGGAAGTCAGAGCGTCTTGAGCAGGGCGTCGTAGGCGGGCGGATCCATCAGCTGGTCGAACTCCTCCATGTGCGTGACATGGACCTTGAAGAACCAGCCGTTGCCCATCGGGTCGGAGTTCGCGAGCGAGGGGTCGGTGCGCAGCGCCTCGTTGACCTCGACGATTTCGCCCTCGGCGGGCATGTACATGTCGGCGGCCGCCTTGACGGACTCGACGACGCCGACGACTTCGCCCTTCTTGTAGGTGCGGCCGACCTCGGGCAGGTCGACGAACACGATGTCGCCCAACGCATCCTGCGCGTGCGGCGTGATGCCGACCACGGCCGCCTCGTGGTCCTCGATGTTGATCCACTCGTGATCTGGAGTGAACATGGTCGTCATGGGAGTTCTCCGTGCGCCGGTCAAAACCGGCAAGGTGTTGTGAATGAAAGTTTCATACGTTGAAGGCTTAGCCAGCTACGGCGGCCCCGAGTCATGCGTGCAC